>ERZ773090.33-NODE-33-length-175309-cov-29.6589_pt1 | contig 175309 bp, 167 predicted proteins | sample MGYA00580579_ERZ773090 | MGnify/ENA primary metagenome ERZ773090 (study PRJEB29015, sample SAMEA2738014) | human oral metagenome | biome: human oral; feature: human-associated habitat; material: dental | place: China | collected 2132 ... | reverse complement strand
CTTCGTCAGTTCTATCCACAACCTCAAAACAGTGTTTTGAGCTGACTTCGTCAGTTTCATCTACAACCTCAAAGCAGTGCTTTGAGCAACCTGCGGCTAGTTTCTTAGTTTGCTCTTTGATTTTCATTGAGTATAAACAGATACGAAAAAGCCCTGTTCCTCAAACTGAGGAGCAAGGCTTTTTGAGTTTCAATTATTCTTCTGTTCCAAGAAAGTTTTTCGCAACAAGAGCTGCAAGAACGCCACCAACGATTGGCGCAAGGATGAAAATCCATACTTGTTGAAGAGCTGCGCCACCTACCAAGACAGCAGGAGCCAAGCTACGAGCTGGGTTCACTGAAAGTCCAGTAATGTTCAATCCAACAAGGATCATCGCCATCAATGACAAACCAATGACCAAACCAGCGATTGCACCATTGCCCTTGCTTGCTGATGTTACCGTCATGATAACTAGGACAAACAAGAAGGTTGCGATGACTTCAAACAAGAAACCACCAAAGACTGTTACACCGTTTGCCAAGGCATTTTCACCAAGACTTGCAGTTGACATACCTGAGTTAGACAAGAGGAAGAATACTGCAGCTGACGCAAGGAAAGCACCAACTACTTGTCCAAGGATGTAGTTTACAAGTTCTGAAGATGACAAACGTTTATTAACAAACATAGCGATAGAAACAGCTGGATTCAAGTGAGCCCCTGAAACAGTTCCGATTGAGTAAGCTGCAACTACAATTGCCAAACCAAAGGCAAAAGCAATTCCAAGGTGTCCAAGACCATTAAGACCATTTCCAAAAACAACAGCTCCTGTTCCGATGAACACAAGCATAAATGTACCGATTAATTCAGCAACAAATTTTTTCATGATAAGTCTCCTTTTTTCAAACTATGTATTAGTCTATCAGAAGAAGGAAAGGGTTTCAAGAAAATTGATTGGAAAATTTTTTGAAAATCATAAAATGACCAGCTAATCTCTAGTATTGAAAAGATTGAATAGCTTCTTTCAACTCATCTTGTAAAAAGTTTTTCTGATCAAGTTTGACATAGACTTCCAACAGACAGGATCTGAAGTTGGAAAATTTATGGAAATCATTTGCTTCTTTCAGGGGAAATTCGACTGTTTGCAGCCAAGCAGTGAGGAGAGACGGTTCGATTTTCCCTCGTAAAATTGGTTCATAAAATGCTCTGGCTAACCGCCAATCTTCATCATTTGTAAAACGAATCTCAACACGTTTAAAGATTTTCCCAATGATTTCAAATGCTTCGGCTATATCTGACTTTGGAAAGCTAGGATAGCATATAACTTCCGTCAAGAGATCAGCCCCATGCGCAAATGCGTGGATCCACCCAAACTGATGAGAGTAACCCGTCGTCTCTTTTTCCTTTGTAAGGTAGTGTAAACCTTGATTTAGCATGGTAGCCCTGATAGGAGAAGGCAACTGCTGGTAATAAAGTGATTCCTTAGTACCATCGCAGGACAGTAGATTGGCATAAATAAGTGCCCTAAAAGAACGTTTAAGAGCTGAAACTCCTCTACCATCTATCTCTTTGTATAGACCTTCATCAGAGGAGACCTCTTCTGAGATAAACTGAAACTGCTCAAGGGAAAACAACTCTTCTTGAATACCTCTAGCTAAACTCGTAAAAACAAGTTCGTCTCGAATTTCTGGAGAGGGATCTCCTAAATGCTCAAGTAACCACTGAATTTCTTCTCGGCTATAGCTTGGTTTTTCTTCTATCACTTTTCTTTGTAATTTTTTACGCATCTCAAGTACCTCTACATTTCTAGTAACTTATCAAAAAGCCATCCGTAGATGACTTTCTTTCTTATTCTGTTTTCGATGGACGTTTTCCTGATGCAATCGCATCTGATTCTGTCATCTCAACAACGTTAGCTTTATTCGTTTTTGGAGGCATTCTATCCTTACTATACCAATAAACTTCTGATTTTCCATGGTTTGCAACATAGACAATTCTATCTTGCTGTTGAGCTTTGGTTTCAGCTTCCCGTGCAATTCTTTTCTCTTCTTCTTTTTGAGAAATTAACGACTCAACTGCACCTATTCTATCAAGCAACTCTGTCTTTTTATCATTATTTTCAATCTGATTAACTATTTCTTTAGCAGACTTCACTTGATTCGCATCTTGGTTTTCTTCCAATTGTTTGACTAGGGTTTCACCTTTTTCTTGCAACTCCTTTGCAGCTTTTTCTTTGGCAATTCTCTCTTCTTCTGCTTTTTCTTTAGCTTTTTTCTCTTCTTCGACTCGTTTTGCTTCCTCTATACTAGATGAAGCATCCGTGGTTGAAGTTGCCGAAGTAGTAGATGTCGTAGTCTGCTTAGTTTCTGATTGAAAAGATGAAATTTTCTTTGTGACTGTTGGGGTTTGAAGAGCAACCGCAACAAAACTGACAATGAAAAGCCCTATCATTAGATTTCTTTTTCGAATATCTGGCGATTTCTTTACAAAATACCAAATACCAACTCCGCTCAAAACAAGATAGAGAGTAGGCAAAGCAATCAATAAAATGATGCCCAACAAGACTAGGCCTATTTTGATAAAGAGCATTCTTTGGGGATCTTGCTCTAGCCATTCTTTGATTCTATTCATATTATTCTCCTAAAACTCTGTCCAATCTTTACTCCCCCAACTCAGCGCTATAAGCAATAATCTGGTCAACTGTATCAGACAGGAATTGGATGGTATCACGGAGTGGTTTGTCTGTTGAGATATCCGCTCCGATAATCATGGCTGACTCAAGCGGTGTCTTGCTGCCACCTGATTTGAGGAGATTGAGCCAGTCTCTAGCTCCAGTCTCAGAGTTTTTCAGATGGAGATATCCAGCTGTCGAGATGACAAGACCAGCAGAGTAGGTGTAGCTATACAAGCCCATGTAGTAGTGAGCTTGGCGCATCCAAGTGAGTGCCGCATCATCATCAATCTCAATAGCATCTCCCCAGAAATCTGTCAAGACTTCCTTCATAATGCTGTTGAGTTTGCTTGCTCCAAAGGTTTCGCCCTCTTCAATCAATGTATAAACCTTACGCTGGAAGGCAGCTTCCAAGAGGTGGGTGATAAAATTATGGAAGTAGGTATCTGTCAAGCGGTGGGCAAGGGCAAAACGTTTTTGACGAGGGTCATCAGACTGGTGCTCCAAGTAATCACTGAGGAGCAATTCATTGAAGGTTGACGGAGCTTCGACATAGTAGGTTGACATGTGGGCGTTGAAGTAACTTTGGTGATTGTCAGAAAAGATAAATTGACCAGAATGCCCAATTTCATGAATCAAGGTATAGACATCGCTCAAACGACCAGTCCAGCTCATGAGGACATAAGGGTGCACGCGATATGGATCCGCCGCATAACCACCAGAATCCTTGCCACTATTAGCAGCGAAGTCCACCCAGCGTTCTTCTTGATAGCGAGCAACTTCCTGACAATATTCTTGACCCAAAGGTTCTACCGACTTCATGACCAAATCATAGGCGTCGTCAATAGTCACTTCAGGATTAAGAGCGCTATCCAAGTCTAGCTTCCAGTCTGCAAAAGTCATCTTTTCAAGACCATTAACCTTGGCAACATGCTTGAGGTATCTCTGAGCGACTGGTGCAAAGTCCTTCATGATGAGGTCAATCTGGCGGTCAAACATGGCACGATCCACTTCTTGCTCCGCTAGGAGATAATCAAAGACTGAGTCGTAGCCCTTCATATCTGCCAATAGTTTTTCAGACTTGACTTGGGCTAGATAGGCTGCCGCAGCCGTATTTTGGTGCTTACGAAGTCCCTCTGAGAAGGAACGGAAAGATTTCTCACGAACTTCAGCGTCCTCGTGGTTTTGGTAGAAATTTTCATAGGTAACAAAGCTGTTTTTATATGTCTTGCCATTGACTTCAAAGTCAGCCATTTCAAAGTCCCCAGCTCGCATCTTAGTATAAATATCCTGTGGACTGTAGAAAACTTCACCCAGATTTGTCAAAGCCTTCTCCACATCAGCCCCTAGATAGTGGGCTTTTTTGATTTTAGCCTGACGAATGGCTGCCGTCAAATGTGGCAATTCACCCAAACGGTCCAAGACTTCCTCGTCTGCTGCCACCAAGGCATCGTCAAAGAAGGTCAAGGCTACACTGGCATCTGTTTCAAATTCCATCCCAGCTTGGGCGATATTGGCGAACTCTTCATTGCTATAGTCTGTCGTCTGAGGCATAAAGGCGTAATTGCCGATATGACTCATCTGGATATAGATTTGCTCCAATTCCGCAAAGGCCTTCTCGAAATCCTCAAAAGTGTGAAGATTGCCTTTGTAATCACGGCTAAATTGATTGATGTCTTCGCGCGTTTTCTCGATTGCACGCAAGAAATCCTCACGGTCTTGGTATAGGGCTGTTAAATCCCAAAGTTCCTTTTCTGGAAATTCTGAACGCTGTTTTTGTTCCATTTTCTTCCTCTTATTTCTCTAATTCTACTAAAACACTAAGGGCAGATAAGGCGTAAAGTGGTGCTGTTTCTGCTCGCAAGATGCGAGGGCCTAGGCCTGCCAAGACGGCTCCTTTAGCTTCAAAACTCTCAATTTCTGCAGGTGAGAGACCGCCTTCTGGACCAAAGATAAAGAGCAATTTGGCTCCTTTTTCAAGACCAGTGACTGCTTGCAAAAGCGCAGCGGCTTCTCCCTCTTTTGCTGATTCTTCATAAGCCACCACAATTGAGTCAAACTGCTCAAACTGAGCTAGAAAATCTGCTTTTTTCTCGAAAAGTTTGATACTTGGAACCAGATTCCGCTTGCTTTGCTCGGCTGCTCCAAGGGCGATTTTTTCTAGTTTTTCAACCTTTTTACCCAATTTCTTACCATCCCACTTGGCAACGGACCAGTCTGCAGGGAAGGCCCAGATTTGGCTAGCGCCTAGTTCGGTTACTTTTTGAGTGATGAACTCCAGCTTGTCTCCCTTGGGAAAGCCTGATGCGATGGTCACTTGGATTGGCAGTTCCACATTGTCAACTAACTCTTCAACCAACTCAAACTGACGTTTTTCCACATCCAGCATGCGCGCCAAGCGCTTGACGCCATCATCAAAGACTAAGGTCACCTCATCATCTTCCTTCAGGCGCATAACCTGAAACATATGCTTGCTGGTTTCCTTATCTTCGATAATTACGGGAGAGATTGCACTGCCCTTGACAAAATACTGTTGCATGCTAGCCTCCAATCACACCTGAAATATCCTTGGTTTTCTTAAAGACACAGGCATTCCATTCCCCTTGAATCATGTGGGTTTCAAGGAAAAATCCAGCTGACTCAGCCGACTCGCGCACCATGTCCCACTTGTCCTTGATAATGCCACTCATGATCAGATAACCTTCATCTTTGACCAAGCGATAAGCATCCTCTGTCAGATGAATGAGAATATCCGCCAAGATATTAGCCACAATCACATCTGATTCAATCTCCACACCCTTAAGCAAATCACCCGCAGCTACATGGATATTTTCCATGCCAGGGTTGAGCTCAATATTTTCCTGAGCAACACGAACTGCCACATCATCCAAGTCATAGGCGAAGATTTCCTTAGCACCAAGTAGCGAGCTAGCAATAGAAAGAACACCTGATCCAGTTCCTACATCAAGCACCGTTTCACCACCACGAAGAACCTGCTCCAAAGCAAAAAGGCTCATCTTGGTCGTTGGATGCGTTCCAGTCCCAAAAGCCATCCCAGGATCCAGCTTGATAATCTTTTCTCCCGCAGTTGCCTCATAGTCTGTCCAAGACGGCACGATGGTCAAATCATGAGTGATGCGAGCTGGCTCATAATATTTCTTCCAGTTGTCTGCCCAGTCTTCCTCAGCCAAGGCTGTTGTGCCCATCTTGACCTCTCCCAGATCCATAAAATCAGTCAATTCTGCCAGACGAGCCTGCAAGTCCGCCTCAACCGCTGCCACATCAACCGTTTCAGGGTAGTAGGCTGTCACTATGATTTCTTCTTGCTGCTCGACCTCTGGGAAAATTTCACCAAAACGGTCGACATTCCCCACATAGTCCATGCTGTCTTCGATCGCAACCCCCTGCGCACCCAGCTCAATCAGGAGGTTAGAGACTAATTCCTCTCCCTCACGCTTCACTGTAACTTTTAACTCTTGCCATGTTTCCATAATTAAGATACCAAGCCCGTAAAACACAAAGCCAAAATAGGAAACTCCCTGAAGACGCTTGTGTCTAAGAGAAGTTTATCTTTTTGGCACAGTGTTTAGGGCGGGTTCAGTTTAGAAATTTAACCGAACCATCCTTTCTATTTATCAATCATTTTATTCATGTAAACCATATCCATACCTTCTTTTTCAGGCTCGATATGAGTTTGATGGTAACCATTTTTCTCATAAAAAGCGACCATGCCCGCATCCTGTAATACCGTACACAAATCCCACTGTTTAATCGTTGGAAATTCCTTTTCCAGTAATCTCAATCCCTCAGAACCATAACCTTTTCCTTGATACTGGGGCAAAATCGCTGCCGTTCCCAACCAAGCCTCCGTCAATTCCTCATTGGTCTGAACTCGTAAAAATCCGATATTTTCGTCCTTTTCTTTCAAAAAGTAGTAATAACTATTGGGACGCTCAACCAATTTCCACTTGATTCGTTCACGATCCTCTAGGTAGGGATCATACTCATCTTGATATTTCTCATAGACAGCCTTAAAGCTAGCCCTTTGAATTGCAATTACGGTTTCTAAATCCTCTGCTCCTGCTCGGACAATCTGAATCATACTACTACCCCCAAATACACACTCTCTCAACTAGTACTTCTATGCTCTTCCACACGCTGTTTTACTGACCCTTAAATTCTTCAATCACATCTGTGTAGTGTTCTTTCATTGCGCTATGAATCTGCTGTTTAAAAATACCAAACATAAGATAATAAACAAATAGAACAATTCCTGCAAACAGTATCAAAAATAAAAAATATACTGAAAGGGGCAGTACGAGACCTCTACCACTCAGTAAGGGTATAACAAGCATTAATACCCAAATAACAGCCATAGAAATCCCAGCTACTTTCGTACCACTTTCTCTCTGCTCCTTTAACTTTAAATATTCCATATAGATGAATGTAGCTTCTTCTCTAGAATATTGTCCAGTTTTTAGTTTGCGTTTAACTTCCTTATTTAACGTCATTGTTGCAATTGCAAAAATCATTTTATTTCCTCCAAATAATCCCTCACTCTATCCTGCAACTGGGGTACAACCTTATCTGAGCCAAGAAATTCCTCAATACTCATCAGTTTGTATCCCTGTCCTTCGTCACCAAAGACAATCTTGTCAAATTGTTCCTGAGCCAACTTGCCAACTAGAAAGACGGACTCCTTCCCCTCAAAAAGCATACTTGGATACACCTTACTCCAAATCAGACAATCTTTAGTCAGACGAATCCCCAGTTCTTCATAAACTTCACGCGCCACGCACTCAAAAGGACTTTCATCCCCTTCACGGCCACCACCTGGCAGTTCCCAAGTATTAGGGAATGGAATATCTGATTTATTATCGCGTAAGATAGTTAGGAGCTTATCACCACAAAAGAGGGCAATTTTGCAACCTGTAAAATCAGAAATTTCTATTTCCATATTAGACTCCTAATATCTCGGATAAGGATAAAATTCTCCCTCTTCCAAGCCTGCTTTCCCTTCTTCAAAGACTTCTTGGTTCCATTCCATGACGAATTCCTCTGCTTCTGGGTCTTCCAAAAAATCCATGAGCGCATCCAGACCAACCTCGGCAGTATCTTTAAGGAAAAGGGCGAAATAGGCCAAAAATTCGCGAGAAAATCCTTTTTTAGGCAGATAAGGGATGACCGTTAAATAGTCTTCTTTATTGACCGTTGACTTGGCAGGATTGTAGAAAAGAACCGCTTCCTCAAAGAGGATATCATCTGACGAAACCTCTCCGTCCTCATCCACCATCTCAACTCCTGTAGTGTTTTGCGCTTCTAGAAGAAAACTCACTTCAACCGCATGATTGCGCTTGTCCCAGCTAATCTCATAGTCAAAGGGAAAGTTCTTGTCCAACTCTTCCTCTAAAACATCTAAAAATCCGTATGTTGCCATTTTGTCCTCTTTCTATGCGACTCTTTAATCGCCCCGAATACTCGGAAATATGCTAAAATAGATACTACCATCTTACCACATATACATCAGAAAATCCATGTTAGAAAGGACTGCTATGCCAGACAATCTCGCGCTTCGCATGCGCCCTAAAACCATCGACCAGGTCATCGGTCAGAAGCATCTGGTCGGATCTGGAAAAATTATCCGTCGCATGGTGGAAGCCAATCGTCTATCCTCCATGATTCTCTACGGACCTCCAGGAATCGGCAAGACCAGTATCGCCTCTGCCATCGCTGGAACGACCAAGTATGCCTTTCGGACCTTTAATGCGACAGTTGATAGTAAGAAGCGACTGCAAGAAATCGCTGAAGAGGCTAAATTTTCTGGTGGACTGGTTCTCCTGCTAGACGAGATTCATCGACTAGATAAAACCAAACAAGACTTCCTCCTTCCTCTCTTGGAAAGTGGTCTGGTCATCATGATTGGGGCGACGACTGAAAATCCTTTCTTTTCTGTAACACCAGCCATTCGTAGCCGTGTTCAGATTTTTGAGTTAGAACCCTTGTCCAATCAAGATGTCAAAGAAGCGATTCAAATTGCTCTAACTAACCCTGAGCGTGGTTTTGATTTCCCAGTAGAACTAGATGAGGATGCGCTGGATTTCATCGCGACCTCTACAAATGGAGACCTGCGTTCTGCTTTTAATTCACTAGATTTGGCTGTTCTCTCTACTCCAGCAAATGATAAGGGCATCCGCCATATCACACTTGACATCATGGAAAATAGCCTGCAGCGGAGCTATATTACTATGGACAAGGATGGGGATGGTCACTACGATGTCCTTTCAGCCCTGCAAAAGTCCATCCGTGGCTCGGATGTGGATGCCAGTCTCCACTATGCTGCCCGCTTGATCGAGGCTGGGGATCTGCCTAGTCTCGCTCGTCGTTTGACTGTTATCGCCTATGAAGATATCGGCTTGGCCAATCCCGAAGCACAGATCCATACTGTAACTGCTCTAGATGCCGCTCAAAAGATTGGATTCCCCGAAGCTCGTATCCTCATCGCCAATGTCGTGATTGATTTGGCCCTTTCTCCCAAATCCAACTCAGCCTATGTGGCTATGGATAAGGCTCTTGCTGACCTCAAATCATCAGGGCATTTGCCTATCCCTCGACACCTGCGCGATGGCCACTACAGTGGAAGCAAGGAACTTGGGAACGCCCAAAACTATCTCTATCCGCACAACTATCCTGGAAATTGGGTCAAGCAGGACTATCTCCCTGAAAAAATCAAAGGCCAGCACTATTTCTCTCCAGAAGATACCGGTAAATACGAACGCGCCCTGGCGCAACGCAAGGAAACCATTGATAAATTACGAAACTTGTGAAATCCTTTTCAAAAAATTGTATTTTCCTCTTGATTTTTTTTGAAAAAGTGGTATCATATAAACATAGAAACGCTGTGGTGTACGACTTCACACTTAAGTGTTGACCGACTATTTTTTGTATTATTAGGGAAACAAAAGACTTCTAACAGCATGCAAGCCGTGTCACGCGGAAGCAGCTTCAGTTAGAGCGAGTTGCCCACCTGCTTAATTGCGCGGGTTCAATACAAATCGTGAAGGTCCGGCACCAATACAGCTTTTTCTGTTGCCTCCTTAGCTCAGTTGGTAGAGCAGTAGACTCTTAATCTATGGGTCGCAGGTTCGAGCCCTGCAGGGGGCATCTAAACACAACAGGAAAAGCCTTGGTTTCAGGGCTTTTTTTGATAGTCCCATCTTTATAAGTTTAAAAAATGGAACATCTTAAAATCTAATTTATTTCCAATAAAGGAGGTAGAAATTTGAAACATATTATTATCATTGGGCACCCTAAACGAGAAAAGAGAACTCTATCTATCGAAAATAAGAAATATGAAATTAGTTTTGATAAATTTAAATCTGAGAAACACAATGAAGATCCCTTCATTTGGAATGATAATTTTCTTTATACATTTTGTCATACAAATGTTTCTCTAAGTAAAGATGTCAGAGAGTGGATTGAACAAAAAGAGGAAGTTTATTTTGTGTTTGTATCTAAAGCTAAGGATGAAAATAATAAGGAAATCTTGGAAATTGACACATTTATAAAAGCCAAAGAACTATACGAGTGGCCTGAAAAGGGGCAAAGAAACAAAAAAATGCTTCCTGAAATCTTTAATTCCAGAATAAAGAATTACCACTTGCCTAATTTCTCTGATGGTAATCTGACTGAACATAATAAAAAGAAGCTTTATACTTGTATAGGTGATAAAACTGAATCGTTTTTACCTATGAAAGAAAAAGGCGATTCTTTCAAACCATACTATTTCGATGAGAATATTGCTAATAAAATTCTGAGTTTAATAACTGTTGAAGACAATCAGGCTTACTATGTCGCCAAAGAAACATCTCCTAGACTTAAAAATAATGAATCAAAGAAATTTTTTAAAGAAATATCAAAGGAAATTTTTGATATTATAACAAATTGTAAGCAGGATAAAGCTCTTCACTTAACTGGAAAACTATTAAAAGATTTAGATATGGATCATCGAAAAAAATAACTAAACAATTAGACTAGACAAAAAGGCTTTTTCCTTTCTATCTTCCCTTTTTCATGATGTATTTTCGTATAGGTGTTTCAACCATTTGAACGATTTCAAATCCTTCTTTTTGGTAAAGATTGTAAGCTGTTTGATTTGCCTCGTAGACATTTAGAGAAATAGTATCTATGTCTTCATTTTCAAAGGCTAAACTAACAAATTTCCTTAAAGCCTGACTACCTAAGCCTTGCCCCTGTTTCTGGGGATTGATAAAAAATCTCCCGATATGAAGATTCCTGTCTTCTAGCCTGATTTTCTGGATAAGCCCCACAAACTCTTGTCCATCAAAGATTGAAAAGATTCCTTCCAAATCTTGTAAGACTTGAATTGTCAAGGGAAAAGGAATCATTGTTCCCATCCATTGTACTTGAAAAGATTTGCCAAGGGAGTTGGACCATTGGCATACGAGCTGAGCATTTTCTGTGCTCACATTTTCTTCAAAACGAATTGTCATCTATTTCCTCACCATCTTATCAATGTTTCTTTATTATACTACTTCTTCTATTTTTTACGAATAGATAAGTATGATTGATCTTTATTTTTTTCTTGTCGGGAGCATTCTCGCTTCCTTTCTCGGTTTGGTCATTGACCGTTTCCCTGAGCAATCCATTATCCGACCGGCTAGTCACTGCGATTCCTGTCAGACTCGCTTGCATCCGTTGGATTTGATTCCTATCCTTTCGCAGGTCTTCAATTGCTTTCGCTGTCGCTACTGCAAAATTCGCTATCCATTCTGGTATGCTCTCTTTGAACTCGGCTTAGGAATCCTCTTTCTGGCTTGGTCTTGGGGGTGGATTTCCTTGGGTCAAATCATCCTCATCACTGCTGGCTTGACCTTGGGAATCTATGACTTTCGCCATCAGGAGTATCCCTTACTGGTCTGGATGATTTTCCACCTCATCCTCATGTCCTGCTCTGGTTGGAATCTGATTATGTTCTTTTTCCTTATCCTTGGAATCATGGCTCATTTTATCGATATCCGAATAGGCGCAGGGGATTTTCTCTTTCTAGCTTCTTGCGCTCTCGTTTTTAGTGTGACAGAATTACTCATCTTGATCCAGTTTGCTTCTGCGACAGGGATTTTAGTCTTTCTCCTGCAAAAGAAAAAGGAAAGACTTCCTTTTGTGCCTTTCCTCTTACTTGCTGCTTGTTTGATTATTTTTGGTAAGCTACTGCTTGTTTGATAAAGTCCTGAATCGGCTCTCCTTTGTGGAGAGCTTTTCAATTGAGTGAAATTTTCCAGTTAAATTACTTTCTCAATAAAGTTTCGTATGGTGGTTAAGCCATCTGGCGTGCCGATACTTTCTGGATGATACTGGAAACCGTAGATAGGCAGGTTCCTGTGCTGAATTCCCATAATAGCTTGGTCATCCGTCGAACGAGCTGTAACTTCAAAATCTTCGGGTAATTCCTCTACCATAAGACTATGGTAACGCATGACTGAACATTTGTTCTCTATTCCATCGTAGAGAATGGATGGAGCTTCAAATTGTAGCTGACTTTGTTTACCATGCATGACCTTAGGAGCTAAGCCGAGTTTTCCACCAAATGTCTCAGCAATAGCCTGATGTCCAAGACAAATCCCTAAAATTGGTTTTCGGCCTGCAAAATCTCGAATCATTTCCTCCATCTTTCCAGCATCAGCCGGCCAACCAGGTCCAGGTGAAAAGACAAGCGCTTGAGCCTTTTCCGCGACTTGATAGAGACGAGGGTCATCGTTTCTTAAGACCTCAACAGGAGAAAAATTTCCGATATACTGAGCGAGATTATAGGTAAAAGAATCGTAATTATCAATCAATAAAATCACAGTTTTCTCCCTTTAGTCTTGGAATGATTAGTTGTTTTTAGCTTCTAGGTAGTCTGCAATAGCAGCTACGTCCTTGTCTCCACGACCAGAGACATTGATGATGATAACCTCATCTTTACTTAGTTTCGGTGCACGTTTGATCGCTTCTGCGATGGCGTGCGAACTTTCGATCGCTGGGATAATCCCTTCTGTCTTGCTGAGAAGGAGCAAGGCTTGAACAGCTTCTTCGTCTGTCGCTGCCACATATTCCACGCGACCTGAATCTTTAAAGTAGGCGTGTTCTGGGCCAACCCCTGGATAGTCCAAACCAGCAGAGATAGAGTAAACTGGCGCCAGCTCTCCATCTTCCTTAAAGACCGCATAAGTCTTCATACCGTCGACAATTCCGACACTACCTTTTGTCATAGTAGCTGCATGCTTGTCTGTATCAAGTCCATGACCAGCAGCTTCGACCCCAACCAATTTAACTTCTTCATCAGCCACATACTGTGAAAAAGCACCGATAGCATTGGAACCACCACCTACACAAGCAATGACGTAGTCTGGTAAACGGCCTTCTTTTTCTAAGATTTGACGACGAGATTCTTCACTGATGACCTTTTGGAATTCATGAACGATGGTTGGATAAGGGTGAGGTCCTACAGCAGATCCCAAAACGTAGAAGGCTTCGAGGTCATTCATCCATGCTCCAAAGGCTGCATCAACCGCATCCTTAAGAGTTCGTGTCCCCGTTTCAACTGCGTGAACAGTCGCTCCCATCATCTCCATACGGAAGACATTGAGTCGTTGACGTTCCACATCCTCTGCTCCCATGTAGACATCACAAGCCATACCAAACTTGGCTGCAGCCGCTGCTGTCGCAACACCGTGCTGACCAGCTCCTGTTTCCGCAATCACTCGTTTTTTGCCCATACGTTTGGCAAGAAGGATTTGTCCTAAAACATTGTTAAGCTTGTGAGAACCCAGGTGGTTAAGATCTTCGCGCTTGAGATAAATCTTAGCGCCACCTAAGTGATCTGTCAAACTTTCCGCAAAATAAAGCGGTGTTTCGCGACCAGAATAATCCTTCAAGTAATGGCGAAATTCTGCCAAAAATTCTGGATCATCCTTGTATTTGTCAAATGTCACTTCCAACTCATCCAACAAAGCCTGAATCGGCTCCGGTACAAAACTACCACCAAATTGTCCAAAATAACCTTTAGTTGTCATAAAATTTTTCCTCTTTCAGTATTAATTTAAAGATATGAAAAAAGCCCACACACAGAATCTACTTCCGTGTGAGGGCGTTGGTAACGCGGTGCCACCTCAATTGTAAAGGGACTATCCCCCTTTACATCTCTGCCTTGTCTAACAACAAGTTGCACTGTAAGGTGTGCGCACCGAATTTTCATTGTTTCAAATTCATTTTTTAAATCAGCCCACTTTCACTACTTTCAACCACCTGTTCACAATCACCACAGGCTCCCTGAAGATCAAAAATAGTTACTTTTCTGATTTATTGAGAATATTATATGTTATTGTCCGCTTTTTGTCAAGATTTTTTTATGATTTTTTTCCTGAACCGAGTATTTCTTCGGAAATTCTCACCAAAGTCTTAACGATGTAATCAACTTCTTCATCGCTTAATTTTGTATGAAGAGGGAGCGTAATTTCATTTTCAAAGAAGGCATAGGCTCTTGGATAATCTGCCATATCAAAACCAAGATTCTTATAGGCTGTCAAGAGAGGAAGCGGTTTGTAGTGTACATTACTTGCAATTCCTGCTTTGGCCAATTCTTGGATGATAATATTGCGTTCTTCTAAGCTTGCTCCATCTACATGAGTGATGTATAGGTGGCGTGAAGATTCAACAGTATCAGTCTTGTGTGCCAATGGACGGATGCGAGAACCTGCAAAACCTCGATCGTAGCGGTCCACGATGTCCTTACGACGTTGTAGCAAAGCTGGGTAACGATCCAATTGTACCAAACCAAGCGAAGCCATGATATCCGTCATGTTGCACTTGTAGGCTGGTGTAACGATATCGTATTCCCATGAACCCAGTTGCATCTTGGCAAGAGCGTCTTTGGTTTGACCATGAAGGGAAAGGATTTGGAATTCCTTGTACATCTCTTCGTCATCAATCGCTGGATTGGCTTTCCAAGTCGCACTTCCTCCCTCCGCCGTTGTAAAGTTTTTAACGGCATGGAATGAGAAGGAAGTAAAGTCAGCGATTGAGCCAGCAGGGTGTCCTTTATAAGTAGATCCCAAAGCATGGGCACTATCTGAGACAATTACGATACGGTTAAAGGCCTTTTGCCACTTGCTAGCAGCTGTAAAGAGATCACGTTTTTTCTCCACAACTTGGAACAAACGGTCATAGTCGCAAACAATCCCTGCAAGCTCAACCGGAATAATCACCTTGGTCTTTTCAGTAATAGCTTGCTCAAGCAAGTCATAGTCCATTTCAAACGTATCTGCTTGGATATCCACCATGACAGGTGTTGCTCCTACGTGTGTGATGACACTACATGAAGCTGTGTAAGTCATAGCTGGAACGATGACTTCATCACCTGGTCCCACTTCCAAGACGCGCAAAATCAACTCAAGAGCGGCAGTTGCAGAGTTGAGGCAGACAGTCTTAGGTGTCTGTGTGTATTGAGACAAGCGACGCTCCAGTTCTTTTGTCTTAGGACCTGTTGTGATCCAACCAGAGCGCAGGGTATCCGCTACTTCAGCAATTTCAGCTTCGGTAATATCGGGTGGTGAAAATGGAATATTGTAATTTGGCATTGATTTGCTCCTTTTATCTGTACTCATTTTCTCATGACTACTTTATTTTAGCACTTCAAACACGGTTTGAAACATGATTTTGATGTCTCCAAGGAAACTAAACTCTCGGAGATAGGCGAGGTTATAGCGCATCTTTTCAGGAAGGACGTGTTCGACATAGGCCTGGTCAACTGACAGACCTTTCTCCGTCATTTGACTGATGATGGTGTCCTCATCCTTGTAGTTGATGCTGGCTGGAGAGGTGATTCCTGCTGGCAAGAGCAAGGTCGCCATCATTTCAGGACTATACTGCTCCGTGTAACGTGGCACTTCAGGTCGCGTGCCGACAAAAGACATTTCGCCTTTAAGGACATTGACCAGCTGAGGCAGTTCATCCAAGCGCACACGGCGGATGAAATTTCCCACTTTGGTAATACGGCTATCGTTAGCAGAAGTCACCAGACTTCCTTTTTTATCCGCATCCGTTACCATAGTACGGAACTTCCAAATCTTGAACGGACGGTTGTACTGGGTCACGCGCTCTTGCTTGTAAATGACAGGTCCCTTGCTATCCAACTTGATCCAAATGCTCAAGATGAGAAAGATTGGGGAAGTCAAAATCAGTAAAACCAAGGCCAGAACCCAGTCCAGACAACGCTTGAAAATCAGCGAACCTTTCCTTTTAGAGACAAGCTGGTAGTAAGACTCAACCTCGCTTGATTGCATTTCCACGGGCAAGTCTTCCCATTTCAGCATGCTGTTTCTCCTTTGTTTTTATTATACTATTTGTCAACATTTTTCATTATACCACAAAATGGAAAAGGCGGTGCAAGAAAGCTGTAATTTGGAGGAATTCTTATTAGGACATGGCCCCAGCCTGCAAGCTATACATCTTGTGATAGATTCCTCCCAAGGTCAAGAGTTCCTCATGGGTTCCACTCTCGATGATGCGCCCCTTGTCCAAGACATAAATGCAGTTGGCGTCTTGAATGGTAGAAAGGCGATGAGCGATGGCAATGGTCGTCCGCCCCTGTCTCATTTTAGCCAGAGAATCTTGAACCAAGCTTTCTGTTTCAGAGTCAATATTGGCTGTCGCTTCATCCAAAATCAGGATTTTAGGCTGACTGGCGACTGTTCTAGCAAAGGCAAGAAGCTGACGCTGTCCAGTAGAAAAGCTCGAACCACGCTCAGAAACAGGGGAGTCGTAACCCTGCGGAAGCTCCTGAATAAAGGAATCTGCATCCACAAAGGCAGCCGCAGCCTGGACCTCTTCATCACTAAGATCTTGGTACATGGCGATATTGGACTTGATAGTCCCGTGATAGAGGAAGGGATCCTGCAAGACCAGACCGATGTTCTTCCTCAGCTCTTCCTGACTGTAGTCTCTAATATCCACATCATCTAAGAGAACTCGCCCTGACTGAAATTCGTAAAAGCGCATGAGGACATTGATAATCGAAGATTTCCCCGAACCTGTATGACCGACAAAGGCAATGGTCTCACCCTTGTTAACCGAAAAAGAAATATCATCTAGGATCTGGTGTTTGCCATCATATGAGAAACACACATGTTCAAAACGGATATTACCTTCTTGAACTTTGGCTTGCCCATCGTTTTGAAGAGGCTCATAGGTCGTCTCGTCGATCAGAGCAAAGACACGGCCTGCAGACACCATAGACGTTTGCAGGGTTGAAAAGTTTTGCGTTACCTCAATTAGGGGATCAAAGAGACGGTTGATATACTGGATAAAGGCATACATGGTTCCGGCCGTTATCCCGATAGAAAGACCACGGTAACCAAAGTAAGCCATCAAAACGGCGTAGCCTAGGAGTTTCAGCAAACTCATGGCAGGTCTCAAAAAGAGGGCATCCAAGGCTACAGATCGGTTAGCATAGACCAAGTGTTCTTGGTTGATTTCATCAAATTCTGCCTGCAGGCGCTTCTCTTGATTAAAGGCCTGGATAATTCTGATTCCTTCGATGTTTTCTGCCAGCTTACTATTGATATCTGATAAGAGACTTCTGGTTTTTTCGATGATTTTCACTGACTTTTTCCGATAGAGATTGACCAAAAGGAAAATCAAGGGTAGAAAGAGCAAGACTAAAGCTGTCAAACAAAAATCCAGTACCAACATGGTATACAGAGTTGTCAGAAAGATGAAAACTGCTGAAATAAAGCTGGATAAAATCCCCGAAAACATATCACTGATGGTCTCGGTATCATTTGTCAAACGAGAGACGATGGAACCTGCTGGCGTCTTGTCAAAATAAGACATGCCCAGTTTTTCCATATTGGCAAAGGCATCCCGACGAATATCCCTAACAATACTGTAGGACACCCGCGCAAAGAGAAGATTGCCGACATACTGAACTAGAGTTTGCAGGATATAAAGACCATAGTAGGCCAGCAAAACGTTCACGGCAAGATGGTTTAGGTTGCTGAGATACTGGTCGATAAAGTGGGAAGCTACAAGGGGAATCACACTTTTAATGACCGTCGTCGCGAGGAGAAAACTGAGTGCCAAAAAGGTCAGGAGTCCATAGGGCTTGAGATAAGACATCAAGCGCTTCAATACAGTCCATTGTTCTTGCTTATTCTGCATCTTCTTCTCCTTTCATTTCCAATTGCTGAGACTGGTAGGTTTGGGCATACCAACCATTCAGGGCTAGCAAGTCATCGTGCGAGCCCCGTTCGATGATTTGGCCATTTTGCAGAACTAAAATCAGATCTGCATGGACGACTGCACTGAGACGATGGGCCGTGATAATGGTTGTCTTGTCTTTGCGAGTCTCCTTGAGATTGTCGATAATGGCATACTCTGTCTTGGCATCCACAGCTGACAAGGAATCATCTAAAATCAAAATATCAGGGTCTAAAATCATAGCTCGACTCATTGCCAGACGTTGCTTTTGACCACCAGAAAGACTAACTCCTTTTTCACCGATTAGCGTATCAAATCCCTGAGGCATGGCTACAATATCTTGGTAAACTTGGGCTAGCTTAGTCGCTTCCTCTACTGCTGAAAGGGGCAAATTAGGATTGCCAAAGCGGATATTGTCTAAGATCGAAGTCGCAAAGAGGAACTGGTCCTGAGGAACATAGCCCATGAGGCTGCGAAGGTCTGTCAAACGGTAGTCACGAATATCGTGACCGTTTAGGTAAATGGCTCCCTTATCAACATCATACTCACGCAAGAGCAGTTTGATTAGAGATGTTTTCCCAGAGCCTGTTTGTCCAACCAAGCCCAGAGTTTGCCCTTTTTCCAAGCTAAAGTGAATAGCAGTCAGTGTCTCCTCATTTTCAAAGGCAAAGCTATCAATAGCATACTCCAAGCGCCCATTTTCAATACCATCCAGAGGAAACTCAGGGTCTTGTACAGGTGATTCCTGAGATAAAAGATCCTCAATCCGCTGGTAAGAAACCCTTCCTCTCTGAGTGATATTAAAGAGGAAACCAATAGCCATAAGAGGCCAGACCAGCATATCCAAGTAACTGATAAAGGTGACCAGATTTCCAACTGTAATCTGCCCTTCCTGAACCATCAAGGAGCCGACCAAAAGAGTTAAGACATAGGAGGAACCAACAAACAAGAGAACCATGGGATCAAAGAGACTATCGTATTTCATGGTTTGGAGATTCTTTTGGAAGGTTAATTCATTGACTGCCTGAAAAGACTCCAGCTCGTCCGCCTGATAACCGAAAGACTTGGTCACTTTGATACCTGATACAGACTCCTGCACCTTGTTATTGAGTTCAGAAAAGGCAGCTTGGGATTCTCCGAAAGCCTTATGGGTCTTTCTCCCTAGACGACTGGTCGCATAAGCCATGAAAGGCAGGGGTAGAATGGCAACTAGCGTCATCTGCCAAGAAATGCTAAAGAGCATGGTCAGCAAGGTCACTAGAGCCGTGATAGAGGCATCCACCGCAGACATGACCCCACCACCTGCCAGACGGGTTAAGGCGTTGATATCATTGGTGGCGTGTGCCATCAAGTCCCCCGTCCGATAGGTCTGATAAAAGGCTGGCGACATCTTAGTAAAATGCTCAAATAAGCGAGAGCGCATAATCTGCCCTAGACGATAGGAAGTTCCAAGGATATACATGCGCCAAACATAGCGCAGATAGTACATCCCAAAGGCTGCCAGTAGTAGGTAAAATAGATTAAGAAGGAGGTCCTGCTGGGTTAATTTCCCCGACGTAATGGCATCAATCACCCGTCCCATGACCATGGGGGGAATGAGATTGAGGACGGAAACCAAGACCAAGGCCACAATCCCGACTAGATAACGGCGCTTTTCTAACTTGAAAAACCACCAGAGTTTTTGAATAATGGACATAAAATCCCTTTCTGATTGCAAATGGAAACCTGAGGCCAAGACCTCAGGTTTTTCCTATTCATAGGTCACGACTGAGACGACACCCTTGTCATACTCAGCGATAAAGATATTGGCTACATTGTCATACCCTTGTTTGCTGAGGTTATCAAGCAGCCATTCTTCGCTCCGACCAATGGTCTCCAAAATTTCGACTTGGATAACACCGTCTGTGACAACAGGATACTTGGGATTCTCATCTCCCATTTGGACTACGATGAGTTGACCGTTCTGCTCCTGCATAGCGCGTTTGACTTGTTTCATTTGGAAAATTCCCTGGCTACGGAGCTTAAGTGCTACATCCGCTGCAGATAATCCAACAGAACGACAGGCTTCTGGATCAATCTTCCCATTTTTGATGAGCAGGGTTGGCTTCCCATCAATCAAACGTTTCACAAAGTGAACATTATTGTTGAGCCATTTGAGAGTCAAGACCAGAATGGTCCACATGATCAGGATGACTGCGTACTGAAGAATACTGATGGAGCTATTGTAAATCACCCCACCGATGATCCCCCCTAGTACATAGTTCTGGATTTGATCTATCGCTGAGTTAGGCGCTAGGTTGCCCTTTCCTGTCACATTAATCACGAAAACCAGCGAAAAGAGACCCAAGGCTAGTTTGATTAAAATTTCGATATAATTGAGTGTCATTTGTTTACCTCCACCAGTTCAATTGCATCTGTTTTATACAATTCCACTTTCTCTAACAGGTACTTGTCTGGCTCACTGCCGTTCAGGGCACGGTAATAGCGATCTCCTACCTTAAGAAGTGCTCCATCTGTGTTTGTGGAAGTATTGACATAGACCTCTGACTTGTCTACTCCCAAGTCTTTGGAAACAAGCTCGATGAAATGAAGTGAAGCCTGAAATTTATTGTTAGAAACTTGATTGTTTTGATAAGTAGAGATACTAATCAAAAGGAGAGCCAGTAAGGTCAAGGCTGAAATCATGACCAACTCACGAAACTTGGTGCCCTTTTTATCATGGTAAGCCTTAAAAGCAAAAAATCCTGTAACAGCTAATAAGACGATTCCAAAGCCAATCATGATCCCATTTTGCTGACTGATTTGGCTGAGTACATAGTCGTAAGAATAGAATTTCATCTATTTTCATCTCCCTTTCATAAAATCATTCTTACATTATAAACAAAAGAGGGTGATTTTTCAAACCATACGTTGGGGAAATAGAGCTTTTTTTGGTATAATATAGTCTATAATCTCAATGAAAAAGGTAACTTTATGAAACTCATCTCATGGAATATTGATTCCCTCAATGCAGCCCTAACGAGCGACTCAGCTCGTGCAAAATTGTCCCAAGAAGTCCTACAAACCCTGGTAGCCGAAAATGCTGATATTATCGCTATCCAGGAAACCAAACTTTCTGCCAAGGGGCCTACAAAAAAACACTTGGAAATTTTAGAAGAACTCTTCCCAGGTTATGAAAACACTTGGCGTTCTTCCCAAGAACCTGCTCGTAAAGGCTATGCTGGAACCATGTTCCTTTATAAGAAAGAACTCACACCAACGATCAGCTTCCCAGAAATCGGTGCCCCTTCTACCATGGACTTGGAAGGCCGCATTATCACCTTGGAATTTGACACATTTTTCGTGACCCAAGTTTACACTCCAAACGCTGGCGATGGCCTCAAACGCTTGGAAGAACGCCAAGTCTGGGATGTCAAATACGCTGAGTATTTGGCGCAACTAGACAAAGAAAAACCAGTCCTTGCGACTGGAGACTACAACGTAGCTCACAAGGAAATCGACCTTGCAAATCCTGCTAGCAATCGCCGTTCACCTGGATTTACAGACGAGGAACGTGATGGTTTTACCAACCTTTTGGCAACTGGATTTACCGACACCTTCCGCCACATTCACGGCGATGTCCCAGAACGTTACACTTGGTGGGCGCAACGCAGCAAGACTTCTAAAATCAACAATACAGGCTGGAGAATCGACTACTGGCTCACTAGCAACCGCGTGGCTGACAAGGTGACCAAGTCTGACATGATTGACTCGGGTGCGCGTCAAGACCATACGCCGATTGTATTGGAAATTGAACTCTAAGGAGAAAGCTAATGGACTATCAAGCTGTCATTCCTGAATTTGTAGTATCTGACCTCGAAAAGTCACGCCACTTCTACTGCGACTTGCTGGGATTTTCTGTCGAATACGAGCGTCCAGAGGAGAAATTTCTCTTCCTCTCGCTTGAAGACTGCCAACTTATGCTAGAAGAAGGCAGCACAGAAGAATTAGCCCAACTGACCTATCCTTTCGGGCGCGGTGTCAATATTTCCTTTGGCATTGAAGATGTCCCTCAGCTCCACCAAAAACTGCTGGAAGCTGACTATCCTATCCATCGTCCGCTGACCAAAAGAGAATTTCGAGTGGGAGATAGCTTTATTCACCCTCATGAATTTGCGATTTTAGATCCTGATGGCTATTTTTTAAGATTTAGCGAATAGAAGAATAAAAGGCTACAATACTTTCTAGCGTTGCAGCCTTTTATTCGTTCGCTTTTATGATCTATTTACTAACAAAATATTTGATTTCTAAAGCTATTTAGTGTAAAATAATAACATTAACGCTATTGCGTTTGATAATAGTATCATTTTACTTGTTTATGTCGTGAATTGGCACGACGTTTCTACAAGGTGCCGGAACACCTAACAATGAGTATGTCAGCTGAAGGTATGGTGTTGACCATGCCTATTTTGGGGACTTACTTAGAGATTAAGTAAGTCCTTTTTGAATATTTTTAATATTTCCCTTAATTAGTGCGGACGGGAGATGAAATTATCCTGTGAATAATTTCAGGAATCCAGGGAATTTCATCCCTAATTTTTGAGCCCCTAGCTCTTTCATTTCTAGGCTTAGGCTAAAATAGTTCCCCGAACTATTTTACTCTCAAAAATCCCGTTATAGACAATAACAAAATTATTGTCTATGATACCACTACAACGGGAAATATTTGATAAGACTCGCTTCGCTCGTAATAGTTTTATCAAATATATAGTACTAGCAAAAGGGATCACTATAGAAACATTTAAACAACAAGTAAATTAGCTTTTAGACTTTAGGAGGTCTTATGAAATTATTAGAAGAGCGCATCCTTCAGGATGGGCATATCTTGGGTGACAACATTCTCAAGGTAGATTCCTTTTTAACCCATCAGGTTGACTATCGTTTGATGCGGGAGATTGGTAAAGTTTTTGCGGAAAAATTCGCTTCTGCTGGCATTACCAAGGTCGTGACCATTGAAGCGTCAGGCATTGCCCCAGCCGTTTTTACAGCTGAAGCCTTAGATGTCCCTATGATTTTCGCCAAGAAAGCTAAAAACATCACCATGAATGAAGGAATCTTAACCGCTGAGGTTTACTCCTTTACCAAGCAGGTGACCAGCACGGTCTCCATCGCTGGAAAATTCCTCTCACCTGAGGACAAGGTCTTGATTATCGATGATTTCCTAGCCAACGGACAAGCTGCCAAAGGCTTGATCCAAATCATCGAACAGGCCGGAGCTAAAGTCGAAGCCATCGGTATTGTTATCGAAAAATCCTTCCAAGATGGTCGTGACTTGCTCGAGAAAGCCGGCTATCCAGTTCTATCACTCGCTCGTTTGGATCGTTTTGAAAATGGTCAGATCGTATTTAAGGAGGCAGATCTCTAATGCAAACTCAAGAAAAACACTCGCAAGCAGCCGTTCTTGGCTTACAGCACTTACTAGCCATGTACTCAGGTTCTATCCTGGTTCCTATCATGATTGCGACAGCCCTTGGCTATTCAGCTGAGCAGTTGACCTACCTAATCTCCACAGATATCTTCATGTGTGGGGTGGCCACCTTCCTCCAACTCCAACTCAACAAATACTTCGGAATTGGACTACCAGTCGTTCTCGGAGTTGCTTTCCAATCCGTCGCTCCTTTGATTATGATTGGACAAAGCCACGGTAGCGGTGCTATGTTTGGTGCCCTTATCGTATCAGGAATTTATGTGGTTCTGATTTCAGGCATTTTCTCAAAAGTTGCCAATCTCTTCCCATCTATCGTAACAGGCTCTGTCATTACCACAATTGGATTGACCTTGATTCCTGTCGCTATTGGAAATATGGGAAATAACGTCCCAGAGCCAACTGGTCAAAGTCTCTTGCTTGCTGCTATCACTGTTCTGATCATCCTCTTGATTAACATCTTTACCAAAGGATTTATCAAGTCTATTTCCATTTTGATTGGTCTGGTTGTCGGAACCGCCATTGCTGCTACTATGGGCTTGGTTGATTTCTCCCCTGTTGCGGCAGCGCCACTAGTCCATGTCCCAACTCCCCTCTACTTTGGGATGCCAACCTTTGAAATCTCCTCTATTGTCATGATGTGTATCATTGCAACGGTTTCTATGGTTGAGTCCACTGGTGTTTACCTAGCCTTGTCTGATATCACAAAAGATCCAATCGACAGCACGCGCCTTCGCAACGGTTACCGAGCAGAAGGTCTGGCCGTACTTCTCGGAGGAATCTTTAACACCTTCCCTTACACAGGATTTTCACAAAACGTTGGTTTGGTTAAATTGTCAGGTATCAAAACCCGTCTGCCAATCTACTACGCAGCTGGTTTCCTAGTCCTCCTTGGACTCCTTCCTAAGTTTGGTGCCCTCGCCCAAATCATTCCGAGCCCTGTTCTTGGAGGTGCCATGCTGGTGATGTTTGGCTTTGTTTCCCTTCAAGGTATGCAAATCCTCGCCCGCGTTGACTTTGCTAATAATGAACATAACTTCCTTATCGCAGCTGTTTCAATCGCTGCTGGTGTTGGTCTAAATAACAGTAATCTCTTTGTCAGCATGCCAACAGCCTTCCAAATGTTCTTCTCAAACGGAATCGTCGTAGCCAGCCTACTCGCCATTGTCCTCAATGCCGTATTAAATCATAAGAAGAAATAAAAAAGAGGTGCGAACCTCCAGATTGAAGAAAAGTTCATTTTGGACGATTTCTTCAATCTTTTTCTTTCGGTCCAAATTAAGACTACCCTTGAAAAAATTGGAATAATAGCCCTTCTGAAAAAATATACGTTAAATCAGAAATTAAATTATTTCCAAAATAATTGTAAGAGTATCCACTTTCTAATAGGTCGCTCAAAAAGTTTTAAAAATCATAAAAACGCATAATATCAGGCATTCAAAAACCTTGATATTATGCGTTTTATTATGGAAAAATTTGCTAGATTTTCTCCTCAAATTGAGTCATTACCCAGCCTCTTCTATTATCTTCTTTTACCCTTTTTTACAGGCATGAGCGTAATGTCTCTCAAGCTAAAGTAAGCTAGGGCCAGCATGGCGATTGTGACAAAGAATTCTGTCGGTAATTGGAAGATTTGCAAGATGGACAACATCAGCAAAATCAAGAGTGCAACAACTACAAAGACCAAGATAACGATGTTGACTGTTCCTTTGATACTTTGAGGTGTCGCAAATACATAGAGTAGTAATAAGAGTATCCCTATGATTAAATAGACCATCTTTATCTCTTTCTAGCTCTTATTCAGCTGATTTTTTCTTTTTGTTGGCTTTCTCACGCTCTGCCTTGTTAAGAATTTGTTTACGCAAACGGATAGACTCAGGTGTTACTTCCATATACTCATCGTCGTTCAAGAACTCAAGTGACTCTTCAAGCGTCAAAATACGAGGTGTCTTGATAACCGCTGTCTGATCCTTGGTCGCTGAACGAACGTTGGTCATTTGCTTCGCCTTAGTGATGTTAACTGTCAAGTCGTTTTCACGAGAGTTTTCACCAATAATCATTCCTTCGTAAACCTCAGTACCTGGGTTGACAAAGATGGTACCACGTTCTTCGATAGACATGATTGAGTAAGTTGTAGCCTTACCAGCATCGATAGAAACAAGGGCACCACGGTGACGTCCACCAATTTCCCCTGGAATCAATGGCAAGTATTGGTCAAAGGTATGGTTCATGATACCGTAACCACGAGTCATTGACAAGAACTCAGTAGAGTATCCAATCAAACCACGCGCTGGAACGAGGAAGACCAAACGAGTTTGACCATTACCAGTTGAAATCATATCCAACATTTCACCTTTACGTTCAGAAAGGCTTTGGATAACAGAACCTTGGTATTCTTCTGGAGTATCGATTTGCACACGTTCAAATGGCTCACATTTAACACCATCGATTTCTTTTACGATAACCTCTGGACGAGATACTTGAAGTTCATAACCCTCACGACGCATGGTTTCGATCAGGATTGACAAGTGCAATTCTCCACGTCCTGAAACAGTCCATTTATCTGGTGAGTCCGTTGGGTCAACACGAAGGGAAACGTCTGTTTGCAATTCTGCTTGCAAGCGTTCTTCCACCTTACGAGACGTTACCCATTTACCTTCCTTACCAGCAAATGGTGAGTTGTTGACTAAGAAAGTCATTTGAAGAGTTGGTTCATCAATGTGAAGGATTGGAAGTGGTTCAACAGCGTCTGTTGGAGTAATGGTTTCACCGACAAAGATATCTTCCATACCGGAAACGGCAATCAAGTCACCTGCTTTAGCTTCTTGGATTTCACGACGTTCCAAACCAAAGAAACCGAAAAGTTTTGTAACACGGAAGTTCTTCGTTGTACCATCTAGTTTAGAAAGGGTAACTTGGTCCCCAACTTTCACACTACCACGGAAGACACGACCGATACCGATACGTCCAACGAAGTCGTTGTAGTCCAAAAGTGACACTTGGAACTGCAAAGGCTCATCTGAGTTATCTACTGGAGCTGGGATATGTTCGATGATGGTATCAAAGATTGGTGCCATAGTAGCTTCTTGGTCAGCAGGATCATCAGACAAGGAAGATGTTCCGTTGATAGCTGAAGCATACACCACTGGGAAGTCAAGCTGGTCATCATCTGCACCAAGCTCGATGAAGAGTTCCAAGACTTCGTCCACTACTTCTGCTGGGCGAGCTGATGGTTTATCGATTTTGTTAACAACCACGATTGGAACAAGATCTTGTTCCAAGGCTTTTTTCAATACGAAACGAGTTTGTGGCATGGTTCCTTCGTAGGCATCTACGACCAAAACAACACCGTCAACCATTTTCATGATACGCTCAACTTCTCCACCGAAGTCCGCGTGTCCTGGTGTGTCCATGATATTAATACGAGTTCCGTTGTAGGCTACGGCAGTGTTTTTCGCAAGGATGGTAATTCCACGCTCTTTTTCGATATCGTTTGAGTCCATAGCGCGCTCTGCTAATTCAGTACGTGCATCAAGAGTTTCAGATTGTTTCAATAATTCGTCAACGAGGGTTGTTTTACCGTGGTCAACGTGGGCGATAATCGCAATGTTACGGATATCTTCTCTTAATTTTGTCATGATTTCCTCTAATATTTTAAATTTTTATTTCTAACTGAACAATTATACCACAGTCTCATTCAAAAATCACAGTTCAGCTAAGTGTAAATGTTTTCACTCTGCTTTTCTAGTCAAGGCAACTCTTTTCAAAGTCAGAGACTTATGATAAGATAAGCTGGTATGCGTTTAGATAGATTATTAGCCCAAGAAAAGGTCAGTCGCAAGGATATGAAACAGGCACTTTTGAAAAAAGAAATCCTAATAGATGATTGTCCAGCTCGCTCCCTGGCTCAAAATGTCGACACTGGATTGCAAAAACTAGTCTTTCAAGGACGGCAAATTCAAGGATACGAGCACAACTACCTCATGCTTCACAAGCCAAACGGAGTCGTTACAGCTAGCAAGGATAAGAAACTTTCAACCGTCATGGACCTCCTTCCACCTGACATCCAGTCTGATCAGCTCTATGCTGTCGGCAGATTAGACCGCGATACGACGGGATTACTGCTTTTGACAGACAATGGACCTTTAGGATTCCAACTCCTCCATCCCCAGTACCATGTCGATAAATCCTATCAAGTGGTAGTAAACGGACCGCTCACATCAGATCATATCCAAAAATTCAAAGATGGGATTGTCTTTTTAGATGGAACCACTTGTAAACCTGCTCAGCTCGAAATTCTAGACACAAGCCCAACAGAGAGCCATGCCTCCATCACTATCTCTGAGGGCAAATTTCATCAAGTCAAGAAGATGTTTCTCTCAGTTGGTGTCAAGGTGACTGCCCTAAAACGCGTCCAGTTCGGCGATTTTACATTAGACCCAGAACTAGCAGAAGGGCAATACCGATTCTTAAACCAAGAAGAATTAGAGATGATTAAAAAATACTTAGAAAAAAGTGGATAAAAGAAAAAAAGCTTTAAATTTAAAGCTTTTTTGTTTATTGCTTATCTAAAAAATACTGCGACAGCTACAATTCTAAAAAATACTGCGACAGTTACAATCCAGTTAAGTACAGAAACCACAAGTCCTACGATATTGAGAATTTTTTCTGTTTTATAGTCTAGTCCAGATTCTTTTTGGTATGAAAAAGCCAAGACCAATCCTATGATCCCCAAAATCAGACCTACTATTGGAAATAGCAAACCAAGGACGATAGATAAGATACCTAAAATAAGTGAAGGTTTTTTCTTTTGTTGTGAATTCATATTATAAAATCTCCTTAAATTTATTATAAATAATGATACCTTAAGATACTAGCTTTATCTATCATTCGACAGTTTTTTAAAGAATCTTAGCTAGTCTTCACTTTCCCTTTCCAAGAATCCAACCCATAAGAAAGGATATAAATCTCAGAAAAACCTTGTTTTTTCAGATAAAGTGCTGCATTGGTCACTCGTTGTCCGCGTTGGTTTTCGTAGAGAAGGATAGGTTTATCCTTACGAAGGGCTGCAAGGCTTGACTTCAATTGACTTGAAGGAATATTGCGCGCACCAAGAATGTGTTTTCTGTGAAATTCTGCTGCATCACGGACATCAATCAACTGTCCTTTCCGAATCAAGGCTTCAAACTCTGCATTGTCCACAATCTTAGCCGCACGACGAATACGAAGGTAGTTATACCCCATCCATGCTGCCATCGCTAGTACGATTCCCCACAAAATCCAAATTGTCATAAGTTCTTATCTCCATTTTTCTCTATGTAGTCTAATTCTATCTTGTGCTCTCTACGAAGAACAGCTTCCGCCTCTAGATAGTCTAACTTATCCATCAGACCTGCATCATAGATCCGAGAGAGTTCAAGCTTCATCAGTTCAATATCATACAAGCGCTTCCCCATGTAAACAATAATGCCAAACTGTTTGAGAAATTGCTGCACATCATAGAATGTTTTCATAGCTTCCATTCTAACAGATTTTAGACATTTTTTCAATACTGGGCCGGCTCTTTCCCCCGATTTCCTTCGTCTTCATTGCTCATTCTTCCGCAAGTATGGTACAATAAAAACATGAGAATTCAACAATTACACTATATTATCAAAATCGTCGAAACTGGCTCTATGAATGAGGCAGCCAAGCAACTCTTTATCACCCAACCCAGTCTTTCTAATGCCGTTCGAGACTTGGAAAATGAAATGGGCATTGAAATCTTTATCCGCAATCCCAAGGGCATTACCTTGACCCGTGATGGGATGGAGTTTCTCTCCTATGCCCGTCAAGTTGTCGAGCAAACCCAACTTCTGGAGGAACGCTATAAAAATCCTGTCGCCCACCGCGAACTTTTCAGCGTTTCCTCTCAACACTATGCCTTTGTAGTCAATGCCTTTGTCTCTCTTCTCAAGAAGAGCGATATGGAAAAATACGAGCTTTTCCTACGTGAAACTCGTACTTGGGAGATTATCGACGACGTCAAGAACTTCCGTAGTGAAGTCGGTGTCCTCTTTTTAAACAGCTACAACCGTGATGTTTTAACGAAAATGCTGGACGACAACCACCTCTTGGCCCACCACCTCTTTACCGCCCAGCCTCATATCTTTGTCAGCAAGACCAACCCTCTAGCTAAAAAAGACAAGGTCAAACTGGCTGATTTGGAAGACTTCCCATACCTCAGCTATGACCAGGGGACGCACAACTCCTTCTACTTTTCAGAGGAGATTCTTTCACAAGAGTACCACAAGAAATCCATCGTAGTCAGTGACCGTGCCACCCTCTTTAATCTCTTGATTGGTCTTGATGGCTACACAATCGCAACAGGGATTTTGAACAGTAACCTTAATGGAGACAATATCGTTTCCATCCCGCTGGACATTGACGACCCGATTGAACTAGTCTATATCCAGCATGAAAAAACCAGCCTGTCTAAGATGGGCGAACGCTTTATCGAGTATCTACTAGAAGAAGTTCAGTTTGATAGTTGATAAACCATCAGACATATTTTATAGTATTTCTTAGAAAATAATGATTGGAGAATATCGTTGAAAAAGTTTATATTGGCAAGTGCTGTTGTCCTTTCAATGGCAGGATTGGCACAAGCACCTATCTACGCAGAAGAAAACAATGCCAATCCTCCTGCTACCACCGAACAAAGCAACTCTAAGGAAGATAAGAAAGATCTTTCAATTAAAAATGAAGAGGAGACTGCAACACTTCCAAAAGACAAGGTAAAAGAAGAAACCCCTAAAAAAGAAGGATGGCAGGAGGAAAACAAACACTGGCGTTTCTATGAAAACAATCAACCTGTCCTCAAATGGAAAAAAATTCAAGATAAGTGGTACTATTTTGACCAAGAGGGAAATCGACTCAGTGATACCATCTTTGATGGCTATGTTCTCAATAAAGACGGAGTCATGGTAGAAAATGGCTGGGTAGCTCTTGAGGGTAAATGGTACTACGTCAGTGAGTCTGGAAAAATCATCCAACAAAAATGGAAAAAAATCGGAGGAGTTTGGTACTACTTTGACAAAGATGGTGTCATGCTCAGTCAAACAATCGTTGATGGTTATCTCCTTACTAAAAGCGGGGCTATGGCTGAGAATGGCTGGGTGAAGGTTGACCAAAATTGGTATTATGTCACACCATCTGGCAGAATCTCGCAAGACAAATGGGAGAAAGTCAACGGTTCTTGGTATTATTTTGACAAAAGCGGCGTGATGCTCAGCAAAACGACCGTTGGTGCTTACCTGCTCGGCAGTAGCGGGGCTATGGCGGAAAACTCTTGGGTGAGAATCAATGAAAATTGGTATTACGCTAATGAATATGGGAAATACAGCCAAGACAAATGGGAGAAAATCAAGGAAACTTGGTATGCTTTTGAACAAAATGGAGTCATGCTTTCCAATAAATGGAAAGGAAGCTACTACCTCAAATCTAGTGGAGCCATGGCTGAAAAAGAGTGGATCTTTGACAAGGCCTACAACAGTTGGTTCTATCTAAAAGCGAATGGAACCTATGCGGCTCATGAATGGATTGGAGCCTACTATCTCAAGTCTGGTGGCTATATGGCCAAGAATGAGTGGATTTACGACGACTATTACAAGGCTCGTTACTATTTGGACGATAGCGGCCATTATGTTTCAGGAACCTACAAGATAGACGGCAAGGAACACTTGTTCCAAAAATACGGTCAATGGATTTCTGAAATTTCAACAGAAGGTGGATTTGTAAAAGGTCAATACAGCAATACCATTTTCCTAGATCCTGGGCATGGTGGTCGAGATTCAGGTGCCTTTTACTACAATGTAGCTGAAAAAGATCTCAACATGCAAATCTATCGCAAACTGCGTAAGAAATTAGAAGAATTAGGTTATACTGTCCTCACATCACGTGACAGTGATATCGATGTTGATTTTAAGACTGAGCGTTCAAGAATGGTAAATAAAACCAACTCTGATATCTTTATCAGTATTCACTTCAATGCTACTGGAAACATTCACTCAAAAGCGAGCGGTATTCAAACCTACTCCTATAGCGATGAACCTGATTATCCAAGTAAGATCAATAAATACTGGCACAACCATCCTGATCGTATGAGTGAAAGCAAGCGCCTCGCCGCTGCTATCCACTCCTCTCTCCTAGCCGAAACAGGGGCCAAGGATGCTGGCTTATTGGAAAGTAGCTTTGCCGTACTACGCGAAACTGCCAAACCAGCCGTCCTCCTAGAACTCGGTTATATGGATAACTTCACAGAAAACCAACGCATCCGTGATGACCAATACCAAGATAGACTAGTCGCAGGTATTGTGAAAGGCATCCAAAAATATTACGCTGGTAAATAAAAACAAAGTCTCGAGGTTTCTCGAGACTTTTCTACTTGCCTTCTTTTTTATCTTTATCAGGAAAGAGGTAGCCAAGTCCTACACAAGCTAGCACTCCTGCACCAATCACCAAACCACTTGAAATTGGCAAAAGGTCCAAAATAGCATTTGCAATGATAAAGGCAATGATCAAGCACATCAGACTAGCCTTGTAGTCTTTTTTCAAAAAATTTTCTAAAGCGAAATAGAGGAACAATCCAACTGGAATCAGTGACCAGAGGTTGACATCCAAACTTGGCCATCCAATATAACCGAAATACAATACAACCGCTGCCGCTACTAAAAATACGATTCCCAATAATTTTTTCATTTTTTTGTCTCCATTTTCTTTTTTTTATTGACTTGAGTTGTCTGATACTGACCCCTCACGTCCCTTACAAAAATCATTATAGCAGAGGGTTTCCCCCAGAACAAGGCCTTTTGCCTATCTGGTCTATATCTCAGTTTAAGTGGTTGAATATTTCTGGCAAAAGAAAAGAAGCCCTAATGGACTTCTTCATTCTGCCGATTGCAGGGATCGAACCTGTGACCTACGCGTTACGAGTGCGTTGCTCTACCAACTGAGCTAAATCGGCGATTACCCTTTTAGTATAGCACTCTGAGAATAGATGTCAAGAAATTTTCATCTCCATTAGAAAAAGCCTGTCCTGAGACGAGGCTTTGAGTTTCTTCCTTTTACGAACCCGCACTTTCGTAGGCATCTAAGCCCTTGTCCCATAGTTTCAAAGAAATGACAAAGAAGACAAGGGAAATCAGAATCAAACCACCGATATTAAAGAAGACATCCTTGTCCTGTAAGAAATAGCTGGCAGGATAGTAGGCCGTAAAAGCGAAAGGTACGATAAAGCTAATCAACCAACGAAGAAGCGAATTGTAAATGGAAATTGGATACTTGGCAAAGTCATTAAACATATAAAAAATGTAAATCATGGCTCCTGACTGCTTGGTCCAAAAAGCGATACTGGCAGTCGCGATTTTCAAGGAAGTATAGATCAAGGTCGCAAAGGGTATACAGATTAGGAAAAGCAGGAATTTAGGAAGGCTCCAGGCAATGCTGCTCACCGTTGTCGCTAGCAGAATACCTCCGACCAATAGTTCCCCCAAGGCATCAATCTGAAAGGTCTCGACTAGGATGTGAAAGAGAGGATTGATAGGACGAGTCAGATACTTGTCAAACTCACCTTTTCTCACCAAGCGCTGCCCCAGTGCCCAGAGATTGTCAAAAAAGAGATGGTCCAATCCCTTAGGAATCAAAGAAAATCCATAGATAAAGGCAATCTCTTGAAAAGTCCATCCTTCTAGCGAAGGAATGTGTTGAAAGATGACATTGAGAAACAAGAGGTTCAAGCCTTGGGTCAGGAAAACACCTAAAACACCAACCACAAAATCAACCTTGTATTCCATGATTTGCTTGATGTATTGTCTGATAAAAATCAGATGCATGCGTTGATATTTTTTCATACTAACCTCCTTGAATGGTGATGAATGACTGGACTCGTTTCCAAATCAACTGAGACAAGCCCACCATCACTAAGAGCCAGAAAAACTGTAGCAAAAGCGCTTGAAGAATTTGACTGGCATCGTATTTCCCAACGATAATCATGACTGGAGTATAAATCAAGGATGAAAAAGGCAAGAAGGACAAGATATCAGAAACAATCTTTGGAAAGAAAGCCAAGGGAATCAGACTTCCAGACATAAAGGCCACTATAGAAGTCTTGAGTAGATTGGAACCCCATAGATTTTTAAACACAAAGGCTGAAAATCCAAAGCAGATATTAAAGAAAAAGTTAATCAGATAAGCGAGCGTCAAGCTAAATAGATAAAGGGTAGTTAGTCCCAGCACTTCTACAATACCTTGCCCTGATAAGATTTTCATCAACACAATGACACTTAAAAATGGAAGCCCAACGCTGATAAAAATCAACCACTTGGAACCTAGCTCGGTAAAGAGATAAGAGGCCGCAAAATGCACTGGTCTCAACAAGCGCATGATAATAGAACCATCCTTGACCTCCTCACCAATCATAAAAGAAGAATCCGACCTAGTCAAAAGATTGGTCACAAAACTCATAATGATGTAGAGGGTGATGTCTGCCATACTGAAACCCTGAATCAAAGACTCTTGCGAGGAATCAAAGACCGCCTTCCAGAGATAAAAGGCCACAAAAGCCCCCATGACATCACCAATCCGATAGAGAATAAAGTTGACTCGATAGGTAATCAACTCCTGAATCCCTGCATTGATAAAGGGTTTATAACGTCTCCACAATTTGACCATCTTAGAGCTCCTTTCGGTAGAAGCGACGGATAATATCCTCAATATCCGTATCCATCATCTTCAAATCGCGAATCTCAAAATCAGATAAGGTTTGCTTGATAATATCAGCCGACTGGTAGCGGGAACTATCAAATTCAATATTGAGGCTATTTCCTTGTCTATCAATGGACATATCCGAAAAACCTTCATAGTGAGAAACGAGATGACTTTGCCCTGGCACCAATTCAAAGGAAAGTGTCTTCATCTTGCCAAAGGTTTCCTTGAGCTGGCTAACCGTTCCATCAAAAATCTCCTGCCCCTTGTCAATCATGAAAATCCGATCACAGAGCTGCTCAATATCACTCAGATCGTGAGTAGTCAAGAGAATGGTTGTTTCTTCCTCTTGATTGATCTGAGTAATGGCCCGACGAATGTTATCCTTGACCGAAACGTCCAAACCAATGGTCGGCTCATCTAGAAAGAGAACCTTGGGATTGTGAAGCAAGGAAGCCGCAATGTCTGCCCGCATCCGTTGACCCAGTGAAAGAGTCCGCACGGGATCCTTGATAAAATCCTTCAAATCCAAGACTTCATTCAAAAAATCCATGCGCTTGTGGAAGAGCGAGTCTGGCACATCGTAAATCTCTTTCAAAACCGTGTAAGTCTCTTGCAGAGCCAAATCCCACCATAGCTGGGTTCTTTGTCCAAAAACCACTCCAATATCCTTGACATAATCTTGGCGATTGTCTTGCGGAATCTTGCCGTTAATCCGACAAAAACCAGACGTCGGTTTCAAAATTCCTGTCAGCATTTTGATGGTTGTCGACTTCCCAGCACCATTTGCTCCGATAAAGCCTAAAATTTGGCCTTTTGGAACCTCAAAAGTCAAATCCTTGACTGCTTCAAAGGTCTGCTTTTCAGGATGAATAAAGGAGCGCAAAGCCCCCTTTATCCCCGGCTCCTTTACTGTCTTCACAAAATTTTTCTGAAGATGTTCCACTTCTATCATTGCCATATCTCATGCCATCCTTTTCTTCGATTAATATTTTAAGCTATTTTTCCTATCCAAACTAATACTCAATGAAAATCAAAGTGCAAATTAGTAAACTAGCCACATGTTGCTCAAAGCACAGCTTTGAGGTTGTAGATTGAACTAACGAAGTCAGTAACATATATAAGGCAAGGAGAAGCTGACGTGATTTGAATTTGATTTTCGAAGAGTATAAGAAAAATAAAATTTCATCTCCTTACTATACTACCACTTTTACCTCTAAAGGAACATAGACATTTAAATCAAATTAAAGAAAAAGTCCATTTTTAATTGTTAATAAGGTTATCTACATTCTGATTTAAAATTTATTTTATTTTTCGTACTATATTCAGTTTAAACTCTATCTCTTTGTAAAACTTAGTTTGAAACGGTTTCATTTCAAATGATTTTAAAATTGGTTATATCAATATGCAAAGGCTCTATATCACTTTTATTTCAAATCATTGAATGAGTCTGATTAAAATTGAATAAATGAGACAGTTGCTGATACGATAGAATAAATCTTATATCTCTTCGTAATTAAATTGTTTTCAAAAAATCAAATGTTAATTGAGGATCATTATCTTGAACAATTGCGTCAATAACCTCATCTATTTTATTCTTTATCAACTTCATTGATTTATCTAGCTCATAAATACCAGCTTTAGAATTAAATTCTTCATCTATTTGGTAAAATGTAGCCATATCAAATTCTTTGTTATAATGAGCTTCAGGATTATGGTACAAGTTACTTACTGTATCCTGTACTATTTCGCTAAGATTTGGGAAATAGATCTCATCCCAGTATTTTTGAGCTAAACTACCTCCATTACCACCTACAGCAAATAAATCAATTACTCCTTTACTTCTTAGAAAATCGAGAAAACATTTTATAAATATCGCTTGTTTTAGGTTTTGTTCTCTCTTCTTTCTGATAGTAATACCATGGATATTTGTAATTACCTTTTCTTTTTCATCGATTATTACTATTGACCTTCCCTTTTCAAACCCTTCTGCACCAAAAATCAACTCCCCCTTTTTAAGTATTTTTAGCTTATTTGAATTTCCCAGATATTCCACTTTATTTACTGTCCCATATTTTGATAAAAACTTAGGTAACATCAATTCATAAAAATTCGATCTATATCTCTTTGAGTAGATACTTCTTCCTATATTCGATATTTGTAAATTTTGTCCTCTTGATAACTCATACCCTAATTCTTTAAGAGTTGAGTAGCCATATTTATAATTTTTAATTTTAAAGTTTATTTCCTTAAAATAAGATCCATATAAATTAGTGTCTAACCTATTTTTCTTTTTTAATTCACTAATAGTTGGTTGGCTGAAGGTAAATACTTCGTCCTTTTGATTGCTAGCAATTTCATTCTCTATACTATGCAAAATCTTCTCATGTTTTATTTTTATAAGCTTTTCTTTTTTAATAACAGACTTAACAAGCGTTTCTATATAATCAATGATTTTTTCTCTATTTTTCTTTGGAAATATAATGGAACATCCTAAAAACAAGGTTTTAGCATGCCTAATAGTCGCACCTTTGGGAACAAGTAAATCTAACTGTTCTCTAAAAGCGGAATGTTTAATAAATGCAAAAATATAGTATTTATCTTTCTCAATAGGAAGTTTATACATAGCACTTGATATCATCATTTTGGGGTAATCATCATCTAAAATAGTAATCTCACCTATATTACTATCTTTTGATAAAATTAAATCTCCCTTTTTTAAATTCATTTCTTTAAAACTCGACGGTTTAATCCTTAATAGAGACTCTTTGTTAAAATCTGGTAAATAGTTAAAATCTTGAAGAGCTTTCGTTCTTAAAAAAGTGTATGGAGATTGATCTACATAGTTGTCTGATCCAACATCACTACCTTTAAATTCATTACTTAAAGAACATGATAATAACTCCTTAAGAAAAATACCATTTGTATTTTTAAAATTAACTTTTTCGTATAGTGATGACGAAAGGATAAAGTCGTCTTTATTGATATCAGAGAATTTTATAAACTCAGGAGTAATCGTATATCTTTTCTGCATTTTACTTTTCCTTTACGAAAATATCTTGTAGATCTTTTTCTTGGCTTAAACACCATTCTTTAAACTCTAAAATTGTTGATGTGAAATCTTCATCTATAATTGCATTACCTTCATTATCAATTTCCACCTCAAATGTTTCAGGATTTATTTTATAAGTTTGTGAAAAACGCTTTACTCTATTGGAAGTAACAACCTCATACCCAACTTTTTTTATCGGTTTAAAAAACACCTGATAATCTTGATTTTTCAATTGTTCTAATCTATCTTCTGTCGGCTTATAAGCTACAATAATTGTTGTATTCACTCCTGTTTCAGCGAATACATTCGCTGGTAAATCAAAAATTGCTACGATTCTCATCTTTTTCATAAGCCACTCTCTAGCTAACCTATGTGTATCAATACTTGCAATCGAATTTGAGAGTACAATACCCATCCTGCCTTGTTCGGCTAATATTCTGTAGGCATTTTCTAAAAATAGAACACCTAAATCAATTTTTGAAGTTGCTTTTTTCTTTCCTTTATTGTCTGTACTGTATAAATTCCACATTTCATAACATTCTAACATTTCCACTTCTTTTTTATCAGTTGGTTTAAAAGCTCTGTTATCACCAAATGGAGGATTAGTCAAAACAACATCAAACTTCTTTAATTTTGTATTATCTGGGCGGTCATCCCAATTTCCATCCTTATTCATTGAAGGAACTAGATCTATAATATTTCCTGAAACATCAAACTTTGATAATAGAGATCCATTCCCAGATTTTGCGACAATTTTAGCATTGCCATCTCCATTTAACAACATATTCAGTGTTGCTAACATTACCATTTGCTCATCAATATCCATTCCAAAAATATTATTATCATCAAGCTTACTATTAGAATTTACATAAGACACTGATAGAAAGTCTGCAATACCCACAGTGGGATCAATTACTGACTCATCTTTTCTAGGATTCACTATTTTTACTAAAAAATCAATGAGTGGTAGCGGTGTAACAAATTGTGCATTCTGCTCCTTTGCAAATGGAGCAGCAAACTGATAAAAGACTAATTGGTATAGGTCCGTTTTATGAGATTTAATAAAGGTATAATTTTGAAATTGACGTACAATTTCTATCAAAACTTTTATATGGGACTCTTCCTTAAAATCTATAGCGTTATCTTTAAGAATCCTATAGTATTGTCCTTCTGCTTTTTCCTTTAAAGAAGAAATTCTTTTAATAAAATTTTGAATACCAGAATCAGATAGAGACTTATAATCTACCTCACTTGTGGTTACATAAAAGTCCAAGAATTCTTTGGAATTCTTCTCATTTGCCTTTTCATCAAATATTTTTAGAGTTAAGATTTGTATTAATATTTCAAACCCTTTCTGATTTACCAATCCCACTCTATCCATCATTTTTAAAATACTACTCATCGAATTATTTATTTGAATTGATTGGATACCCGAGATTACTTCTAAATCTTTGATTTTTTGTCTAGTTATATCAATTTTTTTACTATGCCCTTTTGATATCAAAGTATTAAAATCAGGAAGGTTGACATATGGATCCGGCACAAGTAAAGATAACTCTGAAGTTTTACTTGCTAATCCTTTAACATTATATTCATCACTATATCTTACAAATGATTTTTCTGCTTTCTTAAATAAAAAAAGTCTTTCTGTATCATAAAGAACACCAAAACAAGGATCTTTTCTGCTTTCATTCATGTAAGATTTAAGTTGTTTATCCCAAACTTCAGCTACATTTTTTGCATCCTCTTTTTTAAATTCTAAAGCAACTAATAAATGCTGTTTAAGCCATTCTAGACTATCTAAATCGTTATTCTGCCAATATTTCTGATAATGACCAAACCATTCAATATCATCAAAGATAGCTGCATCTAATTTAATAGGTGCTGAGTCTTTGTTGCCTTTTGGAAACTGAACTTCAGTCCCGATAAAATCTCTTGCATACATTCCTGAATTAACAATGGAATATAAAAACTGCCACTTATAATACTGTTCATTACTACTTCCATTTTTTTTTCTCAATTCAACAACTTTATTATATTTTAAATGTTCTGGCAAGAATGCTACAAAAGTTTCTGATGTTCCATATTTTTTATCAAATTCTTCTTTATATTTTCCAAATAAACTCATTTTTTGTACCTCATAACATTTCAATTAATACTATTATACATTATTTTCCGAATTAACTTCTAAATAACTAAACAAATTTCCTGTGGAATCTATTTTTCTACTTATTAAGAGTTAAGAGAAAATAATGGTTCCGTCCATCTTTTGCATTCTCCTTATTTAGTCTGAATCGGACTGACTGATTGGGCAAATAAGAACAAATCAATCATTTTAAACCTTCCAGTCCGCCAGTAGAATGACCTCCAATTAGTTTACTTCTCGCAATCCTTCTTGATACTGACTCACTCTTGAAAAGCATTCATAAACCAGATTACAACAAGAAGCCTCTGAATTATAGTGTTCTAAATAATTTCTTAAACTCATCTGAAAATGGAAAGTTAAATAAAAACGGTAAACCAAGACGAGTAGGAATTGATATTGATAATAAAATAAGTTTCAATAAGCATATTTCAACTCACATTTTTCGTCACACACATATCAGCTTTTCAGCTGAGCAAGGAATCCCACTCGGAGCAATTCAAGATTGTGTTGGACATACACGAGGAAGTCGTAGCACCGATATCTATTTGCACGTTACGCAAAAAACAAAAGATCTAATCCTTCCCGTATTAGATTCGTTAACAAAATAAGTGTGGCAAATTTGTGACAAAACAAAGAAAAAAGGGTTATCCAAATAGGATAAACCCTGTTATATCAAGCTTTTACAAGCTTATTAAGCTTTACCTTCTGAACCGAATACGTCGATACGTTCTTCAACTGATGCTTGGATAGCTTTTACACCGTCATCCAAGAATTTACGTGGGTCGAAAAGTTTCTTCTTGTCGTATTCTGCTTCGTTTGCTTCGTAGTCGCGAGCAAATTTACGAGTTGCGTTAGCGAATGCGATTTGGCATTCAGTGTTAACGTTAACTTTTGCAACACCAAGTTTGATAGCTGCTTGGATTTGGTCATCAGGGATACCTGAACCACCGTGCAATACGATTGGGAAGCCTGGAACTGCTTCTGTCAATTTTTGCAAGTGATCAAGGTGAAGACCTTTCCAGTTTGCAGGGTATGGACCGTGGATGTTACCGATACCAGCTGCCAAGAAGTCGATACCAGTTGCAACCATTGCTTTAGCATCTTCGATTGGAGCCAATTCACCATCACCGATGATTCCGTCTTCTTCACCACCGATAGTTCCAACTTCAGCTTCTACTGATACACCATTTGCGTGAGCAAATTCTACAACTTTACGAGCTTTTTCAAGGTTTTCTTCAACTGGAAGGTGTGAACCGTCAAACATAACTGAAGTATAACCAACTTGAATACACTCAAGTGCATCTTCGTAGTGACCGTGGTCAAGGTGGATAGCTACTGGTACAGTGATACCCATTGACTCAACAAGGTTAGCGATCAAGTTGCGAGCAACTTTGTAACCACCCATGTATTTAGCAGCACCCATTGAAGTTTGGATCAAAACTGGAGCTTTTTTAGCTTCTGCTGCACGCAAGATAGCTTGAGTCCACTCAAGGTTGTTTGTGTTAAATCCACCAACTGCATAACCGTTGTCACGAGCTGCTTGGACAAATTTTTCTGCTGAAACGATTGCCATTTGTCAGGCCTCCTATATATTTTTTGGGACATCCCATTTACATTGTTCATTTTATCACTTTTTGATAAAAAAAGCTAGTTTTTCCCATACTTTAGATTGAATTTCTTATAGCTCAATCAATGTAAACCCTTTCTTCTCCTTAGTCCTGAGTGACTTTGGGATAACGTATGAAGAAGGTCAAACGATCATCTTGCATCTCAAAATGATAAGGTAATTTCTCGTGTTCTAATAAACTTTTGACCACAAAGAGCCCCATTCCTGAACCCTTGGCCTTGCGACTAGCATTGCCAGAAAAAGACTGGGCCAGTTTTTCTTGTTCTTCAGGACTACAGCTATTCTCGATAAAGAGTTCCCCTTCTCTCTCCCCGATGCGGACCAAGCCGCCTAGAGTGGAGTGCTTGATGGCATTGCTGATGAGATTCGATAGGATTAGTTTCATGACAGATGGGTTTATGTAAGCCTGCTGATGGGTTAGGCTAATGTCTATCTGAACTTTTCTTTCCTTGGCTAGTAAAGTATAATCCTTAACCAGAGTTTGCGTCATTTGGAGTAGGTCAATGTTCTCCTTCTCCTCTCGCAATTCCTGAACCGAAGAAAGAGAAAGAATCTGAAGAACGTGGTGACTAAGGTCGTCCACAATCCCCAAGGCAACTCCCAGATAGTGGTCTCTATCCTTGTAACGACCAATATTTTCTTTCATATTTTCGATTAGGATTTTGAGACTAGCCAGAGGTGTTTTCAACTCATGAGAAGCCCCTCGTAGAAATTCGACCTTCATCTTCTCAAGCTGGAGAATAGCTTCATTCTTGTCATGCAAGTCGGCAATGACAGTCAAAAGATGCTGGTAAAGGCTATTGATCTGTTCCTTGAGATCACCTATCTCATCCTTAGAATCCACGCGCAACCGTACTTGAGCATCCAGTTCCATCATCCGACGGGTCACCCGCTTGATTTCCAAAATCGGGGCAACAATAGTCCGAGCATAGATGTAGGCTACCAAGAGGGAAATCAAAAACGATGCCAGCAAGGTATAGGGAAGAAATTGGAGACTAATCTGCTCTGCTTCCTTTTGCAAATCCATGGAAGCCAGAAATTGCAGAGTCATGGTGCTACCATCTTGCGTTTTCACCTCACGCTCCTCAATAAAAAGGGAGGTGGTTTGACGGTCTGTGTCCAGAGGAAGATTGTCCTTGACTTCTAACTTGTCCTCGGTCATTTCTCCCTTGACAGCCCCTTTGATATCACTAGTCTGGGAATATAAGTCTAACACTTGCTCGATACTTTGCCTATCCTTTCCTTCCAGGGACTGGGAAATGGCTGTCGCTTTCTGACCAATGGTTTCCTGACGATGACTCAGATAAGTCGAGGGAAAGAGAAAATAAATAGCTAAATGAAGACAAATAACCAGAACACTAAAAATCGAGAAGGTATAGATAAATATCTTTGTAAATAAACCTGTTCGTTTCATTTTCGCTCCAATTTATAGCCAACATTGCGCACAGTGAGGATACAATCCAAGTCTAACTTTTTCCGCAGTTCCTTGATATAAACATCAATGACACGGTCAAAGGGAACCTCATCTGTCGCCTTCCAGACAGCATCGATAATCTGAGAACGAGTCAAGGCCCGGCCTTCATTTTTCACCAGATAGTCCAGAATTTCCAACTCTTTAGCATTGATAGCCACTTCTTGACCTGCTAGGCTTGCACTGTAGCTCTCAAAGTCCACCTTGGTATCCTTATAGGAGAAGACTCGTCCTGTATCGTAGTAGCGCTTGAAAATCGCGTCCACCCTTACTTTTAAAAGGGAGAGGGAGAAGGGTTTTTCCAGATAGCCGTCAGCCAGAGAAGCAAAAGCACTCATCTTGTATCCCTCATCCTGAAAGGCAGTCAACATCAAAACAGGGACCTGGCTAGTCTTACGAATCTCTGTCAGAACTTCCAGTCCATTCAGTTTTGGCATCTGGATGTCCAGTAGAACCAAGGCAACTTCATAGTTTGAAAATTGCTCCAAAGCTTCTTCACCGTCTGCTGCCTGAATAGTCTCATAACCACAATCCGTTAAATAATCACTGACTCCTTCACGGATCATATCCTCATCTTCTACAATTAAAACTTTCATAGAAAAAACGTTTCACATTCCTTTAAATTTCTTGTAAATCTCTCTGTTTCCCCCTGATTGGAAGAAGCCTTATCAAGACGAAGCAGATAAAAATGCTACCTATATTATACCCCATTTAGGGGAGAATAGGTAGCAAGTTTTTTATTCACTATCGAGCAAGAGCTCTTTTGGTTGTTTTCTGAGGAGATTGCTTGAGGCAAGGGCCATAACGAGAACCACTAGAACCAAGGCAAGGACAAAGACGATGATAAAGTCTGATGTCTGAATAGAGATATCTAGGCTCGACAAGGTCTTGCTAAAGCCATCTACTTCTGCACCACCACCAAGGTTAGAGGCTTGAGCTGCCTTGCTGGCTTGCTTGGCAACACCTGAAGTAACATTGGCTAGGACGGTGTTTCCGATTGCACGCGCTGTGTAGTTAGCTAGGAAGTAAGCAGAAACAAGAGCAGGGATGGCAATCAAAATCGATTCAGTGATGAATTGACCCAAGATACTTGCCTGCTTGAGACCGACAGAGAGGAGAATTCCCACTTCCTTGCGACGGGCGTTGATCCAAAGGCTGAGTAAGAGGGCAAGGAGAAGGACTGAGAAACTCAAGCTACCCCAGAAGAGGAGGTTGGCCATCTTGTACATACCAGAGATGGATTGCTCAAGAGCTGGGTAGTTAGAGGAGCTCTTCACAAGTGTGTAGCTCTTCCAGTTGATACCACTGATACCATTCAACTCTTTCATGACGTCATCCAAGTTCTTGTCTGCTGTTACAAAGAAGGTTGCGTCCCCATAAATAGCTGTATCTTCTGTGTATCCATAAAGTTTTGCAGCAGTGTGAATGTCTGTGATAGCTGTGTTTTCATAGAGTTCTTGTGAGTAGGTTACTGCAGACTTATTGTGCCCATCAAAGAGTCCCTTGATTGTAACTTCGACTGTTTCCTTGGCACCTTTTTCATTGTCTGCATCGTAGATATTGGAGTCTAGTTTGACCTTATCTCCGACTTTCCAACCGTGTTTAGCTGCCAAGTCCTTGTGCATGAGAATCTTGTCCTTGTCGTCGTTGGTTAGGTGCTCACCTTCAACCAGCTTATATGAGCCAGAGACAAACTTATCTTCTTTAGAGGAGTCATTGACACCTGTAATCATCAAACTGCTGCCAAACCGTTTGGCACGGTCTGCAGTGAGATTTTTCTTGGTTTCTGGCGTTTCGATGAGTTCATATCCAGTCAAATCTCCGATAGCGTTGATACGCTTAACATAAGACTCAATGGCTTTGTTTTCGGTGATTTTTTTGATATCCTCACCCTTGATATTCCCAGAACCACGTGGCGTTCCTTGATTGACGCGACGATTGATTTGCATGGAGAAGCTATTGGTGATATTTTTAAAGGTCTCCTGAGAAGCCTTGGCAGTAGCTCCCTTGATCGACAAGCCGACCAAACTCAAGCTCGCCATGAGGAGAATAATCAGGAAGATAACAATCGATTTGAAAAACTTCCTTGTAACATAGGCAAATGCGTTGTGTAACATAGGTTCCCTTTCTAGATTTAATAATTCTATCAAAACAAGCTCATCTTATTTTGTAGTATTGCGAGTTTCAGTCAGTTTCTTGTCCTTCAATTCAAGTGTAATATCTGACGCTTGTGCCACTTCTTTACTGTGCGTAACAACGATGACACATTTACCTGTTTTCTCGGCAAGTGATTTGAGCAGTTCGATAATATCTCCAGCAGTTTTAGGGTCCAGATTTCCTGTTGGCTCATCAGCTAGAATAACTGGAGCTTCTGATACCAAACTGCGAGCGATGGCAACACGTTGTTGTTGACCACCTGATAACTGGAGAACATTCCGCTTGATCTGACTTTCATCCAAACCAAGCTCTAGAAGTGTATCCTTGCTTGCCTTTTTGTTGACCAAGCGGATATTTTCCAGTGGAGAAAGGTAATCAATCAAATTATAATTTTGAAAGACCAGAGAAATATGGTGCATGCGATGGTAAGAATATCCCTTATTTCGAATGTCCTCACCTTGGAAAAGGATCGAACCTTCAACAGGACTATCTAGACCAGCAAGCAGGGACAAGAGAGTGGATTTTCCTGCTCCTGACTCACCAATGATACTATAAAATTTTCCGGGTTCAAAATTATACTTGATCTGATATAAAACTGCTTCAGCAGTGTTCTTATAACGGTAGGTAACATCTTGCAATTGTAATAAAGTCATGATTTCTCCTTCTTATACTCAATGAAAATCAAAGAGCAAACTAGGAAGCTAGCTGCAGGTTGCTCAAAGCACAGCTTTGAGGTTGCGGATAAGGCTGACGCGGTTTGAATTTGATTTTCGAAGAGTATTAACTAATAGATGATAAAATTTCCTTAGGCGATTTTCTAAATAAGAATACGAAACAAAGAGCTACGGACAAGCAACCAATCAGTAGCAGAAAGACATAGGATTCTGCAAAGGATAGGAGACTGGTTGATAGACTGCTTGCTTTAGCTAGCGTATCTTGTAAGGTTGCCTGATCTCCACTTGCTAGCACAGTTTGTAGCAAATAGGATGTAATGGCATTTCCAGCGATAAAGGATGGAAGCAAAGCTCCAAGAGATACCAAAACTACCTCTAAACAGAACTGTAGGAAGATCGAGCTCTTGCCTTTTCCTAGTGCCAGAAGAATCCCCACTTCGTAGACCCTTTCTCTCAACCAGAGAGACAAGACCAAAATTAAGGCTCCAGCTCCTGCTATCAACATCCCATAAAGGAAGATGGTCAGGAAGGTTTGGAAGGTTGCTACTGAGTCCTTGATTTGTTCAAAGGCTTTGTTTTCCTTCTCTACTTGATAGCCTTGACTTTCTAAAGCCAAGTTTTCCACTTGCTTCATGAGTTCGTCCATTTCCTTAGGATTTTCTACATAGAAGCGCGCTGCACTGACTTGCGGTTCACTATTTCCTAAAAGAGTTTGGCTACTTTCATAGTCTGTAAAGACCTGGTTTTCACTGAAGTCAGAAGACAAGCCTGTGAATTTCTCTTGTTTTTTACCAGAAAAGATGCCGACAATTTCAAACTCAACTGTCTGTCCTTTTCCAGATTCTGACTGTCCAGCATCCAAGCCAATCTTGTCATGAAGCGAAAGATTGTTCTTCTTAGCCAACTCTTCGTGGATCAGGATTTTCTTGGAATCTCCTTTTTGAAGGTGTCGGCCCTCTTTTAGGTTGAAAGCCGAACTGGTAAAGGTGACATCCTTGGATGAATCCTCAAGAGCCGTTAAACTAACCAAGTTCTTGTCCGCAGCTGACAAATCATCGCGTTCTACGCTCTGCTCACCACTCACCGCTTCCTTGTCTTTCAGTTTTGCGACCGTCTCGAGTTCAGGAGAGACATTTTCCAGTCCCTTAATCTTGCTCACGGATGCTAGGTCTGACAACTTGAAAGTCTGACCATTCTCTATCTTTTTAATAGAAAAAGATGTATTGAGTGATTTGTAAAGATTGCTTTCTACTGTTTTGTTGGACTTCATCAAAGTCAAACAGGCTGAAATTCCGGCCAATAGGACCAATAAAATCAGAAATAAAATAAAACTTCTCAGTCGTTTTCTGCTGACATAAGCCCAAGCTCTTTGGATTGGATTCATTTGTCACCTCCATATTTGTAAGACTATTATAAAATCCAAATATGAAATGTTTATGAAATCGAAAATATTTTTTGATTTATTTTTTGAAAAAATGAAGAAAGCTAGCAACTGCTAACTTTCCTCATATTAGAACACGTTTTACCAATCAAAAATCGATTCCATGCTATAAATGATAGTTCTTGATGCCAAGTTCTTCCGATAGTCGAACTGTACCTCTAGCCTTCTTTGGAAAAACAAAAAGAGCTAGCCAAAGCTAACTCTTACCCTATGCGGAGAGAGGGACTTGAACCCTCACGACCTAAAGCGGTCACAGGATCCTTAGTCCTGCGCGTCTGCCAATTCCGCCATCCCCGCGTCGATTACTTTACTAGTATATCAACTTTCAAAACCTTTGTCAACACTTTTTTCAGATTTTTTTCATTTTTCCAAGGGAATCATTCTTTAATTTCAGCCAAATTTTCATCCAACAATTTGGCTCCCAGAGTATTCTTAAAATGTCCAAGAGCAAACTGATGATTTTCTGGCCAAATAGAGGCAACCGCAGGTTTGACAACCTCGATTTGATAACCTAAATTATAAGCATCAATAGCCGTATGGAGGACACAAATATCTGTCAAAACACCAGTTAAGATGACTGTATCAACTCTACGTTCTCGCAAACGAATATCAAGGTCCGTTCCTGAAAATGCTGAATAGTGACGCTTGTCCATCCAAAAGACACGACTATCAGAAGCATGGGCTTGGTAAAAATCCGCTAGTTTTCCATACAAGTTGCGACCACTAGTTCCAATGATGTTGTGCGGTGGGAAAAGTTTACTCTCAGGATGAAAATCATCCCCTTCCTCATGAGCATCAATGGTGAAAAAGACATAGTCTCCACGATCAAAAGCCAGTCTGGTCACCTGAGCAATCGCATCTGATATGGCTTGAGCAGGAGCACCTGCTGTCAATTTTCCATGATCTGCTACAAAATCCTCTGTATAGTCAATCGAGATTAAAGCCTTTGCCATTAGTAGTCCCTCTTTTTCACTTCCTCAAAGATATCTGAAATCAATACCTTGAGATAGGTTCCCTTCATTCCTAGTGAACGGCTTTCAATAATTCCTGCCGACTCTAGCTTACGGAGAGCATTGACGATCACTGAGCGCGTGATTCCAATACGGTCTGCAATGACCGATGCAGTCAATTGTCCTTCATTTCCATCCAGCTCAGCTAAAATAGCTGAAACAGCACGAAGTTCTGAGTAGGAGAGGGTATTGACTGCCATGGTTACAGCAGTACGACGACGGATATTTTTCTCATCTTCTTCACGCTGGAAGTTCAAGAGTTGAATCCCTACCACTGTGCTCGCAATCTCAACAAGAATCAAATCCTCATCTTCAAATTTCTTATCATTGCGCCAAATAATCAAGGAACCTAGGCGAATCCCTGATACATGAATGGGAGCAATGGTTGTCAAACCATCTGGAAAGTCCGCACGACTCTCTACAGGGAAAATGGTCAAATCATGTTCAACAGGAAGATTGGCCTCCGTATCGTAGATCATGTTTGCCCCTTGTACATAGTCATCTGGGAACGTCTTGGTTTGGAAAAACTGCTCTACACGGTCTGTATTGGTTTTATAGCGCATGAAGTAGCCCAAAAGACGGCCCTTGCTATTGACAATACAGGCATTGCAATCAATAATGTCTGCTAGTTGACGTGTAATGGCATTGTATGGAAGTTCATCCTGCATTTGCTCTTCAGAGCGTTTTAAAATTGATGTAATTTTTCTTGTTTTTTCTAATAAATGTGCCATTTTTTACCTCGCATATAATCGCTTCCATTATAACATAGAAAAGTCTTTATTTCAATAATTATCTGAAAATTGCTTATTGAATTGCAATTTTTAAAAGCAAAAATATTTTATAAAAATAGCAATTTTTTATTGACATCCTGTTTGGATTTTTATATAATAATATTATAAGAAGATGGATTAAAGTTCCCCTTCCCATCTCACCTTTCCTTTACTTTTATACATCTTCTTTTACTATCGGTCTCCTTATATAAAAAAGCGATTCATTTTGAATCGCTTTTTCTTATTTATCTCCTTTGTTACGAATAACAAAGCCTGTTTTCTTTTCGCTTGAAGTGTTGCGAGGTTTTTTATTGTCTTTATTACGGTACCGTCTGTCTTTATCAAAACGATCGTTTCCACGACTACCTTTCTTGAAGTCATCACGGCGACCATTGCCACGGCGATCACGATCTCGACGGTCGTCTCCACGACGGCCTCCTCGACCTCCCTTGCCTTTGCCAGCAAAGCCATTACCTGATGGTTTAAATGGCAGTGGTTTTTCACGCGCAATCTCCACTTCAGGAAGGCTGTCTGGATCTTGGACTGTCAGGCTCAGGATATACATAGCCAGTTCTTCTGGACTAAATTCGGCAGCTAACTTACGAGCATCTTTAGCAAATTTCTCAAAGTTCCCACGAATGACTTCGTCTGCGAAGTCTCGTTCGATTTTCTTGAGAGCTACTTGTTTCTTAGCTTGGAAGGCTTCTTCTGCTGTTGATGGTTTCAAGCCTTTCATGCGTTTCTTAGTCAAGTTTTCGATGATTTGAAGGTAGCCCATTTCATTTGGTGCTACGAAAGTAATAGACTGACCTGACTTACCAGCACGACCTGTACGACCGATACGGTGAACATAACTTTCAGGATCTTGTGGAATATCATAGTTGTAGACATGGGTCACACCTGAGATATCCAAACCACGTGCTGCCACGTCTGTTGCAACCAGAACATCGAGATTGCCGTTTTTAAAATCACGAAGGACACGAAGACGTTTATTTTGGTCCAAATCACCATGAATTCCTTCTGCACGGAAGCCACGAATTTTAAGTCCACGAGTCAATTCATCTACACGGCGTTTGGTACGACCAAATACAATAGCAAGTTCTGGTTGTTCTACATCCATGAGACGCGTCATAGTATCAAATTTTTCTTGTTCTTTAACTCGGATATAGTATTGGTCAACCAATTCTGTTGTTAATTCCTTGGCAGCAATCTTGACATGCTCAGGCTCTTTCATAAATTGAACACCAATACGTTTGATAGCATCTGGCATGGTTGCAGAAAAGAGTAAGGTTTGACGATTTTCAGGAACACGAGAAATGATGGCTTCAATGTCTTCAAGGAAGCCCATGTTGAGCATTTCATCCGCTTCGTCAAGGATCAGGGTTTCAATATCGTGCAATTTCAAGGCCTTGCGTTTAATCAGGTCCAAGAGACGGCCTGGTGTTCCTACCACGATGTGAGCACCCGATTTAAGGGCCTTGATTTGTTTTTCAATGCTGGAACCACCGTAAACTGAGCGAACTTTCACTCCCTTACTACGACCAAAGCGGAAAAGTTCCTCTTGACTTTGGACAGCGAGTTCACGAGTTGGAGCGATGACCAAGGCTTGGATGGTCGCTTCTTCTGTACGGATTTTTTCAAGGGTTGGCAAGCCAAAAGCTGCAGTTTTTCCTGTACCTGTCTGAGCTTGACCAATAACGTCTTTTCCTTCGAGGGCCAATGGAATGGTCTGCTCTTGGATAGGACTTGCTTCTACAAATCCAGCTTTTTCAATCTCTGCTAGCAAATCAGCAGACAAGTTAAATTCATTAAATTTCACGTTTTTCTTCTTTCTAAAGATGGTGCGAAGCCATCCTATAGCGCGTAGTATATACTTTTCTTTTCATGACGTATCTTTATCTAAAAATGAGATACCGTGTTGCTTCTTTTCCACGAAAGAAAAGTACGAGTTTCTTTGCAACCCATCTAGTATAACACAAGAGAGGGGCAAAAGATAGTAGAATCCATTAGGAAAATCATGTAAACGATTTTCTAATAGTAAAGTGGCCTGAAACTGGTTTTTCAAAGGATTTGAAGGGACCATTTCAAACTCACTTCACTTCCCGTAGCAGATTTGTGCAAAAAGTGTTTTCTTATGCTAGAATGAAAATCGAATAGGAGGACTATAAATGTTAACATATGATTTGATCGTTATTGGATTTGGTAAAGCTGGGAAAACACTAGCTGGTAAATTAGCTTCAGCTGGCAAAAAAGTTGCCCTCATTGAACGTAGCAAAGCTATGTACGGTGGAACTTGTATCAACATCGGTTGTATCCCAACTAAAACCTTGCTAGTTGCTGCTGAGAAAGATTTGTCTTTTGAAGAAGTCATTGCTACCAAAAATACTATCACTAATCGCCTCAACGGTAAAAACTATGCGACTGTTGCGGGTACAGGTGTAGATATCTTTGATGCGGAAGCTCACTTCCTTTCAAACAAAGTCATCGAAATCCAAGCTGGTGATGAAAAACAAGAACTGACTGCTGAAACTATCATTATCAACACTGGTGCCGTTTCAAACGTCTTGCCAATCCCTGGAATTTCTACAAGTAAGAATGTCTTTGACTCGACTGGTATTCAAAACTTGGACAAATTGCCAGAAAAACTTGGTGTCCTTGGTGGAGGAAATATCGGTCTTGAATTTGCAGGTCTTTACAACAAACTTGGAAGCAAGGTTACCGTCCTAGATGCCTTGGATACTTTCCTTCCTCGTGCAGAACCTTCCATCGCAGCTCTTGCTAAACAATACATGGAAGAAGACGGCATTGAATTGCTTCAAAACATCCGTACTACTGAAATCAAAAACGACGGTGACCAAGTTCTCGTCGTAACCGAAAACGAAACTTACCGTTTCGATGCTCTTCTCTACGCAACTGGACGTAAACCAAACGTAGAACCTCTTCAACTTGAGAATACCGATATTGGACTAACAGAGCGTGGTGCTATTAAGGTAGATAAACACTGTCAAACAAACGTTCCTGGAGTCTTTGCAGTTGGAGATGTCAACGGTGGACCTCAATTTACCTACATTTCACTTGATGACTTCCGTGTTGTCTACAGCTACCTTGCTGGAGATGGCAGCTACACACTTGAAGACCGTCTCAATGTGCCAAACACCATGTTCATCACACCTGCACTTTCACAAGTTGGTTTGACTGAGAGCCAAGCAGCTGATTTGAAACTTCCATACGCTGTTAAGGAAATCCCTGTTGCTGCCATGCCTCGTGGTCACGTAAATGGCGACCTTCGCGGAGCTTTCAAAGCTGTTGTCAACACTGAAACAAAAGAAATTATTGGTGCAACTATCTTCTCAGAAGGTTCTCAAGAAATCATCAACATCATCACTGTTGCGATGGACAACAAGATTCCTTACACTTACTTCACAAGACAAATCTTCACTCACCCAACCTTGGCTGAGAATTTGAATGACTTGTTTGCGATTTAAGTTTTCAGATATTCTCCACAAGACAAGCATCCATTTTGATGTTTGTCTTTTTCTATCCAGTTCATAGTTTCCTTGCAAGATTATTTGTGCTTTTAGCTGTAAAAGTTTATAATATAAGTGTAGGATGTTGTCTTCATTTTCTGTTCAAAAAGGAGGCTAGTCACATGGGGAAGCAAGTTAAACTGTCAAAACACACTCCTTTTTCCTTTCTATTCAAAGGAAAAAATTCGGCTATGAAAACACTGATTTTCTGTGCCAGTGTAGTCTTCATTTTTCTCCTGCTTTGCTGGATGCTTTTTCGCTTGATTTCACCTCAAAAACAGCAATTCACAGTCAATCAGACTGCTGATTTTTACCTTGTCAATTCGAAATCCATTCAAAGTTATCAGTTGCAAAACGATCAGTTTCAACTCACGAAGACTGAGGACGTTTCTATTGCAGAAGATGTCAATTTCTGGTTTCCTCAGGGACGGTTTGACAATCGCTATCTCGTCTTTTCATCTGGAAATACCAGAGGGAAGGCATCCACTCAGAACATCGTATCTCTTGACTTTCAGACAGGGGATATTCGACAAACTTCAACTCCCTTCTATGCTTATTCGGGAGCTGGAGTATCAGACAAGTTCTTCTACACAGGCCAAACCACAACTGAGGATGGAGTGCTCAGTATGTTTGACATCTCAGGAAAGCTGATTACTCAGAAAACATTCTCCGAATCCACTTCCTTTCCAATCCAGTTTCACGGAAGAGGGAACCGCCTCTATCTCGGTCTGGGATTTCATGATGAGTCTCGTCAACGACCCGCTTTAGTGTTCGATGGTTATTTAGTTGAATTGGACGAAAATGATCAACTAAAAGAATTGTCTCGCACACCTCTGACAAGCGAAGGAAATATCGTTGAAATGTTGACGTCTTCTGAATTAATCGGTGACAATTATTACAGTAGTGTTGCTTATACCCGAAATACAGAAACTTTCTCCAAAGATCCAGACAATCGCATACTTGTTATGAACTTGTCTAGTAAAGAAAAGCACTTCATCACGCTACCAGAGGACAATCCCAATCTTCTTTATAAAACACCGAAAGAGGATCGTTTGATTGTAAAACACGAGGCGGATGGAAATGATCGCTGTGCCTTATCTATTGTCAATCTCTCTGATGAATCTAGCTATCTGATTAATGTCAGAAAAGATTTGCCTGACTCTACAGAAGAAATAATACACATTGATACAAGTTTGACAAACAAGGTATTGGTCGTAACCAATCAACATTTGTTATTGTATTCCTTAGAAAATGGCCGACTTCTAACAAAAACAAAACTGGAACTGAAACAAAACGACTTCCCAATCGCAACTTGGTTTCAGAATTAATCACTCACAGCCCTCGTCGGGCTGTTTTTGCTTCTACCAAATCTCAAATCTGTCTTTTCTTTCTTTTATGATATAATATCCAAACTTTACTTAGCAGTCCTAATTATATATTGAGTCTCAGGTCACTCTTTCAAATATCAGCAATACATATGACTTTGAATAACTCTCTTCAGCTCATCGTTTTATGGGTAATTTAAAAAGTATATTTTGCAATGATTGTTTCATGCCTAATTAGTAAATTATCCACTCTTTGCGCGGGTCGTATGTGTATTTTCATCGTTTGTGGAAAGGTTTTACCGTTTGCAAATTGATGGCTAAGTCGATATATTTTTTCTTCTCAAATATTTTCCAAATTATTTAATCTTTTTAAAGATAAGAATCACTTTCTAATCAATCAAAGGATACTTCAAATTTCTTCATTCTTGATAATATGAGCAATACTCTGCAAAATGTTTAAACTTTATCATTGTAAAAAATATCGAAAGAAATCCCATATTACATTAGTATATATTGGGTATGGGATGAAATTGACTTTCGAAAACATTAACTATATAATGTCTGTAAACAAGAAATAATGAGGTAACGATTATGAATAAAACAGAATTACTGTTACAAAGACTAGATGATATTGGTCAGTCTCTAAAAGATTCTAGACAAGCACTAGCTTTGCTGGCGCTTGGTTCTTGCGGAGCAGAAAGAGAACGATTGGATCAGTACTCAGATTTAGACTTCTTTGTTATTGTAAAAGATGGCTACAAGCAGACCTATATCCAAGACCTAACCTGGTTAAGTAAGCTAGAACCAATTGCATTTCACTACCAAAATACAGTGGACGGACATAAAGTTCTATTTGAAGATGATGTTTTTTGTGAATTTGCTGTCTTTGAAGCTCATGAACTAGTAAACATTCCCTTCGCTGAAGGCAAGATTATCTGGAAGGAGGTCGGTTTTGATGGAACAATCTGCCAGCCACAAAGATTGCCATCAAAAGAAAATAGAGACCGTGAATGGCTGTTGGGAGAAATTTTATGCAATCTATATATAGGACTAGGTCGCTATCAACGAGGCGAAAAATTGGCTGCTTATGATTTCATCCAAAACAGATCCGTCAAGCTTTGGACCGAACTAATCAATTTGGAAAAAACTTCTAAATCTGATTTTATAGATATTTTTAACAGCAACAGAAGATTTGAAAAAGGTTATCCAAATGAGGCCAAACAATTGCCTCACTTCTTGCAAGGTTACGAACGAATTTCTGAATCTGCTCAGGCACTCCTAGAATATCTTGATAAACACTATCCTCTTAACGCATTTATAAAAGAAAAAATTCGTAATTTATTATAAAAGAGACTTTCCAAAAAATGATCTAAATCCCAAAAGTTAGGTATCTTTGTCAGTTATAATGGATTAATGAAATTTTAAAACCTGTAGAGGATAATCGATGTCCTCTCCTTTCTTATGTTCAGAGTAAGAAAGATTTATTTCTTAAAGTTGCCAAAGTTATCAAATCCAAAGATATTGTATTTGATTGGTTTGGTTTAATCAGAACCTAAAAAGTACTTCTAAGGTTACTTCTTTAGTTGATCTTAGAGGTTACTTTAGTTATTGGACTGCTGGGCGCAGTATGATATAATAGAAACATGAAATTAAAAACTACTTTGGGCCTTCTTGCTGGGCGTTCTTCCCACTTCGTTTTAAGCCGTCTTGGCCGAGGAAGTACGCTCCCAGGAAAACTTGCCCTTCAATTTGATAAAGATATTTTACAAAATTTAGCTAAGAACTACGAGATTGTCGTGGTCACTGGAACCAACGGGAAAACCCTGACAACTGCCCTCACTGTCGGCATTTTAAAAGAAGTTTATGATCAGGTTCTGACCAATCCTAGTGGTGCCAACATGATTACGGGGATTACGACAACCTTCTTGACTGCCAAATCTTCTAAAACTGGAAAAAATATTGCAGTCCTAGAAATTGACGAGGCCAGTCTATCTCGTATCTGTGACTACATCCATCCTAGTCTTTTTGTCATCACTAATATCTTCCGTGACCAGATGGACCGCTACGGTGAGATTTACACAACTTATAAGATGATTTTGGATGCCATCCGTAAGGTGCCTACAGCCACTGTTCTCCTCAATGGTGACAGTCCCCTTTTCTACAAGCCAGCTATTCCAAATCCTGTAGAGTATTTTGGTTTTGACTTGGAAAAAGGACCTGCCCAACTGGCTCACTACAATACCGAAGGGATTCTCTGCCCTGACTGTCAAGGCATCCTAAAATATGAACTCAATACTTATGCCAACTTGGGGGCCTATATCTGTGAAAATTGTGGTTGCAAACGTCCTGACTTGGACTACCGTCTGACCGATTTGGTTGAGTTGACCAACAATCGCTCTCGCTTTGTCATCGACGGACAAGAATACGGCATCCAAATCGGTGGACTCTATAATATCTATAACGCTCTTGCTGCGGTTGCCATTGCTCGTTTTCTCGGGGCTGATTCACAACTGATCAAGCAAGGATTTGACAAGAGCCGTGCTGTCTTTGGACGCCAGGAAATATTCCATATCGGCGACAAGGAATGTACTCTTGTCCTCATCAAGAATCCGGTAGGTGCGACCCAAGCGATCGAAATGATCAAACTAGCACCTTACCCATTTAGCTTATCTGTCCTCCTCAATGCCAACTATGCAGACGGAATTGACACTAGCTGGATCTGGGATGCGGACTTTGAACAAATCACTGACATGGACATTCCTGAAATCAATGCTGGCGGTGTTCGTCATTCTGAAATCGCACGTCGTCTACGGGTGACAGGCTATCCAGCTGATAAAATCACTGAGACAAGCAATCTGGAGCAAGTTCTCAAGACCATTGAGAACCAAGATTGTAAGCATGCCTATATCCTGGCTACCTATACTGCTATGCTTGAATTCCGCGAACTACTGGCTAGTCGTCAGATTGTTAGAAAGGAGATGAACTAATGGTTTATACTTCACTTTCCTCAAAAGCTGGCAACTACCCTTATCAGCTCAACATCGCCCACCTCTATGGAAACCTCATGAATACCTACGGGGACAATGGAAACATCCTCATGCTCAAGTATGTGGCTGAAAAACTGGGAGCTCATGTAACAGTTGATATTGTTTCTCTCCATGATGACTTTGACGAAAACCACTATGATATCGCCTTTTTCGGCGGCGGTCAAGACTTTGAACAAAGCATCATCGCAGGCGATCTTCCTGCTAAAAAAGAGAGCATTGACAACTACATCCAAAACGACGGAGTGGTTCTCGCTATCTGCGGTGGTTTTCAACTATTGGGTCAATATTATGTTGAAGCTTCAGGTAAACGTATCGAAGGGCTCGGTGTCATGGGTCACTACACCCTCAACCAGACCAATAACCGCTTTATCGGGGACATCAAGATTCACAATGAAGATTTCGATGAAACCTACTATGGATTTGAAAATCATCAGGGTCGTACCTTCCTCTCAGATGACCAAAAACCTCTGGGACAGGTTGTCTATGGAAATGGAAATAACGAGGAAAAGATCGGCGAAGGAGTCCATTATAAGAATGTCTTTGGTTCCTATTTCCACGGACCTATCCTCTCTCGTAATGCCAATCTAGCTTATCGCCTGGTTACTACTGCCCTCAAGAAGAAATACGGTCAGGATATCCAACTCCCTGCCTATGAGGACATCCTCAGCCAAGAAATCGCTGAAGAATACAGCGACGTCAAAAGCAAGGCTGACTTTTCTTAAACTAAGGAAAATTAGATAAAAGAACTCCCCTATCTTGTCGGAGTTCTTTTTGCCTGTTCTTTTACCCTTCTCCCTTGCATTTTCTCTCTTTTTTTGCCAAAATAGAGGGGTAGAAAGAAGGTAGCATATGTCTAAATTACAACAAATCGTAACATATCTTGAATCAGAAAAACTAGACGTCGCTGTCGTATCTGACCCCGTCACTATCAATTATCTCACTGGCTTTTACAGTGATCCCCATGAACGCCAAATGTTCCTTTTTGTCCTAGCGGATCAGGAACCTCTCCTCTTTGTCCCAGCCCTTGAAGTAGAACGTGCAAGTACCACCGTGTCCTTCCCAGTTGTGGGCTATGTGGATTCTGAAAATCCATGGCAAAAAATCAAAAACGCTTTGCCTCAGCACGACTTCAAACGTGTCGCTGTTGAGTTTGACAATCTCATCTTGACCAAATACCATGGCTTGAAAACAGTTTTTGAAACTGCTGAGTTTGAAAACCTCACTCCTCGCATCCAACGCATGCGCCTCATCAAATCAGCTGATGAAGTCAAAAAAATGATGGTTGCAGGTCTCTATGCTGATAAAGCTGTCAAAGTTGGTTTTGACAACATTTCTCTTGATAAGACTGAAACAGATATCATTGCCCAAATCGACTTTGCTATGAAAGGTGAAGGCTATGAAATGAGCTTTGATACCATGGTTTTGACTGGCGATAACGCTGCAAATCCACACGGCATTCCAGCAGCTAACAAGGTTGAAAATGATGCTCTTCTCCTCTTTGACCTCGGTGTTATGGTTAATGGCTATGCCTCAGATATGACTCGTACGGTCGCTGTCGGCAAACCAGACCAATTCAAAAAAGATATCTACAACTTGACCCTTGAAGCCCAACAAGCTGCTCTTGACTTTATCAAGCCAGGTGTGACTGCTCATGAAGTAGACCGCGTCGCCCGTGAAGTCATCGAAAAAGCTGGTTACGGTGAGTACTTCAACCACCGTCTCGGTCACGGTATCGGTATGGATGTCCACGAATTCCCATCTATCATGGAAGGAAACGACATGGTCATCGAAGAAGGCATGTGCTTCTCTGTTGAACCAGGTATCTATATCCCTGGTAAAGTCGGAGTCCGTATCGAAGATTGCGGTGTTGTCACTAAGAATGGCTTTGACCTCTTTACAAGCACCAGCAAAGATTTGCTTTATTTTGATTAATATTCTTCGAAAATCTTCCCACAATAAAACGCATAATATCAAGGTTTTTCAACAACTGATATTATGCGTTTTTCTGATTTTTAGAACTTTTCTCCAGCCGCTTTACTTAATTTTCTTAATACTCTGACTAAGCACAAACCCTACAACCATTCCCACGGTATTTTGCAGGAAGTTTGGTAGGATTTCTGGTAGAGCTGCCGCCCAGCCATTCATCAAAGTTGAACCCAAGGCGTAGCCTCCTACCATCGCAATAGTAGCTAAGATAAGGCCTAGCCACTGAGATTTCCCTTTAAATCCTGCGAAAAATCCCTGCAAGCCATGGTTTACCAAGCTAAAGAACATCCACTGTGGATAGCCTGATAAGAGGTCAATCAAGAAACCTGCTAGTCCTCCAACGACAGCCCCTTCACGACTACCAAAGTAGAAGGCTGCAAAGAAGACACCCGCATCTAAGAGAGTTAGAATGCCTGTTGGTGTTGGAATCTTTAAGAAATAACCTAGAACCACAGAAAGGGCGGTTAATAGAGATACAAGGGCGATTTTAGTTGTTTTGGTTTGCTTCATATTGTCTTACTCCATATTGATCTGCTTGTGCAATAGCACGGTAAACGAAAGCTTTAGAACTCTCTACTGCTGGTAAAAGTTCATCTCCTTTAACCAAGTGACTGGCAATGCTTGAGGCAAAGGTACAACCTGCACCAGAATTTTGGCCTTGAATGACTGGGTTTTCTAGGACAGTGAAGGTTTGTCCATCATAAAAGACATCTACAGCCTTGTCCTGACTGAGGCGATTGCCTCCCTTGATAATGACTGCTGGCGCTCCTAATTCATGCAATTTCTGCGCTGCAGCCTTCATATCTTCCAAGGTTTTAATTTCCTGACCAGCCAATAATTCTGCTTCAGGAAGATTTGGCGTGATCACACTGACATGAGGGAAAAAACGAATCAACTCTTGACAGAGTTCACTGACAGCTACATCGTGCGTTTCTTTGCAGACCAAGACAGGGTCCAATACCACCGGGACTCCAGGACGTTGCTTGATAAAGTCCAAGGCCTTCTCAGCCACACTGACAGTAGGGAGAAGGCCAATCTTAATCCCTGCAAACTCCACATCACGCAAACTATCCAACTCATGTTGGAAAATAGTATCATCCGTAGGAAAGACTTCAAACCCCTTTTCGGTCAAAGCCGTCAAACAAGTCACTGCAACAAAGCCATGCAAGCCGTTTAAGGTATAGGTGGCCAAATCAGCTGACAAACCACCACCACTAAAAATATCATTCCCAGAAAGGGCTAAAATACGATTATTCTTCATAACGAATCTCCTTTAAATACAAGCCATTTGGTGCCGCCGTTGGACCTGCAAGTTGCCTGTCCTTCTTCTCCAAAATCAAGTCAATCTGCTCAACTGGCATTCGATTATTTCCGATTTTGAGCAGCGTCCCCACCATATTGCGAATCTGCTTATACAAGAAACCATTTCCTGAAAAGGTAAAGGTCAAAAACTGCCCTGTCTCATCAACACTAAGACTGGCTTCTGTAATGGTACGAACCTTGTCCTCTACACTGGTTCCAGATGCTGTAAAACCGGTAAAATCGTGGGTTCCTTCTAATTTCTTGACAGCCTCCTGCATCCGCTCCACATCGAGGGGATAGGGAAAGTGAGTAGCGTAGTGACGACGCATAGGATTTTTGGGACGTCCTCTATCCACGATAAACTCATAGGTCTTGCTGTGCTTGGCATAACGGCAATGAAAATCATCCGCCACAATCTCAATCGAAATCACATCGATATCTTCAGGAGACTGGGTATCCAGAGCAAAACGGAGTTTTTCCTCATCCATCTGATAGGGCAGATCAAAATGAATAACCTGTCCCAGAGCATGGACCCCACTATCCGTCCTACCAGCACCGTGAACAGTGATGGCTTGCCCCTTATTGAGTCTCGTTAAGGTTTTTTCGATTTCCTCTTGAACGCTCCGCGCATGAGGCTGGCGCTGAAAACCAGCAAAGGCATAACCATCATAAGAAATAGTTGCTTTATATCTTGTCATAACTTCTATTTTATCAGGAAATAAAAGTGTAAACAAGTTTAAAAACCAATAATTGTCTGGGTACAAAATTCCCAAAAAGAAAAACTTAGGAAACCAATCCTAAGCTCTCTTTTGAAGTGCGTACATAACAAAGATAGAAGTGACAATCAACCAGCATCCTAGAATGGTGAAGACCAGCATCCCGTTTTGAGTGACCATGCCGACAGCTCCCAGGACGAAAGGTGTCGTAAAGGCTCCAAAGCTACATCCTAGCACTGCAAACGACGTTGCCTGATTAAGGAGCTTGGCTGGGATTCTTTCGGAAAGAAGCTGAAAGACAGTGGTCAAGGCCACACTGTAAGAAAAACCTGCCACAACACTTCCAACTACCATCACACCCAATGACGGAGACAAGGCAATCACAATCTGCCCCAATCCAAAGGCGATGCCTGACCAAAGGAGCAATCTTTCTTTAAAGAGAGAAATCAAGAAAGAAAAACTCACACCAGCCACAATCCCAATCAGCTGCATGACACTGAGAACAAAACTAGATAATTGAGCATCCCCTAGACCTCTTTCTACCATCAGACTAGGAATACGAATGGTGATAGCTGTATTGGTGCAGACAACAACTGCTGCTTCGACAGCCAATAGAAAAATTAAGCCTTTCATCTGTTCTGTCAAACGAGTCGTTTCGGCCTCTTTTTTCTTTGTTTCTTTCTTTTCTTTCCCATAAGGGACAAATAGCAGATAAAGAATCAATACTAAAAATCCCGCACTGTAGGCCAAGAAGGTCACTGTCCATCCCAAGGATAAGAGTTGACCTACCACTAGAGTCAAAATCGACGCCCCGACAACTTCTGCTGATCCGCGGAGACCTAGCATCTGGATCCGTGTCTTTCCGTGATAGCGTTCACTGATAATGGAAATGGCCTTGGCATTGATCATCCCCACGCCCAAACCAAATAAAATCCGCATAGCAAAGACAAAGTTATAATCCTGATACCAGAAGGGAGCTGTTCCACCGATAGAGAGGATGAGAAGTCCCAGACTAATCTGAAGTCGCTCAGGAAGCAAACGCTCCAAAAACCCATTTAAAATCAGCATAATCATGATTCCAAAAGAAGGGAGACTGACCAGGAGCTCGATTTGTTCTTTGGGGTAGCCCTGATAATAGTCAAACATGGCTGGCAGAGCACTTGAGATGGAAAAGGAGGTAATCAAAACGAGGGAGAGGGCCAAAATACTAGCCCGTTCTAAATATTGTTTCATGGATTTTCTTTCTATATATTTCTCACTGTTGATCCTTTTAAAAGGAAGATGGCAAGAAAAGAAGGAGCCCGATTGAACTAGAGACTCCGTCCTAACTTTCCTCATAGGAAGACTATTTTCGCTTGATTTGCTTGATCAGATAGAAGATGAAGCCTGCAACCATATACGCCGCAAAAATGATCAAACACCATTTGATAACCACGTCCCAACCCTTGTTCACATTTAAAAAGAAATAAGGGAAGGGATTGTCCTTGGAATTCGGAATATTGAGTTTTAAGACCAGACCGTTAAACAAGGCAAAAATCATATAAACCAAGGGCAAGATGGTCCACAAGACTGGATCCCAGATCTTGTATCGACCCTGTTTATCAAAGAAGAGGGTGTCGGCTAAAAACCAGAGTGGAACGATATAGTGGCAAAGGAAATTTTCCACTCTGTAAAAGTCTGTCGCAATCGGAGCAAGCATAAAATGGTAAATCACACAGGTAATCATGATACTCATGGTAACGCCACCCTTGAGACGAAGCAAGGTCGGACTTTGCCAATTTTCACCTGAACGGCTCATCACACGGAGCAGAAAGCCCGTGAAAATCGTTACCAAAAGATTGGACAACACTGTGTAGTAAAGGAGCATACCAAAGCCACCGTGCTTGGTAATCTCCAAATAAACTCCTGTAAATGCCGCTAAGAACAAAAGTACACGACTATAAAAGATAAATTTGTAGTTCAGTTTCATGGCTAGATTTTCTTAACAAACTCTGACTTAAGTTTCATAGCTCCAAAACCATCAATCTTACAGTCGATGTTGTGGTCACCTTCTACGATACGGATATTTTTAACGCGAGTTCCTTGTTTCAAATCCTTTGGCGCACCTTTTACTTTCAAGTCCTTGATTAAGGTTACAGTATCGCCGTCAGCCAATTTATTTCCATTGGCATCGATAGCAACAACACCTTCTTCTACTTCTGCAACTTCTGCAGGGTTCCACTCATAGGCACACTCTGGGCAGACCAAGAGACTTCCGTCTTCGTAGACATATTCTGAATTACATTTTGGGCAATTTGGTAAGTTGTTCATAAGTCCTCCTTAAACTAACAATTATTCTTTAAAATTCATATGTTATTGAACAGCAACTATTATACCGTAAAATCCTACTTTTGACAATGTGTCCTAAGTCCAGCAGACAAAAAAATCATGCAACTGTTTACAGTTACATGACTTTTAAAAGATGATTGGTCATGGGCACTTATCAAGCGCCTCATGATAAAAGGGGTAGCAACTATATTTTACAAACCAGGAGCTTGTCCAAGTTCTGCTGCAAGCATCCAAACTGTTTTCTCAAGTTCAGCCTTAGCCCCAACAAAGATATCGTTTGTAACATCATCGCCTTCTTCGTCAGTTACATCCAAAGCTTTTTGGAAAAGAGTGATGAGGTAGCGATAAATAGCTAGAACACGTTCCAAGCTTTCTTCAACGTTACGGAATTCTCCTTCTTCTTCTTCGATTTCACTGTGTTGAAGGAATTCTGTCAAAGTAGAGTATGGTTTGCCACCAAGAGTGATCAAGCGTTCGCTGATTTCATCAAGGTAACCATCAAGGCTATCCATGTATTCATCCATCTTAGGATGCCATACCATAAAACCACGTCCACGCATGTACCAGTGTACTTGATGAAGAGCGATATGCGCTACGTACAAGTCTGCTACTGCTTGGTTCAATACTTCCTTTGTTTTTGCCAATGCTACTGGCACTGTTTTAGATAATGTTGTAACGTCTTTTACTGCTTCTTTTTTCAATTCAACCATTTTTTTCACCTCGTAATATTACTTTTGTAACCAATTTATTGATTACTACCTAAGTATACTACTCCTGGTATACAAAAGCAAGGGAATTAACTCATATTAAAAAAGTTTTAATAGACTGATAATTTAAGAAAAATCTGGACAGTTTTGATTAGCTTGATTGCCCAGACTTACTTGAAAATTGGCTTTGGTACAAGTCATAATAAAAGCCTTTTGCTTGGAGCAAGCTTTCATGATTTCCTTGCTCAATAATCTGCCCATCCTTAAGAACGAGAATCTTTTCCGCTTCTTGAATGGTAGAGAGACGGTGAGCGATGACAAAGCTGGTTCTTCCTTTCATCAAGCATTTCATGGCTTTTTGAATCAAGAGTTCCAAACGGGTGTCAACAGAAGAAGTCGCTTCATCCAGAATGAGAATTTTAGGATTAGCTAAGAGAGCACGCGCGATGGTTAAGAGTTGTTTCTGCCCGAGGGAAATATTGCTCGACTCTTGGTTCATCTCCATGTTGTAACCACCAGGAAGCGTTCGGATAAAGTGGTCTACATTTGCCGCTTTGGCAGCTTCTATTATTTCCTCGTCACTGGCGTCAAGATTTCCAAAACGTAGGTTTTCTTTGATCGTACCTTCATATAGCCAAGCATCCTGTAAGACCATCCCAAACTGACGACGGTAGTCTTGTCGTGATAACTGGCGAATATCCTGCCCGTCAACCAAGATTGCGCCTGCTGTGACATCGTAAAAGCGCATAAGCAGATTGATCAAGGTCGTCTTACCAGCTCCAGTAGGACCAACAATCGCCACCATCTCTCCCGGTTGAACTTCTAGATTAAAGTCTCGAATCAATGGTTTGTTTTCAACATACTGGAAGTCAACCTGCTTGAAGATCACCTGGCCTGTTAAGGGTTCAAGGATTTCGAGTTCTTCTCCCTTAACTTCCTCAGTCTCATCCAAGATGTCGAAGATACGGTCTAGCGAAGACTTGGCACTTTGCATTTGACCCGCAAGTTGTGTGATGTTTTGGATAGGCTGACTGACCTGCCAAACGTACTGAACAAAGGCCTGCATATTCCCCACTGTCAAACGGCCCGCAATCACTTGCAAACCACCAAGAACCGCAACGATCAGATAGGTCAAGTCCGATACAGCATGAAGGGCTGGCATCATGAGCCCAGAGATAAAGCTGGCTTTAAAACCAACACGTTGGAGGTCGTCTGTAATCTTAGAAAATTCTTGATGAGAAGTTTCCTCACGACCATAGAGTTTCAAAACATTAAAACCTGTGAGATTTTCCTGCACATAGCCATTCATCCGTCCTAAAATAGCCGCCTGCTCTTTAAAATAAGGCTGAGAACGTTTCAGGATACTTCTAGCACCAAAATAGGTCACTGGAATGGATAAAATCACCACTATAGCCAGTTGAAAGTTCAAGTATAAAACCATTCCCATGACAAGGACAATCGTCAGAACGGCATTGACAATTTGGAGGAAAGACTGTTGAAGAGCGTTGGACACTGTCTCAACATCACTGGTAAAGCGCCCCAACAAATCACCAAATTGGTGTTTATCAAAGAAAGATACTGGGATACGATTGAGCTTTTCAGTCATTTCATTTCGCAGATCCTGAGTCATAGACTGGACTGCATTGGTCATGAAATAGTTGGAATAATAAGACCCAAGTTCATATAAGAGACCTCTAAAGAGGTAAATGATTAAAACAGTTCCGATGTAGCCAGTATTGATATGAGCGCCTGCAAGACCATTAGCCATATCTAAGAGATTCTTTGTCAACTCCGTAATGGCTAACCCCAATACAAAAGGCTCCAAGACACTCATGACTACGCTTAAAACTTTTAGAAAGACTGCAAAAAAGACAGAAAAACGGTAGGCTTTCAAATAGCTCCACAAACGAGCCAAACTAGATTGTGTTTTCATATTTCCTCCTATTCTTCTGTTAGCGATGCGTTTTTCAACTGCGACTCAGCAATTTCACGATAGATGTCATTGGTTTCCATCAATTCCTCATGTCGACCGCGACCCACGATTTCCCCTTTATCAAGAACGATGATCTGATCCGCATCCATGATGGTTCCGACACGTTGAGCGACGATTAAAACCGTAGCATTCTGTGTTACTTCCTTGAGACGACGGCGTAAAATGGCATCCGTGCGATAGTCCAAGGCTGAGAAAGAATCGTCAAAAATATAGATATCAGGATTCTTTATAACCGCTCGGGCAATTGAGAGACGTTGCTTCTGTCCCCCAGAAAGATTGCTTCCACCTTCAGCTAGATGGGTCGCAAAGCCTTCTTCTCGGCTTTCGATAAAATCTTTGGCTTGCGCCACATCTGCTGCCTGATGTAGGTCTTTGTGACTAGCATCTTCCTTCCCATAGCGGATATTTTCAGCGATAGTTCCGGTAAAGAGCAAGGCCTTCTGCGGAATAAAACCAATCTTTTGACGGAGAGACTTGAGGCGATAATCTCTCACATCGATACCATCAACTTTGATTTTCCCAAGCGTGACATCGTAAAAACGAGGAATCAATTGCACAAGAGAGGACTTGCCCGATCCGGTCGATCCGATAAAAGCAATGGTTTCACCTGGTTTAGCACTGAAAGAAATGTTATGCAAAACAGGATTTTCCGTCTCACCGGGATAGGCAAAGGTGATATTCTCAAATTCCAAATAGCCGTGGGTTGCTGTCTCTCTAACGCCTCCTTCATTGGAATCAATAGAGATTGGCATATCCATGACTTCTTTCAACCGTTCACTCGAAACGGCTGTACGAGGGTACATGGTGAAGAGATTGGATAGGAAAAGGAAGGACAAGAGAGCGTGGAAACTATATTCGATAAAGGCTACCAGGTCCCCAATTTGCAGAGATCCTTGTTTGATAGGATCCAGAGCAAACCAGACAATAGCCACAATCATGGCAATGATAATCTGAACAAACAAGGGTTCCGTCAAGCCAGTTAGTTTAAACAGACGATTGGAATTAGCTGCATAGACCGCATTTTGTCCTGCAAAGCGTTCTTCTTGAAACTCCTCACGAGCAAAGGCACGAATGACACGAAGCCCCATCAGATTTTCACGAGCGTATTGATTGATTTTGTCCAAAGTTTTCTGCTGTTTCTCTGATAAAGGGCGAGTTTTAACAGCAACATAAATGACCACCACAGCCAAGAAAGGTACTGCAAAAGCCACTATCCAAGCTAATGACGGGCTGGTTAGAAAGATCATTAAAATACTAGATAGCATCATCATGGGAGTGATGACACCCAGTTTTAAGGTCTGTTCTGCAAACTGCATGAGAACAAAGGCATCACTGGTAATACGAGTAACCAGTGAAGATACTCCAATCTTTTCATATTCATGATGAGAATACTCTTGCAATTTGGCATAGAGATCATCCCTCATATCCTTGACCATATTGGTCGTTAGCTTACTAGCAGCGTAGGCTAAGACTATACGCCCCAAGGTTCCACATAGGATAATCACCAGCATGATGGCAGCCCAAACATACAATTGCTGTTCATTCCCTTTATTAACGCCTTCATCAATCATCCGAGCTAGAACAGTCGGCAGTCCAAGATTGACGATAACAAAGAAAATAGCGCCAAAGAAATCCATGAATAACCACTTGGGGTATTTTTTCAAATAAGACCAAATATAGAGCATAACTCCCCCTTTCATAACTTTTTGATATAGAAAAGAGCGCGCATCTGCACGCCTTTCTTTCCCTAAGGAACTTTCCTAGTCTAGAAAAATCCCTCTTTCACAAGAATGCTCCAAGTAAAAATAAGACAGGCAGTCAAAGTCACCTAGTACTTTTGACTGTCTGTCTGGAATAAGTTAGATTATTTTACAAAATCAAGCAATGCCAAGAAGCTTTCAGCTTCAAGTGACGCACCACCAACAAGGGCACCGTCAACGTCTGGGCAAGCCATGTATGAAGCAACGTTTTCAGGTTTAACTGAACCACCGTATTGAACACGAACTTTGTCCGCAACTTCTTGACCAAAGTCAGCAGCTACAACGTCACGAACAACTTTACACATTTTTTGTGCGTCGTCTTGTGAAGCTGATTTACCAGTACCGATAGCCCAGATTGGCTCATAAGCGATAACTGATGCAGCAACTTGTTCAGCTGTCAATCCAGCCAATGCAGCAGATACTTGAGCACCTACGAATTCAGCAGCTTTACCAGCTTCGTAAGTCTCAAGTGATTCACCACAACAGATGATTGGAAGCATACCGTTTGCAAAGATTGCTTTTGCTTTTTTGTTGATATCTTCGTCAGTTTCATGGAAGTAGTCACGGCGTTCTGAGTGACCGATAACAACATAGTCAGTACCGATTTCTTTCAAAACTTGTGGGCTAGTTTCACCAGTGAAAGCACCTGCATTTTCAAAGTAGCAGTTTTGAGCAGCAACTTTAAGGTTTGAACCTTTAGCAGCAGCAAGAACAGTTGTCAAATCAAGAGCTGGAGCTGCGATACCTGCTTCAACAAGGTCTGATGAAGGAAGTTTTGAGGCAACGGCTTCAACGAATGCTTTTGCTTCTTCTGGATTTTTGTTCATTTTCCAGTTACCAGCGATAAATGGTTTACGTGACATTTCACATACCTCTTTTTTCATTTTATTTTCTATTATTTTATCATATTTATAAGGAGCTTGCAAATCTTACTCTAATTTACAAGATTTTTCAAGCGACTAATCTTGCCACAAATTCATAGCATCAAGGAAATCAGCCGAAGCCTGAACTTGTTTAGGATTGTTAGCTTCTCGCTCTGCTCGTTTGGCCTCCACCTGAGCCACAGACTGGATGCCTTCATGGCGCCAATTCCGAAGGATGGCCTGAATATATTTCCAGTTTGGCTTGCCATTTAGAACCGCCTCTCGGAGAGCTTCCTTGATCAAATCCGCCTTGATCCCGTCTTCTTTGACAGTCTTGGAAAGATCTTCGATTTCAAACGGCGTTAGCAAGCGTCCCAATTCCTGCTGAAATGTCTCAACCAGATCCTTCAATTGATTTTGTGGATTTGGGGTAGTTGCAGCTGGAGTCTGACTGTCCAACAAGCTATCCAAGCGTTCAAAGGCCAAACTAGCATCAAAAATAAGCTCAATTTCCCCGTTTAGTTCAATCGTTCGATATTGTAGTAGCCCATTTTCAGTCAAGTTTGAAATGGATTGGTTGACATCTGCAAGTTCTTTTCCAATAGTTTCTGCGATTTGGCTTGGCGATAGCTCATCCAAAGCAGATGTGTTTTGTAGATAAAAAAATTGCCAGACGAGAAAATCATCACTAGAAGGAAAGAGTTCCTTAAAATGCAAGAGCAGGGCACTTGGCAAAACCAAGTTCCCTGATTTGAAAGCGTCAAAATATGTCATAATTCCTCTTATAGATATCCGAATGCAGCCGCATCATCCTCTACCTTTCTCCAGTCAAAAGGGGTTTCTTGATAAACTGCATAGTTAACCCAGTTACTGAAAAAGAGGGCAGCTGATGAAGACCAACAAAGACACGGTTTCTCATTCACATCATCATTTTTGAAGTAATTTTCTGGAATGTGAGGATTAAGTCCTACCTCACAATCACGAAAATACTCTTTTGCTAGAGTATCACGGTCATATTCTAAATGACCAAAACTATAAATTTCACGAAGATCCCGACTGGCTAAAATAGAAACGCCGACTTGTTCTCCCTCGGAGAGGATTTCCAGATTGGTTTTTCCTAATATTTCTTCCTTATAGATTTCTGTATGACGAGAATGGGGAGCTACATAACTATCATCAAAACCACGAAAGAGAAGATGGCCCTCTTTCAAGGTATCCTGCGAGTAAATGCCTGATAATTTCTGATCCATCTGGTGTTTTTCAACTCCATAGCGAGCATAAAGACCTGCTTGGGCACCCCAACAGATATGCAGGGTAGAAAAAACATGTGTCTTGGACCATTCGATGACCTGCTTAAACTCCTCCCAGTAGTCCACCTCCTCAAAAGGCAAGTGCTCCACCGGAGCTCCTGTGATGATCATCCCATCAAAAAAGTCATCCTTAACCTCTGGGAAGGTCTTATAGAAGGTTTCCATATGTTCGGCACGAGTCGTCTTTGAACGATGGGTCTCCATATACAAGAAATCAATATCTAACTGTAGGGGCGTATTGGCCAAATGCCGTAAGAGCTGCGTTTCTGTCACAATCTTTTGGGGCATAAGATTTAAAATCAAAATCTTCAAAGGTCGAATATCTTGGTGTGCAGCTCGTTGATCGTCCATGACAAAGATATTTTCTGTCCTTAAAATCTCCACAGCTGGTAATTTTTTATCAATTCGAATCGGCATAATACCCTCCTAACAGTCATCTATTTCGGGAATGGCTTTATCTGCTTGAAAGCACAATCTTTCAAACTTCTCTTCCTTTTATTATACTGTATGAAGATATAGTTTTCAATTATAGTTTTTCTCTAACTAGCTATAGTTTGTTTATATAGCAGATGAAGAGAAAACAGCCCCAAGGACTGTTTTTCATTAATAATGCATAAGTACCTTGTAATCGTAATCTCCGATTTTTTCACGGCCTTTAAGCTCATCCAACTCAATCAAGAAAGCACAACCGGCTACAACTCCACCAAGTCTTTCAATCATCTCAATCGTTGCCTTGACAGTTCCACCTGTTGCCAAGAGATCATCTACGATGAGAACACGTTGGCCTGGCTTAATCGCATCAGCATGCATGGTCAAGGTATCAATACCGTACTCTTTCTCATAGTCAGCAGAAATCACTTCACGTGGCAATTTCCCTGGTTTACGAACAGGAGCAAATCCAATCCCCAACTCAAAGGCAACGGGACAGCCGACAATAAATCCACGAGCTTCTGGTCCCACAATCATGTCAATCTTCTTGTCCGTTGCATACTGAACGATTTCACGAACAGCATAACTATAAGCATTGCCATCTGCCATCAATGGGCTGATATCACGGAAGGTGATGCCTTCCTTGGGATAATTTTCAATCGTTGCGATATAATCTTTTAAATTCATCTTTTTCTTTCTTTCAAAGTTTTTTACTCTCTATTATACCATATTTTCTGTGAAAGAAGAAATAGAAGATTTTTATTTGCTAATCCAAGATTTCGTCCTGCTGATTTAAGATTCAAGCTTTAATCCAACCACTGAATATAGGCTGTTTTATCTTCACTATTATAACCAGCTCCTTTATAAAAATTCTGAGTGCTTGCATTTTTAGAACCTGTCAGGAGCATCATCTTATAACAATTTTCCTCTTTAGCTATTTGTTTAGCATATTCAAGACAGGCACTTGCATACCCTTTCCCTCTATCTTCTTCTCGAGTCACCACATTTTCTATCAAAGCATAGGGTCTCACACCTCTTGTCAAGTTGGGAATAATGACACAAATACAGGAGGAGACTATTCTTCCTTCCACCTCTTTCACGATAACATGATGGCGCTGGTCGGAAATCATCTCACTCCATACTTGCTGCAAATGAAAACTATCTTCTGGGATTTCTTTCTCATGTAAGGATAGGTAGAGATTTAATAACTCAAATAAATCCCCCTGTACAGCTTCTCTCAACAATTTTATTTCCTCCAATCCTTTGTTGATAGATTTGAATAAAAAAACTCTGACCGAAGCCAGAGATTCTAGTTAATTAAAGTGAGTTCACGTCAACCTTGATACCAACACCTTGAGTAGTTGTGATTGTCAAGTTTGTTACGTAAGTTCCTTTAGCTGTAGCTGGTTTTGCTTTTTGGATTGTTTCGTTGAATGCTTTGAAGTTTTCAACCAATTTTTCAGCTTCAAATGATACTTTACCGATGATTGCTTGAACGTTACCTGCACGGTCAGCACGGTAAGTGATTTTACCACCTTTAGACTCTTCAACTGCTTTAGCAACATCCATTGTTACAGTACCAGTTTTAGGGTTTGGCATCAAGTTACGTGGTCCAAGGACACGTCCTAGACGTCCAACAAGAGCCATCATGTCAGGTGTAGCGATAACTACGTCGAAGTCCAACCAACCGTCGTTGATTTTTGCAACAAGGTCATCTTCACCAACGAAGTCTGCACCAGCAGCTTTTGCTTCTTCAGCTTTTGCACCACGTGCGAAAACAAGAACGCGTGAAGTTTTACCAGTACCGTTTGGCAATACCATTGCGCCACGGATTTGTTGGTCAGCTTTTTTAACGTCGATGTTCAAGTTGTAAGCAACTTCTACAGTTGCGTCAAATTTTGCAAAGTTAGTTTCTTTTGCAAGTGCTACAGCTTCTTCTACACTGTATGCTTTTGTGCTGTCGATTTTTTCAAGAGCAGCACGAAGTTGTTTGCTTTTTTTAGCCATTTTCTATTCTCCTTGTAAGTGGTTCAATCGATTTTCATCTCCCACGTCACTCCTCGAAATGATGAAGTCTTGCGGGTTTTCAGTCTATTATTTTCCTTTTCCTACTTCGTTAAGTTCCTTTGCTGTACCCAAGTACAAGCCTCAGTCACTTGCCTAGTATGAAAAGCAACTAATAGACTGCTGTGAGATTTTCTACTGTGTTATTGATTAGTCAACAACAGTGAATCCCATAGAACGAGCAGTACCTTCGATCATACGCATTGCAGACTCAATGTTTGCTGCGTTCAAATCTGGCATCTTAGTTTCTGCAATTTCTTGTACTTGTGCACGAGTAACTGTAGCAACTTTAGTTTTGTTAGGTGTACCTGATCCTTTTTCAACACCTGCAGCTTTTTTCAAAAGAACAGCAGCTGGTGGTGTTTTTGTAACGAAAGTAAATGATTTGTCTTCGTATACTGAGATAACAACTGGAATGATCATACCAGCTTGGTCAGCTGTACGAGCGTTGAACTCTTTTGTGAATCCCATGATGTTGATACCAGCTTGACCAAGAGCAGGTCCAACCGGTGGAGCTGGAGTAGCTTTACCAGCAGGGATTTGCAATTTTACAAGTTTTTCGACTTTTTTAGCCATTTTTAAATCCTCCTTTGTGGTTTTGGCGGTAATGTAAGATTTTTACCTCCCACAAGTATGCTTTACACATACCCATCTATTATACACTATTTATCTAAAAATGCAAGAGAAAAATTTCTTTTTTAATCGACATAATCTCCGCCTTCAAAGCCATAGTATTCTTCCAAACTGAGACCACTTGCAGCAATTTCTTTGGCTTCTTTTCCAACGTAGCGAAGATGCCATTCTTCCGCCATGTAGCCAGTCTCTTTTTCCTTGCCTTTGAGATAGCGAACAACAAAGCCATAGTCAGCCGCATGATTCAAGAGCCACTGAGCTGCCTTTTCTTCTGTTACCAATTCTCCATTAGTCCCAATCAAATCAAAAGCAAGACCTGTTTGGTGTTCACTGTATCCAGGGCGAGCTGAGTAGCGATCTGCCTCTTCTTTACCATCTTGATTCACATAGTCTTGATAAAGTTTGGTTTGAGTTTCATAACTTCTAAAACCACTGTAGTGGTCACTGATCGGGTAGCCAGCCGCTTGCATGGCTGCAATGAGTTTCAGCAACTCTGCTTTAGCTGTTGGATTTTCTCCTGGATTATAGTCTTTTGACAAAGGATAGTGCTTATTGGCTACGACGATTTCATCATATTTCCCTTGGATACTATAGTGGTCTCCCTTATTCACAACTTCTGCTTTTTTCTGACTAGAAGCTTGGGATTTACTTCCTACAGTTCCCTCAGGTTGACTGCTTTGCTCCGTCTTTTGAGTGTTTTCTTCATTTTTAGGTTTTTCTTGAGCACATGCTGCTAGGGTTACTGCTAGCAAACCAGATAAAACGATGTATCTTTTCTTCATTTTTTCTTCCTCTCTTAAACCACGTGCTTCTCTAGTTCATCGGATAAGGCTCTTATCATTTGTTCCAACTCATGGGATTGCACTTGGTAATCTTCTGCCGCCATTTCTTCCCAGGGCACCCACCAGACTGGACCACGGCCATTAAGTCCATGACCCTTCATATCACCCGACCGTCTTGGAAAGAGGTGCCAGTGAGCGTGGGCCTCTCCATTTCCTAGAAGTTCGATGTTCATCTTTTCAGCCTTAAACGCTTTGGCAACAGCTTCTTGGACCAAACTCATTTCCTCTAAAAAACGCAGTTTTTCAGAAGTCTCCATTTGGTGGAGTTCTGTGACGTGCTCTTTTGCCAGAAATAAGGTATAGCCCTTAAAGTATTGGTGATCTCCAATGACCACATAGCCTGTTTCTAGTTCTTTTACAAAGTAGGGATTTTCCCCTGCCTTGATCCATTCAATTCTTTGACAAATCAAGCACATGTTAGTCTACCAAGGCGCTCTTGAGATAGGCATCAACCATACGCTCAGTCGCCACGACCGAATCAATGTGTGTTCGTTCGTAAGAGTGACTGGATTCAATACCAGCTCCAAGGAGGGCATGCTTAACCTCTGCTCCTGCAGACATGGCCGCGGAAGCATCCGAACCATAAAATGGATAGATATCGAGCTTAAATGGAATATCTTGCTCCTTTGCCAAAGCCACTAAATGTTGACGGAAGTCATAGTGATAGGGACCTGAAGCGTCCTTGACACAGATAGACACTGTATACTCATCCGTCTGCTGGTCATCGCCCATAGCTCCCATATCTACAGCCAGATATTCTACTACCTCTTCTGGAATATTGGAGTTAGCACCATGGCCCACCTCTTCAAAGACTGAAAAAGCAAAATGAGTTGTTACTGGCAATGCAATCCCCTCTTCCTTATAAACACGAAGAAGATTGAGCAAAATCGCTGCGCTGACCTTGTCATCCAAGTGACGTGACTTGATAAAACCAGTATCTGTCACGACAGTTCGCGGGTCAAAACTGATAAAGTCGCCAACCTCGATGCCCAAGGCGCGCGTTTCCTTTTCATTGGTTACTTTTTCGTCCAAACGCACTTCCATATTGTCCTGTGTGCGCTCAGCAGTTCCAGCATCTTTGTAGACATGGCAAGATGTCTGATGGATGAGGATAGTTCCAGATATCTTTTTACCTGTACTAGCCACATGAACGGTACAGTTTTCTCCCTCAATCATGTTCCAAGGGAAACCACCGATACGGTCCAATTTGAGCCGGCCATCTGGTTTAATGGCACGGACAATAGCACCCAGTGTATCCACATGGGCAGTCACATAGCGCTGTTGGTCATCATTTTGACCTTTAATGGTCACATTGACACCACCCTTGGCTGTACGAACTGGCTGGTAGCCAAGTTTCTCTAAAGTATGGACTAGATAGTCTGAAATCTCACGAGTAAAGCCCGTCGGAGATGCAATAGCAGTAAGTTCCTTGATATAGTTTACAGTTTGATTCATTTCTTCACCTCTTTTGCTACCTATTATAGCACATTTCAGTAGAGAGGAAAAAAGAAAAATCACTCCTGTAGAGTTGACTTACAAAAGTGATTTCTATTTTTTATTCCATTTCAAAAACATCGCTTTCTTGCTTGTTTGGTAAAACCAAGGAAAGCAAAATTCCAATAATAGCTGGCACCAACCATGGTAGAGAGGCAGCTGCAAACGGAAGAGCATTGACGAGATTTGCTAGAAACTCAATCTTAAAGGAACTGCCAAGGACGCTTGCAAGAGCAATAGCTGTAACGACTGCAATTGTTAACTGCATACCTGGTTTTGAAAGAGCCACAAATTTGTTCACAATAACAATCATGACGATGGCGATGGTGATTGGGTACAAGATTACCAGTACTGGCACTGAATACTTAATGATTGCATCCAAACCAAGGTTGGCAATAGCAAATCCAATCAAGGTAAAGGCAGTTGCATAGACCTTGTAGCTGATTTGTGGGAAACGTCCGTTAAAGAACTCTGCTGTCGACACAATCAAGCCAACTGTCGTTGTGAAGCAGGTTACAGTTACCATAACAGCAAGGAAGAGTTGAGCCGTTGAACCAAAGATTTCCTGAGTTGCTTGCGACAAGATATAAACACCTGGTGTTCCACCCTTCATCGCTTCTGCTGGTACTGGGAAATGATTTCCAAGGAAACCTAAACCAATGTAAAGAGCGCTAAAGGCAAGAGCTACAACGATACCAACAACCCAAATAGTTGAAATGTACTCTTTCTTACTTGAGAATCCAAGTTGTTTCAAGGTTTGAACTGCAATCACACTAAAGGCAACTGAAGCAAGGGCATCCAAGGTATTATAACCTTCTAGGAATCCTGTACCAAAGGCAGAAGCTTGATAAGCAGCTGACGCAGTTTGAGGGCTTGTTCCACCGTATTTGAAAGCTCCCAGTACAACCAAGATAACGATCAACAAGGCAAAAACTGGCGTTAAGATACGTCCGATTCGATCCAAAATCTTTGATGGATTGAGTGAAATCAGATAGGCTGCTGCAAAATACAGCACAGTAAAGATAATCAATCCTAGACCTTTATTTGCTTCAGATAAGAGGGGGCTAATGCCAACTTCATAAGCTGTTGTAGCTGTACGTGGAATGGCAAAGAATGGGCCAATCGATAGATAGAGGACTGCAAGATAAAGCGTCGCAAACCAAGGTGAGATTTTCTTAGAAATCTCGTGAATGTATCCTTTCGGGTTTAGCGTTCCAATAATAAGTGTCAAGACGGCAATACCGACACCTGAAAAGACAAAACCTGCGATGGCAGGAAGAAACTGTTCTCCAGATAGGGCACCTAGAGAAGGTGGAAAAATCAAGTTTCCCGCACCAAAAAATATTCCAAACAGGAGCAAGCCTGTTAGGGCACCTTTTTTAGCCATAAAAATCTCCTTCATATTTCTAAAATACTGACCTAGTATACCATGATTAAGACTCTGAAAAAAGTATCCAAAATTAATCATTGAATGTTTTCAATATTTTTAAAAATAAGAATTATCTAAAAACAGAATCCCTCACTCAGTTGAAACCGAGCAAGGGAAGATTAGGATCTATCGCCATATAGGGTTAAAGATTTTCAAAGGCCGTCATTCCACCTTGAACATTAATGGTCTTGTATCCATGTTCCTCTAAGAATTGGCAAGCACGAGCTGAACGAATGCCCGACTTACAGATGACATAATGCAACTGGTCCTTGTCCAACTGATCATAAGTATCCGCTAGTTGACTGAGAGGGAAATTCTGAGCACCTTCTAAATGAAGCGGCTCGAACTCTTCTACTTCTCTCACATCTAAGACTGAAAGGGACTCTTTCTGATAGAGCTGGTAAAATGCGTCGAAGGCTATTTCTTTCATTCTTTTTCTCCTTTTTTGATGCCTTTAAGGCAAAGTTAAAAACTCATAGGTAAATCCAATTGAATCTAAAAATCGGAACAAGTCTTGGGTTTTAATAAAGATGGTCTTTTCATTAGTATTGGGATGGAAAGTCATGATATCCTCTGATACAATGTCCTTATCAAAATAAACTAGAATATCTTTTTCTTCATTGTTCAACAAACCAAAAGGTGAAACCGTTCCTGGCGATAATTGCATTTTCTCAGCCAAAGAATCTGCTGAAGCCATGCGAATCCGATTGGCTCCCACTTGAACTTTAAAGTCAGCCATATCCAATCGTTTCTTGTCACCCATGATGAGCAGATAGTACTGGGTTTTCTTTTTGTTGGTCAAAAACATGGACTTGGTTCGAACTCCTTCTAGGCCTTCAATATAGCTATCTGCCTGCTCTGTCGTAAATACAGGTGGGTGCTCCACCACATCAAAGGTGATTCCCAACTCTTGCAAGGTATTAGCTACTTGTTGATAGGCATCCATAGTTTTTCTCCTTTATTGATGAATAATCTTTTGTACCAATGCTTTCAAATCTGGCACCACTTCTGACTCAAACCAAGGATTCTTAGCCATCCAGATTTGATTACGAGGAGAAGGGTGAACTAAAGGAAAATACTCTGGCAAATAGTCTTTGTAGTGTTTTACCCGTTCTGTCACCTTGCCACTGATTTTCTCCTGTAAATAATAGGCTTGGGCATATTGCCCAATCAAAAGGGTCAATTCAATATTTGGACATTCGTTGAGGAGTTGTGGGTGCCATTTTTCGGCAAAGTCTTTACGGGGGGGAAGGTCGCCCGATTTTCCATGTCCTGGGAAATAAAAGTCCATGGGAATAACTGCAAACAAGCCCGAATTGTAAAAGGTATCTTCATCTACACCTAGCCACTCACGCAGACGATCACCACTCTTATCCTTCCAATAAATCCCAGCTTCTTGCGTTTTAAACCCCGGAGCTTGACCGACAATATTGATGCGAGCAGTTTTTGGCGCCGCAAAGAGAGGTTCGATTCCGCGTTCTGTGTAGCTGGCATTCTGTGGATCCGCCATAATGGCTTGCTTGATTCTTTCGATTTGAGACATCTGTTTTCCCTCCAAAAAGAAGTCCAAGCATAAAATCTCAGACTTCTATCGTTTTACTTGATCAATTCGTAAATAGCTTCGGCATAGATTGCTGCTGCTCGGAAGAGATCGTCCAAGTCGATAAATTCATTGGCTTGGTGCATGGTATCGATTGAGTCTGGGAACATCGCACCGTAGGCAACCCCACGTTCTAGCAAACGACCAAAGGTACCACCACCGATGACTTGTTCGTGACCTTGAAGCCCAGTTTGTTTTTCATAAACATTCAACAAGGTTTGCACAAGTGGATCTTCCATTGGCACATAGTGAGGAGTGTGACCGTGTTCAGAAAGGCTAACAGAAGCAACTGGCAAGTTTTCAAGGATTGACTTGATCTGCTCTGGACTTGTTCCTTTTGGATAACGGAAGTTGAGGGCAATGGTATTGTCAGCACTTGCTTCGTCAAAGCGGAAGACACCGGCATTCATAGAAAGAGCTCCCATTTTTTCATCCACATGAGCTACTTTCAAATTCTTCCCTTCGTGGTCATTCAAGAGAATCTTACCAGCGATGTCAAGGTAGTCTTTTGCAGGTCCTTCAAAAGCAAATTGGCTGAGGAAGAGGGCAAGGTAAGTCGCACCATTGACACCTGAAGCAGGCATAGCACCATGGGCTGATTTACCAATCACAGTCACCTTGTACTGACCGTTTTCTTCTTGGAGTTCTCCTCTAAGTTTGTGCTCCGCAACAAAGGCATCTAGTTTAGCTTGCAAGTCAGCCAAGTCACCTGAAACGACTGCTGTCGCTGATTCAGGTACCATGTTTTCACGCAAACCACCTGTAAAGCTATGAAGACGAGCTGCACCAGTATTTTCACCTGCAAAGTGAAGATATTCTGTGATGTTTCCTTTTTCACCATTGATGATAGGGAATTCAGCGTCTGGAGAGAAACCAAAGTCTGGTTTTGCAAGTCCTACATGTTCAAAGTAGTAGTCCATATCTGCCCAGCCTGATTCTTCGTCTGTTCCGACGATGAAACGAACTTTCTTAGAAGTTGGAAGTCCCAATTCTTTGATGATTTTCAAACCATAATAACAAGCTGTTGTAGGCCCCTTGTCATCTGAAGCTCCACGCGCATAAAGGCGACCGTCTTTGATAGTTGGTGTATAAGGGTCCGTGTCCCAACCGCTACCTGCTGGCACCACGTCCATGTGGGCAAAGATTCCGAGAACTTCTTCTCCTTCACCAAACTCAAAATGTCCTGCGTAGTTATCGACATTTTTAGTTGGATAGCCATCACGGTCTGCGATTTCAAGGAATTTTTCCAAGGCTTTTACTGGACCAGGTCCAAATGGATGCTGCGCATCTGCCTTACTATCATCACGTTCTGAGTTGATTTCCAAAAGGCTAAACAAGTCAGCCAAGAGGTCTTCTTTGCGTTTTTCTACTTCTGCTGTAAAATCAATTGCTGTCATTTTTTCTTCCTTCTATCTTTTCTCGATGATTTCATCCACTGGCAAGCGGTAGCTTGGCTCCAATTTTTCGTCTGTGTAACCTACCGTAATCAAGAGTTCTGGGCGGAAACGGTCTTCAATGTCCAAAACTTCGTTGGCTTTTGATTTGTCAAATCCAAGGATAATGTTAGAGCCGATTCCTTGGTCTGTCAGAGCGAGAACCAAGTTCATAGCAACCAAACCTGCATTGAGGGCTAGGTAGTCGCTGACCTGTTGCTCACTGTAACGTGCAAACTCGGCAGGCAAATTCTTCATAAAGTATTGAAGTTGCTCTTCCGAGAAATTCTTTGCACCACCAACTCGGGCAATCTTGCGGGCACGTTTGGCAAGGTCCGTATCGGTAAACAAGGCAATGGTTACAGGTGCTGATGACACCTGCTCAAAGTTCGAACCATAAGCCAATTTTGCCAATTCAGCATTTTTCTCACGAACTACCACAAATTTCCAAGGTTGGCTGTTGTGGGCACTTGGGGCCAAGGTTGCGATTTCGATAGCCGTACGCACATCTTTGGGATCCACCGGTTTATCAGTGAAATGCTTGGTCGCATGACGTTTTTTATTTAATTCAAGAAATTTCATAATCGATTTCCTTTTCTAATTCTACTGCATCCATTCTACCATATTTTGAAAGAGCTTGCAGAGATTTTTCATAGAGTTAGTACTTCTTTCAAACTCTCTGCTATTTATTTGTAGCTCTTTAAGTAGGTATCGCTTTAGATTTGAAGCAATCAAAAAGCAGGTGATCGAACACCTACTTTCTTATATTATTGACCAGATGTGTATGGAGCAATTGCTTTATAAGCCGCTTCCAGCGCTTTCTTCATTGTGTCACGTCCAGTTTTCAACTGTTGAACAAATAGAGTACGAGTTTGTTCTGGCACTACTGTATCATCAGAACCAATACTTGAAAGACTTTCGTTAAATGACTCTCTTACAGTCTCCATAGACTTAAGCGCTGGTTCAACTTGGGCGTTATATGCTTCTTTTCCACTCTCTGGAATTTTTTCCCCAATTTCAACTGCATGCTTTTTATAATTGTCGACTAGTTTACCAAAGACTTTCTTCACATCTCCAACAGTTTTAGCATTGTCAATTTCTTCATCGGTGATCAAAACAACCTCATTATTTTCTGTCTTTGAACTAGACGTTGTTGATGAAGCCTCTGAAGAAGTTTTCTCTACAGAGCTTGAAGTCTTAGTCGAAGAGTCAGACGTTGTTTTCCCTGAACATGCTGCTAAAATAACAACAGATAAAAGAGCCATACTGGCTGTAATAATTTTCTTCATAATGTTCTCCTTTTTATTAAGAATTAAGTTCATTGTATAACAAAATAATTTCAATGTCAAATTTTAGCTAAGCCATCTTTTCTTCCTTATTGTCTGACTCTTTTCTAAGCGATTCGACTACAAACCTCACTTCAAATTAAGGGCGTCCATTTTATTTCTCACTTTGCAAGAAATCAAAATAGGTCTTTACATCCTCTATATACCCATGCTTTTCAATTAAACTAGCTAAGAGTTCTAGATTGTGCCCCTGATAGTTGTCATCTCGACGTAGTTCTTCATACATTTCGATAAAAGGAAGGTCCTTAGACTTGGCCAATTCTAACTCCGCTTCATAGTCATAAGCGACTTTACGAAACAGGATATTTACCAATTCCCCATCTTCCACTTCTATCACGGCATACTGGGCACGGTGATTTTTTAACACCTCCCAATCAAAATAGGGCATGCCAATCGAACCTGGATTGATGATTTGTTGCCCTTGGCTGCCATAGCGAAGCAACTGCTTGTGGACATGACCATAAACTGCCACGTCCGTTTCCTCATCTAGGAGTTGGTCAAATTTATCTGTGTTATTCCCAACAGACAAGTCACCACCATAATTTTTGTCAGGTAAATTATGAGAGAGAGAAAAACGCAGTCCCTCAACTTCTTTCTTTTCCAGCAAAGGTAAGCTTCGTAGCCAGACAATCGTTGCAGGATCCATTCGCTCCATCAAATACTGCGTCATACGCAAGAGCTGGACTTCTTGTGGGTCTTCTAAGCCATATTGTCCATCTAAGGCCTCTAGGACACAATCATCCCAGTTTCCGCGGACAGTCGCTGTGATAGGAAGGTCCTTTAGCAGGGCGACCAAGTCATTTGCGCCTGGACCGGGAAGAAAAATATCTCCCAAAAGCCAATACTCTGTCGCTTCCTGTCTTTTAGCATCTGACAGAACTGCCTGCAAGGCCGTGGTATTCCCATGTATATCAGAGAGAATTGCGATTTTATGATTCATCTTAACACTTCCTATTCTTTGGTTTTGCTATTTAAAACAATTTATGTACAAATACTATTTATCCGCATTGGCACTACTTATATTTTCTTCAATCATTGCTCTGACCTGCTGGCGTTGTTCCTCATTCAGATTCAACTTCTGTAGTTGTTTTTCAATACTAAATTCTGAGGTATTGTATTTCTTATCATACATCTCTAATAATTTATTACGAAGAATAGGCTCGCTGATTAAATGAATTTCTTTTAATAGTTCTTCTTCATTTCCTTCCTGCTCCTCTTCCCCATTAAGTCTTTCAATCATAGAGTTAATCTTCGCTAAGGCAAAATCACCATAAATATTATCAATCAAATTTTCCTTCATGATTTCTTGTATATTCTTAGCGAAAGTGTTTTGAAGAACTTTACCTTCTGAATATACAGTTTCTTGATTCTTTTCAAGCATAATCACATTTCCTGGTTTAATATCAGATAACATATAGGGAGAGTGGGTTGTGAAGATGAGTTGGAAGCTCATTCTCCCTATTTTGTTGATTTCATTTATATAGTTGACTAAAAAGTTTATTAAGCTTCTAGACCATTCGAGGTGCATACCTGTCTCTATTTCATCAATTAAAATTATGTAGTGATCACGGGAAATATTATTAGATAAAACTCTTTTAATCTCACTAATTAAAAGTAAAAGATTAGTTTCTCCAGTAGACATGGTAATTGCAATCTCAGAAAATAATCTTTTTTTTCTTTTAAGACTTAGATTTTTATCATCTAAATATTTGTTAAAACTTTTATTAAATTCTAAAAATAATCTAGGTAACTCCTCTTGATATCTATAAACTATATTGGCTATTAAAAAATTTTGTTGTCTGTTAATATCCAACTCAGTTGTTAGTTTTTGCTCTTTTTTTAAGTCATATATAGTTCTCCAAACTTCACGTACTGATTCATCTTCTATTAAATCTAGTCCCTCAAGAAAGTCTTCTTTAAATTCGGCAAACTCTCCAAACCGTTCGGCTTTTGTCTTATTTTTATATTCCTCATATTTCATATAAGGAAATATCTCTTCTATGTTTTCAAGTTGTATTTCCAATTTTAATTTCAGGTCCGATTTAATTAGTCCATCCTTATACAAATTTTGATAAGTTCCAAAAATATCGCTAGGATATGCTTCTGTGAAATGTCTGTTAATAATAGTTTGATGATTTTTATTTTTATTATATACACTGTACCTCTTAAGTTTTTCTTTAAAACGACTTTGTAAGAAGCCAAGTATAATACTTGAAATGTTTGGATTTTTTCTACTATCTCTACTTTCTAAATTATATATAAAACTCTTAATACTCCCTTTGTTTTTTCCCTCCATAAAAGTAGAAAATCCAGTCATCAGCTCACCATCAAAATAAAGACTATATTTACTACTATCAAAGAAATTATAAACGTACTCAAAATATAATTCTGTTTCACTTTTTAAAACTAAACAATATATTTTATCTTCAATAAAAGCTTCCTTATTTTGAAATACATCATAATGTACAAGCATATTTAATATACTAGACTTCCCTCTACCATTTATCCCTGATATTAAACTAATATTATTAACTGATCTTCCATAAAAATTTTCAATATAATCTGGATTTTTATCAATTTTTAATTCATTCGTTTCAAAATCAAAATTTACTTTATATTCATCTGAAAAATTAAAAATCTGATTCTTAAAAAGCTCATCATACTGTTTAATCACCAAAGCAATTAATTTCATTCTTCTTCTCCTACTAGTCCAATTTCTTTGCTAATATCTGTAACCATTTTTGAAAGTGGTCTTTTCCCATAATTTTCTTTGTCTGTGTAGTGACCTGTTATAAAGCGATTCACCTCAGCCTTGCTCAATTCAAGGTTTGTTTGATTTAAGATTTCTGACAAACCCTCTCTATAACTATCTGTATATACTTCTTTTTTCCAAATCAATTCATTGACCACATCAATGTGGCTTTGATATAGCTCCTCTATACCCAAATCACGAATTCCATTTTCAAAGTTAATATCACAAGAAACAATTTTGATTTTAATCTCATCGACAGACTTTGGAATGTATGTAAACTTTACATCATCGAATGGAAAACTAGTATCATAAGGATTATATTCTAAATCCTTATTTGATTTCACATGATTACAACTATAACAACTAGGAATTAAATTATAAAATGAAACCGCAAATAGTGGATAGCTGTCTTTTGGAAAAAAGTGGTCTAGTTGAGCAGTGTTTACTACTTTAGTCTGACCACTAATTTCTTGCTTGCAACCCGGACATTCTTTTTCAACCTCATCAATTATAAATAAGTCTTGATTACAATTATTACAATGAAGTATTTTATATGTTGAGTTTATATAATTACGATTGCAATACGGGCATACCGAAACGTTCTTTAAATCAATTAATTTCTTCCTTAATCTCGAATCTATCTTTCCATAAGATTTTTTTAGATACTCTGCTAATCTAGGTTCTTCATCTACGAAATTATCCAACAATTCTTTAAGATTCTCTAAAAATGAATACTCACCTATCATTATCTTTAGAAAAGCATCCCTTTCACTTGCTAGCTCTAGTACATTACTGGCTACCCAACTATTTAAATCATTTTTAAATTCAGGATAACCTTGAAAACTCATTTTTTTATATAATTCCAAGCAAATTTTCTCAACTTCAGACGGATTTGATTTTTCTAAAGGTATCATAATTGACACTCCATTCTGGTTCACTTCTTTCCCATTATACCACAAAAGACCGTTTTTACGGCCTTTTATTTATATATTAATCATCTAAATCCGCCGAAGATTCTGCAATCACCGCTTCTAATGCAGTCACATTGCCATGAATATCTGATAAAATTGCGATTTTATGGTTCATGATGATTTCCTTCCGTTTGGTAATCTACTCTCTCTTCCGCTACTTGAGCCAACTCCACTTCTTCCTGCGGGTTCAACTTTCTCTGAACAGCTTCTGCGACTGCCCTTGGTACCCCAACTTCGACAATCTCATCCACACTGGCTTCCTTGATTTTAGTGAGAGACTTGAAATGCTTCATGAGATTCTGCTTGCGTTTAGGCCCCAATCCTTCAATCCCATCCAGTTGTGAAGAAAAAGAATTTTTTGAGCGCAGTTGGCAGTGGAAGGTGATAGCAAAGCGGTGCACCTCATCCTGGATGCGTTGGAGGAGGAAAAATTCCTGAGAATTGCGAGATAACTCCACCACTTCCAGCGGATCTCCAAAGAGTAGTTCATGGGTTTGGTGCTTATCATTTTTTTGCAGCCCAGCAATGGGAATATCCAACCCCAGCTCTTCTTGGATGACCTGCTTAGCGATATTGACTTGACCTTGTCCCCCATCAATCACAATCAAATCTGGCGGGGTTAAACCATCACGTTGAACTCGGCCATAACGTCTGCGAATAACCTCACGCATACTAGCATAGTCATCTGGACCGACAACCGTTTTTATCTTGTACTTACGGTAATCTTTTTTACTCGGTTTCCCATTGACAAAGACCACCATAGCTGAAACTGGACTGGTTCCCATGATATTAGAGTTATCGAAGGACTCGATGCGAACTGGAGTCGGAATTTGGAGCAAGCGTCCCAGATTTTCAATAGCCCCTTGGGTCTTTTCGACAGATTTTTCTAGCAGATTGAACTTCTGCTCCAGACTAACACGGGCATTCTTTATAGCTAGATTGACCAGCTGTTTTTTCTCTCCACGTTGGGGTTTGAGAATCTTTGTATCCACCAAGGCCTTGACCGCTTCTTCATCAATATCCTGCGGAATCAATACTTCATTGGGAACCAGGTGAGATTTTTCTTGATAAAATTGTCCTACGTAGGTCAGAAAATCCTCATCAGGATCGTTGTAATAAGGAAATAGATTGACGTCACGCTCAATTAGCTTGCCCTGACGGACAAAGAAAACCTGCACACACATCCAGCCCTTGTCCACATAGTAGCCAAAGACATCCCGATTTTGCAAATCTTTTGCCATAACCCGTTGCTTGGTCCGAAGCGTTCCAATGGCCTGAATCAGGTCACGGTATTCCGCTGCACGTTCAAATTCCATACTTTGAGCCGCCTTTGCCATCTTGCCCTTGAGGTCATCGATGATTTTGTCATCCTGCCCTTTTAGGAAATCAGAAACCTCCTGAGCCATGGACTTGAAATAAGCCTCATCTTTTTTACAGATAGTATGGGCCATACACTGGCCGATATGGTAGTAAAAACAAACCTTAGACGGTGGATTAGTACACTTACGAAAAGGGAAAATCCGATCCAAGAGTCGCTTGATTTCATTGGCTGCCCCCACATCTGGATAGGGACCAAAGTAGAGACCACCGTCCTTTTTGACCTGACGGGTGATAATCAAGCTAGGATAGCGCTCATTGGTGATTTTGATAAAAGGATAAGACTTATCATCCTTGAGCATGATATTGTACTTGGGCTTATTTTCCTTGATGAGGTTGATTTCCAGCAGAAGCGCCTCAATATTGGACTCAGTGACGATAAATTCAAAATCCACAATTTCAGATACCAGAGCTTCCGTCTTGGTATCATGACTTCCACGGAAATAGGACCGCACGCGATTGCGTAGATTTTTAGCCTTTCCTACATAGATAATAGTGCCGTTTTTATCCTTGTGAATGTAACAACCAGGACTGGTCGGCAAGAGCTCTAGTTTTGATTTGATCAAGTTATTCATAGTTCCATTATAGCAAAAAGGCCGTAACAGGACGAACAAAAAGCCCCACCAATCACTTGATGGAGGAGCTTTGATTTCTTTTCGGGTTGCACCGACTTCATCTAGTCGCTATCGATATAGAGTTCTTGAACAGCCTTCACATCCTGGGGCTGAATCCCATAGTAGGAACCTGCAGGCTGCATAACAGAAGTCTCGTCGGTATGATCCAATCCGATGGCATGCCCCAGCTCGTGCTCCGCCGTGTGCACGATCCGTTCATAAGAATAACCATAGTTTGGATTGGATAGATAATAGTGATTCAGGCGAACTGTTACAGATATAAATTGATTGGTCAACAAATTGGTTTGACTCTCGGCTTGACCAGCTACAGCGGTCGATCCATCATTCATCTCACTTGCCACAATATCTGCCTGGCTAGGATCCGCAACCACCTCAAAGGTAAAGGCCCCCGTTTGATTCCAGTTTTTAACCGCTTCTGTATAGGTAGCTTGGAAGGTCTCATCCATCTGAGAATCAATATAGATACTGGCTGAGGCTTGAGCCCACTTACCTTCAGCATCTTGGTGACTGTCTGTCTGAGACAAGACTTCCAGCCTTCCCGTTTCCTTCCATTGATTCCAGCCACCTTGACCAATCTTACTTATTTTTTCAACCTGATTGACCGCAGAATGAAAATCACCAGACAGATACCAAACCACTCCAAAAGCAATGAGTAGTAAAATAACCACAGTCCAAATCAGACGCCAGAAGAAACGCCAAATTCCCAAAAGAAATCGGAAGAATAATCGAATAATCCTGAACATGACGCTCCACCTTTCATAAAAATAAGAATCTATCTTAAAATCGATGGTCTCCCATAATCAAGATAGATTCTCTATTTTACTCAATAAAACTGAAAGAAAACTAAAACTAAGATAAGCGCTCTTCCAAAACAAAGTTAATTGGTAGAGTAGCTAAAAAACGCTCCAATTGTTTTTCCCAGTAGTACCACTCGTGCTTACCTGGACTATGACTATAGGTCACCTTAAAGCCTAGTTTTTTGAGGTTTTTCACTGCGAGATTATTGGCAGAGTAGAGATAGTCTTGCTCTCCACACCAAGCCCATAGTTTGGTCTTTTTATCCGATTTCGCAGCGATACTTTCAAGCGAATGAGAGCTAGCTGTCCAGTCTTTAATCTCTCCAAAAACTCCTCGCCAGTAGGCAAGTGAACCCAGATCCTGACTTTCAGGAGAGAATTCTTGAAAACTGAGCGCACCAGAAAAACTAGCCGCATGAGAAAAACGATTTGTCGCTAGAGCGAGTTTGAAGGAACCATAGCCACCCATGGACAGACCTGCTATGAAGGTCTTTTCTCGCTTGCTGGTCATATTGGGGAAGAAACGTTTCATAACCTGAGGCAACTCTTCTGCTAGAGCAGTAAAGTAGTTGAAACCATACTGGGTATCGGTGTACCAGCCATTGCTAGTATTGGGCATGATAACAATGAGATTGGTCCCTCGCAACAAGCGCTCGACATTGGTCCGCTTGAGCCAGCTATTCTGATTTCCGGACATTCCGTGCAAAAGATAAAGGACAGGAATATCTTTACAATCTGGTTCAGTTACCCGACTGGCATCTGGATAGAGTACGGTAACGCCCCACTCCATATCCAAAACTTCAGAGTAATACTCAATATTCATAACTGCCATGGTTGTCTCCTTTTACTATTCTATAAGAAAAAGCCGAATTTCGACTTTTTCTGTAGGTATACTGCTTATTATTTGGCTTCCATCACGACTGGCAAGATTGCTGGGCGACGCTTGGTTTGATCAAAGAGGTACTTGGTCAGATTATCACGAACCTTGCCTTTGAGATCTGCCCAGTCAAAATCATCACCTTGAAGATATTCTTCTACCGTTTGGTTAATCAATTCTGAGCTTTCACGGAGAATATCACGGCTCTTCTTGAGATAAACAAATCCACGCGTGTGAACTCGCGCCTTGGCGATGATTTTTTTCTCACGTCTATTTACGGTAATGGCAACGATAAAAATCCCATCCTCTGACAAGACCTTACGGTCACGAAGGACCACATTTCCAACATCTCCGATGGCATTTCCATCAATCAAGACATCACCTGCAGAAACTGCTCCAGCTGGAACAAAGTCTCCATGTTCATAAGACATGGTCGTTCCCTTTTTAGGGATGAAAATGCGCTCTGGCAACATCCCAACTGCCATGGCAGCCTTGGCATGCGCATCCAACTCACGATACTCCCCTTGGATAGGGAAGAGGTATTTTGGTTGCAAGAGATTGATCATCAACTGTAAATCACGCGCATTCCCGTGTCCAGACACTCGCAAGCTTTGGGTAATGAGTTTCACCACACCACCAGCTTGGTAGATCATGTTTTCAACACGCGCCATGACAGCTTCTTTGGCAATAGATGGAGTCGTTACGATATAGACCAAATCCCCATCTTTGATTTCCACATAACGGTGGCGTCCAATAGACATCTTACGAAGTCCATTGATCGGTTCACCCATACGACCTGTCTCAAGGATAATCAACTCATGGTCTTCAAAACGAGACATTTCTTTAGGTTTGATTAACAGACTTTCATTAGCTAGAGACAACTTTTTGAGTCGAATCGCTGTTCGGACGATATTTTCAACATCAAATCCAGTCAGAACAACTCGGCGACCTGTGTCCGCCGCAGCATCAAAGACCTGCTGGATACGAGAGAGGTTGCTGGCAACAGCCGCAACGATGATTCGACCGTCCCAGTCTGCAATGGTCTGGGTAATTTCATCCCCAACTTCACTCTCACTCGCCACTTGGATATTGCTATCCGCATTCGCCGAGTCACTGAGAAGAGCTAGGACTCCCTCACGACCAATCTCAGCCAGACGGCCAAAATCCGTCGCATAGGATTTACTAGCCGTCTGGTCAAACTTGAAGTCACCTGTATAAACAATGCTACCTTTTGGAGTTTTCAAGACGACTCCCAAACTTTCTGGTATGGAGTGAGTTGTACGGAAGAAGGAAACTACAGTTCCTCCAAAGTCAATCTCCGTATCCTCATCAATCACATGGAAGTCATTAAATTTCTTAACCGTATCATTTCCTTTGACAAAGAGTTTTGCCAACTCAATGGTCAACTCAGAGCCAAAGACAGGCACCTTAGCCTCTGCCAAAAGGTAAGGCAGAGCTCCAATGGCATCCGCATGTCCGTGGGTCAAGAAGACCCCAGCGATACGATCACTATTTTCAAAAAGGTATTCCATATTTGGAATGACGACGTCAACCCCAAGCTGTTCATTTTCAGGGTATTTAAGCCCCGCATCCAAAACAAAAATTGAATTGCCAATCTCAGCAATGTACATATTTTTCCCGTTTTCTCGTACACCACCTAGTGTTGTTAAACTGATATTACTCATTTTCCCTCCGAAACTTAATTTATCTTGATTATAGGATAGGTTTACCCTCTTATTCTAAAAGCTCTAAAACTTTCAGCCGAATCTTTTCCTACCATTATACCATTTTTTTGATGATTTTCAAAATGAAGATTTGCTTCCAAAAAAGAGCTGGTTGCCCAACTCTTTCCTATTCTTTAGTTTTCTTCCATCAAAAAATCATACATTTCTTGCACTGTCCCCAGCGCCATGATTTCTTGATCTTTAACGGTTTGTTTGAGATTTTGGTAAATCTGACTTTCTCCTATCTCTCGCTTTGGTGCTTCTTTATTGACTGTCATGACACCATCTTTGATCATCACAAAACCTAGCTCTTCAAATACTTGAATCATCTTGACCAGCAAGATTTGTTGGATATTGAGATAAGCCGCCAAATCCTTGAGTTTATAGCGAATATCAAACTCTGGGAACTGATAAATCGTCTTGTACAATTTGGCAAACTGTTCCCTAGTCCCATAACCTGTTAGATAATAGGCCTTGTCAATGTCATTTTTGAAATAGACAGCAGAGAAGTGCTGTTCCTGAAAAATGGTCTTCAGCAGGATAATATCCTCAGGAATGGTTTTCACAACAACCGCTTCACTAGTCACTAATTCTGGTAATTCTCCAGCAAAGTCCAAAACTGGAACCCCTTCTGGCAAGACTGCATTCTTCCCACGAATGTTAAAGAGTTGAACACCTTCCACACGCGCATCTACCATCATCAACTGGAGGGCAGTTTGGCCATTCCATTGGTTGACAGACAAGGTGACTGCCAATTCTAAGTTTTTTGTTTGAGCAAACTCTGTCGCCCATCTTCCTTGTCCGAAGGCTACCACTTCAAAACTCGCCTCACCCTTGGAGATTTTCAGTTTGAGGTGGGCATTGCCTGCCCCCATAGTACGGGCACTTTCGACCTGAAAATCCTTGATATAAAAGACAGGTTTTTGATTGTCCATTCCAAAAGGCGCCAAGCGCTCAAAACTCTTGACTGTTTCAAGACTCAAAGTCTCCAAGTCTAGCTCTTCATCTAGATTTAACTTATTCTTGCCGCTAGCATCTGCGCCTTTTTCACAGACATAGTCTTCCAAAACCTGAGATAAATCTGAAAGTTTCTCAACTTCCAGCGTCATCCCTGCTGCACCAGCATGGCCGCCAAAGGCGATAAAGAGGTTTCGATGGGGATCCAGAGCCTCAAAAATATCGACAGCTTCCACGCTACGAGCACTGCCCTTGGCACGACCGTCCTCTATGTTAAGAACGATGACTGTCTGCCCTAGTTCTTCCAACAAACGACCAGCAACGATACCCAGAACGCCAGGATTCCAGCCTTCCTTAGCCAAAACCTGGACCTTCTTCTCAGGATCCACCATGGTCTTAGCTTCTTCATAGATAGACTGGACGACTTCCTTGCGCTCTTCGTTTTTCTGATGAATCATGAGGGCAATTTCATGCGCTTCCTCATCATCAAATCCAGTCAGCAAATCAATAGCTGGATTAGGATCGTCCAAGCGCCCTAAGGCATTTAAACGAGGGGCAATCTGAAAGCCAACTGTTTCTTCTGTCACTTCGTTAGCAGCAATCCCAGCCATGTCTAGCATTTCTTGCAGACCGATGCGCTGAGTATGTCCCAACATTTCCAGACCATATTGAACCAAAATACGGTTTTCACCTGTCAGACTCACCATATCGGCAATAGTTCCGATAGCAACCAAATCAAGCAGTTCCACTTGCACTTCCTCTAAAAGGGCGCAAGCCAGCTTGAAAGCCACTCCACAACCAGCCAACTGTTTGAAAGGGTAGTCCGCATCTGGATGCTCGGGATGAACAATCGCATAAGCATCTGGCAAGGTTTCAGGCATGGAATGGTGGTCGGTCACAATAACATCCACTCCCATAAACTGGGCAAAATCAATGGCTTCGTGACCAGCAACCCCATTGTCCACTGTCACAATCAAGGAAATTCCCTCTTGCTCGATAAAGTATTTATAGACACTGGCATTGGGACCATAGCCATCGGTAAAGCGATTCGGCAGATAAACACGGCACTCGGCACCAAGCTGTTCCAAACTTTCCTTAACAATAGAAGCTGAAGTCATGCCATCCGCATCGTAATCTCCATAGATGAGAATGTTTTCCCCTTCTTCAATAGCCTGACGAATCCGTTCTACTGCCTTATCCATATCATGGAGCAGATAGGGGTCATGCAAGTCCTCCAAAGAAGGTTCTAAAAATTTTTTCAGACTTTCTTCGTCCTGAATCCCTCTTTCAAATAATAACCGAGCCACCTCAGGACCCAGTCCAGCCTTCTTGGCTATCTTTGTAAAATCCGCATCTTCAACCTGCGGGGCAAACTGCCATTCATAAGTAGGAGTTATCAAAAAAACATCCACTCTTTCTAAGAATTCTATCGTTTCATTATAACATGATTTAGGCTTTTTCTCTATTCAGATTACTTTTTTATAACATTTTAGTGAATTTTTTTCAGATATGATTTGACAAGAACATTCTTTTGTTGTAAAATCATGTTATAAAATCTAACACAAAGGAGATCTCTCATGGCTTTAGTAGAATTTAAAAACGTCGAAAAATATTATGGAGACTATCACGCACTCCGCGACATCAATCTCCGTTTTGAAAAAGGACAAGTTGTTGTCCTCCTAGGTCCGTCTGGTTCTGGGAAGTCCACTCTTATCCGTACCATCAATGGTTTGGAGGCTGTTGACAAAGGAAGTCTCCTAGTCAATGGACACCAAGTAGCAGGTGCTAGCCAGAAAGATTTGGTGCCTCTTCGTAAGGAAGTCGGCATGGTTTTCCAACATTTTAACCTTTATCCACACAAAACGGTGTTAGAAAACGTGACACTGGCACCCATAAAAGTTCTAGGAATTGATAAAAAAGAAGCTGAAAAAACAGCCCAAAAATATTTGGAATTTGTAAATATGTGGGACAAGAAAGATTCCTATCCGGCTATGCTATCTGGTGGTCAAAAACAGCGGATCGCCATCGCTCGTGGTCTTGCCATGCATCCGGAACTCCTCCTCTTTGATGAGCCAACATCTGCTCTTGATCCTGAGACTATCGGTGATGTACTAGCAGTTATGCAAAAACTGGCGCATGATGGGATGAACATGATCATCGTTACCCACGAAATGGGCTTTGCCCGAAAGGTTGCAGACCGCATTATCTTTATGGCTGACGGAGAAGTTTTAGTAGATACGACAGATGTCGATGACTTTTTCGACAATCCAAGCGAACCTCGTGCCCAACAATTCCTCAGCAAAATTATCAACCACGAAAGTGACAAAGTCAAATAAGGAGGCGCCTATGAAAAAGAAATTCTTTTTATCAGCATTATTGATCAGCTTTTTCAGTCTTGCTGCTGCCAAACCAGTCCAAGCCGATACTAGTGTGGCAGACATTCAAAAAAGAGGCGAACTAGTTGTCGGTGTCAAACAAGACGTTCCCAATTTTGGTTACAAAGATCCCAAGACAGGGACTTATTCTGGTATCGAAACCGACTTAGCCAAGATGATTGCAGATGAGCTCAAGGTCAAGGTTCGCTACGTTCCTGTTACCGCTCAAACCCGTGGACCTCTTCTTGACAATGAACAGGTCGATTTGGATATCGCGACATTTACCATCACAGAAGAACGCAAAAAACTCTACAACTTCACCAGTCCCTACTATACGGACGCTTCTGGCTTTTTGGTCAATAAATCTGCCAATATCAAAAGCATTGAAGACCTAAATGGCAAAACCATTGGGGTTGCCCAAGGTTCCATCACCCAGCGCTTGATTACTGAACTAGGTAAAAAGAAAGGTCTGAAATTTAAGTTTGTAGAACTTGGTTCCTATCCAGAGCTGATTACTTCCCTTCACGCTCACCGTATTGATGCCTTTTCCGTGGACCGTTCTATCCTGTCTGGTTACATCAGTAAACGGACAGTACTACTAGATGATAGTTTCAAGCCATCTGACTACGGTATTGTTACCAAGAAATCAAACACTGAGCTCAACGATTATCTTGATAACTTGGTTACAAAATGGAGCAAGGACGGCAGTTTACAGAAACTCTATGACCGTTACAAGCTCAAACCATCTAGCCATACCGCAGATTAAGGAGGACACCCCATGACAGATTTATCATCTTGGACAGCCTATTTTCAGAATTTTGGACAATTTTTCAATGGTTTCCTCTTCACCCTTGCCCTAGCGGTTGGATCCTTTATCCTCGCCATGGTTTTGGGCATCTTCTTTGGAGCCATGTCAACCAGCAAACGCCCATTCTTGCGTGTTTTGGCTCGTATCTTTGTCGAATTTTATCAAAACACTCCCCTCTTGGTGCAGTTTGTCATCGTTTTTTATGGTTTGCCTCTTATCAGTGACCATACCATCATGATTCCGATTTATTGGACAGCTGTTCTCTGCGTGGGGCTCTATCACGGCGCTTATATCGCTGAGGTGATTCGTTCAGGGATTCAGTCTATTCCTAGCGGTCAGATGGAGGCCGCCTTGTCGCAAGGTTTTACCTATATCAGTGCCATGCGCTTGATTATCTTGCCTCAGGCCTTCCGTATCATTCTCCCTCCTTTGACCAACCAAATCGTTAACCTTATCAAGAATACTTCAACTGTTGCTATCATCTCTGGAGTGGACTTGATGTTTGTGACCAAGTCTTGGTCGGCTATCAACGGAAACTATATTCCAGCCTTTTTAGGCGCTGCTCTTCTCTACTTTGCTCTATGCTTCCCTGTTGCCCAGTTTGGTCGTAAGATGGAGCAAGCCAATAAAAAAGCCTATTCACTTTAGGAGGTTACTATGGAATCTATTTTAGAAGTTTTGACCCCAGATAACCTAGTCTTTATCTTTAAAGGATTTGGCTTGACCCTCTATATTTCTTTAATTGCCATTGTCCTCTCTACCCTGATCGGGACGGTACTTGCGGTTATGCGAAATGGGAAAAATCCTGTCTTACGGCTCATCTCCAGCATTTATATCGAGTTTGTACGTAACGTTCCCAACCTTCTCTGGATTTTCACCATCTTTTTGGTTTTCAAGATGAAATCGACTCCAGCTGGCATTACCGCCTTTACCCTTTTTACCTCAGCAGCCTTGGCTGAGATTATCCGAGGTGGTCTCAATGCCGTGGACAAGGGCCAGTACGAAGCAGGAATGTCGCAAGGATTCACCTCAGCTCAAATCCTCTACTACATCATTCTTCCACAAGCTATTCGCAAAATGCTACCAGCCATCATTTCTCAGTTTGTAACCGTGATTAAGGATACCAGCCTCCTCTACTCTGTTATTGCCCTACAAGAACTCTTTGGCGCTAGCCAAATTCTTATGGGTCGCTATTTCGAGCCAGAGCAGGTATTCAGTCTTTATATCCTGATTGCCTTGATCTATTTCAGCTTTAACCTAGCAATTTCAAGTCTATCTCGCATGCTAGCCAAACGTTGGCAACAAGCAGCAGAATAAAAAAAAGAAATGTGAACGAAAAATAGACGTTCACATTTTTTTATTTTTATGATTAGAAATACATTCTTGCATATACTGGTCAATCTTAACTCATTTTCGCTCAATCCTACTATACTGCTCTATCATTTAACTGATTTTGTTGCAATATATGTTTTAATATTCAGTTCATGCAGTCTACCAAAACCATTTGTATCTTCATATATGTCAAGTAGAGTGAACCCCGCCTTTAACTGTCCGCCTATTTGCTCTATCATATTGTGAGAGAATTGCATGCCAGCATTTTCTTTTATCATAAAATCTTTGGCTGCTTTATCTTTTAATGGATTAAAAGGCATTTTCCAAATAATTTCTTTTTCTTCATTACCTACAATGTAATTTATTTCATTGTTTAATCCTGCCAGAAAAATTCCACCCTTTTTCAGAACCCTATACGCCTCATTAAAAATGGGCTCCACATCTTCAACATAACAGTTTGAAACCGGATGAAAGACTATATCAAAGGTTTCATCCTCAAAAGGCAAAGCTTTTGTCATATCACCTTTAATCGCTTTAATAGTATAGCCTTCTCTTTGAGCAATTAAAAATTCACTTTCTATTTGCTTTGGAGAATTATCAAGCACAGTGCAGTCTGCACCTAATGCGTTAAATATAGGCATTTGCTGCCCACCACCCGATGCTAAACCTAAGATTTTCTTTCCTTTTAAGTCTCCAAGCCACTCATGTGGAACAGGAACCGTCGGAGTAAGAAAAACATTCCAATCTCCGTTTTTTGCACTAATATACTCATCATGTGAAATCGGCTTACTCCATTCCCAACCTTCTTCAACCCATCTATCAATAGTTTCTTTATTTATATCTTGATACGATTTCATTCGTTATTTCCTTTTATAAATCTTAGGTTCATCTGATAAACTGGGAATTATCAACCTATTTCTACTAAAGTTTAGCTAGTGTCTATTGATTTCTTTACAATAGTTAAAATTCAGTTCATCTACGATGTTTTTCAATCCAAGAGACAGCAAAATCTACTAGTTCACGTTGTTGCATCAATCTAGAATCGGCATTGCCGATTTTTCCTATTTTTGCAAGGCCATTTTCCTCAAAGGCGATTCCTATGTCCTCAAAATCTTCTCCGTCAACAAATAAGGTGTTATACGCTTTCCATATCCGAACACCATCTTCAAGTATGGCACTGTGTTCAATACAGTCATGTTTCCCAGGATACTCTGCACGGACATCCGCTAAGTGTATGGAAGTGTTTTTATCATATCCAACCCCTAACAACAGTACTTTTGCGTCAAGTTCATAGAGTTTTGCGATAGGTGAACCCTCACCAAATATATTTGAAAGAGTATGTTCCGCTGTAATATATTCAGCATGTTTTCCCCATGCACAAATTGATCTTGCTGGATGATCTGTTCTGATGCTCCCCGGCCATTGACGGAACATTTCTGCAACAGCTCCCATCGTATTTGTTGGCGTTATCTGTTTATCATATGCTGGCCAATTCTCTCTAATTTTATCCCAATCTGACTCCTCTGCATTCCAGTGCACACCTGTTTTCGGATCTAGATTTTTCCATGACTGTGTCGGCATCACAATGGTACCTTCAGAAGTAACGACTTCAATTAGAGCTTCTATCACAGTCTGTGCTCCTCCACATACATATCCAATACTTTTTAAGGATGTATGGACAATGACAACATCCCCTCGTTTCAGGCCGAGTTCTGTTAACCCCTGTACGATATCTTCTTTATATATTGTTTTCATAATTTTTACCTCTTGTTATCAAAAACTAATACGAATTTATTAAGTTGATTTTCTAACCCATGTGTCTAAAAATTTTAATTGCTCGTCTGTATGAAAGCAATGCTCTCCATTCTTCATGATTGTAAGAGTTGCTCCAATTTGCTCTGCAAACTTCGTTATGGTTTCTTGAAAAGTTAAATTATCTTTTTCACCATATAAAATAGAAGTGGGAACATTCCACCTAATGAGATGATTTTTCACATAAGATAAATACTCCCAAGACAATGTTTCACCAAATTCTGTTTCAACCTCTTTCTTACTTTTTAACTCATCTTCTGTAATATTTAACCACTTCATCATATCCATTATCAGTTTCTCCATATCTACAACAGGAGAAATAAATAGGGCCTGAGAAATATTCTTTTCAGCCAAAGATAGCATTGCAAAGTAAGCACCGATGCTATTTGCAATTAAAATAACAGAATCATACGATTAGCACACCTATCATATAACATTGGAAATTCTATCTCCGCTTCCCAAGGAGTTTGTGATTTATAGTTAAAACCGATGACGTCACTTTCTCTAAAAATAGATTGATAATGATTTGTCTCCTCTATACTTCCACCCTTACCATGTATATAGATAACTAAGGTTTTCCACCGAATCACTTCCATAATCTTTTTTTATCTTTCTGACATATATTTTTGTATTTCACCAGAGGTCAATCTTCTTACCTGTGTGTTGGGAAATTCCTGATATTCTTCAACTGAAAAAACAGACGCCATTTTTTCACAAGTTTTTCCTTTATTCTTTTTTAGATATAACTTCAGATCTTCATTACTCGCAAAAATTTTATAAGAAATTCTACCATTCTCACTTTTTAATTCATAAATACCACATGGCTTTTTTTCTGTGTAATCGGCAGTTCTTAAATATAGCTTTGCAATTTCTAATGACTTAAACGGAAAATTCCACCGTTGCAACCCACGATTTGGATCGTATTCAATACAAATACACCGACCACAAGTTCCGCAAATATATTGTGTATGATTTTTTAAGCATTCCAAGGGGTTTAAAAGTGGGGTTACCCTACCTTGATCAACATAACATTCTTTACACATTGTAATCTCACGTCCTCTCCAAATTTTAATCTATAATTATCAATTATTAAAATATCTCTAAATAAGGTTTAATTCTCCCACCTATAAACGGCATATTCATGGATTTCATATTCCAAAGAGTAAATTCCAGACCTTCTCCCAAACCAAATAACATCGACTCACTTAATTCAACACCAAGCTGATTCAAGAGAGTTCCTGTTGCGGTAGATTCACAATGCTGTCCTATGAACGGTTTTATATCCAACTTCATATACCATCTCCTCTGAAGTTTTTTGGGATTTCACTGTGATTGTAAAGTTTGAATTTCAGATTCTAACCAATTTAGCTCTGCTTGGAGCATGGTTAAACCCAAACTGAATAACTGTTTGACAGACCTTGGCAGGCAATGTCCTCCTGCTTGTTGATTCTTCAAGACTTGCAAATCCTTTTCCAAAATATATTTTCGTTCCGTAAGAGCCTGCAATAATTCTTTAGAGGACATATTCTGACTATTTGCCAATGCAGTCATAAAATGTGAGTTCGCCGGCTGTCGTTCTACTAATCGCTGACGTGTTTTTTCAATTAAAATTGTTAACCCTAGCTTTGTAATGCTGTACTCTTTTTTATCTTTTCCCTTTGCCGGTACACTCTTTGCCAGACCTTTCTTCTCCAATTTTTCAAGTACATAATAAATTGAAGAAAAACCTACGTCTGTCCATTTTCTCATGCCTCTATCAACAATAAGTTTTTCAATCTGATAGCCATGATGCGGTTGCTCTGCCAATATACCGAGGATTAACTCCTCTGTTAAGGATGTCTTGATAACCATTTTTTATTCTCCCTATTTCTTTTTAATCGGATGTCTGAGAATAGTTTTCAGTTTGGTAGGTTCTGTTTTACGAAAATCGCTGATATAGATTTCATGGTGCATACGTTCATCTGTAATATCCAGTTGATAGCCTTCATTTTCCATATAAGCATGCATTCGTTCAACTGTTATAGGCTCATCATTATAAGAACCGACATGCAAACATTGAACACATAGACCTTCGTCATAAGTAAAGTATTCCACGTTGGAAAAATCCATTTTTTTCTTAGTTTTCGCTTGATGGATAGCCCAGTCAAAATTTTCTTTACTTACGAAATCCGGCAGACGAAGGAGAGAGATAAATTGAAAATCGCTTTTACGTTCATAATCAACACCTTTAATACCTTCCTGCCACCAAAAACCTTCTAATGGTGGCACAACGAAATCAAAATAGCCATTCATTCGGTAATCTGTATTTTTACTCATTTTGATAGTATAGGCAAGTGGGTAAAGTAAGTTAATGGCTTGCTTATACTCGCCACCTTCTTCATTAGGATTTCCTTTACCTCGAACTGCTAAAAAATTCATTTTGGGAATCTTAACAATCATCGGATTCGTCTTAGTTGGATAAAACTCCTTAAATTCTTTCTTAAAGTCAAAAACCATTAGCAACTTCCTCCTCTGATATTTATTTTTCTTTATATATTCTACTGCTAGAATATAACTTTGTCAAAAAAGTAAAAATAAGTAATCCATGTGCCAACCGAAAATGATTGACACTCAGACATTTCACAGATTATCTAATTCATAATTCCCCTAACGGTCATAAATCAAGTTTTTCGAAATCCTTGACTGCTTTTTGATAAGAAAACCAGGTACATAACTTGAACATAACAATACCAATCAGCAATATCATAACCTGTGGTATGCTTAAATTTGCAGGATCATTTAGGCTTTCTAATCCAGGAATATGGTGTAATATCTCTCCCATGAATATTATGACAGTTGCGACTGCGCAGAATAGGATAAAAGGCTTCCCAATCTTGTAAGCTGTTTTAAAAAAGCCTGCAAGAAAAACACTGTTAAAGGTTGCAAATACAAGCATTATATATCCAAGATAAGCCGCATTTGCATTCATCAATTGATTGGTAACATAAGGAGCGGCATCCCCCAATGTTTTCATCCTAATAATCGTTAGCACTGCGCATAAGACAAATGCCACTAATTCGATGAGCAGTACAAATAGATACTTAGCTGTCACCACATCCTGTTTCCTGACCGGCAACATGACCGTGTAGGTGATGTCATCACATTCTCGGACTTGTTGATAAGTATAAAAAATACCAAGACAGATAAAAAAGGAACCGACAAGAATAGGATACCTTGGAATCATCGTCATAGCTGAAAAAGTTATAAACCAATAACTCAAAGGATTTGCTGATAGTTTCATTTCTTTATAGAGAAGTTTTCTCATCACAAATTCACCTCTTCCCTTTCAATATGCACCATAATATCTTCCAGTGTTGGCGCACCACCTATTTCCCCTGTGAAATGGCGAATAAAGTCTTCTTTCTTGGTCGATAAAAGCAATTCTCCATTTTTGATGTAAGTAATCGTATCTGCACATTTCTCCAAATCACTAGTAATATGAGTAGAAAACAAGATTGCCACACCTTTTTCAGCGAGTTTTCGGAAAATCTCATTAATCTCATCTCTGGATACTGGGTCAAGGCCGCTTGTTGGCTCATCCAAAATCAAAAGCCTAGCCTGATGAGAAAGAGCTAAAGTAAGGTAGAATTTTACTTTCATCCCCTCAGACAGTTCCATAATTTTCTTATTTTCATCAAGTTTAAATGCGTCAAGATAATGACGATAGGATTCATCATCCCAGTTATCATAAAAAATACGAGTAATGGCGACAATATCCTTTAATTTTTTTCTTTTATAATAATTGGTTCCTCCCACTGCATAACCAATTCGTTGTTTGATTTCATCTTCATTATCCAGATAATCCATTTCAAGAATACGGACATTCCCTGCATCAGGGTGGACAAGATTGAGAATGGATTTAAGTGCTGTAGTCTTGCCTGCTCCATTCCTGCCGATAAATCCCATAACCTCACCTGATTTAATATGAAAACTTATAGGTTTCAATTCAAATGCTGAATATTTTTTTGTAATATCATTTACCTCTAAAACATACTTCATTTTATTCATCCTCTTTCTCTTCAAAAGCAATTTCCATCAAGTGAGCAAAGGCTCCCTTCGGCGGTATGGCAATTCCACGCTTTTCATCACCAAGAAGCAGAATCGTATCACCCGGTTTGATATTAAAAACATCGCGCGCCTGTTTTGGTATTACTATCTGACCTTTTTCTCCAACTGTAGCTGTCCAAGCATATTTACCTTTTGGTGCTTTCACAACCACCACCTCCTTTAAGTATGATTTGTATAACTAATTATACTACTTGTCCTAAATAATACAAGTGCGGACTACATCCAGTTGCCATCATAATAAAATGCTCGTAAAAATCTGTACCACTCATCCCAAAACTAAGAATGAAAAAATTTCATAAGCACATTGATACCATAAATCAAAAACAGCATTATCCTTTCCTACAAGAGAGGACCACTCCTAAAATTAGGAAAGCGAAACTAAGATTTTTAAAAATATCTTATTGCAAACAAAAATATAATATGCTACAATACTTTTGACAAGACGTGTCGAAAGGTAGAGAATTGGCAAAAATAATTGATTTAAAGCAAGAAAATATTCACAAAGTACGATCCTGTTTTTATCAAGGAGGAACATGGACCAAGAGTCAGTTATCCAGTCAAACAGGAATTTCTCTGGCGGGAACTACCAATATCTTACAAATATTGGAGAATAGTGAAGAAATTGAATTTGTAGGGAATGCCTGTTCAACTGGTGGTAGAAAGTCAAAATTGTATCAATTAAGAGAAGATCATATCCATATTGGAACTATTATTCTTAGTCACATCTTTTCTCAATACAGAATACGTGCAAACTCATTTAATCTGGGAGGCCATTCAGTTTATGAACAAATTTTAGTAAGTTCCACAGGGACATTAGATGAAATTCACAATGTAGTAAAAAAACTAATTACCAGTGATCCACTGATTCAGGTATTAGTACTTAGTTTTCCTGGTATTATTGGAGAACAAGGAGAAATTATCTATTCTGATTTTGAACAGATCAATCAAAAAAATCTTCTAACGTCACTTTCATCCCTTACAACGATACCCATTGTTTTAGAGAATGATGTTAATGTTGCTTCTCTTGGTTATTGTAGTATTCACCCAGAATTTAGAACATTGGCCCTTCTTTATCAGCCAGATACAGATTTTGCCGGTTCTGGTATTATCATCAATAAAAGATTGCATCGTGGAAGAAATGGTTTTGCAGGGGAAGTCGGCTATCTCATGAATGGACATAAACCTGCAGATCGCCAATCACGTTCAAATGACTTCACATTTCTTTTGTTAAATCAGATAACAGCATTAACATCAGTCATTGCTCCAGATGCTATTGCATATTATTGTCCATCTTTACAAGAAAATATAAAAATTTCTGACACCTGGCTTCCTAAAGAATTCCACCCAATCCTTGAAAGATTGACTGAGATAGACCCATTCATACTGAACGGAGTTCAATCAATTGGAAAAAACAAGATTCTAGAAATCAAAAGAAGAGCAATCTAACAAGGAGAACTAAATGATTTCGTTGTTGTTAGCGGTTATCTACCTGGCTTTTATTAGTTTAGGCTTACCTGATGCTATTTTAGGAAGCGCTTGGCCAAATATGTATCGTAGCTTAAATTCAACTATTACCGGGGCAGGCTCCATCTTTCTGATTATTTCTGTTTGTACAATAATTTCTTCTTTGAATGCAGACAAAATAATTCATAAATTTTCTACAGCTAGAGTGACTACAGTTTCGGTAGGGATAACCGCTTTGTCCCTATTTGGTTTCTCTTTTTGTCAAGAATATTGGCAGCTGTGCCTATGGGCTATCCCCTATGGTCTTGGTGCAGGAGCAGTTGATAGCGCACTGAATAACTATGTAGCATTGCATTTTTCTTCTAAGCATCTATCTTGGCTACATTGTATGTGGGGGATAGGGGCTTCTATCGGTCCTTATATCATGGGAATGATTTTGTCAAGTGGTTACGACTGGCCTGTCGGTTACAGAATAATTGGAATCATGCAGGTTATATTAACAACTATTATATTTATTTCTTTACCCTTATGGACTGCAAAAGAACAAGGGATGAAGTTAGAATATAATAGTGATATTCTTTCAATTTCTCAAGCCTTAAAACTTCAAGGTGCCCCTCAAATTTTGCTTTGTTTTTTTGGATACTGCGCTCTTGAACAGACGACCGGACTTTGGGCAGCTAGTTGGTTGAATGTGGTCAAAGATATTCCGGCAGAAATGGCAACATCCTTCGCTTCAATATTTTACATAGGAATCACTGGTGGCAGAGCAATTTCTGGTTTTATTGCAGAAAAACTTGAAGATAAAAATATGATTCGCTTAGGGTTCATTGTAATCTTCATAGGTCTGATTCTCCTTACCTTCAGTTTTCATTATACAATTGCCTTAATAGGGCTTGCTACTATCGGCCTTGGTTGTGCACCGATTTATCCGAGCATTATCCATTCTACTCCAGAGCGTTTTGGAAGAGAAAATAGTCAGAGTTTAATCGGCATTCAGATGGCTTCTGCCTATATCGGCTCCGCCTTTATGCCAAAGCTTTTTGGAATCCTAAGTGATGTCACCAATATTTCAGTTTATCCGTTCTATCTTTTGTTCTTTCTATTCTTGATGTTTATCATGCATGAGTGGGCTGAAAATAATTAATAGTGTAGAAAAATATTGATAAGAACTTTTTAACAGTCAATTAGCTTATGAATCGGTAGAAAAATAGGTATTTCACCTAGAAAAAGTGGTTTTGACTATACTATGTCAATAATTAGTGAAAAATATAAATGGAACATTCAATTATCAATAGATCTTGGAATAAGGAAATCTCCAGAAGAATATACAATTCACGAATTATATAAAGAGAGTAAACATTAGTTGAATCACATCAAAACTTAGTTTTTCAATTTCCTATATTTAATTTCTCTAGTCCGTCGTTATTAAAAAAATGGATAGATGCTGTATTAATTTGTGGTTGGTTCTATGGTAAAAAATGGAGGAGATAAATTAGAAGATAGAAAAATAGCATTGGCGGTATCTGCTAGTATCTAGGAAAAGGATTATCAATCTGACGGGAAATACCACTATACTCTTGAACAAGTACTAGTTCCCTTTAAGATTTTATTGTCGTGGACATTATCGTGATTTCTTTGCTTTTTATGGTTCAAAGAAGATACTCGATAGAACATATTTTCTACAAAGGGAAAAATTGAAAAAAGCGCTTCTGACTATATTCAATTCTTAAGGCATCTATATATTCTGTTATATTGACTTCACTCTTTATTCCATTTTATCTTATCGTTTGATATTTTATCAAAGATAGCTATAACTTAACAAGAAAGGATAACACAATGACAATCTCTATTGAACACGTAGGTGTTTGGGTAAATGACTTAGAAAAAATGAAATCTTTTTATGAGAAATACTTTAATGCTGTTGCAACGAAAAAATATTATAATCCTAAAACGGAATTCTCATCTTACTTTTTGAATTTTGAAAATGGTGCACGTTTAGAACTTTGTCATCGCCCAGATATCGTAGAAAAGAATAAAAATGGTTTTGGATTTTACCATTTAGCTATTGCTGTAGGAGACAAAGTGGATGTTGATACATTTGCAAAACGCTTTGAAGAAGATGGTTTTTCTATTCAATCCGGTCCAAGAACAACTGGTGATGGGTACTATGAAGCAGTTGTATCTGATCCCGAAGGTAATTTACTGGAATTAACAACACATTTAAAATAGTAAAATAAAAAAGGAGAAAAGTAATGATTCAAGAACTTTGCAAAGAATTTTCTCAACTGAAACAAGTAGAAGCTATTGCTCTTGGTGGTTCTCGTGCAGGACAATCCTACGATCAAAATTCTGACTATGATGTCTATGTCTATCTTAACTCACCTATTGACGAGAAAACTCGTCAAATCATTCTTAGCAACTATTGCTCCTATATGGAAATTGGAAACCAATTTTGGGAATTAGAGGACGACTGTGTACTAAACAACGGTATCCAAATCGAGTTGATTTATCGTTCGCTGGAGTCGTTTGAACAAGAACTAAACTCAACTGTTTTTCAGCATCAAGCCCAAAACTCTTATACAACCTGTATGTGGCACAATCTACTCCACAGCAAGATTCTATACGACCCAAATGGACACTATGCTTCACTTCAAAGAGGCTACCATATTCCCTATCCACAGGAACTCAAAAAACAGATCATCGAAAGGCAACTCCTTTTGCTAGAACAAGCCATGCCTGCCTTCTCTCACCAAATTAAAAAAGCTATCAAACGCCAAGATCTTCTCAGTATGAATCATCGTACAAGTGAATTTTTTGCTTCCTACTTTGACTTGTTATTTGCGCTCAATGAGCAAACCCATCCTGGTGAAAAACGAATGTTGGAGTACGCAAAGACCAATTGCACACTCCTCCCTAAGCAATTTGAAGAAACTATTCGCAAGTATTTCCAACTACTCTACCAACCACAACAAGGAGAACAAGCGGTCGTAACCTTGCAAACTATCCTGAAGGAACTAAAAGCCATTTTGCCATAGACCAAAAAGAAAATGTGAACCTCTGTTGCTGTTCACATTTTTATTTGTCGTTGACTGTAAAATTCTAGTCTACTCATATTCAGTTGCCTATTTTTGACTCTCTCTGAAAATCTGCAACTAGGTTAGAAATTGTTCAATTGATTGACGAGCAATCATAAAACCGTTCCAAAAACCGCACTCACAATCACTTACCCTGCTCTTTCATTACTAGTGACAATTTTTCCCCTAGGGTTACTACAAGATTTTTTAGAGATTCTAACAAGAATTACAATATGAATTTTACATATTACCATAGAACACCTCTATAAGAGAAAATCAGAGCTAAAATTAATAAAGTATAGAAGGCGATAAAAAGCCATCTCATCTTCACACATAGAGCAATATATTCTCTAATAAAGGCCGATGGGATATAGTAGGTGGCTGTACTGCAACCAAGGCCATCTCCCTTCATCCCAATACGGCGAGCATAGGTACTAGTACGAAAAACATGGTAATCATTGGTTACAAAGAGAAAACGTGGACTGGCCACCAGCCTCTCTCCCATTTCTTTTGAGAAGAGAAGATTCTCATAGGTCGTCGTTGAGTCTTCCTCTAGGAGAATTGCCTCTCTCGGAACATCCGTTTCTTCCAGCAAATAATTACAAATTGCCTGAGCCTCGGAAATCTTCTCATCCCCACCTTGACCACCACTAGCGATCAATTTGACATCTGGATTTTTCGACTTGTGGTAAGCCTCAACTGCCTTGTCAATACGACTCTTGAGTAAGGGAGTCACTTTTTCTCCATTCAACAAACCTGCTCCGTGAATGATAATAAAATCATAATATTTTTTCTTAGGAATAAAAAGATACAGGATAGAATAAAGCAGAAATCCTGCAAAGGCAAAGCCGAAAATCAAATACGAGTAGATCAGAAAGAAAAAGAAAATATTCACTAGATGATTGGTGTAGAACAAGCCCTTGGTATCGCTCATTCGAATCGCCATGATCACAAAAAAGAACAGAATCACGCACCCTAGCCCCAGAGACAAATAATTTGCCTTGGATCTTCCTTCTTTTTTCAATAACACAAATCCGTTATAAATAAGGAAAAAGCCACTTAGAAAAACTAAAAATGGAAGCAAGAGAAAAATCACTGCAAAGAAAATCATGTGCAATTCTTCTTGCCCAGCCTCGTAAAAAAAATTGGCAATAGACAGATAAGAAAAGAGCAGAGACAAAAGCAAAAGAGCCGGATTCCAGAGACTGCGATTGTCCCTAAAAAAAGAAATCAGAAAAAGTAGGACAAAAAATCCTGTAATAAAGTACATAGTCTTCTCCTTTGATGACTACATTGTACCATAATTGTGGCAATAGAAAAAGAGGACTCTAGCCCTCTTACTTTGTCATTTTATCCTGAGCATCTGCCACAACCTGAGCCAGACTCGTCTGACGAAGTTGGTTTTCCATCGCTAGTTGAATATCCAGCAATTTTTGATCCAAGACTTCATGAATATTTGCTCCTACTGGACAGTTAGGGTTGGGATTGTCATGGAAACTAAAGAGCTTACCAGATTTTCCTAAACATTCGACTGCCTGATAAACATCAAAAAGGCTAATATCTTGGAGGTCTTTGATAATTTCGGTACCACCCGTCCCACGAGCAACTGAAATCAATCCTGCTTTTTTGAGTTGCGACAAAGTCTTACGGATAATGACCGGATTAACTCCAACGCTAGCTGCGAGAAAATCACTGGTCACCTTGCTTTCCCGGCCCTTGATAGCAATGATAATTAGCATATGGGTCGCAATGGTAAATCGACTTGAAATTTGCATTTTGTTCCCCTTTCACCTGAGATTCTCATCATCTCTCTTCTCATACTCATTATACCCCTTTTTGATGTCATGTCAATCATTACTACTATCTAACCATGCATCCAACTCAATATCATGTCCCTGTTCTTGGGCAATCTCATACAGAAGTTCTTGGTTATGAGTATGGTGAATCCCATTTACCAAACTTTCATAGTAAATCTGGAAATAGGGGAGCTTCAAATCCTTAGCCAACTGCAATTCGGCTTCTACATCATAATCCACTCGACGAAAATCAACATCAGACAAACTTGCCTCATCAAACTCTAAAATCATATATTGAGCCCGCAGGTCCTTACGCAACTTCGCATCTAAAAAGAAGGGTTGCCCAATCGAACCAGGATTAAGAATCAACTGTCCGTCACTTCCGTAACGAAGTAACTGTTGGTGGATATGGCCATACACTGCGATAGAAGCATGTGGCTCCGTCACCAATCTATCAAAATCTTCTTGTTTTCCCGTATGAATCAACTCTCTACCCCAGTTTTTATCAGGGAGATGGTGAGTGATTCCTACCGTCAAATCACCAAACTGACGATGAACTTGCATGGGTTGATTGTGGAAGTCTTCTATTTCTTTAGGGCTAATCTCTTCTAAGATATACTGGCATTGGCGTAGGAGATAGCGATGACTAGCTTTTGTTAGATCTAGCTTGCGATGCAAACCACGCCAGAGACTATTCTCCCAATTTCCCAGCACTCTTGCAGTGATGGGCAAGCTAGCTAAGAGATCCAATATCCTTCTACGTCCTGTTCCAGGCATGAGAATATCTCCCAAAAGCCAATACTCTTCTACCTCTGCCGCTCTTGCATCAGCCAGTACGGCTTCCAGAGCTGTCATATTTCCATGTATATCTGAAAGAACTGCTATTTTAGTCATTCTTTCTCCTCTTTTCCTCTTACTTCTTCTGTTAGTATTATAGCAGAAAACACTGCAAAAAATCACTATCACTACTTACCTGATCAACTTGTAAGAGCTTCCAAATCGTGCTATAATATAGGTAGAGAACTCCCCTTCATTTAGGATTATGTGGTATTCAACCTCTCTCAATTTTTGCAGATTGGAGGACTATTGCCATGCGGAACCATCTTAAGTATATCCCATACTACCTTGTCATATTCTTCTTTTACTGGCCTCTCTATGAGTTGCTGTTACTGCTGATTTCTGACCCTTATACGCTGAAAGGACTTTACATTTATAACATCATCCTCTTTTCACCTTTGGCAACCTTCATCGTGTCCCTTCTTTATAGCTACCGTTTCCAATTCTCACTGTGGTGGCTGCTCGGTATTGCTCTTCTCTATTGCTTTACCATCATCACTTTCAATGAATTCATTCTCGTTTATTTCCTAGCTTATGAACTCTTTGCCCTACTTGGTATGGCTTCAGGTTCAGGTATTAAATATATGTTCCAGCAAGGAAAAAATAAAAAACTTTCACAAAATCCTTGAAAATTCTCGCAATCATGCTATAATAATGCATAGAGACAAGTCACTTAGTCCCTTTCTACTAGAGAGTGCGTGGTTGCTGGAAACGCATAGAGAGTCTAAACTGATACTACTCAACTAACTTTTATGAAAACATAAAACGGTGGCCACGTTAGAGCCAATCAGAGGTGTAGGTCTTTTTGACTTGCATAAATGAAGGTGGAACCACGTTGCGACGTCCTTTCGAGGATGTCGTTTTTTGTTTGAAGAATAGAGATATTGCCAGGTTAAATGAAACATAGCTAAGAAAAGAAGATGGAGGTTGATATGAATAAATCATTGTCTTGGGTGATTCCCTGTGCCTTCCTTATAGTCTATGTATGGCTAATGAAAACTCTCAGTCTATGGGGATTGGAGTACATTGTTGTCTTTTCATTTTTTGCATTTGTTCCTCTTTTACCATTTCTTGCTCCTTTCCTTGGTATCTTAATGTTTTTTAAGAAAAAGAAACTCATCCTATCAGGATATTTTCTAAGCCTAACCGCTGGTATTTATTTGGTTAATGCTATAAGAAACTATCCACTAAGGATTTACATGGAAGGTGAGATGACTGATGAACAATACTTGTCTCTAATCCTTTCTTTGGTATGCTATCTATGTATTTCTACTCTTTTCTTTATTTTCAGACTGAAAAAGTTAAAATGAGATTGATTTAGCAAATCGATTGTTATCATTCTTTGTTGATAGCTAGTTTTCCAGTTCTTCAAACCTCAGTTATAAAATATGATAAATATTTAAGGAGAAAACCATGATTAAGATTACTTTCCCAGATGGCGCTGTTCGTGAATTCGAATCTGGCGTGACAACTTTTGAAATTGCCCAATCTATCAGCAATTCCTTGGCTAAAAAAGCCTTGACTGGTAAATTTAACGGCAAACTCATCGACACGACTCGTGCTATCAATGAAAATGGAAGCATCGAAATCGTGACACCTGATCACGAAGATGCCCTCCCAATCTTGCGCCACTCAGCTGCCCACTTGTTCGCCCAAGCAACTCGTCGCCTTTTCCCAGATATTCACTTGGGAGTTGGTCCAGCTATTGAAGATGGCTTCTACTACGATACTGATAACACAGCTGGTCAAATCTCCAACGAAGACCTTCCTCGTATCGAAGAAGAAATGAAAAAAATCGTTAAAGAAAACTTCCCATCTATTCGTGAGGAAGTTACCAAAGACGAAGCACGTGAAATCTTTAAGAACGACCCTTACAAGTTGGAATTGATCGAAGAACACTCAGAAGACGAGGGCGGTTTGACTATCTACCGTCAGGGTGAATACGTGGACCTTTGCCGTGGACCACACGTTCCGTCAACAGGGCGCATCCAAATCTTCCACCTTCTTCATGTAGCAGGTGCTTACTGGCGTGGAAATAGCGACAACGCGATGATGCAACGGATCTACGGTACAGCTTGGTTTGACAAGAAAGACTTGAAAAACTACCTTCAAATGCGAGAAGAAGCTAAAGAACGTGACCACCGTAAACTTGGTAAAGAACTGGATCTCTTCATGATTTCACAAGAGGTTGGTCAAGGACTTCCATTCTGGTTGCCAAATGGTGCGACTATCCGTCGTGAATTGGAACGCTACATTGTCGACAAGGAGCTGGCTTCTGGCTATCAACACGTTTACACTCCACCACTTGCTTCTGTTGAGCTTTACAAGACTTCTGGTCACTGGGATCATTACCAAGAAGACATGTTCCCAACTATGGACATGGGTGACGGGGAAGAATTTGTCCTTCGTCCAATGAACTGCCCACACCACATCCAGGTCTACAAACATCATGTTCACTCATACCGTGAATTGCCAATCCGTATCGCTGAAATCGGTATGATGCACCGTTACGAAAAATCTGGTGCCCTAACTGGTCTTCAACGTGTTCGTGAGATGTCTCTCAACGACGGTCACCTCTTTGTTACTCCAGAACAAATCCAAGAAGAATTCCAACGTGCCCTTCAGTTGATTATCGATGTTTATGAAGACTTCAACTTGACTGAATACCGCTTCCGCCTCTCTCTTCGTGACCCTCAAGATACTCACAAGTACTTTGACAACGATGAGATGTGGGAAAATGCCCAAACCATGCTTCGTGCAGCTCTTGATGAAATGGGCGTTGACTACTTTGAAGCCGAAGGTGAAGCAGCCTTCTACGGACCAAAATTGGATATCCAAGTTAAGACTGCCCTTGGTAAAGAAGAAACACTTTCAACAATCCAGCTTGACTTCTTGCTTCCAGAACGCTTTGACCTTAAATACATCGGGGCTGATGGTGAAGAACACCGTCCAGTTATGATCCACCGTGGGGTTATCTCAACTATGGAACGCTTTACAGCTATCTTGATTGAGAACTACAAGGGTGCCTTCCCAACATGGCTTGCACCACACCAAGTAACCCTTATCCCAGTTTCTAACGAAAAACATGTGGATTACGCTTGGGAAGTGGCTAAGAAACTCCGTGACCATGGTGTCCGTGCAGACGTAGATGAGCGCAATGAAAAAATGCAATTCAAGATCCGTGCTTCACAAACCAGCAAGATTCCTTACCAATTGATCGTTGGGGACAAGGAAATGGAAGACGGAACGGTCAATGTTCGTCGCTACGGACAAAAAGAAACGAAAACTGTTCCAGTTGATGACTTTGTTCAAGCCATCCTAGCTGATATCGCCAACAAATCACGCGTTGAGAAATAAAAAGCTAACACAAAAGCCTCCATTCGGAGGCTTTTTCTCATCTATGTTTACTCAATAACGAGCTTCACTTCAGCGAATTTGATCCGTACTGTTGTTCCTGCCCCGACCTCAGACTCGATACGAATCTGGTGGCCCAGTTCTTCAGAAATTTTCTTAGATAGGTAAAGACCAAGGCCAGATGACTGCTGGGTTAAGCGACCATTGTAGCCTGAAAAGCCACGTTCAAAGACTCGGAGCACATCGCTGTTTTTAATCCCAATTCCCGTATCCTTGATACAGAGCTCCTGACCTTCCATATAAATCTCCAGACCACCATCTTTGGTGTATTTAAGGCTATTTGAAAGAATTTGTTCAATGACGACCAACAACCACTTCTTATCAGTCACGATGATTTTGTCAAGGTCATGGAGATTGACCGTCAGTCCTTTTTGGATAAAGAAAAGAGCATACTTGCGAACCACTTCCTTCACCAAATCCTCCACTTGAACCTTTTCAAATACCAAGTCATCATGGAAGCTTTCCAAACGAAGATACTGCAACACCAGATTGGTATAGGAGTCAATCTTAAAGATTTCCTGTTCCAGTTGCTGCTTGACCTCACGATCAGAGACTTCTGCCACTAAAAGTCGACTAGCCGCAATGGGGGTCTTGATTTGGTGAACCCACAAGGTGTAGTAGTCAAGCAAATCCGTCAGCTTGCTCTGGGCTTCCGACTTCTTTTGATACAATTCAGATTCACGCTCTTCGAGCTTTTCTGCTAGCGCACATTCCAGAGGAGACTTGGGGTCTCTCTCAGCATAGAGTACTTCCTGCCGGTAAACCTGAGCTTCTGCAAATATATCCCAAGCCAAAAATAAGAAGGTCAAAAAACTACTGAGCAGAAAGAAATAAAGAAAATAAGTTCCTAGACTAGCAAATAAAAACTGAAAGAGAAGGATGAGAAAGCCTAATGAAAAAATATAGGTAAAAACGCGACTGCGAGAACGCAGATAGGCTAGAAAAAATGATTTCCAATCAAGCATGTTTCAGTCCGTATCCTATCCCTTTCTTGGTTTCGATAAAGCCTGCCAATCCTTGCTCCTCCAACTTTTTGCGCAAGCGAGCAACATTGACAGACAAGGTATTATCATCGATGAAAAAGTCGCTATTCCAGAGTTCCCGCATCAAGTCATCACGCGCCACGATATTGCCAGCATGTTCAAACAGCACTCGCAAAATCTGAAATTCATTCTTGGTCAAACTCAATACTTCCCCCTGATAGAGCATGTCCATAGACTTGGTATTGAGGATTACACCCGCATACTCCAGCAGACTTTCATCTCGCCCAAATTCGTACGAACGGCGCAACAAGCCCTGAACCTTGGCAAGGAGCACCTGCTGGTCAAAAGGCTTGGTCACAAAGTCATCCGCCCCCATATTGATCGCCATGACGATATCCATCGCCTGGTCTCTCGAAGACAGAAACATAATAGGCACCTTAGAAATCTTACGAATCTCCTGACACCAGTGATAACCATTGAAAAGAGGCAGGCCAATATCCATGAGGACCAAATGAGGTTCTGACTGAACAAAAAGACTCAATACTTCCATAAAATCCTCTACCAAAACGACCTCAAATCCCCACTCAGATAGTAGTTTCCCAACTTGTTGCCGAATAACTTGGTCATCTTCTACTAGTAAAATCTTGTGCATGCGCTCCTCCTTTGTTATTTCTCAAAGTATCAAAACCCTTCATATCAGATTTACGGATCAGTGTCTCATACTGTTTAGCAGCCTATTTCCCAAATCCAGATCAGAAAACAGATGCTAAATAGAGAACATTCCCACTGATATCATACCTTATTTTTAATTATAGTTCCAGCCTTATCCTATATTTTCCTTTTTGTGCTCATTTAGTTAGCGTTTCTTTAACTTATTTAATAGATCTGGCCTTCTTATTGACAAGCCAGCCATGATTTGTTAGAATATGAGTGAACAAATGAATTCATTCATTCATAAACCAAAGGAGGTTAAATCATATTGGACAAAAAGCAAGCTTTAAAGACCGCGGCCTATGAAGTTTTTTCGAAAAAGGGATACAAGGCGACAGGAATTTCAGAAATTGCTAGGCAAGCTGGTGTTGCAGTTGGCTCTTTTTATAACTATTACGAAAGTAAAGAAGCCATTTTTCTAGACATCTATATAGATGAAAACAACCGTGTTCGCCAAGCTATGATCGAAGAACTGGATTGGGAAATTGACATGACCGACCTCATTGGCCAACTCTTTGCTCAGTCCAGAACTCTCGTTTCTTCCAATAAAATCCTTGCAGAATGGTACAATCCTGCCATCGCAGATGAGTTGCATAGCTACTATTCCTCAGAAGAAGGCAAAGTCGCAAATCCATTTCATCAGTTTCTAGTAAAAACTTTTACAAATCGTATGCAGGCTGAAGGGTATTCTCCAGAAAAGATTCAAGATATTTTACAGGTTTATAATCTGTTTTACTATATGGATATGCATATCACGGAAAAAGATTTTCCAGATATTGGCAAAACTGTCGAAATACTTGCAACCAACTTCATAAAAGGAGTTCTAAAATAAAGAATGGATTTCTTTATTTTTTGAAAAGATATGAATGAATTATTTTATAGTTCATTCATAAAATTAAGAACAGGAGTCATAAAAAATGAAAAGAGGTAAAAAAATGTTTGTTATCATTCTATCAACACTTGGATTACTAGCCCTTCTAACTTGGGGTGCCATCGCCTATCTTGGACGAAGTCAAACATTATCGATAAAATCCATCGAAAATCCCACCGAAGATCTATATTTAATTCATATCACAAAGCCGAGTCATCAAGTCTGGAAAGCTGGAGCTTATGCTAAGTTCACACTCCCTGATACCTCGTCCGCTTCTAGGAAAAACGAAGCTAAGGGTGAGCAGACCAGTCGATGGCTAACCATTGCCTCCACACCTGATGAAGATGAAATTCTCATTTTAACTCATAATAGTGGTAGCCTCTTTAAGGAAACCTTGACACATTTACCGGCTGGCAGTGAGATTGAGATGAGTTGGCTGGATTCCTTTTTGACTGTTAAAGATACGAATCAGCCACTAGTTTGCTTTGCATCTGATGTCGGTATTTCTGCTCTACGCCCTCTTGTCAAAGAGTGGGCTGGTAAATGCCCGATTGTACTCAATCATCTTGACAAAGGAGTAACTATTTTTGATAAAGAGATGAAAGAACTGGCTCAAAAAACATCGAATTTTACTTATAAAACTAGCGATGAACTTTCTCAAAGTCAAGAATTTTTAAAACGTGCTATTGATGAATACGGCAATCAAGCCAGCTATCTCATCACAGGTCAGCCTGATGATGTAAATGAGATGAAGAATTTTTTAAAGGAAAATGGGATTGTTAGCAAAAACATACAAGTAAGCTCGTTTAGAGGTTTGAAATAGGAGCAGTCTGTCTTCTATGTATTTCAATCAAACCCTGCTAGGTCATTCAAACAAGCCTACTAGCTAATTCTCTGTAAATGTGGTAGGATAAACATAGAGAAAGGAGCTTTTATGGCTAATATTTTTGACTACTTAAATGATGTAGCATACGATTCCTTTTATGACCTCCCCGTGAACGAGTTAGATGTTCTTGCCTTGACTGAATTAACCTACCTTGCTTTTGATGGTGTAGTCACCCAAGAACCCCAACGTCTCATAGAACTAGCACCTCAAATCCCTAGAGACACGACGATGTTGACCAGCAAAAACCGTCTCCAGTTGTTGGATCAACTCGCTCAACACAAACGCTTTAAAAATTGCAAGCTCTCAGACTTTATCAATGATATCGATCCTGAATTGCAAAAACAGTTTGCAGCCATGACTTATCGTATCAGTCTCGATACCTATTTGCTTGTTTTTCGTGGGACGGATGATAGTATCATCGGTTGGAAAGAAGATTTCCATATGACCTATATGAAGGAAATTCCAGCTCAAAAACATGCCCTCCAGTATTTACAGGACTTTTTTGACCAACATCCTAACCAAAAGGTTATCCTAGCAGGACACTCAAAAGGGGGCAATCTAGCTGTCTATGCTGCCAGTCAACTTGATCCACTTTTACAGAAAAATATTGTCGCTGTCTATACTTTTGATGCGCCTGGGCTTCACAAGGAACTAACCGAAACGCCTGACTATCAAAACATGATGGAAAGAACGAAAGTATTTATCCCACAAGGTTCTATCATCGGGATGATGCTGGAAATTCCGGATAAAAAAATCGTCGTTCGAAGCACTGCCCTAGGTGGTCTTGCCCAGCATGACACCTTTAGTTGGCAGGTTGAAGACAAGCACTTTGTCCAACTGGACGAAACCAATAGTGACAGCCAGCAAGTCGATACTACCTTCAAGGAATGGGTTGAAACAGTTCCTGACGAAGAACTGCAGCTCTACTTCGACCTCTTTTTTGGAATTATTCTTGATGCTGGTATCTCCTCTATCAACGACCTTTCTTCCTTCAAGGTCATTGAACATATTCACCAACTCTTTGTCCAAGCTCAATCCCTCACTCCTGAAGAAAGAGAAACCATGGGACGCTTAACCCAACTCTTGATTGATACCCGCTACCAAGCTTGGAAAAATCGTTAAGGTATAAAAAGAGTTTCTGATCCCCTAAGACTTCTCTTCTGTGTTATACTGATATCAGTACATTCTTTGAGAGAGGAAATCCTATGAAAATCCATAAAACTGTCAATCCTGTTGCCTATGAAAACACCTACTATATAGAGGGAGACCAACACCTGATTGTGGTTGACCCAGGTAGCCATTGGGAAGCCATTCGCAAGACCATCGAGAAAATCAACAAACCCGTCTGTGCGATTCTGCTGACCCACACCCATTACGACCATATTATGAGTCTGGACTTGGTGCGTGAGACCTTTGGAAATCCTCCAGTTTATGTAGCAGAGAGTGAAGCCAGCTGGCTTTATACACCTGTAGATAATCTCTCTGGTCTCCCTCGTCACGATGATATGGCAGATGTGGTCGCAAAACCTGCAGAACACACCTTTGTCTTTCATGAAGAATACCAGCTTGAGGAATTCCGTTTTACCGTTCTACCGACCCCAGGACACTCTATTGGCGGTGTTTCTATCGTCTTTCCTGATGCCCATCTAGTCTTGACCGGAGATGCTCTTTTCCGCGAAACCATCGGACGGACAGACCTTCCTACAGGTAGCACGGAACAACTCCTCCATAGCATTCAGACTCAACTCTTCATCCTCCCTAACTACGATGTCTACCCTGGTCATGGTCCAGCTACGACTATCGCTCACGAAAAGACCTTTAATCCCTTTTTCTAGCAAGCAAAAAACCAAGGATAATTTCCTTGGTTTTTGTCTTACCAAATAATCACACGGTCCTCTGGTGAACGCCACATGCCGTCGCCTTCTTTGACATCATAGGTTGTAAAGAAGTCATCGAAGTTTGGTACTTGCACATTGACACGGAGTTTGGCAGGCGCGTGCACATCAACACTGGCCATGAGTTTCATCAACTCTGGACGGCCTTTCATACGCCAGATACGAGCAAAGTTGTGGAAAAATTCTTCAGCTGAGAAGTCTGGTTCTCTCTTCGCTGCTTCTAGCGCTGCAGCAATTCCTCCAAGGTCGGCAACATTTTCGGATACAGTTAGTTTCCCGTTAATCGTTGCGCCGTAAGATTCTTGTCCATCAAACTGGTCGATAACTTTCTGCGTTTTTTCTTTAAAGGCAGCATAGTCGCTTTCTGTCCACCAATCCTTAAGACTACCATTTTCATCAAAGGACGCGCCATTTGTGTCAAAGGCATGAGAAATCTCGTGAGCAATAACAGCACCAATACCACCGTAGTTGGCAGAAGACGACTGATGCAAATCATAGAATGGAGCCTGTAAAATAGCAGCTGGGAAGACAATCAAGTTCTTCTGAGGATTGTAGTAGGCATTAACCATGTGAGCAGGCATGCCCCACTCCTTGTAGTCAACCGGTTGGTTCCACTTGCTCCAGCTGTGCTTGATTTCCACACGCGCAAAGGCTAGGGCATTCTCAAAAAGACTGGCAGTTTCATCTACTACTTTGTCCTTGTAGCGTTCTGGCAATTCCTCTGGATAACCGATATAAGGCTTGATGACATTGAGTTTGACAATGGCCTTATCACGCGTTTCAGGTGTGAGCCAGTCGTTCTTAGCCAAGCGTTCCTTATAAACATCAATCATAGTCGCTACTTTTTTCTCTACGTCCGCTTTAGCTTCTGGAGAGAATTTTTCATGCGCATACCAGAGACCGAGAGCTTGCTTGAAAGGTCCTTGGGCCAAGTGATAAGCTGCCTTGACCTTGTCCTGAGCTTCTGGAACACCTGAAAGGGCACGTCCATAGGCACCTGACAAGACACGAATCTCGTCTGTGAGATAGCTGGTTGAAAGATTGACCACAGCCAAAATCAAGGTTGCCTTGAGCAAAGGCCACGCTTCTTCACTATAGAATTGCTCTGCTACTTGCCAGAGACGTTCCTCGTCTACGATAACCTTATCTGGAGTTTGTCCAATCACTTCTTGGAAGAAATCATCCAAAGGTAGGGCAGGTGCGAATTTCTTGAAATCTTCATAAGCGTATGGATGATAGAGTTTGGCATATTCTGAACTTTCTTCGTTAGAAAGCACCACAGCCGCAATGCGACGGTCCAATTCCAATCGTTTCTCTAATAAGTCTGCGATTTCTTCTTCTGAAAAATCATAGGCCTTGAGAAGATTTGCACTACTTTCCTTCCACAAACCTAGCAACTCCTCACGTTGAGGATGGTCTTCAGCATAGTAAGTCGTATCTGGTAAAATCGTCCCAGGTGCACTTGCCCAGAGAACATTGGTTCTGGCATCCATAAAGTCTGGTGAAACACCAAATGGCAAGAAGTTTGGTTTACCAGCTAGTTCAAACTCTGCTAGTTTGCTGGTAAAATCTGCAAAACTCTCCAAATCTTGGTATTCCTTGAGTAGAGAAAGGACAGGCTTGATCCCATCTGCTTCTCTTTTATCAAAATCACGTACCATGCGATGGTACTTAACAAAGTTGGCGAGGATAGAGTCCTCTGGAACATCTTCGCCTGCCAACCACTTGTCCGTAGTCGCCAGCATCAACTCTTCAATTTCCTCGTCAAGGTCAATAAAACCACCTGTTCGAGATTTGTCAGCTGGAATGACAGCTGTTTTTTCCCATTCGCCATTAATAGCGTCATAAAAATCATCTTGATAACGTGTCATCTTGTTCTCGCTTTCATATTTTCACTTATTCCTAGCTTAGCAAAAAAATCTAGGGAATGCAATCAAAAATAAATTTCTTATATCTTTCATTTTATTGTTATTTTATTAAATTTTTTAAAAATTAACTTGACTTAATTTTTTTTTTAATGTATATTAAATACGGGAGGGAGGAATTTGTTATGATACGTATTGAACACCTCAGTGTCTCCTACAAAGAAACGTTGGCACTAAAGGATATCTCACTAGTGCTCCAAGGACCAACGATTACCGGAATTATTGGTCCAAATGGTGCTGGAAAATCAACTTTATTAAAAGGTATGTTGGGAATTATCCCACATGAAGGTCAGGCCTTTCTCGACGACAAAGAAGTCAAGAAATCTTTACATCGAGTTGCCTATGTCGAGCAAAAAATCCATATCGACTACAATTTCCCTATCAAGGTCAAGGAATGTGTCTCACTGGGACTCTATCCATCTATCCCGCTCTTTCACACTTTAAAGGCCAGCCACTGGAAAAAAGTGGCAGATGCACTTGAAATCGTTGGACTTTCAGACTATGCTGATCGCCAAATCAGCCAGCTCTCAGGAGGACAATTCCAACGTGTTTTGATTGCCCGTTGCTTAGTGCAGGAAGCTGACTACATCTTTCTAGATGAGCCATTTGTCGGGATTGATTCGGTTAGTGAAGAGATTATCATGAATACGCTGAGAGACCTTAAAAAAGCTGGTAAAACAGTTCTCATCGTCCATCATGACCTCAGTAAAGTCCCCCATTATTTCGACCAAGTTTTGCTTCTCAATCGAGAATTAATAGACCTTGGTCCGACCGAAGAAACCTTTACCGAGGCCAATCTCAAAAAGGCTTATGGTAGCAAACTCTTTTTCAATGGAGGTGACCTATGATAGCAGAATTTATCAATGGATTGCAAAATTTCCATTTCCTACAAAACGCCTTGATCACAGCTATTGTCATCGGAGTGGTTGCTGGAGCTGTGGGATGTTTTATCATCCTGCGTGGAATGTCTCTCATGGGGGATGCCATCTCTCACGCAGTTTTGCCCGGCGTAGCCCTTTCCTTTATCCTGGGAATTGATTTCTTTATTGGAGCGATCATCTTTGGTTTGATGGCTTCCATCATCATTACCTACATCAAGGGAAACTCTATCATCAAGAGTGACACCGCCATTGGTATTACCTTTTCATCTTTCTTAGCCTTAGGTGTCATCTTGATTAGTGTTGCCAAGAGTTCGACAGACCTCTTCCATATCCTTTTTGGGAATATCCTCGCTGTCCAAGATACAGACATGTGGATTACCATTGGTGTGGGGGCATTGATTCTCTTGATTATTGGGATTTTCTTTAAACAACTATTGATTACATCCTTTGACGAGCTCCTTGCTAAAGCAATGGGAATGCCCGTTAATTTTTACCACTATCTGCTCATGGTGCTCTTGACCCTTGTGTCAGTCACTGCCATGCAAAGTGTTGGAACCATTCTTATCGTGGCCATGTTGATCACCCCAGCTGCGACGGCTTACCTTTATGCTAATAGCCTAAAGAGCATGATTTTTCTTTCATCAGGCCTAGGAGCTCTGGCTTCTGTTGTAGGGCTCTTTATTGGCTATAGTTTCAATCTCGCAGCAGGATCCAGCATCGTGCTCACATCCGCCAGCTTCTTTCTAATCAGTTTCTTTATCTCTCCTAAGCAACGATACTTGAAACTGAAAAACAAAAAAATCATTAAATAACGGGGAAACCCTTCTGGAGGAATCTAATGAAAAAATTAGGTACATTGCTTATACTCTTTCTTTCCGTCATTGCACTTGTAGCATGTGCTAGCGGAAAAAAAGATGCTGCTTCTGGTCAAAAACTAAAAGTTGTTGCTACAAACTCAATCATCGCTGATATTACCAAGAATATCGCTGGTGACAAGATCGACCTTCACAGTATCGTTCCTGTTGGTCAAGACCCACACGAATACGAACCACTTCCTGAAGACGTTAAGAAAACTTCTCAAGCTGATTTGATTTTCTATAACGGAATCAATCTTGAAACTGGTGGCAATGCTTGGTTTACCAAATTGGTTGAAAATGCCAAGAAAACTGAGAACAAGGACTACTTTGCAGTCAGTGACGGCGTAGACATCATCTACCTTGAAGGTCAAAACGAAAAAGGCAAAGAAGACCCACACGCTTGGCTCAACCTTGAAAATGGGATGATTTATGCTAAAAATATCGCTAAACAGCTGATCGCTAAGGATCCTAGCAACAAGGAATTCTATGAAAAAAATCTCAAAGACTATACTGAAAAACTAGACAAACTGGACAAGGAAGCCAAAGAGAAATTTAACAATATCCCTGCTGAGAAGAAACTCATCGTAACCAGCGAAGGATGCTTCAAATACTTCTCTAAAGCCTACGGTGTCCCAAGTGCCTACATCTGGGAAATCAACACGGAAGAAGAAGGTACTCCTGAACAAATCAAGACCTTGGTTGAAAAACTTCGCCAAACAAAAGTTCCATCACTCTTTGTTGAATCAAGTGTCGATGACCGTCCAATGAAGACTGTTTCACAAGACACAAATATCCCAATCTACGCACAAATCTTTACTGACTCAATCGCTGAAGAAGGGAAAGAAGGTGACAGCTACTACAACATGATGAAATACAACCTTGACAAGATTGCTGAAGGTTTGTCAAAATAATCCATTAAAAACGTCATTCTCACCGAATTGGCGTTTTTCAATTTCCGATCAAATCATTGGAAAAATCTGACAATTCTCGGTAAAATAAAAGAAAAAAGAATGGAGTAGTTTCATGACCACTTTTCTCGGAAATCCTGTAACCTTTACAGGTAAACAACTGCAAGTCGGAGACAAGGCACTTGACTTTTCTCTTACGACAACTGATCTCTCTAAAAAAACGCTAGCTGACTTTGACGGAAAGAAAAAAGTCTTGAGTGTTGTCCCATCTATCGATACTGGTATCTGCTCAACGCAAACACGCCGTTTCAACCAAGAACTTGCTAGCCTTGACAATACCGTCGTTCTTACTGTTTCTATGGACCTACCATTTGCCCAAGGACGCTGGTGTGGAGCTGAAGGTCTTGACAATGCCATCATGCTTTCAGACTACTTCGACCATTCTTTCGGACGCGATTATGCCCTCTTGATCAACGAATGGCATCTCCTTGCGCGTGCCGTCTTTGTTCTCGATGCTGACAATGTCATCCGTTATGTGGAATACGTTGACAACATTAACACGGAACCAGATTTTGAAGCTGCCATTGCTGCAGTCAAAGAACTGGACTAAAATCAAAGCCATTAGGGCTGAAGGCTAGAGAAATCTAGCTTTTTTTGATATACTAGATGGAGAGAAAAGACAAGAGGAAACGAATGACGCCAAATAAAGAAGACTACCTAAAATGTATTTATGAAATCGGTACGGAGATGCAGAAAATCACCAATAAAGAGATTGCTGCCCGTATGCAAGTCTCTCCACCTGCCGTAACAGAGATGATCAAACGCATGAAAAGTGAAAATCTCATCCTCAAGGACAAGGAGAATGGCTATCTATTGACAGATATTGGGCTCAAACTAGTCTCCGAGCTCTATCGCAAACACCGGTTGATTGAAGTCTTTCTAGTTCACCATCTAGACTATACCAGCGATCAAATCCACGAGGAAGCTGAAGTCCTAGAGCACACTGTATCCGACCTCTTCGTAGAGAGACTGGATAAACTGCTTGGCTTCCCTCAAACCTGTCCCCACGGTGGAACTATTCCTGCTAAAGGAGAACTCTTGGTTGAGATCAACAACCTACCTCTAGCAGATACTAAAGAGGCTGGAACCTATCTCCTGACTCGGGTTCATGATAGCTTTGATCTGCTCAAATACTTAGAAAAGCATGAAATTCATATCGGTGACCAAGTTCAGGTCAAGCAGTTTGATAATTTTTCCAATACCTTTACACTGGTCAACAAAGGTGAAGATCTCCAAGTTAGCATCGATATCGCCAAACAACTCTATGTCGAAAAAATCAACTAACCCCTTATCCCTGAAAGAAACTTCTTTCAGGGATTTTTTATTATTTTAGTTGTAAGTCCCATTCGTTTGGTGTAGAATGAAGATAGATAAAAGAGGGAGGTCTTCCTATGAAAAAGCTCTTTAGAATCCATTTTGCAGCCATTGCACTCTGCGATTTGCTACTATTAGCAATTTTTATCTCCAAAACCGATCCCTCTGTAGAGTGGATGCTACTCTCTGGCTTTATTTTCCTCCTTGCTCAGGGACTACTGCTATTTCGCTTGGTTGTCCGACTCAAAAATCAATTCGCTGAGATTTATCCTCAGATTAACAAAAAAATTCGCCTCTACTACTTAGGAATTCTCTCAGTTGATCTTCTGTTATTGATCCTTTTAGTCTTCACCAGTTATCAGCGATTTTCCTCTCTTATGCCAATCATTACTTCTTGTCATTCTACTTTTTATTATATAATGGCTAGCCACATAAGAGAAAACTATCCAGACTTTTACGACAAACACATTTCTTTCTGGAAGTGTTTATAAGCAAAAACCAAGCCAGCTGGGCTTGGTTTTCTTATCTATTTTTAGTATCAAGAATGATGGTGACTGGTCCGTCATTGACCAGCTCAACCTGCATATCTGCTCCAAAGATACCTGTCTGAACGGGCACTGCTTGCGCTAGCTTTTGGTTGAAAGCCTCATAAAAGGCAGTTGCCATATCCGGCTTGGCTGCACCTGTAAAGGCTGGACGATTGCCTTTCTTAGTGTCCGCAAAGAGGGTAAACTGGGAAATAGAAAGGATTTCTCCCTTGATATCCTTGACAGACAGATTCATCTTGCCTTCTGCATCAGAAAAAATTCGCATGTTGACGAGCTTTCGGACAGCATAGTCCAGATCTTCCTCTTGGTCCTCTGGTCCTACTCCGACCAACAATAAGAGCCCCTGATTGATTTTTCCCTGAACCTGACCTTCAATACTCACTTGAGCTTTCTTAACTCGTTGAATGATGATTTTCATAAAAATCCTTTCTAGATCTTAGCCATTGGTTCGTTTGACAGAGTAGACTTCTGGCACACTTTTAATCTTATCAACTACTGTGGTCAGTGTAGAGAGGTTGGAAATACCAAAGGAGACATGGATATTGGCAAATTTCATATCCTTGGTTGGTTGGGCGTTAACGGTTGAGATATTCTTAGTTGTGTTGGAAAGAACTTGCAGAACATCGTTCAAAAGCCCTGTACGGTTGAGACCATAAATATCGATGTGGGCAATATATTCCTTGCTTGAGAATTGATCTTCCCACTCCACATCAAGGAGGCGTTGTTCGTAGTTTTCTTGGGCGCGAAGGTTCATACAGTCCACACGGTGAATGGCCACACCACGCCCCTTGGTAATGTAGCCGACAATGTTGTCACCCGGCACTGGATTACAACACTTAGCAATCCGAACTAGGAGACCTGAGGCGCCTTCAATGACCACACCGCCCTCATGCTTGACCTTGAGCTTCTCCTTATTCTCAACCTTAACCTCGCCACCCTTAACTAACTCATCAGCCTCTGCCCTAGCTTTGGCACGTTCCTCCTCACGGCGTTCCTTTTCAGTCAGACGGTTAAAGACGGTAGTAGCACTGATTTCTCCAAAACCAATAGCAGCAAAGAGGGAGTCTTCTGTCTTGTAGCTGGTCTTTTGAAGGACTTGGTCCATGTGCCGCTTGTCCATATACTTATTAGCCACATAGCCATTCTCTTGGAGCTGATTAATCAGCAGTTCGCGTCCCTTATTAACAGACAATTCCTTGTCTTGGTTTTTAAAGAACTGACGAATCTTGTTACGAGCCTTGCTGGTCTTAACCATGTTGAGCCAGTCACGACTCGGGCCAAAAGAGTTGGGGTTGGTTACAATTTCGACCTGATCTCCAGTTTTGAGCTTGGTTGTCAGAGGAACCATACGGCCATTGACCTTAGCACCAGTTGCTTTTTCACCGACCTTGGTATGGATTTCATAGGCAAAGTCGATCGGACCTGAATCTTTTGGAAGGGAGCGAACTGCACCATCTGGGGTAAAGACGTAAATCTCCTCCGCCAGATACTCTTCCTTAACAGACTCGACAAATTCCTTGGCATCGTCAGCCTGGTCTTGTAATTCAATCATTTCCTTGATCCAGTTCATACCAATCGCAGACTCTTTGCTGTTGACCTGACCTTTGATTCCTTTCTTATAAGCCCAGTGAGCCGCAACCCCGTACTCAGCAACTTCGTGCATTTCCTTGGTCCGAATCTGGAATTCAATCGGTCCTTTTGGCCCATAGACGGTCGTATGGATAGACTGGTAACCGTTGGCCTTGCGGTTAGCGATATAATCTTTGAAACGGCCTGGCATGGGTTTCCACAGCTCATGAACATAGCCCAGCATGGCATAGACATCACTCTGGGTATCCAAGATACAGCGAATGGCAATCAGGTCATAAATCTCCTCAAAGCGTTTCTTCTTATCCTGCATCTTGCGATAGATAGAGTAGATATGCTTGGGACGGCCATAGATTTTCCCTTTTAGATTGCGTTCGGAAGTGTATTCCTCTAACTTTGTCACGACTTCATCGACCAAAGCCTCACGCTCTCTGCGTTTTTCCTTCATCATGTGAGTGATTTTGTAAAACTCAGTTGGGTTGAGATATCGGAAGGACAAGTCTTCCAACTCCCACTTGACGCTGGAAATCCCCAGACGATGAGCAAGTGGAGCATAGATTTCCATGGTTTCTCTGGAAATGCGTTCCTGCTTGTCCTTTCGTAGGTGGTTGAGCGTCCTCATGTTATGCAAGCGGTCAGAAAGTTTGACCAAGATAACACGGATATCCTCAGACATGGCCATGAGCATCTTGCGGTGATTTTCCGCTAATTGCTCCTCAATCGATTTGTACTCAACCTTACCAAGCTTGGTCACCCCATCAACGATAATCCGAACATCATGGCCAAACTCCCGCTCCAAGTCATCCAGTGTCGCCTCTGTGTCCTCAACCACGTCATGCAAAAAACCACAGGCAACTGTTACGGCATCCAGCTTGAGCTTAGCTAGAATTCCTGCTACCTGAATGGGATGGATAATATAGGGCTCACCTGATTTGCGAAACTGCCCACTATGACAATCAACTGCGTAAATCAATGCTTTTTGTACAAAAGCAACGTCTTCCTTTGTTAAATATTCTCTCGTTAAAGCGACAACCTCATCGCCCGTCAAATTCACTTCTTTCGGCATCTATTCTCTCCAATTCTTCCTACCATTTTATCACTTTTTTAAGAATATTAAAACTAGAAAAGCCTGTTTTCATGCCTAGCCTAAGCAATTAAAAGAAAAACACTGCAAGAGAGACTCTGCAGTGCTTTGTTATTTTATTTATCTTAGTAAACTGTTTTTTCAGTTTCTACGTCGAAGAAGTGTGCTTTGTTCAAGTCAAATCCAAGTTCAACTGTTGCACCTGTTTGCAAGTAGTCACGAGCATCCACTTTGGCAACAAATTCATCTTTACCAACTTGGCAGTAAAGGTGAGATTCTGAACCAAGTAATTCTGATACAGAAATAGTTGCTTTTACAACTGATTCTGGGAATGTTTCAAGGAAAGCAGGCTCTGCATTCACATCTTCTGGACGAATACCGAAGATCAAGTCTTTTCCTTCGTATCCTTTTTCACGAAGAACTTTCAAAGCTCCTTCTGGAACTTTCAAGCGGAAACCGTCAGAAACAATTTCACCACCAACCAATTTCACGTTGATGAAGTTCATAGCTGGGCTTCCGATGAATCCTGCAACAAATTTGTTAACTGGGTTTTTGTAAACTTCTTGAGGAGTACCGATTTGTTCTACACGTCCGATAGTACCTGTACCAGCAGGGTTCTTAGTTGCTGACATGATAACGATACGGTCCGCAAGAGTCATCGCTTCTGTTTGGTCGTGGGTTACGTAGATAGTTGTAGCTCCGATACGACGGTGGATCTTCGCAATTTCAGCACGCATAGATACACGAAGTTTGGCATCCAAGTTTGACAAAGGCTCGTCCATCAAGAACACTTTTGCATCACGGACGATCGCACGACCCATGGCAACACGTTGACGTTGACCACCAGAAAGGTCAGCAGGTTTACGATCCAAGAACTCTTTCAAGCCAAGGATTGTAGCTGCTTCTTGTACACGTTTGTCGATGTCTTCTTTACTGTATTTACGCAATTTCAAACCGAAAGCCATGTTGTCATATACAGTCATATGTGGGTAAAGAGCGTAGTTTTGGAATACCATGGCGATGTCACGGTCTTTTGGTGCTACGTCGTTGACAACCACGCCATCGATAGATGCAGTACCTTCTGTGATGTCTTCAAGACCGGCAATCATACGAAGAGTTGTTGATTTACCACACCCTGAAGGACCTACGAAAACGATAAATTCCTTGTCTTTGATGTCCAAGTTGAAGTCTTCAACTGAGTAGTGTTCGCTGTTTGGATATTTTTTGTAAATGTTTTTAAGATTTAATTCTACCATGGAAGGTGAACTCCTTTTGTCTTTTGATAGTTTTATTATAAATGAAAACGCTTTACATTTCTATGGCAAGGTGACCAAAAAAATAAAAAAGTTCTGTGCAACTTGCACAAAACTTTAGAGAATATCTGGTAAAATCAACTGATAGCACAAGGTGAGATCCGTCAACTCCTTCAACTGTAGCCCTGTCAATTCTTCCCATTTATCAATCTTGTATTGGAGAGAGTTGCGGTGCAGATAGAGTTGCTGGGCTGTTTTAGTTAAGACAGCACTGTTTTCCCAGAGAGAAAGAATGATCTCCTGAATCTGATCTTGGTCCAGAATCAACTGACGAAGGTAGTCTTTGATAATTCTAAGGTCAACCAACCCTTCCCCAAGACTCCACAGATAGAGCTGTGAAAAAGTGTTAACTCCTTGATGGCCCTGACGCCACCAAGCCTTAAACAAGTCCCGCTCTGCTTGGATTAAATCTGACAGAGCCTGATGTCCTGTCTGAGACCACACCTGGCCTAACATAATAGACAGACGAAGTCCAAAGTCATACTCTACTGCTTCAATCGTATCAGATAAGATTGAACGTACAGAGGTGTACTTATCTTGTTGAAGCACAAATACATAATCCTGAGCTCCGACCTGTAGCACTGTCAGGCAGTTGGGAAAAAGAGTCCGCATCATGTCTAGCCAAGAGGATAGATTTTCCTGTTGGAAATAGGAAAGATGGCAATAAACCAGCTGAATTTTTTTAAATGTTTGCGGTGCCTGCCCCTTCCCCTCAATTAGATAGGAATACCAAGGATTGAGCGAACGAGCCTGCTCCTGCTGGGTCAAAAGAGCAACCAACTGCTTTTCACGCTCGCTGAGCCCAGCTTCCTCCAGTAAAATCCACTGCTGAGAGGCTAAGGGGAGAGTGAGATAGCCTGCTTTCTCTACTGGCTGATCTGAAATCTGAGCTTCAGGAAACCAGTCTTGTAATTCCTTTGCAATCATATCCTAGCCCTCCACTTTTTGGATGCACCAAGAAATCAAGCTCTCAAGACGCTCCAGATTTTCAGTCAGATGGAGATAGCCCATCACTGCTTCAAAACCTGTAGACATGCGGTAGGTCACCACATCAGCATTTTTAGCCTTTGTGTGGCTATTGGTATTGCGACCTCGTTTGTAGATTTCTTCTTCTTTATCCGTCAAGACTTGCTCCTCCAACATGAGGGCAATCAAGCAAGCCTGAGCCTTGGCTGAGACATACTTGGTCGCCTCTTGGTGAAGTTTATTGGGTTTGGTCATGCCTTTAAGAATGAGATGGCGACGAATATACATGGAGTAAACTGCATCTCCCTCAAAAGCCAGCGCTATCCCATTAATGAGGTTGACATCAATCACGTGTCCACCTCACTCCATCCTTGGTGTCAAGGAGCTTAATTCCTTGAGCAGCCAATTGGTCACGGATTTGATCCGCTGTCGTAAAGTCACGATTAGCACGCGCTTCTTGACGTTTTTGGATTAAGGCTTCAATGTCTGCATCCAAAACTTCCTCTACAAAGACAATCCCAAAGACTTCCAACATAGCCGCAAGAGTTTCCTTAACACTTGCATCGTAGTTGCCCGAGTTAATCCATTTGGCCATTTCAAAGACAACTGTGATACCGTTGGCAGAGTTGAAATCCTCATCCATAGCAACTACAAACTTATCTTTAAAGGCTTGTAATTCTTGGGTATCCACCGTTCCTGTAAATGGTTGCTCATAAGTATTCTTTAGATACTTGAGATTGGTCTCGGCATCCCGCACTGCTTTTTCCGTAAAGTTGATAGGTTTACGGTAGTGTTGAGTCGCAAAAAAGAAACGAAGCACTTGCCCATCAATGGTCTTAAGGGCATCGTGTACGGTGATAAAGTTGCCCAAGGACTTAGACATCTTGACATTGTCGATATTGACAAAGCCATTGTGCATCCAGTAGTTAGCAAAGGTCTTGCCTGTTTTAGCTTCTGACTGGGCAATTTCATTGGTATGGTGCGGAAACTCGAGATCGGCTCCACCACCGTGGATATCAATAGTATCGCCTAAAATCTCTGTCGACATGACTGAACACTCGATATGCCAGCCCGGACGACCATGTCCCCAAGGACTGTCCCAAGAAATCTCACCTAGTTTAGCAGCTTTCCATAGAGCAAAGTCTACCGGATTTTCCTTACGAGCCGTTTCTTCATCGGTTCGACCTGAAGCACCTAGCTCCAAATCTTCCAAGGTTTTATTGGCCAACTTGGCATAGTTATGAGATTTTTCCACACGGAAATAGACATCTCCTTGACTCTCATAAGCATAGCCTTTTTCAATCAAGTCTTCCACAAAACGGATGATGTCAGCCATAAACTCCACTACACGCGGATGGCGAGTAGCAGGTCTGACGCCTAAGGCCGTCACATCTTCACGAAAGGCAGCAATGTACTTGTCCGCAACCTCTTGAGGCGTGATGCCTTCTTCCCTGGCACGGTTGATAATCTTATCATCCACATCCGTAAAATTGGAAATATAGGCAACTTCGTAGCCACGGTATTCAAAGTAGCGACGAATGGTATCAAAAGCCACTGTTGAACGGGCATTCCCCACATGGATATAGTTGTATACAGTTGGTCCACAGACATACATCTTAACCTTTCCGTCCTCGATTGGGACAAATTCTCGCAAATAACGAGACATGGTATCGTAAATTTTAATCATGCGGTCCACTCCCTTCTCTATTTCTGACTTTTTCGGCTGAAAACCAGCTCTGCAAAAGGGCCAAATTGTCTGAGGCTATCCAGTTGGTAAAAGCGCTGCCCTTCCTCTTGGGTAAAGAGGGGAACCCCCTTTCCTAGGATAAGGGGCGCTATCTGAATAATGAGGTGGTCGAAAAGATCCGCATCCAAGAGCGGTCCTACCAAGGAATTACCACCAATCACAAAGACATTTTTGCCTTTGTCAATCTGGTGAACAAAATCCACCACATCCCCAGCTACTGGCTGGTAATTGCTGACAGGTAGGTGCCTATCATGCGTAAAGACATAGTTTTCCGTAGCTTGATAAAAACTTTCTACATCTTGCAAATCTTGGATTTCCTCAAAGGTCCGCTTGCCCATGATGGTGATATCCATTTGCCTGTAAAAGTCATCATAGCCTGTATCCTCTACAGAACCAAGCTGATGCAGCCAGTCTATCCTGTGCTGGCTGTCTGCCAAGTAGCCATCCATGGTGATACAGCCGTAAAAATATACTGCCATTCTTGTAGTTACCTTTCTAGTTCCTTTGCTATTGTCAAAGCGATAGTGAAAAAAGTCATGGCATCAGCTGTCCGTTCTTCATGGCGGGCATCCCAGGTTCGGTTATGATGATCCACATAGTCAGCTGTGTAGAAGAACTGATAGACTTTACTCTTGCGAAATTGACTCCAAGCCATGATAGCTGAAGCTTCCATGTCCACCACTTGAGCCCCAGCAGCTAAGCGACGCTTGACCTTATCAGGCGTTTCTCGATAGAAAGCATCTGTGGTCCAGGACTTGGTGCGGATATGCTCAATATCGTACTTGTCAAAGATAGCTTCAAGCTTAACTAACAGAGACTCGTCATAAGCGACTTCATCACCCGGTGGGGCATAGTGATAGCTAGTTCCTTCATCTCGCAAAGCAGCAGCCGGCAGGATGATCTTATCCGCCTCGATCGAGCGATCCAAAACACCACAGGAACCTAGCATGATGAAATTCTTGAAGCCTCTGGCTGCCAACTCCTCCAGTTGGCCAATCACTGATGGAGCTCCAATAAGCGCAGTCATGACCGCAACTTGATTTCCATCATAATTATATACATACCAAGGGAATTGACCGTTAAGATTTTTTAAATAGCCTCCTTGATAGACTTTTTCTGACTCAATCAAACGTTTCAGAATTTCGCCATTAAAGGACAGGTTGATAGTTTCACAAACCTCACCCTTGTCCATAATCTGCCTATCTGTTGGCTCAACAACCCCAGCTACATCTTCGAATTCCTCTAATAACATAACTTCTCTTTCTTTAGGACTTCAGCAAAGCCTCTTTCATCTTTTCTATTGGGTTACAGTTTGCTAAAGCATTCCTTGACAAGACCTCCGTAAGATGTCTTGTTACTGTTCAAAACAAGTCTTTCTTAGAGCTCCGACGAATGGTGACTGGCTTCGCGGGCATGCTCTAGCTTGTCTAGATAATATTCCCGCTTCTCTTCTACCTCGTGAATGGTTGGCTCGTCCTTCTCGCCGTGGACACGGATAATTTTAGCTGGAACTCCGACAACTGTCACATCACTAGGCACATCTGCCACAACAACTGCTGCTGCACCAACTTTGGCATTTTCACCGATTTCTACCGGTCCGATGACTTGGGCATGGGCTGATATAAGAGCTCCTTTTCGCACAGTCGGATGGCGTTTGCCAACATCCTTCCCTGTTCCACCAAGAGTCACTCCGTGATAGAGAAGAACGCCTTTTTCAACAATCGCCGTCTCTCCAATCACCAGACCTGAACCATGGTCGATAAAAACACCTGAGTCAATCTGGGCACCCGGATGAATCTCGATTTGGGTCCAAAAGCGCCAAAACTGACTGTGCATTCGAGCCAGGAGTTTGAAGCCGTGCTTCCAGAGAAAATGCGAGAGACGGTGAGCCGCTAAGGCCTTGACACCTGGATAAGTCAGCAAAACTTCCAAACTGTTGCGTGCCGCTGGATCATTTTCTTTTACAATATCAATGGTTTCGCGCCACCATCCCATACATTTCTCCTTTTCTTATTCTGAATCTTTTGGTGTTTCTGTAACTTCTTTCTTAGGTTTGTTGTCCTTGTGATGACGTGGACGGTGAGGCCTCTCAGACTTTTCGCCTTTTTCATCATGCTCAGGTTTTGGTGGACGAGGAAGAAGAGCTTTCATAGAGGCATCGATACGGCCTTTTTCATCAATCTTGATAACCTTAACATCGACTTCATCACCGATAGCTACCAAGTCCTCGACACGGTTGGTACGAGTCCAAGCCATTTCAGAAATGTGCACAAGTGCATCTGTCTTATCAAAGAGGTTGACAAAGGCACCAAATTTCTCGATACGAACAACCTTGGCATGGTAAACTTCATCCACTTTGGCTTCACGAACCAAACCAGCGATAATTTCTTTGGTTCGGTTAATGGCATCTTGGTCGCTAGAGTAGATGGACACATTACCTTCTTCGTCAATATCGATTTTAACGCCTGTCTCAGCGATAATCTTGTCGATGGTTTCTCCACCCTTACCGATGACAATCTTGATCTTGTCCACATCAATCTTGATGGTGTCAATTTTTGGAGCAGTTGGAGCCAATTCTGGACGAACTTCTGGAATAGTTGCTTCAATCACATCAAGGATTTCAAAACGCGCTTTCTTGGCTTGAGCAAGGGCTTCTGTCAAGATTTCAGCAGTAATCCCTTGGATCTTGATATCCATTTGAAGAGCTGTAATCCCGTCACGAGTACCTGCTACCTTAAAGTCCATGTCTCCAAAGTGGTCTTCCAATCCTTGGATATCTGTCAATACTGTGTAGTTGTTTCCGTCGGAGATGAGACCCATGGCAATACCAGCTACTGGCGCCTTGATTGGCACACCACCAGCCATAAGGGCAAGCGTTCCCGCACAGATAGAGGCTTGAGAAGAAGAACCGTTTGATTCCAAGACCTCAGCTACCAAGCGGATCGCGTATGGGAATTCTTCCAAGTTTGGCAAAACTTGCGCAAGAGCACGCTCACCGAGAGCACCGTGACCGATTTCACGACGACCTGGTGCACCATAACGACCTGTTTCCCCTACAGAGTATTGAGGGAAGTTATAGTGGTGCATAAAGCGTTTCTTGTACTCTGGGTCCAAACCATCGATGATTTGAGTTTCCCCCATTGGCGCCAAGGTCAAAACTGAAAGAGCTTGAGTTTGTCCACGAGTGAAAAGACCGGAACCATGTACACGAGGAAGGAAGTCAACAACCGCATCCAAAGGACGGATTTCATCGACCTTACGCCCGTCAGGACGCACCTTGTCTTCTGTAATCAAACGGCGCACTTCAGCGTGTTCCATTTGTTCCAAGATTTCAGCCACATCACGCATAATACGGTCAAATTCTTCGTGGTCTGCATATTTTTCTTCGTAAACAGCGGTTACTTGGTCTTTAACCGCTTGAGTTGCAGCTTCACGCGCCAATTTTTCTTCAACTTGGACCGCTTTTTGGAGGTCACTATTGTAGGCTGCGATGATTTCAGCTTGCAAGTCCGCATCCACATGAAGCAATTCCACTTCTGCTTTTTCCTTACCAACAGCAGCAACGATTTCTTCTTGGAAGGCAATCAATTCTTTAACAGCTTCGTGTCCTTTCAGAAGGGCTTCTAACATGATTTCTTCTGACAATTCTTTGGCATCAGACTCAACCATGTTGATAGCGTGCTTGGTACCTGCAACTGTCAATTCAAGAAGCGAACGCTCTGCTTGTTCTTGTGTCGGGTTGATGATGATTTGGCCATCTACATAGCCCACTTGTACCCCAGCGATTGGTCCGTCAAACGGAATATCTGAGATAGAAAGAGCCAAGGATGACCCAAACATAGCCGCCATTGGAGCAGAGGCATTTTCATCATAAGAAAGCACGGTGTTAATCACTTGAACTTCATTACGGAAACCTTCCGCAAACATAGGACGGATTGGACGGTCAATCAAACGCGCTGTCAAAGTCGCATCTGTTGAAGGACGTCCTTCACGTTTCATAAAGCCACCAGGAAACTTCCCAGCTGCATACATTTTTTCTTCGTAGTTGACTTGAAGAGGGAAGAAATCCCCAGTTGCCATTTTCTTAGACATAACGGCAGCAGTCAAGACAGTTGACTCACCGTAACGAACGACAACAGAGCCATTTGCTTGCTTGGCAACCTGACCAGTCTCTACAATTAACTCACGACCCGCAAAAGTCGTTTGAAACACTTGTTTTGTCATTTTAATCCCCTTTGGATTGATGAAATTATACGCCTTGCCTACAAAGATCAAGATATTTTGGACGGTTCGGCTTGCCGAACATTTCTGTAGAAAAATAGGAAGGTGACGCCACACTCGATGAGTGCTAGGAAGCTTATCTTTTTTCCTAAGAAATGAGACCAAAATTCATTTAAGTAGTTTTTTGATATTTCATTGAAACAGTGCAGACGGGAGGTAAAATTATCCAGTGGATGATTTTAGAAATCCGGTGGAATTTCATCCCTAATTTTTGAGCCAAATGTCTCAAAAATCCCGTCTTAGATAATAACATTGTTATCATCTAAGATACCACTATAGCGTGAAATATCTTTTTATAGACACCTATTATCAGGTTTTAATAAAAACTTCTATAACTTCAATACCCTCATCTTTGTATCAAGTACGTACAGAGTCTATTTTATCATATTTTTCTTAAAAAGTGCGGGCTTTTCTATTAAAAAGGAACCATCCCCCTCGTTTGAGAAGAATGGTTTGCTTTTTATTATCCTAAAGACTGATGGTTAAACAAGGCATGGGTTGCTTGGTGGATGTATTTTGCTGTTTCAGCATTGTTCATGGTGTACAAATGCACACCTGCGACATCCTGAGTGACCAAGTCCACGATTTGGTCCACTGCATAGGCAAGTCCTGCTGCTCTGAGCGACTCAGGGTCATGCTCATACTTGTCTAAGATGGCCTTAAATTTGCGTGGAAGATGGATATTCTCACATGTTTTCAAGAGACGAAGCGCTTGGTTACGGTTAAGAATGGGCATGATCCCCGCATGAATGGGAACATCAATCCCTGCCAAGGTACACTTATCTTGGAAATCATAGAAGCGCTCATTGTCAAAGAAAAGCTGCGTTACGAGACTTGAACAACCTGCATCCACTTTTTTCTTTAGATTTTGAATATCCGAGATCTGGTTTGGCGAATCAGGATGGCCCTCTGGGTAGCAAGCGCCAACAATATCAAAGTGAGGGGCTTGTTCCTTGATGAACTCAATCAAATCCGTTGCGTAGCGGAAATCCTTTTGCGGTTCCACATCAGGGATGATGTCCCCACGTAGAGCCAAGATTTTTCGCACACCAACCTTGTCCAAGTCCGCAAGTGTCTCTGCAACCTTCTCCTTGGTCAGATAGATAGCTGGCAAGTGGGCAATAGTTGGAATCGCCAAGTCATTCTGGATAAAGTCAGCCAAACGAACCGTTGTTTCCTTGATATTGAATTTATTATTGCTGGCGGTCACACTGATAAAGTGCGGTGTCAGCTCCCGCATATCCTGCAAGGCTGAAATAATTTTATCATTACCCACAGCTGGGTTTGGAGGGAACACTTCAAATGAAAGTGACGGCGTTTGGCGTGACATAGTCCTTATCCTTTTCTTTTTGATTTCATGATTGCTGAGCCAGCTAGGGCCAAGCAGTTCCTTGATCAGTCAGGGTCAAGAGAGAAATCTTATCTTACAATTTCTCACGCGCAGCTTTTGCTGCTTCGACAAGGCGGATCAAGCTTTCTTTTGTTTCTGGAATACCACGTGTTTTCAAACCACAGTCAGGGTTGATCCAAACTTTCTTGCTTGGAACTTTGGCAAGAATAGCATCGATTGTGTGGTCGATTTCACCTTCATTTGGCACACGAGGTGAGTGGATATCGTAAACCCCAGGTCCCACTTCTGTTTGGAAGTTTTTCGCTTTGAGTTCATCCAAGATTTCAAGGTTTGAACGGCTTGCTTCAAAGGAAATAACGTCCGCATCCATGTTGTCGATAGCTGGGATGATATCTGTAAATTCTGAGTAACACATGTGAGTGTGGATTTGAGTATCTGGCGCTACTGTTGAGTGTACCAAGCGGAAGGCAGGAATTGCCCAGTCAAGGTAGTCTTCATACCAGTCGCTACGACGGAGTGGCAATTTCTCACGAAGAGCAGCCTCGTCGATTTGGATGATTTTCACACCAGCAGCTTCAAGGTCAAGCACTTCATCCTTAATGGCAAGAGCGATTTGAAGAGTTGAGTCCTTGATAGAGATGTCTTCACGTGGGAATGACCAGTTAAGGATAGTAACAGGTCCAGTCAACATACCTTTAACAGGTTTATCAGTACGGCTTTGTGCGTAGCTAGACCATTTCACAGTGATAGGGTTAAGACGAGTTACATCACCCCAGATGATTGGTGGTTTAACTCCACGCATACCGTATGATTGTACCCAACCATTCTTAGAGAAGAGGTAACCTGACAAGTTTTGACCGAAGTACTCAACCATGTCGTTACGCTCGAACTCACCGTGTACAAGCACGTCAAATCCAACTTCTTCTTGCCATTTGATCCATTCGTCGATAGTTTCAGCAAGGAAAGCATCGTATTCTTCTTGTGACAATTCACCCTTACGGAAGGCCAAACGTTTGGCACGGACTTCCTTAGTTTGAGGGAATGAACCGATGGTTGTTGTTGGAAGAGCTGGAAGTTTAAAGGCTTCTTCTTGGATGGCTTCACGTTCTGCAAAGGCTGGCAAACGAGTGTAGTCAGCGTCTGTCAATCCAGCGATACGTGCACGAAGTTCTGCATTTTCACCCACACGTTCAGTCGCAAAGAGTTCTTTGTTAGCTGCAAGAGCTTCTGCACCTTGACCATTGCGGATAGCATCCAAGTCACGAAGTTCTTCCAATTTTTCAACTGCAAAAGCAAAGTGGTTCAAGATTGCTGGTTCAAATTCTTCGTTAGCTGTTGTAAATGGCACATGAAGAAGTGAGCATGAGCTTGTCAAGATAATGTTTTCAGCTGGGATTTGCTCAAGAACAGCCAAGCTCTTTTCGTAGTTGTTGCGCCAGATGTTTTTACCATTGACGATACCTGCATAGAGAGTCTTATCAGCAGGGAAGCCACCTTTAACGAGTTCAAGCGTTTTCTTACCTTCAACGAAGTCCAAACCGATGGCATCTACTGGCAAGTTCACAAGGTCAGAGTAGACGTCACGAACATCACCGAAGTAAGTTTGAAGCAAGACTTCAAGACCTTTTTTGTCAGCCAAGAGTTTGTTGTAGAGGTTCAAGAAGAGAGCTTTTTCTTCAGCTGTCAAATCTTTGACAAGAGCCGCTTCGTCGAGTTGGATGCGAGTCGCACCAAGCTCCGCCAATTTAGCAAAAACTTCTTGGTAAGCAGCTACTAAGCTGTCTACAAAGTCTTCTGCTTTCACGCCCTCTTCAAAGTCTGACAATTGAAGGAAAGTGAATGGACCTACAAGGACTGGACGAGTGTTCAATCCAAGTTCTTTTGCTTCTTGAAACTCATCAAAGATCTTGTGACCAGCCAATTTAACTTGGGTGTCTTTTTCAAATTTAGGCACGATGTAGTGGTAGTTGGTGTTGAACCATTTCTTCATCGGAAGGGCACGAACGTCCCCTTTTTCTCCTTGGTAACCACGACCCAAAGCAAAGTAGCGCTCAAGGTCAGACAAGTCCAAGTTTTGAACTGAAGCAGGTACTACATTGAAAAGGAAAGCCGCATCTAGGAAGTTGTCATAGTGAGAAAAGTCATTTGATGGGATTTCAGTGATGCCTTTTTCTTTGACAATGTTCCAGTGTTTTGCACGCAATTCTTTTGCTGCTGCCAAGAGTTCTTCTTCTGAGATTTCTTTTCTAAAGTATTTTTCAGTTGTAAATTTTAATTCGCGGAATTCGCCCAAACGAGGGAAACCGATGATCGTAGTTGACATGATGTGTCCTCCAAAATTTGTTGTTGAAACTATCTTAACAGAAAAGAAACTGTCTGTATAATTGTAAATAATTAGGCTTTGATATAGTTTGAAACTATATCACTCTTTTGATCAAAAGAAAAAGACTTGAGACCAGAGTCTCAAATCCTTTGTTTTACTTGTTTTGTGGCTGTATTTTAGTTGGAATGCTCAAACGAGCTATTGATGTTTCTTATAAGTGACTATGGCTTGTTATTAGAAAAGACTATAGGTTGATCCCCTTCTCTCGGAGATTAGCTAAGCACTCCTCGTAGTAGGCTACATCATGCTCACTGTAGATAGGATTGCCCAACTTTTCCTCAGGCAAGTCTTCATAAGGAGGGCAGGTCTTACCTCGGTAGTTCTTATCCAGCCACTCTGGACTGACATTGTAGCCACGGTTAGCCATCTCCTCCATGATCAAGCGATGATAGGCATAGAGACGATAGGGCGAGTGGGTAAAGACATAGTTCACCGTCGCATGCTTTCTGCCCCAGCCATTGCCACGTAGGGCGCAACACTCTCGATGTTGTCCCAAAAGTTGAGGACGGGGAAGTTGTGAAATCAAAGCCTCATGCCAAAGTCTCATGGGAGTCTCCTTTCAGTAAAGTCGAATGTTGCAAGTAGGTATTGGGATAGCGGTCAAGCAAGTCTCGAGTTTTAGCAATCAAGTCTTCCTTGGAAGCCTGACCAAAGCGGTAGCGATCCAGCAAAAGCATATAGTCCTTGCGCTCAACATCTGTCGCTTTCTTTTTGAAATAGCCCCAAATATGCTGAAAGGCATTGCAAACCTGACCCCTATGTTCTGGGATTTGACAGGCACGGCCGATCAGTTCTTGAACCAGACTCAGCTCCACCTCTTCATTCTTCAAGTATTGGCGAATCTCATTGTAAATATTGCTGGAATGGCTCAAAACGAGGTATTTGTTTCTAGCCCAGAGTTGTTGGCACTGGGATTTTTGGTTAATTTGTTCCATCTTTCTCCTTACTTTCTATCAGTTTCCAGGAAATATGGAAACAAAGTTTTTTCTTAAATATGAGTGAAAAAAGAAATAATAATTACTAACTGTATGGAACTTTTTCATCTTCTACAAATTTCCATAGTTTCAAGAAACAAAGTAATAATTTTCTTTTAGTTCTCTGAAACGGTCAAAACTGAGAATACCCTCATTTTGTAGTCTGCCTAAAACGACGCTAGGATGAATATCTATCTCCTCCGCAAAACGTATGATTTCCATCTTATCAAAATTTCCTTTTTCAACAAAAGCTTGATAGTCTTCCGGTCTAATCAAGAAATTTTTTGCAAATTGGTCTGCCTGTTCCTCAGAACGAAGATAGGACTCACTGTTTCCTTCATCAGATGAAAAATCATTCTCCAGAATGTGCCCAATCTCATGAAATAGTGAGAACCAGAAAATATCTGACGCTTTGTTTCGATCCGTCAGTAAAAGCAAGGCACTACCATTACTGAACTTTTTAGTCGCTCCATTCAAATTGGCATTTGGCAAAGCAGGTAGACCTACTAGGACAACACCACAGTCTAGCAAGATATCATACAAGCGTTGAGGAAAAACTTCTGGATTTTGTCTCGTCAACTTTCTCAACGCAGGCAGGCTTCTCTCTAGCTTTCTGCGATTTAGCTTAGTTGTAGTTTTATCACGCGCTTTTTTAGACGCCAACTCCAACATGATATTGGAGTTCACGATACTTTTAGTCGTAAACTCACGCGTATTCCGATAGCTGACTAAATGGTTAAAAGATGTAAGGTTTTCTAAACTTGCTACACCTAAAATCTTGCGAAGCTCGATAATCTTTTCCTTCAAGCTATAGCGTTTGTCTGGCACGTAGCCTTTTTCCTTAAAATACTTGAAATCTATCATCTCACAGATTTCTTTCTCGATACCTTCTTCTAGCTCTTTTTGTTCTACAATCTCTGCAACTTTTACATCATAAGCATTTTGAAGATTGAGCCAGGTTTGCATAGAAACTCCGCTTAGCTTGGCTAACTTATGAGCCGTTTCCTTACTAATGGACTCCTCTGCATTGACGAGCTTGCTGACAGTCTTTGCCGAAACACCCAAACGCTCCGCAAATTCTTTCTGCGTCACATTATAATCTTCAATCAACTCTTCAACATACTGACCTGGATGAAAAGCAATCAGGTCTTTGTATTCAACAATTTTATTACTCATAGTGATTGCTGACCTCCTCTATTTTTAGAATTTCGATTTCAACAGGACTATGAAAAACCTTTTCTAGGTCCTCCTCACGAAATTCTACAATCAACCGATAGGAACTCTTTCGGCCATCTATATCTAAAGCAAACTGTCCTTGTCTCTTTCCCTTAAGTTGGTGAAAGTGATATTTAGGAAAAGCCGTCACACTAGCCAAAGAATCCGCTACTTCCAAAAAGTTGATCAACTGATGCAACTTTACAGCAATCTTATCCGAAAAATCCTTTTTCGCCTGCCTCAGCTCTGTGCACTGCTTTTTAACAGTTTTGTTTGTATAGATGAGCTTCATATGTCCCTTTCCGTTAAATTAAATTACCTTTTAGGTAATTTAATTATACCATCTTTAGACAATAAAAACCAGCCAAAAGTTGTTTTAGCTGGGATTATAGTTATTAATTTATAATAAAAATTATTACCTATTTTCTTTTTAAAATGTAAATTCCATCACCTAATCTATAACTAGTTAATTCTACATCTGTTTCTCTCGCTGTTTCTATATCATCAAATGAGAGATTTGTTATGATATGATGAGCGTGAGGAAAACCTGTAACTCCAAATATCTTAAATCCAAATACTCCTAGAACAGGATTAAGATAACTTGCATTACTGCCAACATACATCAACCCAATTAAAAGAAATAACAACAAATTCATGATAATACTAGTTGTATTATTCATATCAAAAGACAGTAACGGAGTAAAATACGTAACAATGTAGTTCATCAATGAATCACTTTCCGGTGATATTTCCATTTTTCTCGGTATTTTGATACTTTCCTTACCGTCAAACTTAAATAATTTCCATAATTTAATAATTGAAATAAAAATTAGAACAACAAAAACTGCACGAATCAATTTGTGATTGAAATCAAGAGCTATTAATCTCTCAAATGAGAATTTGGAATAATTAATATTACTAAAAAGAAGCCATAAGTATAGTGGTAGATATGAGGTGATAAACAATGTCCACTTAGAAAAAAGATCTCGTTGCATTACATACGTCCTTCTTCAACAGTTTCAATCTCAGAAATGTAAGCTTTCACAAATGCATCTGATATAGCATTAATCAATTGAACACAATTTTTCTCATCAGTAATACTTAACTTTCCATTACTGAACGTAACATCTTCAATTTCTTTATAAAATTTATGATTAGGATCATTTTTTATAGTTTGTATTTTGTCAATATGTCTAACTGTTTCTGTAAAACGATTCGTATCAGAAACAATTTTAATTAACCTCGTAGCAAGTCTTTTACCATTGATCACTTTTTTCTTCAAAAAATTAATTGAAGCTTGTTCAAATATAGTTTTTATATTTACATCAGTATTTAGAATTTCTGTTGCTTGCTCAGCAAATTTTTGATTCATTCCAAATATAGAATCAAATTTTGATTCTGCTTGATTGATTAAAATTTTTTCATCATTAACAATCATTAAATCAATCTTCTTGTTTAATCCAAATAGATTATTTCGTTCCCTTAATTTAATTTTACTATCCGTAAAATTACCAAATAACATCTTTTTTTCAATTGAAATGCATTCACAAAAGAACCTATAAATTTTAGATTAATAGTACTATTCTTCTTTATTTCAATCAAATAGTTATGCAAATCTTTCTCCGTCTCACAACTTGTACTTAGTAGATGTTGTTGTTCATCATTAAATTGTGAAATTACAGATTGAATATTTTCATATTCTGAAACCTCTACTTGCTCATGTACATTCTTATATGTTATGACTGGATCATATGGTTTTATTTCTCGATTACTAAAAATAGATTGACCCATACTTTCAATAATTGATTTTATCACAGTTTCTTTAGTTTTTTTATCAGCATCTTGTTTATATAAAAAAATCTCATTTTTCTTAATTTTAATTAGAAAAATCTTAACATATTCATCAAAATCTGGTTGTTGACTAAAAGAAGCCAACCCGTTTTTTTCATCATTAATATTTATTGGAATCAATTTATGCCTCTTTCTCTTACCCCACCTTCACCTGTCCATTCATCAGCATTGGCAAAAGCCAATCGCGCAGTTGGGTGAGTTGTTTATTCTCTTCGATTAAATTAAGTTGCTGTTTATCAATTACTTCTAATTTTTGATTAATCTCAAATAATAATTCCAACGGAATTGCTGGGACTACAATTTTGTTCATATTTTCTTGATTAATTTTCATTTGAATTGAACCTGTTTTAATTTTCATAACCGAAACATCCTTCAATAGCATCATAAGAAGTTTACAACTATGATTCTTAATTGGTTCTAGAACATGAGCATGATTGTTTACCCAATTTTTTCCTGAAATACGTTGTAAAATAGGGGTTCCTTTCTCAGTCATTACAGAACCATCTTCAGCCATTAAAACATAATCTCCGTCAAAAATATAATCATTGACATAATCCATTATGCCAGTAGCACCATAGTACGGTATTTCCCCTTTTACAAGCTCTCTGTCATTACTAGATAACGGAACTCTTTTTGAGTCATGGCATATTGTAATATCCCCCAACTTCTCCACTCCCCATCCCTCTGGGATTTCGCGTTTGAGTTCTGGGTTATAGACCATCTTTCCGCCTGATGATTTGTAGGGTTTGCCATTCTGGTCTGGGAAATCAAACTGCACAAACCAGTAGTCATAGAGGGTCTTAGCCATGTCTTCCAACTCTTGGTTGATTTGGTTGTTGATTTGGATTTTTTTATCTAGTATACTCAAAAAAATCGCAATATTTTTCTGAGTTTGAATTTTTGGAATATCTACTTGAACATCATAAATTTTCTCTGGCGAGGTATGCTTAACTTTTGTTCCAGATGCAGAACGACTTATCTGCTGTCTAACTGATTGTGTCATAAATAAATAGTAAGCAAAATCTTTATTCAAGGATTCATTACAAGAAATCAAACCTATTCGCTGATTATGTAAATATCGATTATCTTCAGGAACTATCGCTGTACTACCTAATAAACCAGCAGCTTGTTCAGTCATTGCAACAACCAAATCCCCTTTTGAGCATAAGTATTCTTTCGGATAATCTCCACTATAAAACCTATCTTTCGAAGGATTTGCTTTGAATCCGCCAGATTCATAAAAGTTTCCCGGAGTTAATATACTTTGAACTCCCGTATCTGAAAAAAATTCTCCTTTAAAAGCCCAACCATGTTTCACCCTAAGCAGCTCACCTAATTTATACCTTTTCCACTCACTCATACTTCAACCCCTTCATTTGCTCTTCAATCACCTGCTCCAATGCATGCGATTGCTGGAAGAGGTCTGAAAGTTTGTTTTGAAAGGCTGTCATCTTGGCTTCAAACTCTTCTGCTGTGATATCCACATAGTCGATCTTGATGTCAAAGTATTGGCCCGCGCTAAGAGAGTAGTTTTTCTCCTTGATGTCCTCATAAGAGATGGTGACAGAAAAGTCCTCAACGGCCTCTTTCTTGATAAAGGTCTCGACGATCTTCTGCTCTTCCTCTGGAGAGAGCACTGTCTTTTGGTTCTTGCCTTCCTTGACCTTGGTTCCGAGGTTTGAGGCATCAATGAGGACGACATCGCCCTTGTTTTTCTTATCGATAAAGAGGATAGAGACGTTGGTACCTGTCGTCGCAAAGATATTAGACGGCATAGAAACGACACCTGCCAGCATTTGATTATCCACCAAGTGTTGGCGGATAGTCTTATCAATCCCAGACTGGGCCGTGATAAAGCCTGTCGGTAGGACAACGGCTGCTTGACCATCTGGCTTCAAGGAGTAGATGATATGCTGAACAAAAAGCTCATAAATCGCCATCTTGTCCTTAGACTTAGCTGGAACCTTTGGCACTCCTGCAAAGAAACGCTCACTGGCTTCTGGCAAACTTTCCACTTGGTCACGCCACTCTGAAAAGTCCAGCTTGAAAGGAGGGTTGGAGACGATATAGTCCATCTTTTCAGGATGACGATTGGCAATGATGGTATTTCCCTGTACGATATTATGGATGGAGTGTTGCAGTCCATTCAGGATCAGATTGAGACGGAGGAGATTAGACGATTTTTGTGAGATATCCTGACTATAGACAGTGGTCTTATCTACACCGATACGACTAGCCAGGTTCATAAGCAAGGTTCCAGAGCCAGCTGATGGGTCATAGATGCGCACGTTTGACGGTTGCTCATTTCCCACAAGGATATCAGCGATAATCTTTGCCACAGAGTGAGGCGTGTAGTACTCGGCATACTTTCCTCCACCGTCTTTGTTGTAGTCCTTAATCATGTACTCAAAGAGGGTAGAGAAAAAGTCGAAACCTTGTGAGAAAATGGTCTCATCAAACTTAACGCGCGTAAGGAGATTGATGATGGCTTTTGCGACCTCGTTCCGTTTACTGCTATCTGAGATAGTATCAGTAATCAAGCGCTCATCAAAGAGACGAATAGCTGTATCTCCGTCAGTATGAACAGAGAAAATATCGTTATTATCAATGGCGATTTGGTTGAGAGTGTTCTCAAAAGTTTCGTAGAAAGTCGCCTCATTTTGCTGACGGTGAAGGGTTTCGATCAACTGGTCTGGCTTGAGCCAAGCTGTGCTAGTACCGATAAATTTTAGAAGCCAAGCATAATCCTCTTCACTCATATCAATTAGTTTTTCATAACTATTTGAAGCGTCAATAGCTTTTGCCTGATATAAAAATTTGTCGTTTAAAAACTTATAGAGGAAAGACTGCGTAAGAAGTTTATATTCAGCTGCTTCTCCACCTAATCCAACATGCGTAAAAACAGCCTTCAAATCATCTACTAAGTCTTTAATTTGGGATTTAAATGTTTCACTCATAAAAGTTAATACTCCCGTTCATATTCTTCAAACAATGATTCAACTAAACGATCAACATCTTGCATTGACAATCTTCTATCAGATTGACTATCTAGGACTCCGTGTATGATTTCTTCTTCAATCAATCTCTTTAAATATCCTTCATTTTCTAATATTCCTTGGTTTTGACCGATTCTATAGTCTAATTTAACCTTAGAACCTTTGATAACGTGATAGACAAGAGGAAATTCACTGACCATAGTCGAGTTAGTTACATGTTTGTATGAACGAGCAGCCATTTCATCTCCGTTAAAGTTCATAGTCAAACGTCTCATACGAGTATAATAATCCTCCACTGACTTAAAGAGTTCTTCATAGTCTTTTTGTGTTTCCTTTATATTTTCCATTGTATAGCCTTCTTGGCCATAGATAAAATGTTTTTGCATGATACGTTGGAATTCTTCGTAGAGAGAAACCCACTCAGTATCCTTTTCATCACGCTGTTTTTTAATCCTACCAGCTACCCGACGTCTCCAATCTTCCAGGTCATTGGCTGCTAGGCGAAGTTCTTCCTCTGCAATCTTGACAAAACTAAAACTGGTCTCAGACATCGCTAAATTTAAGAGCGTTTGACTAGAAAAGTCAGCTGGTTTATCAATCAAGGACAGTGTCAGCATCCGTCTAGAGAGGATATTGAGCAAGATTGCGACCTGAGCAATGTCAATCTGCTCGATCAAGTGATGGTAACCAAGGAGACGAGCAATATTGTAATACTGCTTGATAGACTCCAAAGCTTTTCGTAGATCGATTAACTGCTTTCTATCCTTGATATCATTGATAGCTTGGGAAAAGTATTCCAGATTATCCGTTGGATAGTCAAGCAAGATTAGCTCCGTCTTGCTTAATTCATGAGAAATCTCGTCTGCAGGAACAAAGAGCGAGCCAAAAACATCCTCTCCATTCTCGCCTGTCAATGCCGTATCATACTCTTGATTGAGTTCTTCCAGATAGGCACGATTGGTCCTGTCAAACTCTTTCGAAATATCCGCAAAGTCGATGACATAGCCAAATAGATAATCCTTGTATGGACGATTGACACGGGTTAGAGTCTGTAAAAGGTTATGAGCCTTGATTTTACGCCCTAGGTAGAGACGTTTGAGACGAGGGGCATCAAAACCTGTCAAGAGCATGGAGTAGACGATGATAAGGTCAATTTTGCCTTCTTTGTATGCATCTACCTTGTCTTTCTTCTCTTCCTTATCTCCCTCATCATGGAGAATCAATGCGGATGTCAAGTTGATTGTTCCAGCTTTACGACGTTTTTCTAATTGCTTTTCAAGCTCACGCGCCTGCTTTGACGAGTCACAGACGATCATGCCACCAATCGTCTGATCATCAAAAATTACATCACGTGCTCGATTAAAGTCCTCGATGATAAAGTCTAACATAGGTTCTACATAACGAGGGTGAGCAAAGATATCTTCCTTGGGCAAGCCTCCACGTTGGATCTCTTCATTGATGGATCTGAGATTATCTTTATAAGAAGTCTCGATATCTTCTCGCATCAAACGTAGGGTAAAGCCATCATCGATAGACTGGTTGTAGTAGTATTTGTGGATATAGTCCCCAAAAATATCACGTGTGGTCGCATGATTTTCCTTGGTCTTGCCATCTTTCTTATAGGTAATCAATGGGGTCCCAGTCAAAGCAATCTTGATTGCATTGGTGTCTGCCTGATAGAGATTTGGTAGGTAGGAACCACGTTCATTATAAGAGCGATGGGCTTCATCGATAAAGTAGATATTTTGACGATTGAGGTCATAACCAGAGCGGTCAGTCAAGTCTGAATTATCCTTGAACTTCTGGATATTGACCACAGCGACATCATAGCCATCTTGTTTTTGATTGAGCTCTTGAGGGCTGTTGATTCGCTTAACCTTGAGCCCTCGTTTGGTAAATTCTTTAAAGGCTTGGTCTGCCAGATCCAAACGATCCACGACAAAGTAAAACTGAGGGACAATTCCCTGTTTTGAGAAATAATTGGTCAGATAGCGGATATTGAAGAAAGCCAAGGCTGTCTTCCCTGAACCTTGTGTATGCCAGATAACGCCCTTCTTAACACCTCTTGCAATTGTTTCTTCAATGGCACGTGTTGCAAAATACTGAGGGTAGCGCATGACATGCTTCTGCAGTTGCATCTGACCATCCTTGCTCTCTTCCTCTACATAGACTAGTCCAAAACGAAGCATAAAGAGCAGGCGTCCTTTCTGATACAAGGAGGACAGAAAGGCATTGCAAGGTGTGTCAGGGTTTAGGTTTGTTTTGAATTCTGGCTGGGACTTGAGGGCAAAGTGGTTCATGTCATCTAAAACGAAGTCGATTTGGTCCTCTGTTAAGGTTGCTAAGGAATGAAGGAAATCTTCTTCTCTTTCTTCCTTGAAAGCATTAAACTTAGTTTTTGAATAGGCATTTGAACCGTAGTAAGAACCCTGTTTCTGTTGACCTTGTCCACTGATAAAGGGCAAGTTGTCAGACAGAGCTATCAACTGGGTGATATTATTAAAGCGACGGAACTTGCGATTTTCAAAACGTTGTCTAGTTCTGTCTCGCTCCGACTGAATTCCTGTTTTCCCATCTCGAATCGCATTTGGCTGTTTCACTTCGATATAAGAGAGAGGCAGACCATTGATAAATACGACAATGTCTGGACGGAATTCATCCTGGCCATTTTTACAAGTAACTTCAAGCGCTAGATGAAAAGTATTGGCTTCGGGGTTTTCCCAGTCAATATAAACTGTATCTTCCTGGCCTTGCAGGCGTCTAAAGAAAGAACGTCCCAAGTCATTTTGATCTAGTTCCAACTTGATATTGGCCAGTTCTCTCTCAAAGTCTTCCTCTGTCAGGTAGTTGTTAAATTTTAAAAATTGCTCCTTAAAAACAGATACGAGGATATTAGTATCTGGATCTCGTTCTGCAATCTCCTTTCCATTACGAGGAAGATAGGTATAACCCAGTCTCATGAGGTGCAGAGTTGCTGGAATCTGGACTCTCGTTAATTCAGAAAAATCTTTTCTTTTTGCCATAAAAAACCTTTCTTATGCTTTGTAAGAATAGTTTATCCTAAACACTTCATTCTATTCAACTATTAAAAATGTATTTTCTCTATTATTATATCATGTTTCAGATAGATTTTTCCATAGATCCCTACTCGAATCGGCTTTTAACCTTCTTCTTAGTCAAGATACGGTCGTTTTTGTTAGAGAGAGCTTGGATACGGGCTTCAAGAAGGATTTTCCGTCCGGCCTCTGTTCGTGTGTAGATCAGGTGATAACGTCCAATAGTTGGCATTAGAAAGTCGAGGAATTTCTGTGCATCTTCCTTGCGCTTGTCAAAAAGACTAGGCACGACATAGTAAGGTGACTGACCTTGTCGGACCTTATCCGCCTTCAAGAGATAGCGCTGATTGTCCACTGGAGCAAAGAACTCTCCCACAGTCTGCGCAAACAATTCCTTATCTCTCATACTACCTCCCTTGAGATAGGCGAAAACCAAATAATTTTCCTTATCCTCCTCTACCTGAACACGAGATTGGTCATCTGTTAGATGCCCCGAATCTAGCAGAGCCTTTCGGATCTGCTCACCCAGAGATTGCAAACGTTTATAGGGACTCTTATAGCAGAGGTAGCGCCAAGATGCAAAGGCCAAAAAGAGGAGACAAGCTGCTGTAAGCCACCAAACTCCAGTCAGTCTCATTCTAAACAACAAAACCAATAAATCCACTGCTAACAGCAGCAAAGACATGCGTACCCATTTTAATGCATCAAACTGGAGCATGATTGGAATTTTCTGTTTTTGAGTCGCAACTTCAGTGACAATCTCAAATTGATCTGCCACTACGAGAGAATCGTACCATTTTTTGCGCAAACCTGCTCGATCCTTGGATAACATCTTAATCCGTTCGTTGTACTCTCTGATTTGCTTTTTCTTAAAAGGGGGCTTTGGAAAATCCAAACGATCCAAACCGGTCTCAATACTCTCCTGATTATAGGCCAATCCAAGAAAATGTTCCATACGACGAGACAAGGTTTGCAGATCCTGATTGCTCTCTGGTCTTGGCTCCTCACCAGGAAGAGTGATGAGCGCTTGCGCTTGAACGGCTACCAGATGCCAGATGTTACTGGTCTTTTCTGGATGTCCCGGCCAGATACGAATGGCACGCCCGCGCATCTGGTTACTTAGCATAAAGCTCCCCACAAAGCTTCCGAGGATTAGGGAATTAACACAAGGAGCATCCCAACCCTCTCCGAGGAGAGATTTGGTTCCGACTAGGACTTGGATCCGACCGCGTTGGAAAAGTTCCGTCACCGCCACTACGATTCCCTTAGCTGAGCTTGGAAAACCAACCTGCACATAATCTTTTTGATCTAAGTGACCAATAGATGAGAAACTAAGAGGAACCTGAGGCAAGAGTTCCTTCAACTCTGCTGCCACATCGGTAGACAAAATAACGACACTACCTGACAAGACAGCCAAAGAAACAGGTATCTCTTGCTCCTGAGCTTTGCGACGAATGCTTTCAAAATAAGGGAGAACCCCCAACTGAGAAATGGTTGCCTGATTATCTCCCAGATAGGTGGCAAAATCCTTGCGAATATAGTCAGCTAGTACTAACTGTCTCAGTTCCTGACCTAGACTCTCATACTCCGTCAAAAAGATATCGGAAATGGCAGACAACTTCCCCAGAGATTGGGTTAAAAGCTGATCAGAAGCCTTAGACTTAACCAGATAAACCTGACGTTTTTCCACCAACCCACGCGCCTTCAACTCAGCCTCTAACTTTTTCCTATATCCATCTGGATCCTCATACCAATCTGGTGTCTGATAGAGCATGCTCTGCAACAGTGTTTCCAGCCAGTAGGAGGTCAATGCTGGAAGCTTCTGAGTTCCCAGCAAATTTTGCAAAGAGGGAGGAATCGTTAACCCCTGAGAATGCATATAAATCAACATAGCAGACAAGTACTTGGGATCTTCTAAGAGTAAATCAGATGAAATATCCCCTTTGAGGGCCTTAGATCCTGCTACAAATGTTTGAAAATCAGGATCGACTATAAGGTGATGAATATAGTCCCACTTAGTCTCCTCAAACCGTTTGAGACGTTCCGACTCTTCAGCTGTTGGTGAACAGATATAAACAAAATCCTGATGAGGGCAGAGGGTGTCTTCCTTGACTAGTTCAGGTACCGTGATTTCTTGGTCAATTTCCCCACACATTCGGATATAGCGTTCCCAGAGTTCAGGTTCGCTGTCATAAGGTGGTGTCGCTGTCAGGGAGATGACTTGCAACTGTCCATACTGCTTGCGAAAGACTTCCAGACTTTTCCACCATTCATTGCGCAGGTGGTGGCATTCGTCCAAGCAAAGAGTAGCAACTTTCTGAGCTCTTAGACTTGCAAGCAAATCAAACCCCACAAAATCCTCTACATCTCCTTCTTCTTGTGATTGCAATTGGTTCATGGCGCTATGAAAAGCCTGATAGGTCACAATCGTTAATGCCTTCATCTCCTTTAAGTTTTGGGAAACGAGATCTGAAATCTTCTGTTCGTTCTCTAAAAAAGCTGTTTGGATTCTATCTACCCATTGTTCACGAATGGTGACAGTCGGAACCAAGACAAGGGCTGGGTTGCCAAAACGAGCGATCAGCTCGATACCAATGGTGGTCTTGCCGGATCCTGGTGCCACCACTAGGTGAACATGGCCATCTGTTTGATAGCTCTGAAAACGATCTAAGACTTCCTTTTGGTACTTTCTCCATCTTCCTTTAAATTTTAAATCTAACATTTCTTTCACCGTTATATCTCTTGACTTACTCCTTTAATTGTACCACACTTATATAAAAAGCAAGATAAGGAATCAAATTAGTCTTTATAAGAAAAATATGGTATAGTAGAATCATACTATCTATAAGGAGTTTCTATGTCACAGCATAAGCAAATGAAAGCTGTTTCTCCCCTTCTGCAGCAAGTCATCAATATTTCGTCTATCGTCGGGGGAGTCGGCACCTTGATTTTCTGCATTTGGGCCTATCAGGCTGGAGTGTTACAGTCCAAGGAAACCCTATCGGCCTTTATCCAGCAAGCTGGGGTTTGGGGGCCGCCACTCTTTATCTTTTTACAGATCCTACAAACCGTCGTTCCGATTATTCCGGGAGCTTTGACCTCAGTGGCTGGGGTCTTTATTTACGGCCACATCATCGGAACTATCTATAACTATATCGGCATCGTGATTGGCTGTGCCATTATCTTTTACCTCGTCCGTCTCTATGGGGCTGCCTTTGTCCAGTCCGTCGTCAGCAAGCGCACCTATGACAGGTACATCGGTTGGCTAGATAAGGGCAATCGTTTCGAGCGTTTCTTTATCTTTATGATGATCTGGCCTGTCAGTCCAGCTGACTTTCTCTGCATGCTGGCTGCCCTTACCAAGATGACCTTCAAACGCTATATGATTATCATCGTGTTGACCAAGCCCTTTACCCTAGTGGTTTATACTTATGGTTTGACCTATATTATTGATTTCTTCTGGCAGATGTTTTGAGAGTAGAAAAATCCGTTTGGTTCCCCAAACGGATTTTTAGTGCATGGATAGACTATCGCTTGATATAAATATAGTTTGGTATGGAAATCATGCCTCTTTCGATAGTGAATCGAGGACTTACCTAGCCTTTCCGCCGTGATAAAAACACCTGAAATCTAATGGTTTCAGGTGTTGGAAAACTTTGAGACAATAGGCTCAAAGTTTCGGTATGGAATTTCGAAGAAAGTCGCTACCGTCCGTAATCACTTAAGGAAAGACTCAAAAAAATTGTCTTCAAACAAAAAATCCGTTTGGTTTCCCAAGCGGATTGTTTGTTTTATTTTGCGACACTCTTAGCAAGGACAAAGTTCCCAAGTGTGGCAGAACCATTTCCAGCAACTGCTGGAGTCACGATGTAGTCACGCACATCTGGTACTGGTAGGTAACCGTTGAGGAGAGCTGTGAATTTCTCACGCACACGGTCCAGCATGTGTTGTTGGGCCATGACTCCACCACCAAAGACAATCACGTCTGGACGGAAAGTCACAGTAGCATTGACCGCAGCTTGAGCGATGTAGTAGGCTTGAACATCCCAGACAGAACTGTTGAGTTCGATGTTTTCACCACGAATACCTGTACGGGCTTCAAGACTTGGACCAGCCGCAAAGCCTTCCAAACAACCCTTGTGGAAAGGACAAACACCGTTAAATTCTTTTTCCACATCCATCGGGTGTTTAGCCACATAGTAGTGACCCATCTCAGGGTGACCGACACCACCGATAAACTCACCACGTTGGATAACACCTGCACCAATCCCTGTACCGATCGTGTAGTAAACCAAGTTTTCGATACGACCGCCAGCATTGTTACGAGCAACCACTTCACCATAGGCAGAGCTGTTTACGTCTGTTGTGAAATACATGGGTACGTTGAGGGCACGACGAAGGGCACCAAGTAGGTCTACATTTGCCCAGTGAGGTTTTGGAGTCGTTGTGATAAAGCCATAGGTTTTTGAGTTTTTGTCGATATCGATAGGACCGAAGGAACCGATGGCAAGGCCTGCAAGATTATCGAATTTTGAAAAGAATTCGATGGTTTTATCGATAGTCTCGATAGGAGTTGTTGTAGGAAACTGTGTCTTTTCTACAACATTAAAATTTTCATCTCCGACAGCACAGACAAACTTTGTACCGCCCGCTTCTAAGCTTCCATATAATTTTGTCATGATAAACCTCTTATCTTTGTTTTCTCTATTATAGCACATTTTAAAGGGCTAGATTTCTCAATATTTTAGATTTTCCTCTGTAAATCTTACCATCCAAGTAAAAACGAACAAACATAATATTTGTTCGTTTTGTTTTTAGATTTGATTTTCGAAAAGGACTAGGCTTTCACTTCGATAATAGCGTCACCCTTGACAACTGAACCGCTTGCGACTGGTGTCACAGAAGCGTAGTCTGCTGTGTTAGTCACGATAACCATTGTTGTGTCGTCAAGACCTGCAGCAGCGATTTTGCTTGAGTCAAAGGTTCCAAGAACGTCACCAGCTTTGACCTTGTCGCCTTGAGCAACCTTTTGTTCAAAGCCTTCACCGTTCATAGATACAGTATCGATACCAACGTGAATCAAGATTTCAGCTCCGTTAGTTGTCTTCAAACCGTAAGCATGTCCTGTAGCAAAGGCGATCGATACTTCTGCATCAGCTGGTGCGTAAACCACACCTTGGCTTGGTTTTACAGCGATCCCTTGTCCCATTGCACCACTTGAAAAGACTGGGTCATTAACATTCTCAAGAGCAACTACGTCCCCAACGATTGGAGTTTGGATTGTTTCGTTTTGAGGAGCTACTGGAATGTTACCAGTTGTTTCTTCTTGTACCAAACGTTCTGTCGCAACTTCAGTAGCAATTTCTTCTTCGTCCTCGTAACCAAACATGTAAGTAAGGACAAAACCAAGAACGAATGATACAGCTACCATAAGAAGGTATTGAAGCAATTGACCGTTACCAACGTAAAGCATTGTACCAGGGATGATAGTGATACCATTACCAGTACCAGCAAGTCCAAGGATTGAAGCCAATCCACCACCGATAGCACCAGCGATCAATGAAAGGAAGAATGGTTTACGGAAACGCAAGTTCACCCCGAAGATAGCAGGCTCTGTAATACCAAGGAAGGCAGAAAGAGCAGCTGGGAAAGCAAGTGTTTTCAGTTTAGGATTTTTAGTTTTGACACCAACGGCAACAGTTGCAGCCCCTTGAGCTGTCATCGCTGCAGTGATGATGGCGTTAAATGGGTTCACATGGTCAGCAGCAAGCAATTGCACTTCAAGCAAGTTGAAGATGTGGTGTACACCTGATACGACGATCAATTGGTGAACCCCACCGATGACCAAACCACCAAGACCAAATGGCAAGCCAAGAATCGCTTTTGTTCCGAAAAGGATATAGTTTTCAACCACGTGGAAGACTGGTCCGATGACAAAGAGTCCAAGGATAGACATGACCAAAAGTGTCACGAATGGTGTCACCAAGAGGTCCAAGACATCTGGAACCACTTTGCGGAGAGCTTTTTCAAACTTGGCTCCGACTACCCCGATGATGAAGGCTGGAAGTACGGAACCTTGCAAACCAACAACAGGAATGAAGCCAAAGAAGTTCATAGCTGTTACTTCACCACCTGATGCTACAGCCCAAGCGTTTGGAAGTGAGCCAGAAACAAGCATCATACCGAGGACGATACCAACAGCTGGATTTCCACCAAATACGCGGAAGGTTGACCATACAACCAAACCTGGCAAGATGATGAAGGCTGTATCTGTGAGGATTTGGCTGTAAATGGTAACATCTTCTGGAAGTGTCATTCCAAGAGCATTCAAGAGACCACGAACACCCATGAAGAGACCAGTTGCTACGATAACTGGGATGATTGGCACGAAAACGTCACCGAAAGTACGGATAGCACGTTGGAACCAATTTCCTTGTTTAGCAGCTTCTGCTTTCATGTCTTCTTTAGAAGATGTTGGCAAACCAAGCGCAACCACTTCGTCGTACATCTTGTTTACTGTACCAGTACCAAAGATAATTTGGTATTGACCTGAGTTAAAGAAAGCTCCTTGAACTTTATCCAAGTTCTCAATCACTTCCTTATTGATTTTCCCTTCATCTTTGACCATGACACGTAGACGGGTCGCACAGTGGGCTACACTGTTGACGTTTTCACGTCCGCCAAGGGCTTCGATGACCTTTTTTGCAATATCCTGATTGTTCATTTGCAAAAATCTCCTTATAAAAATTTTGTTCTTGTTTGAAAGCGATTTTATTCGCCCTACGACTATTATTTTATCACGTTTCTAAAATATGTCAAGCGTTTTGCAGAATTTTTTATTTTCTTTCTTTTACTCCTGATTATTCTTGCTCGTTTTTGAGGGATATTTTCTTTTTCCTCAAAAAAATATCTTTATATTAGAGGATTCAAAGCTTTTTATTTACATTTTCTTTCATTTTTTCGTGAAAATTTGCCAGATTTCCTTTACTTGATTTATGGTAATCGTTTGACATATTTTTCTCTTTTTTAACATAAAAGACTTGCTTTTTTTGTCGAAAACGTTTACTATTAATAATAGAATAGAACTTATGGAGGAAAGATAAAATGGAATGGACAACTGAGCGCCGTTACAGACGCTATGAAGACTGGTCTAATGATGAAATCAAGCAAATCAAGGAAAAGATGACTCAATCTCCATGGCACACGCATTACCATGTCGAGCCTAAAATGGGGCTTCTCAATGATCCAAATGGCTTTTCTTATTTTAATGGCAAATGGATTCTCTTTTACCAGAACTTCCCCTTTGGTGCAGCCCACGGGTTGAAGTCTTGGGTGCAGCTTGAAAGTGATGATTTAGTGCACTTTACAGAAACTGGAGTCAAAGTTTTGCCAGATACTCCATTGGATAGTCACGGTGCCTACTCTGGTTCTGCCATGCAGTTCGGCGATCAGTTGTTCCTGTTTTATACAGGAAATGTCCGTGATGAAAACTGGATCCGTCACCCTTACCAGATTGGTGCTTTGATGGATAAGGATGACAAGATTACAAAGATTGACAAGATCTTGATTGACCAGCCAGCAGACTCTACTGACCACTTCCGCGATCCGCAAATTTTTAACTTTAAAGGTCAATACTATGCCATCGTCGGTGGACAGGACTTGGAGAAAAAAGGCTTTGTTCGCCTCTACAAGGCTGTTGACAATGATTACACAAACTGGCAAGCAGTTGGTGACCTTGACTTTGCTAACGACCGCACTGCCTACATGATGGAATGCCCAAATCTGGTCTTTGTAGGGGAGCAACCTGTCCTTCTCTACTGCCCACAAGGATTGGATAAGGACGTTCTAGACTATGACAATATCTATCCAAACATGTACAAAATCGGGGCTTCCTTTGATCCTGAAAATGCTAAAATGGTAGATGTCTCTCCATTACAAAATCTAGACTATGGTTTTGAAGCCTATGCAACTCAAGCCTTCAACGCTCCAGGTGGACGTGCACTAGCAGTAAGTTGGCTTGGGTTACCAGATGTTTCTTACCCATCTGACCGTTTTGACCACCAAGGAACCTTCTCATTGGTCAAAGAACTCACTATCAAAGATGGCAAACTCTACCAATATCCTGTCTCAGCCGTCAAAGAACTTCGTTCTTCTGAAGAGGTCTTCTCAAATCGTACTCAAACCAAAAACACCTATGAACTGGAGCTCAACTTGGAGGCCAATAGCCAAAGCGAGATTGTCTTGCTCGCTGATAAAGAAGGCAAGGGGCTTTCAATCAACTTTGACCTTGTAAATGGTCAAGTGACAGTGGATCGTAGCCTGGCTGGAGAACAGTATGCCCAAGAATTTGGTACGACTCGTTCTTGCCCAATCGACAAGCAAGCTACTACTGCCACTATCTTCATCGACAAGTCAGTCTTTGAAATTTTCATCAACAAAGGAGAAAAAGTATTTTCTGGTCGTGTCTTTCCTAATGCCGATCAAAATGGTATCCTCATCAAGTCTGGAAACCCAACTGGAACTTACTATGAATTAGATTATGGTCGCAAAACTAACTGATGTCGCAAAACTTGCAGGCGTCAGCCCCACTACCGTCTCACGAGTCATCAATAAAAAGGGGTATCTATCTGAGAAAACCATTCAAAAGGTAAATGAAGCCATGCGAGAATTGGGCTACAAACCCAACAATCTGGCTCGAAGCCTCCAAGGAAAATCTGCCAAGTTGATTGGACTTATTTTTCCAAACATCAGTCATGTCTTTTATGCGGAGTTGATTGACAAGTTGGAACACCAACTCTTCAAGAATGGCTACAAGACCATCATCTGTAACAGCGAACATGACTCTGAAAAAGAACGGGAGTACATTGAAATGCTGGAGGCCAATCAGGTAGACGGTATCATCTCAGGAAGTCACAACTTGGGAATCGAGGACTACAATCGTGTGACAGCACCGATTATTTCCTTTGACCGAAATCTATCACCTGACATCCCTGTCGTCTCCTCTGATAACTACGGTGGCGGGGTCCTCGCAGCCCAAACTTTGGTCAAGACTGGCGCTCAGTCTATCATCATGATTACAGGAAATGATAATTCCAACTCACCAACTGGACTCCGCCACGCTGGCTTTGCCTCTGTTCTCCCGAAAGCGCCTATTATCAATGTTTCGAGCGACTTTTCTCCCGTCAGAAAAGAAATGGAAATCAAGAATATCTTGACCCATCAGAAACCAGATGCGATTTTTGCTTCGGATGATTTAACAGCTATTCTGGTGATCAAAATCGCTCAGGAGCTAGGTATCTCTGTTCCTGATGAGCTCAAGGTCATCGGCTATGATGGGACTTACTTTATCGAGAACTACTATCCTCACCTGACAACGATTAAGCAACCTATGAAAGAGATTGCCCACCTCACTGTTGATCTTCTCTTGCAGAAGATTGAGGGCAAGGAAGTCGCGACAACTGGTTACTTCTTACCCGTTACTCTATTACCCGGAAAAAGTATTTAAACACAAGAAAACTCAGACTGATTCGTCTGAGTTTTTTATGATCTTAAATTTTCCAAATAGCGCTGGGCTGTCTCTAAGTTAAAGGTTTTATCTGCAATAAGGCGCTCTACTAGGGGAGCAACTTCGGACTCACTAGCACCTGCTAGGAGAGCTAGGGATTTGGCCTGTAGTTTCATGTGGCCTTGCTGGATGCCCGTACTGACCAAGGCTTTGAGGGCCGCAAAGTTTTGGGCAAGACCGATGGACACGATAATCTGAGCTAATTCCTTGGCAGAAGGATTTCCTAGTAGTTCATGACTGAGGGCTACACGTGGGTTGAGTCCAATAGAGCCACCCTTGGTCGCTACGGGCATGGGTAGGGTCATCTGGCCCACCAATTCTTCTTTTTCCATGTCCAGCGTCCATTGACTAAGACCTTGATAGCGTCCATCTCGACTGGCAAAGGCATGAGCGCCAGCTTCGATGGCACGCCAGTCATTACCCGTGGCAATCAAAATCGCATCGATACCATTAAAAATTCCTTTATTATGAGTAGCTGCTCGATAAGAATCAGCCTGCGCAAACTGGCTAGCCAAGGCTATTTTCTCCGCAATTTCTCGTCCTTGGTCCCTTTGGGGACTCAAGTAGCGAAAGGCGATACGACAACTTGCAGTCACCAGAGAATCGGTTGCGTAGTTGGACAAAATTCCCATGAGACTCTGTCCTTGACTGAGTTCTTCTAAGACTGGTTTCAAAGCCTCCAGCATGGTGTTGAGCATATTGGCTCCCATGGCTTCCTGGGTATCGACATGGAGATAGACAACGAGAAAGTCTGTTGCTCCCTTGATCTGCTCTACATGCAAATCACGCGCCCCGCCACCACGTTTGACGATAGAAGGATAGGCTTGATTGGCAAGTTCCAAGAGCTCTGCTTTCTTGCTGGCAATCTTCTCTTGCGCTTGTTCAGGTTCAGCAACTTGATAAAGGGCTACCTGACCGATCATCTGGCGCTCATGTACTTGAGCAGTAAAGCCACCTGCTCGCTTGATGATTTTGCTAGCATAGCTGGCCGCAGCAACCACAGACGGTTCTTCTGTCACATAGGGAACTGTGTAGTCCTGACCATTCACCACAAGCTCTGGAATGATCGAATAAGGCAGAGAAAAAGTTCCTACCACATTCTCACTCAGCTGATCTGCAACTGCCAAGCTGACTTGCTCATCCTGCTCTAGACTGGTTTGCTTTTCAGGACTAAGGAGCGCCTGAGCTCGCAACAACTCAAGGCGCTCATGGTATGATTTTTTAGAAAATCCATTCCAACTTATCTTCATTATTTTTCAACCTTGCTATAACGGCGTTGGTGGTCGACAATTTCAACCAAGGCATAGTCTTGATGTTCATAGCCTGCAAATTGGGCTGAACCAGACTCATCCAACTGCAATTCTTCGAAGAAGACTTTTTCATAGTCTGTAACAGACAATGCTGTACGTTGTTTGAGTTTGCTCAAACGATCCTTATCAAGATAAGCCTCATAGCCTTCGACCAATTCACCACTAAAGAACTCTGACACCGCGCCACTTCCGTAACTGTAGAGGGCAATTTTATCTCCAGCCTTCAAAGTCTCTGCATTTTCCAAAAGAGAGAGGAGCCCGAGGAAGAGGGAACCTGTATAGATATTCCCAATCATCTGACTGTAAAGGATGGACTTATCAAAGTTCTCTTGCAAACTATCCTGTTTTTCTTTAGACAAAGTTTTGTCCATCATCTTGCGCAATCCTTTTAGGGCCAACTTAGGATAAGGCAAGTGGAAGCAGATAGCCGCAAAGTCATCCATAGTCCAATCATAGCGTTTCTTGTATTCATACCAAGTCGTTGTCAGGCAATCCAGATACTGTTGGGTCGAGTACATGCCGTTTACATAAGGAGTGCTTGAGTAGTTCGGACGCCAGAAATCCATGATGTCTCTCGTTTGGGCAACATTATCATTGTTAAAGGCCATGATGCGCGGATTTTGCGTGATTAGCATCGCCACACTTCCAGCACCCTGAGTTGGTTCACCTGGAGTTCCTACACCATACTTGGCAATATCACTGGCAATGACCAAAACCTTAGACTCTGGAGAATTTTCCACATGCAATTTAGCATAATGAAGGGCAGCTGTCGCTCCATAGCAGGCTTCTTTGATTTCAAAGCTACGAGCGAAAGGCTGAATGCCTAATAGGCCATGAACAAAGACTGCCGCTGCCTTACTCTGGTCAATCCCTGACTCGGTCGCCACGATGACCATATCGATTTCTTCTTTTTCTTTGTCTGTTAAAATAGAGTTGCTTGCACTAGCTGCCAAGGTAACAATGTCCTCAGTCAGTGGCGCAATACTAATTTCATTTAACAAGAGTCCCTTGCTAAATTTTTCGGGGTCAACTCCCCTGGCTTCTGCTAAGTCTTGTAATTTCAAGACATATTGACTGGTCGCAAAACCAATCTTATCAATACCGATTGTCATATTTACCTCTGTTTTTTCATTCATTGTAAAAAATCGTTTCATTCTATTTTATCACAAATAGGGACAAAAGAGAGAAAAAAGACTTGATTCAACAAATCAAGTCTTTGCTTTTACTGCATTAGGAAGAGATTCCTCGTTGTTTTCGGATATAGTAATAAAGCTTTAGAATTACCGTTCCACTTGCCATTCCAATAGAAATAACGAGGGCTAACATAACCACCAAAGTCGCGCTGGCAATAGCATGGCTGTAATCTCCTGTCACAAAGAAAGCTGTCGTTCGATAGGATAAATAACCCGGCACCAAGGGGGCAAGAATGGCCAAGACAAAAACTACCGCTGGTGTCTTATAGACAATACTTAAAATCTGGCTGATGCAAGAGCCAATTACTGCTGCGATAAAGGTCGCGACAATAACATTGGTTGGTTCTTTGAGGACGAGATAGAGGAGCCAAACGCCCATTCCCAAAATACCACCAGGTAGGAGCATGGAGCGTTGAACATTCAGTACGATTAGAAAGGTGATAATGGCGAGTAAACTCGCCACTGCTTGGAGCAAAATACTTGTTAGAGTCATCTTATGTCATCAAAACCAGGGCGACAGAGGTGCCAGCCCCTAAAGCGAGGGTAATGAGCAAAGATTCAAACATCTTGCTCATACCAGAGTTAATATGGTTAGTCATGATATCCCGTACTGCATTTGTCAGAGCAATCCCTGGAACAAAGGGCATGACCGCTCCTGCTATAATCAGGTCTGCCGTCGAAGGAAATCCTGTATAGCGGGCCCAGAACTGGGCGATCAATCCGAAAACAAAGGCACCCGCAAAAGCTGTTACAAAAGGAATTCGGATAAACTTCTCGACGTAGAGAGAGAAGGCAAAACCAAACAAGGTTGCAACGCCTGCTCCAAAAGCATCATAGACATTTCCCCCAAACATAATCGAGAAGAAAGGGGCGCTGAGCGTTGCTGCTACAGTCACTTGGAGCTTGCTATAAGGAAGAGCTTGATTTCTGATTTCCTTCAGCTTTTTAAAAGCTGTAGAAAGATCAATCTGGCCACCCACAAGTTCTCGTGATACTTGGTTGACATCACAGACTTTTTCGATGTTATAGGAGGATGACGTCACCCGTTTCATCCGAGAAATATTGGTGTTTTCAATCGAAAAGAAAATAGCCGCGGGCATGGCAAGAACATTGCAATCCACTATTCCCTGTGAATGGGCAATGCGAATCATGGTGTCCTCAACCCGATGAATCTCCGAACCACTTTTCAAGAGAATAGTTCCAGCTAGCATAATCACATCAATGACAGCATTTAACTCTTTTGATTCGTCCATTTTCTACTCCTATTTTCTACTCCCTCTATTCTATCACAAAAGTTCATGAAAAAAAATCTTTGTCATGAAATCATGACAAAGATTGGGTTAATTTCGTTCATTGCTTGACGTTCTACTGCCATCTGAAGAATCCGTTGTAGGGTTGCTACCTTGATTGTTACTCTGAGAAGGCGTCGTATCTGTTCCTGGATTTCTGTATTGAGACGAACTTGATGAAGAAGGAAGTGGTTTTGGTTTATAAATAGAAATCTTAACACGTGTTTTATTGAGATCTACCTTTTCTCCAGGTTTAGGGTCCTGACTAACAACTGTTCCTGCAGTAGTTCCTTCAGGAGCAGTCGATACTTCCACAACTTCGATATTAGCTTCTTTTACACCAACAATTTGAATCAAATTGTTCTTAGTGAATTCAAGACTTGAACCAATGTAACTTGGCATCGAAACGCTGGTTACCTTCTTAGCAACTGTCAATACAATACTTGTTGCCTTTGTTAGGTCGTAAGTGCTTCCTGCAGCTGGAGTTTGTCTGATGACTGTTCCTGGATCGCTCTCACTTGTTTCTTCTTCCTCGATCTTGATAAGATTTTCTGGAACCTTTTTCTCTTTGAGCTCTGCGACAACATCCGAGGACTTACGTCCTACATAGTTACTTAGTTGGAAGGATTGCTTACCTGAAGACACGATTAGATTTACTTTGCTTCCTTCTTTTCGACCGCTTCTAGCTTCTGGATCTGTTCGAATGACGCGACCTTCGGCTACTGTGTCGCTGGCCTCTGTCTTTTCTTCACCTACTTCAAAATTAGCTTTCTTCAGTGTCTCTTTAGCTTCAGCAACTGTCTGTCCCGATACATCTGGAATAGCAATAGTCGCTGGAGTTCGGGAAAAGATCCAAATCAAAGAGGCTGCAACTAGCAAGGCACTGGCCAGTAAAATCATGTAGCGAGCTTTAAACTTCCGTTTTTTCGCTGGTTTTGGTACTGGTGCTTCATCTACCACCTGCTGAGTCTGCTGTTTTGATTGAGGTCGCTCTAATTGTGGCTTAGCCTTCGGAATAGAGGTCAGAGTGCTTTGTGGAACTTTAGGCAAGGTCTTGGTATCAACCTTGCTTGCCTCATCAAAGACTAGCTTTGGTTCTCTCCTACGATTGTGAGATAAACAACTCGACAAGTCCACATACATTTCTGATACAGACTGATAGCGATCTGTTAATTTCTTGGCCGTTGCCTTGATAACGACATTTTCCAAAGCTTGTGGTACTGCTGGATTCTCAGCAATAACAGATGGGAGTGGTTTTTGGAAATGCTGGAGGGCAATAGTCACTGCACTATCCCCATCATAAGGGATATGTCCAGTCAACATTTCATAGAAAATAATCCCCATAGCATAGATGTCACTCTGCACAGTTGCCTTGGAACCACGGGCCTGCTCAGGTGAGAGATAGTGGACTGAACCGAGCATGGAGTTGGTCTGTGTCAGACTGGTCTCTGCAAAAGCCACGGCAATCCCAAAGTCTGTAACTTTGGCAGTTCCATCTGGTGTCAAGAGGATATTTTGAGGTTTCAAATCTCGGTGGATAATCCCTCTCGTATGCGCCAGACGCATGGCTAAGAGAATCTGTCCCATAATACGGACGGCTTCTTCATTTGAGAGAGGGGAGTGTTCTTTGATATAACGTTTGAGGTCAAGCCCTGCTACATACTCCATAGCTAGGTACTGCTGACCGTCTTCCTCACCGATATCTGTTATTCGAACGATATGGGGATGATCCAGTTCCGCCATGGCTCTCGCTTCACGTTGAAAACGTGCCACAGCAATCGGATCTGTCTGATAGTTAGTCCTCAGGACCTTAACTGCCACTTCTTCCCCGTCTAGGATCAAATCCTTGGCCAAGTAAACATCTGCCATGCCTCCTCGACCAATCTGTTTGATAATCCGATATCGTCCGGCAAAAATCTTGCCGATCTGGATCATTCTACTTCCTCCTCATTCATGTGAACAAGGGCAACCGTGATATTATCTAAGCCTCCTGCATTGTTTGCAAAACGAATCAAAGTTGCCGCCTTGTCTGCCAAGGAAATATCACTCGTTACAATATCGTAGATATCGCTTCCTGAGATCATATTGGTCAAGCCGTCACTGTTGAGCAAGAGGTAGTCTCCTGACTCTAGGCTAACCATGCCAAAATCTGGTTGAATTTCATCTTTTTGCCCAATGGATTGGGTAATGATATTTTTCTGCGGATGAATTTCTGCCTCCTCTGGAGTTAGCTGACCAGCCTTTAGCAGAGCATTAACCAAAGAATGATCACTTGTGAGCTGGCGATAATCTTCACCACGGATCAAACCGATACGAGAATCACCAATATGGGCATAAATAGCTTGATTTCCAATAATGGCTACTGCTTCAAGCGTTGTTCCCATCCCCTTATAGGCTTCGTCTTTCCCCATCTGATGAATTTTTTGATTTTCAAGTTCCAGATAGTGGGCAAACCATTCACGGACCTCATTGACGGTGTCGATTTGGGTATCAACCCAAGCCACACCCAGGTCTGTTACCGCCATCTCACTAGCGATATTTCCTGCACGGTGTCCTCCCATCCCGTCAGCCAAGATGATCATAGTGCGCCCTGCTCGGTTGACAAAGTGATTGACATAGTCTTGGTTATTTGTTCGTTTCTGACCAACATCTGTTAATAATGCTATTTCCATTGTGTCAGTTCCTTCCTAATCAGATATCTTGCGGAATTGGCTGATAAAGAATCCATCACTTCCGTACAATTCAGGAGTAATTAAGATACAGCCGTCCTTCAAAATATCCTTGCATTCATGTTCTAGTTTAACCTGCTCAAACTCGGGGTGACTTTCTAAAAATGCCTCAACGACGTGAAAGTTTTCCTCTGAGACGATAGTACAGGTACTATACGTTATTATACCACCTTTTCGTAAGGTTTGACAAACACTACCTAGTATTTCCAGCTGAATTTGCTGTAATGTTGCGAAATCCGCCGTTTCTTTATTGTATTTGATATCTGGTTTGCGACGTAAAAGTCCAATTCCAGAACAAGGAGCATCTACTAAAATCTTATCAAACGAATCCTTCCCAAAAAACTCATGTACTTTTCTGGCATCCAATTTTTGCGTTTGAACCCGATCTGCCACACCCAGACGCTGGGCGTTTTCTTGGATCAAGTCCAACTTGTGATCATAAAGGTCCAAAGCTGTCACCTTACCGGATGTGAGGTAAGAAGCCATATGGGCTGTTTTCCCACCCGGAGCGGCACAGGCATCCAGGACCTGTTCATCACCTTGTAGATCAAGAGTCGGAGCAACCAGTTGACTGGACTCGTCTTGGATGGTAATGGCCCCTTCTGCGAACAAATCATGTCCTGCAAAGTGACCTTGCTCCTTGACCAGACCAGTAACTGCCAAGGTGGAATCAATCGCCTCTAACAAAGCTTTGATTTCCTCTTTTCGGCTCAAGTCGGTCACCCGGATGCTGGCTTTGTTACGCACCAAGAGACTGTCAAAGATGGCTTGCGCTCGCTCTTCACCGTATTCTTCCTTAAGCTTAGACACTAGCCAAACTGGGAGAGAATAGGAAATGGAATCACGCTTGTTTTTGCGTTTAATACTGTCAATGTCTGGCCACCCTTCTCGCAAAATACGACGAAGGACGGCGTTGACCAGTTTTTCACTGCCTTTTTTACGGGCTTTGGCTAGTTCCACCGCTTCATTGACCACTGCGTGATTGGGAACCTTATCCAGATACCGAAGTTGGTAGGCGCTCAGAAGGAGCAGGATATAGAGCCAGCTATCTAGCTTATCCCGGTCTTCGATAAAGTGGGACAGGTACCATTCCAGAGTGAGTTTGCGAGCTACCGTTCCATAGACAATCTCTGTCACCAAGCCCTTATCTGCTACTGAGAGTTGACTGCCCTTGAGGTGTTTGTTTAAGGCAATATTGGAGTATGCTTGGTTGATAAAAACATCCTCTAATACTGCTAGAGCTAGACTTCTAGCCGTTTCTACTTTAGTCACCAAATCGTTCTCCTACAGTCAATGTCCGTCCCACTCCATTGAGGAAGGAAGCAATGTCCATCTTAGGCTTCCCAGCTGGCTGCACTTGCTTGAGAGACAGAGCCCCTTCTGCCGTAGCGACAATCAATTCCTTCTTGCCAATTGAGAGGATCTCGCCTGGAGCTCCCTGACCTTCTACAGGTAGGGCTTCATAGATCTTAAAGCGGTCTCCCTTGAGAAAAGTATGGGCAACAGGCCATGGATTCATCCCTCGGATTTGGTTAAAGAGTTGACGGTTAGTTTTAGTCCAATCCAGTTTTTCTTCCTCTGGTTTGATATTTGGCGAGAAAGTGACCTGGCTTGGGTCCTGAGGCACAGGTTTGATCTCCCCAGCAATATAGCCAGGAAGGGTGTCCAAAAGCAAGTCACGACCAACAATCGCTAATTTCTCAAACAAAGTTCCAACATTATCCTCATCTGTGATGGGGATGCTACGACGGGAAATCATATCACCTGCGTCCATCTCCTTGACCATTTCCATAATGGTCACACCAGCTTCCTCATCCCCTTGAATCAAGGCATAATGAATGGGGGCGCCACCACGGTGTTTGGGAAGAAGGGAAGCGTGAACATTGATCGCAAAATCCATGCTATCAAGAAGTTTACTTGGGAGAAATTGTCCAAAAGCAGCAGTCACAATCCCATCCGCTCCTAAATTCATAATAGCATCCATCTCTGGACTTCCAGATAATTTTTCAGGTTGGTAGATAGGAAGGCCTGCTTCTTTGGCAGCCTGCTTGACTGGGGTTTCTTGGATCACTTTTTTACGGCCGACAGCGCGGTCTGGCTGGGTCACAACAGCTAGAATCTCGTAACGGTCATCTGATAACAACCCCTTCAAAACTGTTGCTGAAAAATCGGGAGTCCCCATAAAGATTAGTTTTGTCATTTCTTCTCCTTCTTATAAAAATTGCTGCGGCTCATGGTCAATGCTGAGACGAAGCTCGCTATTTTCCCGTTCTTGAGTCAAGGCCAAGACCTGATTTAGAGTTGGTCCCAGCTCGTCTTCTATACGGTATTTAATCAAAATCTGGTAATGATAAAGGTTGTGGGTACGGGCGATGGGTTTTGGCGTTGGTCCAAGGATTTTACTAGTTTCCGATAAACCTGAGCGCAAAATTCCCATGACTTCATAGGCACGTTTGACAACCTCTTCTTCTTTCTTGTGAGAGAGGGTAATCCCAATAGTAAAATAATAAGGCGGATAGCCGAGTTGGCGCCTGATACTCATTTCATAAGCATAAAAGCCTTCGTAGTCCTGATCCTTGGCAAAACGAATGGCATAGTGCTCAGGATTGTAAGACTGGATCAAGACCTGACCAGCCTTTTCCGCACGACCTGCACGGCCTGCCACCTGAGTTAAGAGCTGGAAGGTTCTCTCAGAAGAACGAAAATCAGGCAAGTTTAGGGCCGTATCCGCATTGAGCACTCCAACTAGGGTCACATTTGGAAAATCCAAGCCCTTGGCAATCATCTGAGTTCCCAACAAGATATCTGCTTCCCCTCGCCCAAACTGGTCCAGTAAGGCTTGGTGACTGCCTTTCTTGCGGGTCGTATCCACATCCATCCGTAGAATGCGAGCCTGAGGAAAGAGTTCTGCTAGTTCATCGTAGGCTTTCTGAGTTCCTGTACCGTAGTAGCGAATACTGCGGCTCTGACAGTTGGGACAGACATGAGGAATCCCCTTGGAAAAGCCACAGTAATGGCAGTTCATAGTCTTGGTATCCATGTGGAGAGTCAAAGAAATATCACAGTTGGGACAAGTATCCACCGTCCCACACTCCCGACACATAACAAAGCTAGAATAACCCCGACGGTTGAGCATAAGGACTACCTGCTCTTTTTTATCCAAACGGTCTTGGATGGCTTCTAGCAAAGGGGGCGTAAAGTTTGACGTCTCATTCTGTCCGATATAGTCCCGAAAGTCAATCACTTGAACCTCAGGAATAGTGGCTAAAGGATTGGCTCGTTGGGTCAGACGTAAGTGTTGATAGACTCCTTTTCCAGCCCTCGCACGGCTCTCTAAGCTCGGTGTCGCTGAGCCGAGGACCAAGGCTGCTTGATTGTACTGGGCCCGTAAAATGGCGACCTCTCTAGCATGATAACGGGGATTGCTGTCTTGTTTGTAGCTAGCTTCGTGTTCTTCATCGATAATTATGACACCCAGATTTTTCAGTGGAGCAAAGATGGCTGATCTGGCACCAACCACAACTTGAGCATCGCCACGCTCAACCTTGCGCCATTCATCGTACTTCTCACCATTGGACAGGCCTGAATGAAGGATAGCTACTTTATCGCCGAAACGAGCAATGAACCGCTCCGTCATTTGTGACGTCAGAGAAATCTCAGGTACCAGCAAAATGGCTGTCTTGCCCTGATCCAAGGCTCCTTGAATAATCTGCAAGTAAACCTCCGTTTTCCCACTTCCTGTAATTCCTTGTAGGAGGAAAGGAGGTTGTTGACTGTCAATAGCACTGACAACGGCATCACGCGCCTGTCTTTGTTCAGGATTCAGCTCCAAATGTCTACTTGCTTCAATACCTTCGAAATAAGCAGCTGAGCGTTGCACTTCCTTTTGGACTATGGACACAGCGCCTTGTTCCACAAAGAAGTTGACTTGCTCGCGTGAGTAGGATTCTAACAAGCTAGCCAGAGGAGCACTTTCAGGATGAGACAGCAAATAGTCTCTCAGCTCTGCCTTTTTCTTAGCACGGGTAGAAATCTCAGTCTGCTCTAGTCGATTAGCATCAACCTCATACCAAGACTGTGTCTTGACCTTCTTTTGATCGACTGCCTGGTATTCTAAACGGAGTAGCCCTTTTCTAGTCAAACGCATCATTTCTGCCTGTTTGGCAAGGTCTAGAGAAGAAAAGGCTAGCGAAGCTTCTGAACCAAACAAACGCTCTTTGTCTGCCTGACTCAGACCTTCCAGAGGATAAAGAATCTTATCATAACTGGAGTTTAAAAATCCCGGCAACATGGCTTTTAGGATGGAGATTTTGTAAGAAAAGACTGACTTGCGTAACTCTTCAGCTAGCCAGAGTTGCTCTTGAGTCAAGACGGGAGAAAAGTCTAGCACTTCTGCAATCTCCTTCAAGTCCTGATCGGCAGCATCTTCATCCGACTGGGACTCCAGGCCTAGCACAATCCCTTGAATCAAGCGATTGCCTTTGCCAAAAGGAACATGGACCCGCATACCAACTTCTAGCATCTCTACAAATTTCTCAGGGACCTTATAACTATAGGGCTGGTCCGTCTGCATCAGGGGAACATCCACGATAATCTTTGCGATAGCCATCTTCTCACCTCCTTCTTATTAGTAAATTCTTGCAATAGAAAAAATAAGATTGAGTCCCCCCAACCTTAAATTTTTTCACCATCTTCTTTTTCTTTAGCGATTTGCTCTTTGATTTTCTTTTCTTCTTCTTCTTTGCGGCGTTTTTCTTCTTCGATACGGAGACGAACCGCTTCACGTTTTCCTTCTGGATCTGGGTGAATGGTTACATTTCCAGACTCGATTTCTTCCAAAGCACGAAGAGTTGATTTTTCAGACTTAAACTCTTGAGTTGCTGGCGCACCTGCTTCTAGTTCGTGGGCACGTTTTGCTTCCAAGATTACGAGTGAATATTTTGATGGCACCTTGTCTAGCAAGGTATCGATAGAGGGTTTTAACATCATTTGCTTGTACCTATTTCCTATAGTTTATCGAGTGGTTGGAGATTTTGGCAACATCTCCTGGTAGTGACCAATGACACGGTCCACACGGAAGTGTTCTGCTTCGATCACACGCTTGACACGTTCAGCAGCGAGGGGCACCTGATCGTTGACAATGGCATAATCATACTCACGCATGAGAGCAATTTCTTCCTTGGCTTTTTCGATTCGTTGGGCAATCACTTCAGCGCTATCTGTTCCACGACCTACCAAACGATCTTGTAATTCATCCAAATCTGGTGGTGTTAGGAAGATAAAGACAGCATCTGGAACCTTTTTCTTAACCTGAAGAGCTCCTTGGACCTCAATCTCAAGGAAGACATCGATTCCCTTGTCCAGAGTTTCATTGACATAGGTTAGAGGAGTTCCATAGTAGTTACCGACATATTCTGCATATTCCAACATCTGACCTTGACGGATCAGCTCTTCAAACTCTTCACGAGTACGGAAGAAATAGTCCACTCCGTCCACTTCACCAGGACGTTGCGCGCGCGTCGTCATCGATACAGAATATTGAAATTGATTCTCAGAACTCTCAAAAATCTCTCTTCTAACCGTTCCTTTCCCAACTCCTGAAGGACCAGAAAAAACGATTAGCAAGCCTCGGTCTGCCATTATGTCTCCTTTAGTTAGTCTGTGAAATAAAGTAAAATTTCTTTCGGATACTGATGATCGCGTCAGTTATTCTTCTACAGTCTTTCTATCTAGTGTAACAAAAAAGCAGTAATTTTTCAACTGCTCTTTCTTATTTATTTAGCATAATCTACTGCACGAAGTTCACGGATCACGGTTACCTTGATATTTCCTGGGTAATCGAGATTATTTTCAATTTTCTCACGAACTTTGTGAGCCAAGATTGTGACTTTGTCGTCCTTGATTTGTCCTGGATTAACCATGATACGGATTTCACGTCCTGCTTGAAGGGCAAAACTATTTTGCACTCCTTCAAAGCCATTGGCGATTTCTTCCAAGTCATGGAGACGCTTGATATAGCTTTCAAGAGACTCACTACGAGCACCCGGACGCGCTGCACTCAAGGCATCTGCTGCAGCAACGATCACTGCAATGACGCTTTCGGCTTCCACATCTCCGTGGTGGCTAGCAATGGTATTCACCACAACTGGGTGTTCCTTGTACTTACGAGCCAACTCCGTACCAATCTCAACGTGGCTACCTTCAACCTCGCGGTCAATAGCCTTCCCGATGTCGTGAAGGAATCCAGCACGACGGGCAAGAGCTGCATTTTCACCAAGTTCACTGGCGATGATACCAGATAGCTTAGCAACCTCAATCGAATGACGCAAGACATTTTGCCCATATGAAGTACGGAACTGCAAGCGTCCCATGATCTTCATCAAGTCTGGATGAAGATTTGGCGCACCAATCTCATAGGCTGCAGCCTCACCGTATTCACGGATTTTATTGTCAATCTCTTGACGGTTTTTCTCCACCAACTCCTCGATACGAGCTGGGTGGATACGGCCATCCTTGAGCAACATTTCCATGGTCATACGAGCAATTTCACGACGAATCGGATCAAATCCTGACAAGGTTACCACTTCCGGTGTATCGTCGATAATCACATCAACCCCTGTCAAACTTTCAAAGGTACGAATGTTTCGACCTTCACGACCGATAATGCGACCCTTCATGGTATCGTCTGGTAGGTGAACTGTTGAGTTTGTTGACTCTGCTACATAGTCACCAGCGATACGCTGCATAGCCTGAACCAAGATATCTTTCGCAATCTTGTCTGAACGTTCCTTCACTTCTTGCTCTGCCTCACGAATGCGACTAGCAATTTCCTTGGTCAAGTTTTCCTCTGTCTGAGCCAAGATAATATCTCGAGCCTCAGTTTGGGAAAGGGAACCGATACGTTCAAGTTCAGCTTCTTTTTGTCTTTCGACTTCCTCTAATTGCTCTTCACGTGCATCAAGGTTTTTTGCTCTATCAGAAATACTTTGTTCTTTTTGTTCAAGTGTTTTTTCTTTGTTCGTCAAATTGTCGTCTTTGCGGTCAAGGCTCGCAGCTCTCTCCGTCAAACGACTTTCAATTTGCTTGAGCTCCTGACGTTCTGACTTAAATTCAGCGTCCACTTCTTCACGGTATTTTCTGGCTTCCTCTTTGGCCTCCAATAGTGCTTCTTTTTTAAGAGACTTGCTTTCGCTCTTGGCTTCATTTAGCAATAAATCCGCTTCACGCTCAGCTTGTCCTCGTAAATTAGTTGCTTCTTGTTCAGCATTTAGAAGCATCAACTCTGCAGCCTCTTGAGATGATTTCATCTTAGCTGAGATGCTGACATATCCAATGACTAAACCAATGATGACGGCAAAAACAGCAATCGCAAGTGTCATGATTTCCATGTTTTTACCTCATTAAATTTGTTTATCGAATGACATACATTCTTTAATATTCTATCATAAAAAAGGAATTTAAACAAACCTAAAATTAAGAGTTTCTACTGAAATTTAGACAAAGAGTCATCTATTTCAAAGATCTATTGCATTAATATATGTAGTGGAATATCATTAATTGTAATTTGTCCTCTTGATTCCAAAGGTAGGCATTTTTTTATAAAGTTCTGATATTTCTCGTCGTCCAATGCATCTATATTATCAATTTGATAATTATTTTTTATTCTATCATTCAAAATATCATAGTAAATTTCAACTAAACAGTACTTCGTCTCGCCAAAAAGTACTTTACTACGATCATAATACACTTTATGTCCTGTTTTTGAGATAAATAGATTCCTTATTCCTACTTCCCATAGACACGATAACAATCGTAAATAACATATAAATATAGGTATGTATGTGTAGGCGTGACCAAAATACATATCCTTCTCTGAAGCAGGTAAAAAACCCAAAGAACTTAAACCTGCAAACTTTTCTAACATTTCAAAATGAAAATATGCGTCTAACTCATAGAACTGGTCATACTCATCTACTTCATAAATGCCATTACAAAATTCAAAAAATAATACTAGAATACTATCAGTTCCCAAACGACCATTCAAATAATCAACGATATAATCGTATATATCATCATCGTTAAACATATAATTATTCTTAATTATATTTGAAAGTTCTTCAATTGATTTCTGGAACTCTCTTAAACTTGGCTTTTTAACTTTTGAATCTTTATTTTTATCTTGTACAACTCTCTCATCTATATTTCCAGAATAAATTTTATAAATTAGTGATAAAATTTTCCCAAGGTCATTATCTCTCAATTTACTCTTTTTCAAAATGTTATCTATGACTTCCTCTGTAGATACCATTCTATTATGATTTAACTTAAATTTATTATCAATGAGATTTTTCTTTGTTGATTCTATTTCCTCACTATTTAAAATTACAATAATTTTAAATCTTTTATTCTCAGAAAGATAGTCAATATAACCCAATAAATCATTGTAGTCTGAAGGGTTATCTGATGTTTCTGTATATGAAACCCGTTCAAAATCATCAAAAATAATGATAGAATCTCGCTTCATCAAATCCGTTCCAACTGTTTTAAAGAACCATTTAAAAATTCCTCCAACAAGTGGAATAAAGTCCAAATTTCCGAGTATGGATTGTTTTTCTATTTCATTGATCAATATTTTCTCGGCTTGCTCTCTTGTTTTTATCCCAAAGCAGGAAATATAGTAGATTTCTTTCTTTTTGTAATTTTGATTTTCAAAAAATGTCTTTATAAAAAATGTTTTCCCACTCCCCCAAGAACCATCCAGCCAGAAGACATTATGAATAGAGTCTGGACTATTTAAAAACTCCACCAGATGACTTTGATAAGGATAGTCATCCAAGTCATATTCTAGAAATAGATTTGGATCCAGTTTTTTATAACTCAGTTTCTTATAACTAACTTTTTTAAAAATTATGTCTAAAAACCAGAACAGTATTGTTGGTATAGTCAGTGCTAACAATAGTATTACACGATTTTCATACAAAATTGAAATAATATCTTTTAAAAAATTATAATTAGATACAAATTTATAAATAGGTAAAGCAAAGCGTTTAAATTGTTCAATCTCAAGTGCAAGATACAGTACCCATATACTGGCTATAAATATTTTATACCACTCAACAATTCTAACATTACTACTCCATGATGGTCTTTTCAATAAATATTTCAATGATTTGAAATTCAGAAAAAAATTAAGAATCCTCGTCATTATATTTTTCGTATATCCCCCTTTTAATCTATATTATCATGATTATACCACAAAATAAGAGTTATTAAGCGGATTCAAGGGACAAGAATCTAGTTATTATACTAAAATTTTTCGCTGATTTTTTAACTTAGGAAGTCTGTCATTTGCCAAAAAACTTTATCTTAAACTTACTTTCTAAAATTGCTAAAATAAAAAGCCTACCTCCCAGTAGACTTAGTAATGATCTTTGAAGGACAAGAAGGCCACGCTATTTCCATCTATCATATAAATCAAGCGATTTTCTGCATCAATACGCCGTGACCAAGCTCCTTGATAGTCATATTTGAGTGGTTCTGGTTTCCCCATTCCTACAAAAGGATCGCGTTGAATATCCTTGATTAATTTATTGATTCTTTTTAATGTTTTCTTATCTTGGTTTTGCCAATAGCAATAATCCGCCCAGGCATCTTCTGTAAACTTGAGCAGCATTTCTCACTCCTCAATCACATGTACCTGAGTGCTTCCAGCACGAACTTGAGCCATTCCTCGCAAGACCTTGTCAGAAAGTTCCTTATTTTGAGCGATTCTCAGGGTTTCTTGAATACTATCCCACTCGCTCTTTGAAAGGACTACAATATCCTCATCTGGATTTTTATTGACCACCGTCAAAGGTTCAAATTCATCGTTTACCTTTTTCATGTAGTCTTTTAAATGATTTCGGAATGTTGAGTAAAGAACTGCTTCCATAACCATACCTCATTTTACCTCTTTTCCACTATTATACACGAAAAGAAAGAAATTGTCAGGAACTTGTACAAGATTTTTCTATCTATTTATTCGAAAATCTTCTAAAAAAGTCCACCTTTCAGTAGACTTAGTTTGTTTCTATTCTAATCGGAACTCTGCCAAAATTCTGCTCTGCAATACTTGGCTGTCCTAGTTGGTAAATCTGGTCTGCCTTTTGAGTCATAGCATCCCAAGGTTCTTTGCCAATTCGGCTGACTAGATGGACCTGTGCTTTCAGAGACTTGAGGTGTTGTCTGCCTTTTTCAGTAAAGCCAAGGACATGGATGGCTTCTGGCAAGTCGCTTTCTCTGGCCTGCACCAAAATATAGGTCAAGAGGCGTCTGATACGCGCCTTGGTATAACGCTTTGTCGCAACCGCCTCGACCAATTCGTCAACAGACTGGGCCGTCTTGGTGGCATCCTTGATACGTACTGCCATTTCTTGATTGACCTGATAAATGGTGGTTAGGTCTGGATTTGACAAGATTTGATAGCGGAGCAAAGGAAAATAGTCATCCCAACTCACCTTACTGGCCTGGACAAAGAGGGCAAGAGAAGGCATAAAACGGTCTAAGAAATCTTGGTCTGATTGATGCTGGCGGAGAGCTGTTGCCGAGGCAAAGTCCACATCCTTGTCCACAGAATGATAACCAGCCCCCTGACGCTGAATCGGATGGAGCTTGATATTCCGCCCAGCAACGGCCTTGGAATAAGCCAGAGCTAGAACATGATTGGGCGTCTTTCCTGAAAAATCAAGACCTACAAATTCCTTCCACATGGCTTGAGTTTTCTGAGGATAGGAAAGGGAATCAGGCAGATTTTCCACAAATTTCTCCATCTCAGTACCTTGCTCTATGTATAAGTCAGATATTTTTTGATAATCCAGAACTTCCTCTGTCCCGAAAGCTAG
>ERZ773090.32-NODE-32-length-176596-cov-6.04505_pt1 | contig 176596 bp, 178 predicted proteins | sample MGYA00580579_ERZ773090 | MGnify/ENA primary metagenome ERZ773090 (study PRJEB29015, sample SAMEA2738014) | human oral metagenome | biome: human oral; feature: human-associated habitat; material: dental | place: China | collected 2132 ... | reverse complement strand
CAAAGGCCGAGGGTACTTCGTTGGAGACGACGTGGGAGAGTAGGTAGTTGCCGCAAAAGCAAAGCTCGTGATGTGTCACGGGCTTTTTTGGTCTACGTCAAATGTTACGGACATGCGTGCTCCACGCAAACACTTAGTTGCGCAAGCGTTCGTGTGCTTGTACGCTCAAATACCGTTGGACTTCTTAAACGCGCTACGCTTGAACGAAAGAAGTCCAACGGGGCGTACCGCACACTTTTCCCGCTTGCTCCACTAGGGGTTGCTTAGGAGCATCGCTGTCCGCATTTTTTCGTAACATTTATCATAGCCCCTTTTTTTCCTTTATCATGAGATGAGCTGTGAAATGTCACTAAGATGAGACACTCCTCCTTGCATTTTCATTATAGTGTGACTATAATAGGGAATGTTTCGTTCTTTCTCTGATAGGGCGGCGGTACATATATATCAGCGATTTCTTGACTGCCCGCTATGAAGGAGGCTGTTTTATGATTTTAGATCGGTTGGAGAATCTGCCGCTTGGCAGATTCCAGTACAAGCTGCTTGCTGTGACGGGGCTTGGTTGGCTGTTCGATGCGATGGACACGGGACTGATTGCATTTGTCCTGCCGGTGCTTGCGCGGGAGTGGAGTCTCACGCCGGCACAGGTGGGGTGGATCGGCTCGATTGGGCTGATCGGAATGGCACTTGGTGCTGTGCTTGCGGGGACGATTGCGGACCGCATTGGGCGCAAGCAAGTGTTTACAATCACCGTTCTCCTCTACAGCATATCGACGGGGTTGTGTGCGGTGGCATGGAGTTATGAGTCGCTGCTTGTGTTCCGCTTCCTCGTGGGCTTTGGTCTGGGCGGAGAGTTACCCGTCGCGGCGACACTGATGAGTGAGTACGCACCTGCAAAGCTGCGCGGACGGTTCATTGTCCTTCTTGAGAGTTTCTGGGGGCTCGGGTGGCTAGCGGCGGCATGCATTGCCTATCTTCTGATTCCGGTCTTTGGATGGCAGGCTGCCTTCCTCATCGGTGCGCTGCCCGCACTCTATGTGTTCCTCCTGCGGCTGCACATGCCGGAGTCGATTCGCTATCTGCTCTCGAAGGGGCGCGTGGATGAGGCAAAGGCGATTATCCGCGACATCGAGCGTCAGCTGAAGATGCCGGAGCGTCCGTTCCTCGATCAGCTCGCACCGGGCAGGGTCGAGGCGGAGCGTGTGGAAACACCGGGCTTTGCGTCGCTCTGGGCGAAGGGGATGCGCCGCCGTACAACGATGCTCTGGCTGGCCTGGTTCGGCATTGTGTTCAGTTACTATGGGATCTTTATGTGGCTGCCGTCGATTGTGTATGCGCAGGGGTTTGAGATTGTCAAGACGTTCGAGTATGTGCTCATCATGACGCTTGCGCAGCTGCCCGGCTACTATGCGGCGGCGTATCTAGTGGATGTGATTGGGCGACGCTATACGCTCGGCCTGTTCCTGCTGCTGAGCGGTGTATGCAGCTATTTCTTTGGCAATGCGGGCGAGGTCTCGGCACTTCTCGTCTGGGGTGCGGCGATGAGCTTCTTCAACCTCGGTGCGTGGGGCGTGATCTACACCTATACGCCGGAGCAGTATCCGACGTCGATGCGTGCGCTTGGCAGCGGCTGGGCGGCGGGCTTCGGGCGCATCGGCGGCATGATTGCCCCGATGCTCGTCGGTGTAATGCTCGCGAATGCCTTCCCGATGAGCGGAATCTTTATGATGTTTGCAGCGGTCTTTGCACTGATTTCCGGTACGGTAATTCTCCTCGGACGCGAGAGCAAGCAGCAGACGCTCGAGGAACTGGAGCATTCCCTCAGCTGACGGAAAAAACTAGCGAAAATTTCTTGACTGTGCTACAATAGGGCAGATAGACTCTATTGTAGCACAGTTTTTTTGAGGTGACATTTTGCGATATTCTTTGAAACGCCTTGCAGCGGCGTCTCTTTTTGCGTTTACGTTCAATTTTTATACGCCGGCCTCCCATGCGATGCCGCCGATCCTCCCGTACAGCGAGGTGACGGCAGGGATGCAGGGGACGGCATACACGGTGCTTGATACATCGGGGGAGATTCACGCGTTCCCCGTTGAGATTCTCGGTGCGATGGAGGGCGGAAAGGGCTCTCAGCGCATGATCATGGCGCGGACGAGCGGCGATCTCATCGAGCGTGTCGGCGGTGTGCTCCAAGGGATGAGCGGCAGCCCGATCTATGTGGATGGTCGTCTTGTTGGTGCGCTTGCTGCAGGTCTGAAGGATCTCAGCCCCTACACATTCTTTATCACGCCGATCGAGGATATGACACCGCTCTGGTCGATGCCGGATATTAAGAATCAGACGAGTATTGATACGGTCGATATCGTGAAGGCAATCGAGGAGCGCAAGAAGGCAGAGGAAAAACGCCGTCTGCGCGAGCGCGAGAAAAAATTTGCGAAGATGTCGGGCGAGGAGCGCGAGGCAGAGTGGCGGGATATGATCGCGGCGCTGAACGGTGAAAAGACGGAGGACACTGTGGAGTCGTCCGACGAACCTGCAGCAGAGGATGATTCTGCTGCAGCGCATACGGCTGCATCCTCTGAGGATACTGCAGACAAGCCTGAGAATACGGCGGAGGAGAAGGCATATTTCTTTACGCAGGGCTTTAACGCTGCGGGGCTGCGCTATTTGCAGAACAACCTTCCAATGAATGGAGCCTCCTTCCTGCCGCTCGGCGGTTTTGGCGCAAGTTCCAAGCTGCACACACGCTATGATGCGACGCTCGCGGGCGGACAGCCGGTCGGCGTGGCTCTTGTCTACGGTGACTTCAGCATCGGCGCGACGGGAACGGTGACGGCGGTCGATGGGAAGAAGGTCGTTGCATTCGGGCACTCCTTCATGCACAAGGGGAACGTCAACTACTTCATGACGGATGCGGATGTCATCGGGACGATTGCGGGGCAGAGCAACGGCGTGAAGATCGCGAACATCGGCAGCGTGATTGGGCGCGTCAATCAGGATCGTGAGACGGGGATCGCAGGCGTGCTCGGAACATTCCCAACGGCGGTGCCGGTGCAGATCCACGTCAAGGACAATGCACTTGGAACGGAGGAGACGTTTGGTGCGCAGATCGCCTACGACGAGGACTTCCTCCCAATTCTCTCGGGCAGTGTCGCCTATGCCGCGATGAGCCGTGTCTCGGATGCGCTCGGGAGCAGCACGGCGCGGATCCGCTTTGCGATTCGTACGAACGCATACGAGGGCGGTCTCTTTGAGCGGCGCAATATGTACTACAGCGCGGCGGATGTCGGACAGGTCGCCGTGACGGAACTGTTGCAGGCGATGAATCTGATCGTGACAAACGCGGAGAAGGAATCCGACGTCATTGATGTCAATGTGGATGTAGAGCTGGACGGCACGCGCAATACGGCGGTGCTCGTCTCGGCGACACCGGATAAGATGACGGTAAAGCCGGGGGATACCGTGACATTCCGGACGAAGATCCGCCCGTATCGGAAGTCGGAGGAGACGCTGTCGATTCCGTATACAGTACCCAAGACGCAGCCGGCGGGGATGCTGAACCTCGATATCCGCGGCGGCGGCTTTGTGCCCGTGAACCCGCTGATGCTGCTTGCACAGGCAGGACTTGAGGTGCCGGATGATGAGGAGAAGTTCAAGTCGACGGGCGACCGACTGCGTGAACTCGCGGAGCAGGGACAGAACAACGAGATCATCATTGCACCGGGAGCGGCGCCTGCACCCACCTCCGAGAAGGAGATGAAAAAGCGCATGAAGGCGGTGGCAAAGGCATCGGCACGTGCGGCACAGGATGAGCCGGAGAAGCGCGTGACGTTGCTCGCGGATCCCAAGAAGAAAGATGAGAAAGAGAAATTCTTCGCACCGTATGTGATTGAGAACGTGATACACGCGACGCTCAAGGTAGAGGAATAAGCCGATGGAGGGGAACGGCGAATGGAACAACTGGTGATTCACGGAGGAAATCCACTGCGCGGACGCGTGAAGATCGGCGGAGCGAAGAATGCGGTACTCCCGATCATCGCGGCGGCCCTCCTCGGCAGTCGTGGCGTGAGTGTGCTTGACGATGTGCCGGCGCTCGAGGATGTCTATACGATCTCCTCGGTGCTGCGCTCGCTCGGCGTAAAGGCGGACTATGCCGCGAAGGAGCATCGGCTGACGATCGATGCATCGCGAATTGAGACGGTATCGGCGCCCTACGAGCTCGTACGCAAGATGCGTGCCTCCTTTCTCATCATGGGGCCCCTGCTTGCGCGTGAGGGACACGCGGAGATCTCTCTGCCAGGCGGCTGTGCGATCGGAACGCGTCCGATTGATCTGCACCTCAAGGGGTTTGAGGCACTCGGCGCCGAGATCGATATCACACAAGGGGCGATTCACGCCTCTGCGCCGCACGGGCTCAAGGGGGCACGAATCTACTTCGATTTCCCGAGCGTCGGCGCGACGGAGAATGTGATGATGGCGGCGTCCTGCGCCGAGGGCCAGACAATCCTTGAGAATCCTGCGCTCGAGCCGGAGATTGTCGATCTCGCAAACTATCTGAACGTCATGGGCGCACACATACGGGGAGCCGGGACAAATCAGATCAAGATTGACGGCGTACCGGGGCTCAAGGCGGCAGGCTATACGATCATCCCCGACCGCATTGAGGCGGGGACGTATATGGTCGCAGCGGCGATGACGGGCGGCGATGTCTTTATCGAAAATGCGATCAGCGAGCACTTGAAGCCGGTTGTTGCAAAGCTCACTGAGGCGGGCGCGCAGATCGAGGAGGATATTGCGGGCATCCGCGTGCGCGCGGATAGCTCTATGAAAGCAATCGATCTCAAGACCTTGCCCTATCCCGGCTTTCCGACGGATATGCAGGCACAGTTCATGGCGATGCTTGCCGTTGCGGAGGGGACCAGTGTCGTGACGGAGACGGTATTTGAAAATCGGTTCATGCATGTGGATGAGCTTGTACGCATGGGGGCACAGATCCGCGTGGACGGACGGACGGCGACGGTTGAGGGCGGAAGAGTGCTCAAAGGCGCTGCCGTACGTGCGACGGATCTGCGCGCAGGTGCGGCGATGGTGCTCGCCGGCCTCGTGGCAGAAGGCGAGACACGTGTCGGCTACATCCATCACATCGATCGCGGCTATGACGATCTCGTGGCAAAACTCGTTGCGCTTGGTGCGGACATCCGCCGTACTGAGGGGATATGGGACGAATGCGAAAAATCACTTGCATAAATGGAATTTATGCGATAAAATCTAGTAGGAACGACCGATTGAGGAGGAATGAGTCATGAAGCACATCAAGACGGTCAACAAGCCGACGATGCAGTCCACGCTCTACACGGGCGGATGCGGCGAATGTCAGGCATCCTGCCAGTCTGCCTGCAAGACTTCCTGCACGGTGGGCAACCAGCCCTGCGCGAAGTAAGACGGGGGAATCGGCGCAGCCCTTCTCGTTTGCGAGAGGGGCTTTTTCTGTGTGTTTGTCCTGCATACGCTACGCAAACACTTAGTTGCGCAAACGGTCGTACACTTATCTGCCTAAATACCTGCGGACTTCTTAAACGCGCTGCGCTTGAACGAAAGAAATCCGCAGGGGGCAGAACGTGTACTTTCCCCGTTTGCTCCACTAGGGTTTGCTTAAGCGTATTGCATTTCCAAGAGTGTTTATGAAGGAGAAAAAATGAAAGTCCGAACGCATAAGTTCAAGCAGAACGGTATGCATATCCTCGTCGATGTGAACAGCGGCGCAGTTCATGTGATCGACGAGATGATTTACGATATGATGGATGACTTCGACGGAACAAACGACGAAGCGGTGATTGCACGTCTTGGGGGGCGTTATCCCGAGGCGGAACTGCGCGAGGCGTGCGGGGAACTGCACGAGCTGATGGCGGCGGGCGCACTCTTTGCGCCCGACATCGACGTGCCGCCCACGTTCAAGTCGCGCGGGCTCGTGAAGTCGCTGTGCCTGATGGTGGCGCAGGACTGCAATCTGCGCTGCAAGTACTGCTTCGGCGACGGCGGCAGCTACGGCGGACACCGCGCCGTCATGAGCCCCGAGGTCGGACGTGCGGCGGTGGACTTCATCATCAACGGCTGCGGCCCGCGCAAGCACTGCGAGATCGACTTTTTCGGCGGGGAGCCGCTCATGAACCTCGGCACGGTGAAGGAAGTCACAGAATACGTCCGCAAACGCGAGCCGGAGACGGGCAAGGAGTTCAAGCTGACGCTGACGACGAATGGCATGCTGCTCTCGGATAAAAACATCGCGTGGCTGAACGACAACAATATCTCGGTTGTGCTCTCCTCGGACGGGCGGCGCGAGGTGCACGATGCCATGCGCCCCGATGTGCGCGGCAACGGCTCCTATGATGTTGTCATGAAGAACTTCAAGAAGCTCGTGGACGCGCGTGATGGCAATGACTACTATCTGCGCGGGACGTATACGCGCGAGAATCTCGACTTTACAAAGGATGTGCTCGCGATGAACGAGGCGGGCTTTGACATCCTCTCAATGGAGCCTGTCGTGCTCAAGGACAGCCCACTCGGCTTCACAGAGGAAGATCTGCCGCGCATCTTCGCCGAGTACGATCATCTGACCGAGACGTATCTCAGCCGTGTGCGCGCGGGCAAGGGGTTCTTCTTCTTCCACTTCAATATGGATCTGAATCACGGCCCGTGTGTTGCAAAGCGGCTTGCGGGCTGCGGCGCGGGACATGAGTACTATGCGGTCGCGGAGAACGGCGACCTCTATCCGTGCCATCAGTTCGTCGGACGTGAGGGCTACCGGCTTGGTTCGGTCTTTACGGGCGTGGAGAGCATGGAGCTGCCGACGTATTTCCGCAACTCCCATGTGCTGAATAAGCCTCTCTGCCGTGACTGCTGGGCGCGGTTTTACTGCAGCGGTGGCTGTCATGCGAATGCAGACCTCTTCCACGGGGATATCCGGCATCCGTACGAGCTGGGCTGTGAGATTCAGAAGAAGCGCCTTGAGTGCGCCATTCTCGTACAGGCGGTGCTTGCGCTCGAACAGGAGGCGGAGGAGGAGACACCGGAGGAAATGCGCAAGCGGGCGTGATTTATTCCGTTTACGTTAAAAAATTCCTTGACAAGCAGTATGGTATCCGTTATAATTCTCCATGTTGCCGCAAGCGACACAGGGGTATCGCCAAGTTGGTAAGGCACGGGATTCTGAATCCCGCATGCGTTGGTTCGAGTCCAGCTACCCCTGCCATTCGTAAATTCGGAGCCGCAATTATTTGCGGCTCCTTTTGTATTTGTTGAAAAAATCATTGAAAACTATTCTTAATTTTGCTACGATATGGAGACGATTAATCTCATCGAAGGAGTTGTTACCATGAACGAAAAGAAACGCAGATGCGGCATCACAGACGTACTGCTGCTCGTGCTGAATCTTATCTTCTTTGTCGGCATACAGACAGTATTTGCGCCCTGTGAGGCGCGCCCCGACGGCTCGTGGATGACATGTCACTGGGCGGGGCAGGCACTCATTGGGATTGCGGCGGCACTGCTCGCGATTGCCGGCATGCATCTTGTCATTCCGCGTGCACAGGTCAAGATCGGCCTCTCACTTGCCGTGATTCCGGTCTCCGTATTGGCATTCGCTGTGCCGGATCATCTCATCGATCTCTGCATGATGGAGACGATGCACTGCCATACGGTGATGGAGCCGGCGGTGACGGTACTCTCGCTGTTGAACGTGCTGCTTGCCGCTGCTGATATTTATGTCTATCAAAAAGGGGAGAACGGATGAACTTCGCATATCTGCTTGCTATGCGCACCTGCCGCAGGAATACGACGCGCTTCGCCGTACTTGCAGTGCTGGTATCAATTCTCGCACTCGTGATCTTCGGCGGCTCCGAGGTGCTGCTCGGACTTCAAGGGGGGCTCATGCGTTTTCAGCAGCGGCTTGGGGCAGATGTCGTGGTACTGCCGAAGGAGGCGGCAGAGACACGGGCGCTTGAGGGCGTACTCGTACAGGGCGTGCCTGCGCATTTCTATATGGAGGCGCGTTATCTGGATGAACTGCGCGGAATGGCAGGCGTTGCCCAGGCAACACCACAGTTTTTTCTTGCCTCGGCACACGCGGGGTGCTGCTCGGTGGCGGTGCAGCTGATCGGCTTTGATCCCGCGACCGATTTCACGATTCGCCCATGGATGCAGGAGAGCCGTGCTGCGGAGATGGGCTTCGGGGACATCCTCGTCGGCAGCGGTATATCGGTTCCTGCAGATGCGATGCTGACATTTTACAACACGCCATGCCGTGTGGTCGGGCGACTGAGTCCGACGGGGACGGGGATGGATACGGCGGTTTATACGAATATGGAGACGATGCGTGCGATGATGGCAAATGCAGCATCGCTTGACTTCGATTATTTCCAAGGGATTCCAACGGAAAATGCGATCTCTGCCGTGATGATTCGGACAGCGGAGGGGTTCACGCCCGATGGGCTCGCGGCTGCCATCAATGAGAGCTATCCCGCACTCTCGGCAAAGGCAGCGCACGGGATGGTGCATCATGTGGAGGCGGGGCTCGGCGGCATTCTCGAAACGGTCGGTGTCCTGATCGTATTTGTCTGGGGGATTGCCGTTGTCGTTCTCGGCATCGGATTCCATCTGTCTGCACGGGAGCGGCGGCGTGAGTTCTTGATCCTGCGCATCGCGGGCGCAACACGTTCCTTCTTGCTGCGATTGATGCTGACGGAGGCGGTCATTACCTCGGCGGTAGGCGGAGCGGCAGGTATCGCCATCGGTGCGCTTGTTCTGCTGCCGTTTGCCGGTCTCATGAAGGAGGGGTTGATGCGCCCCTATCTCCTGCCGGATGTCGGAACGATCGCTATGCTCGCCGTGAATACACTCGCTGTGGCGATCCTGTCGGGGACCCTCTCAGCAGCGTGGACGGTGGGGCGCGTGACGAATACGCAGATCAGTGAGATGCTGCGGGAGGATGGATGATGGAACTTCGTGCGGAGAAAATCAGTCAGGACTTTTTGCGCTATAGTGCAAAGGATGGCTATTTCATAGCGGTGCAGGAGACGGATCTCCGCCTTGCGGCGGGGACTCTTACAGTGGTGACGGGGCGTTCGGGCAGCGGCAAGAGCACGCTGCTCCATATCCTAGGTGGGCTGATGAAGCCTGTGACGGGGCGCGTGCTCGTGGATGATGTGGATCTCTATGCGATGGGGGAGGACGCACGTACCCGTCTGCGCAGCCGCTGCATCGGCATCGTTCCGCAGCGTCTGATGTCGCTCGCGGCGCTCTCGGTGCGCGAGAATATCCTGCTGCCCGCACTGCTTGCGGGCAAGGCAGAAAAATTTGCCCCGCGTGCGGATGAACTGATGGAACACCTCGGTATCCGTAAGCTGGCATCGGTTGCTCCGTCCGAACTCTCGGGCGGGGAACTCAGGCGCGTGACGATCGCACGCGCACTCGTGATGCAGCCGGGCATCCTCCTCGCGGATGAGCCGACGGGCGATCTCGATGAGGAGAATACACAGAGTGTTCTCCGTCTCCTGCGCGAGACCGCCCATGCGGGCACTGCCGTCCTCCTCGTCACGCACGAGAGTGACGCACGGAACTACGCCGATACCTGCTATACAATGACGGCGGGGAAATTGGAAAAAATCGCATAAGAAATCCCGAACGGTGACGAATCACTGTTCGGGATTTTTGCGCTTTAGTCCCTCAGAAGCATAAGCTCCTCGATGGGGAAGTTGAAATGCAATGTATCGCCGATGCCGGCTTCGTGTGCGTGCCACGTTGCTTTGTCGATTTCCCAGCGGATGGGCATCGCTCCATCGGCGAAGCGCAGTATGACGATGTAGGTAAAGGTGCTCTCGATGACCTCGGCGATGCGTGCAGGGAGCGCATCCACATCGTTCTCTGTCGCAAGCACAAGATAGTGTGCGCGGACGGCGATGTGGCGCACGTCCGTCGCCGCGTCGGCGACGCGAAGCGTGATGCCCCAGTCGGTCGCCGTGACGTGCGTTTCGTCCACACGGTGAGCGGCAGAGATATTCTTGCAGCCCGTGAGTGTGGTCGCAGCACACGTACGTGGATTGCGAAAGAGTTCGTGCTTATCCGTCGGCGGTGTGAGCTGCCCTCGATCGACGGTCGCGATCTCCTGTGCGATGCGGAATGCCTCGTCGCGGTCGTGGGTGACGAGGATTGCCGAGATGTCCTGCATGGCGAGGATTTCGCGCAGTGCAAGCTCGATCTGCCACTTGAGGTGAGTGTCGAGTGCGGAGAGCGGCTCGTCGAGGAGCAGCACATCCGTGCCGCGTGCGAGGATACGTGCAAAGGCGACGCGCTGCTGCTGTCCGCCCGAGAGCCCCGCAGGATAGGCGTTTTCCAGCCCTTCCAGCGAGAACCGTGCGACGTTCTCTTTGAAGATACGCTCCTTTTCCTCACGCGTGCCGTCCAGCGCAAAGATGATGTTCTCGCGCACGGTCATGTTCGGAAAGAGGGCGTAGTTCTGAAAGAGGTAGCCGACGCTGCGTGCCTGCGGCGGGAGGTTGATGCCCTTTTCACTGTCAAAGAGGATGCGCTCGTTCAGGACAATCTGTCCGCAGTCGGGACGCTCGAGCCCCGCGATGCACTTGAGCGTCATGCTCTTGCCGCTGCCCGATGCGCCGAGGAGGGCGAGGGTCGTGTCCGTGAGCGTAAAGTTTGCCGCAAGAGTGAAGTCACGCAGGCGTTTTTCGATGTTGACGACGAGCTTCATTCACGCACCTCCCGTTTGAGGTACAGGTTCATCGCTCCGATAAAGAAGAGTGAGAACAGGGAGATGATGATCGCCCAGCGAAAGGCGAGGTCGTAGTCGTTCGCTTGTACCGCCGCATAGATGGCGGTGGACATGGTCTGCGTACGTCCCGGAATATTGCCCGCGAACATGATGGTTGCGCCGAACTCACCGAGTGCGCGGGCAAACGAGAGGACGAGCCCCGCGAGGATTCCGTGCCGTGCATTCGGCAGAATGATACGCCAGAAGATGCGCCAGTTGCTGACGCTGAGGGTCTGTGCCGCATGGATCATGTTTCGGTCAATCGCCTCGAACGCGCCGCGTGCTGTGCGGTACATGAGCGGGAGGCTCACGATGACCGCCGCGATGACCGCCGCGCGCCAAGTAAAGACGAGCGGCAGGTCGATTGCCAGGAGGAAACTTCCAATCGTACTGCGCTTTCCGAAGAAGAGCAGGAGGAAGAATCCGACGACGGTCGGCGGCAGAACGAGCGGCAGGGTAATCACGGCGTCGGCGATCGTGCCCGCGAGGCGGCTGCGGATCTGCAGGACGCCGTAGGCGAGTGCAATGCCGACGAAGAAGGTGATGACCGTCGCAAGACCCGCGACCTCAAGCGAGATGATGAGCGGGGATAACGTTTCGTCCGTCATTATTTCACTTTGAAGCCGTATTTCTCAAAGACTTTCTTCGCAGCGTCCGTCTGGAGGAACGCGAGGAAATCCTTTGCTTCGTTCATGTTCTTCGCATCCTTGAGGACGGCGGCGGGGTAGACGATGGGCTTATGTGTACCCTCGGGAGCAACGGCGGCGACCTTTACCTTATCCGAGATGGCGGCATCGGTTGCGTAGACAACGCCGCAGTCCGCATCGCCCGTCTCGACCCACGCGAGCACTTGACGGACATCCGAGCCGTAGACGGCGCGCGCTTTGACATCATCGAGGATGCCGAGCTTCGTAAAGACTTCCTCACTGTACTGTCCGACGGGTACGCCCTTCGGTTCACCGAGCGCGATGTGCGCGACCTGCGGGTCAAGCACTGCCTTGAAGTCGGGGAGGTTCAGCTTGCTGTCCTTCGCCGTAATCAGCACCACGTCGTTGATGAGCAGATCGACGCGCGTGCCGTCCGCTAGGAGTTTCTTCTCGTCGAGCGCATTCATCTGTTTCTGTGCAGCGGAGACAAAGACATCGGCGGCGCCGCCGTTCTCGATCGCCTGCTGGAGTGCACCGCTGCTGCCGAAGTTGAAGACGAGCTTCGTATTTCCGTGCTCCTTCTCGTACATTCCGCCGAGTTCCTTCATCGCGTCTGTGAGGCTCGCCGCCGCAGAGACCTGCAGTTCGACGGGACCCTCCTTCGGCGTGTCCATCTTGTTTGCGCTGTCTCCGCCGCCCACGCAGCCGGCAGTAAAGAGTGCCATGGCGGTGAGACCTGCCGTAAGTAAGTTCCTAAGTTTCATGATAGTATTCTCCTTTACAAAATAGAGTAGGCACGATCGTTTCCAAGTCGTACCCTGTGACGGAATCCGTCAGGCAAGGCATCGTAGCAACTTTGCCTTAGATAATCCTTGCTCGGAGTGTGTGTTGGAAAAGCTGATCTTTCCCCGAATCAGCGGACAAATGTGCCGCTCTTGCCGCCGGACTTGCGCTCGAGATGAATGTCTCCGATCTCCATGCGCTTGTCAATTGCCTTGCACATATCGTAGATTGTGAGGAGTGCAACGCTCACAGCGTGCAGTGCCTCCATCTCGACCCCCGTCTCGCCTGTGACCTTTACAGTCGCAGTCGCACGTACGGCACGGCGCGGAATCTCCTCGAGCCTGAAGTCCAGCGTGCATTTGGCGAGCGGCAGCGGATGGCAGAGCGGGATCGTGTCCGACGTGCGCTTTGCCGCCATGATGCCCGCGATGCGTGCGACGCCGAGTACATCACCCTTCGCCGCAGTGCCTCCCTCGATGGCGGCATAGACCGCATCGCTCACATAGATGCGTCCGCTTGCAATTGCCTCGCGGTGCGTCTTCTCCTTGCCGCTGACATCCACCATGATCGCGGCGCCGCCCTCATCGAAGTGCGTCAGTCCTGCGTTCGGCATGTGTATTCCTTCTTTCTGACCGAATGTTTTAATCATAGCGTACCTTGCATTGAAAATCAATCGTTTGCGCGCAATCTTCTGTTACAGAAAAGAGGGATAAAGGGCACAAAAAACCTTTCTCATTTACGAAAAATCATAGAGAAAATTTATTTTATGTGGTATAATCAATAAGAAGAATATATAAATGAGAATGATTTTTAAAGAAAGATTAATTCGTCATAAAAACGTTCTTGTTTGATCGTGAATGTGTATTATATATGATGTGTTTTCAAAAATACATATCGATGGAACGGGAGGGACTATGCGGGAGGTTCGCGTTCAGGACGCAGTAGGGATGATGCTCTGCCACGACATTACGGAGATCGTGCGAGGGGAGCGCAAGGGAGCGCGATTCCGCAAGGGCGATGTGATCCGTGCGGAGGATGTTGAGGTGTTGCTGCGCATTGGCAAGGAGCATATTTACGTCTGGGAGGATGACGAGAATATGCTGCACGAGAACGATGCGGCAGCGATTCTGCGTGACCTCTGCCGGAGCAACTACATGACGGCGAGCGAGCCGAAGGAAGGCAAGATCGAGCTGACATCGACGGTGGACGGCGTGTTCGAGGTGCGCGAGGATGCACTCAATGCAGTGAACGACATCACGGATGTGATGATCGCGACGATCGCGCAGCACTATCCCGTAAAGGCGGGGACGAAGCTCGCAGGGATGCGCGTGATTCCGCTCGTCATTGATAAGAGCACGATGGAAAAGGTGCGTGAGACGGCAGGTTCCGAGCCGCTGCTGCGCATTCTGCCCTATCGAAAGATGAAGGTCGGCGTTGTGACGACGGGCTCGGAGGTCTTTCACGGACGCATCAAGGACACCTTTACGCCCGTCATTGACAGCAAACTGCGCGCGTTCGGACTGCAGGTAGACGAGCACCGTCTCTCAGATGACGGGACGGAGCATACGCGTGCGGCGATTGAGGAATTGCTTGCTCTCGGCATGGACATGGTACTCTGTACAGGCGGCATGAGCGTCGATCCCGACGACCGCACGCCCGCCGCGATTCGTGCGACGGGGGCACGCGTTGTGACATACGGCGCGCCTGTGTTGCCGGGCGCGATGTTCCTGCTTGCTTACTACGAGAAGGACGGGCGCAGCGTACCGATCATGGGGCTGCCGGGCTGCGTCATGTACTCGCCCGCAACGATCTTTGATATCATTATGCCGCGCGTGATTGCGGGCAGTGAGTGGACGCGGCGCGAAATCACGCGCCTCGGCATCGGCGGGCTCTGCATGGAGTGCAAGGTGTGCCACTATCCCGTGTGTCCGTTCGGGAAGTGAGATGTGATGTTTCGCACAGACATAGAGACGAATATTTTGTATAAAGATACGTGTATGAACATCTAGGGAGGGGATGGCCACGATGCAGGATATCGAACTCGAACAGGCGGTAGAGGTGCTGCTTGCACATACGACACCGGTTGCGGAAACGGAGCGCGTTCCCCTGCTAGATGCTGTGGGACGTGTCGCAGCGGAGGACGTGCGTGCGGGGTTTGACAACCCGCCGTTTGACCGCTCGCCGCTCGACGGCTATACGTTCGCTGCAGCAAGTACGCGCGGCGCCTCGGCGGAGAATCCTGTAACGCTGCGCGTCGTCGGCGAGGAGTGCGCTGGTGATTTCTTCGATGGTGTTGTCGGCGTGGGTGAGTGCGTCCGCATCATGACGGGCGGCGCGATTCCGAAGGGCTGCGACTGTGTGGTGCGGCAGGAGGATGTACGCGAGGATGAGGAACGGATTCACGTTCCGTTCACGTCTGAGCCGTACGAGAACTACTGTTATGCGGGCGAGGACATCAAGAAGGGAACGGTCCTTATTCGTCAGGGGCAGTGTATCCGCGCAGCGCATGTGGCTGTGCTCGCAAGCGAGGGCTATGGCGACGTTCTTGTCCGTCGGCGCGTGCGCGTCGCTGTCGCCAGTACGGGCGATGAACTGCTCCAACCGGGCGAGTCTCTTCGTCCCGGCAAGATCTACAACAGCAACCTTTACCTGCTCGCGGGGCGCCTGAAGGAGCTCGGCGCAGAGGTGACGGTGGTAGGCTCTGTGCCGGATGATGTGGAGCGGGCGGCATCGGTGATTGCCTCCTACGCGGACAAGGTGGACGTGTTCCTTACGTCGGGCGGCGTGTCCGTCGGCAAGAAGGATATCATGCATGGTGTTGTGCCTGCGCTCGGTGCGGAGCGTCTCTTCTGGCGCGTCTGCATGAAGCCGGGGGCGCCCGCGATTGCCTATACGCGCGGGAAGATGCTCGGCATCGCGCTCTCGGGCAATCCGTTCGCTGCATACGCGACGTTCGAGCTGATGGCAAAGCCCGCACTGCTGCGGCTTGCGGGGCAGACAGATGTGATGCCGGCACGGCGGCGTGCCGTGCTCGCGGATGCGTTTCCGAAGGAGTGCCTCGGTCGGCGGTTCCTGCGTGCACGGATCGAGGCGGACGGGTGCGTCTCGCTGCCCGATCAGCATGAGTCCGGATCGCTCTTTTCGGCGGCGGGCTGCGATGCGTTCGTGGATGTGCCGGCGGGGACAAAGCCGTTGGCGGCAGGGACAGAGGTAGAGATTGTGATTCTCTGATGACTTCCCACGCGAACGCTTAGTTACGCAAACGGTCGCGTGCTCGTCCGCCTAAATACCTGCGGACTTCTTAAACGCGCTTCGCTTGAACGAAAGAAATCCGCAGGGGGCGGGTCGCACGCTTTCCTCCGTTTGCTCCACTAGGGTTCGCTTAGGGAAATCATCACACCCTCGTCACATAGTTGGATAGAGGATTATAGATAGAAGAAGGCTATTATGCAGGATCAGTTTCAGCGGAAAATTGAATATCTGCGCATTTCGGTGACGGACTGCTGCAATCTGCGGTGTCGCTACTGTATGCCCGCGCACGGCGTGAAAAAGCTGCGCCATGCGGATATCCTTTCCTATGAGGAGATTCTGCGCGATGTGCGTGCGCTCGCACAGATGGGCATTCGCAAGGTGCGCCTAACGGGCGGTGAGCCGCTTGTGCGCCGCGACATCGTACATCTCGTGCGTGGGCTGAAGGAGACACCGGGCATCGAGACGGTTGCGATCACGACGAACGGTGTCCTGCTCGGTGCGATGCTGGACGAGCTCCTAGACGCGGGGCTGGATGCGGTAAACCTCAGCCTCGACACGCTCGACGGCGGCAAGTTCTTCTCCATCACACGCCGACCGTTCTTCGGTGCGGTGATGGAGACGTTGGAACGACTGACGCGGGAGCCGCGGATTGAGGTCAAGATGAACTGCGTGCCGATTGCGGGCGTGAATGATGATGAGATCACGGCACTCGCTGCCCTTGCACGCGATCATGCGATCAAGATGCGTTTTATCGAGCTCATGCCCATTGGCTGTGCCCGTACAGAGGGATATCGCGGCGTGCCGATGGACGAGGTACGCGCACGCCTGAAGAATGCGTTTGGTGCGTTGCTGCCCGTCGGAGAGGCAACGCACGGACGCGTCGTTCCGAAGGGCCCGGCCACGTATGTACAGCCCGCCGGATTCCGCGGGGCGCTCGGCTTTATCGACGCGATGGAGCATAAATTCTGTGATACGTGCAACCGCGTGCGCCTGACGGCAGAGGGGTTCTTGAAGCTCTGCCTTTACAGCAATGCGGGGCTCGATACACGCGCGCTGCTGCGCGGCGGAGCGACGGATGCACAGCTGGCGGATGCAATTGCGCACGCCGTCTGGAAGAAGCCCGAGGAACATTATTTCGAGATGGACACAGAGACGCGTGACCGACGCGCCATGTATCAGGTGGGGGGTTAATATGGGAGAGATTCGGGCGCTCTGCATCAGTGAGAAGCGCGGGACGCAGAAGCATGCAATGGACCGCGTCTTCTTTATGACGGAGTTCGGCATCGACGGCGATGCCCATGCGGGAGACTGGCATCGTCAGGTAAGCCTCCTCGGACTTGGCGAGATTGACGACTTCCGCGCACGCGGCGCGGATGTGGATTTCGGGGCGTTTGGTGAGAATGTTGTTGCGGACGGCTTTCATTTTAAGGAGCTTCCTATCGGCACGCGGCTACGCGTCGGGGATGTTTTTCTCGAGATCACGCAGATCGGCAAGGAGTGTCACAGCCACTGCCAAATCTACCATCAGGTCGGCGACTGCATCATGCCGCGCGAGGGTGTATTTGCACGCGTCCTGCATGGTGGCTGGGTGACGGTCGGGGACAAAATGGAGATCACGACGGAAAAGATTCCGCTCGATGCCGCTGTCATCACGGCGAGCGACAAGGGCGCACGCGGCGAACGCGAGGATGCGAGCGGTGCAGCGATTCGCGAGATGCTGACCGAGGCAGGGTACCATGTCGCGGGCTTCAACATCGTCCCTGATGAGAAGGAGGAGCTCGTGCGCGAGATGGAGCTCTGGGCACAGCGTGGCGTGGGCCTGATCCTCACGACAGGCGGTACGGGCTTCTCCGTGCGCGACGTGACCCCCGAGGCGACGCGTGAGGTCATCGAGCGCGAGACCCCGGGCATCCCTGAGGCGATGCGTGCGCTCTCCATGCAGGTGACGCCGCGTGCCATGCTCACGCGTGCGGCGGCGGGTATCAAAAAACGCACGCTGATTGTCAACCTGCCGGGCAGCGAGAAGGCGGTGCGCGAGTGCCTTGGTTTTATCCTGCCGCAGCTGCAGCATGGCATCGAGATCCTGCGCGGCGATACGGGCGAGTGCGCACGATGAATCTCTCCGATCTGACACTCATCGTGGCGGCGGGCGGCAAGAGTACACGCATGGGGCGGGACAAGCGCTTTCTGCCGCTGGACGATGAGCCCCTCCTTGCACGCACGCTTCGCAAAGGGCGTACGGCGGGCTTCCACAGCATTGTCCTCGCAGCAGAGGGGGCGCAGGAAGAGCTCACGACGCTTGCCGCAGAGTACGGAGCGATGTTCGTCACGGATGAAATCCCTGCACAGGGACCTGCGGCGGCGATTGCAGCAGGTCTGTCGGCGGCGGAGACGGAGTGGTCGCTTGTCCTCTCGGCAGATATGCCCTTCTATGATTTTGAACTCGCGCGGACGCTCCTGCCGTATGCGGACGGTGACACGCAGGTCATTCTGCCGACGCTCAGCGGCTATTGGCAACCGCTTGCGGCACTCTACCGACGGGATGCGGGCGCGGTATTTGCGACAGCGATTGCACGCGGCGATCGAAAGCTCGGCATCATCCTCAGGGAGCTTACCGTGCGTGAAGTTCCGCTTACGGTGGATGCGGGGATACTGTTCAACGTGAACACGCCCGCTGCCTATCGGCTTGCTCTCGGGCGGCTCGCGAACGAGCAGCGGACAAAGCCCGTCCTCTCCGTTGCAGCACCTGCCTCGGGCACGGGCAAGACGACATTTATTGAAAAGCTCATTCCACTCCTCGTACAGCGTGGCGTGCGTACGGCGGTCATCAAGAGTGACAGCCACGGATTTGACCTCGACACGGAGGGAAAGGATACGGCACGTTTCGCGGCGGCGGGCGCAGAGGCGGTTGCAGTCAGTTCGCCTACAGGATATTTTATCCAACAAAAAACAAAGATACGGAAGGATTTTCAGAATCTTATCGCGAAAATAGATACTCATAGTGTAGAACTATATATCTTAGAGAGCCGCGCACACGGTGTTCTGCCGACATTCATGCTGGACCGCGGGATGGGGATACCGGAGTTGGATGAGCGCGTGGTCGCATACGTTACAAAAGGACGTACCGCAGAAACAGATCTTTTGACCTTTGATCTCGACGATATGGATACCGCTGTCCGCCTTGCGCTCTTTCTGATGGGACGACCTCTTTACGGCGCAGACGGTACAATGTTTTTGACAATGTAATGATTGGAATGGAAAGACTGGGAAATGGAAATTCAGCGCAGTGATTTTATCGACGTACCCGTAACCCGCTATGTATCGGAGAAGAATGCGTTCGTCTCCGATCATAAATATACTTCCGAGGAGGTCTACTTCGATATTGACCTCAACGGAGAGAACTTCACCACGGCATTCTGCTCGCCCGTTGACTTCGAGGATCTTGTCATCGGGATGCTCGCCCAGATGGGGCGCATTCGCACGTATGACGATATCACAGAGCTGACGGTGGATGCCGAGCACCTCCGCGCCTCGGTCACAACAACGGAGGACGCGCAGCGTTGGGCGGAGGAAGCCGTCAAGAATCCCCGCTACTTCTCGGCGCGTAAAATTTTGAAACTGCGTCCCGAGGAGATCTTTGAACGCCCGCGCGATGTGCGCTTCCACGCGAGCGACATTCTCGCGACGGCGGATGAGCTGCTCTCGCGCCTCTCCAAGACGCATGATACGACGAACGGCGTACACAGCGGGGTCATTTACGATCAGGAGAACAAGAAAATCCTCGTCTTCCGTGAGGATGTCGGCCGCCATAACGTCTTTGACAAGCTCTATGGCTGGGCGCTCAAGAACCACGTGGAGATTACCGATAAAATCATCGTCTTCAGCGGACGCTGCTCCTCGGAGATGATGCTGAAGCTCGGGCGCATGGGCATCGGGGCGGTTGCGGCGAAGTCCGTACCGACCACACTCTCGCTCGATGTTGCCCGCAAGCTCGGCATTACGCTGTGCGCACGTATGGCACCCGGTTCGTTCTGTGTATACGCGAACCCTGAGCGCATTGTACTTTAGGTGAAAACAGGGGATGCCCCCGTTTTTCATAGATATGTTAATTAAGGTTTAGGAGAGCCTGTCGGCGGATTTCCGCCGATATGAAAGGAGAATCACGATGAACCTTAGCAGACGTGACTTTTTGAAAGCCACCGGGCTAAGCGGCGTCGGACTGGCACTTGCAAGTCTCGGTCTGGACGTCGGCAAAGTCGAGGCGGCGGCGAAAGAGTACAAGCTGACGGGCGGTCGCGAATTTACCTCCGTCTGCCACTTCTGCGCCTGCGGCTGCGGCACGCTCGGCTATGTGAAGGACGGCAAGCTGATCAACCTCGAAGGTGCGGCGGATCATCCGGTCAACCGCGGTGGTCTGTGCCCGAAGGGGGTTGGCTACGGTCACATCCCGAACTCGGCAGAGCGTCCGAAGTGTCCGATGTACCGTGCGCCCGGCAGTGACCACTGGGTAGAGATCAGCTGGGAAGAAGCGATTGACCGCGCGGCGCGTGCCCTCAAGAAGGCGCGCGACGAGAACTGGATCGGCGAGGATGAGGTCAAGGGCCAGAAGTTCATGAGCAACCGCACGGATGCCATCGGTCTGATCGGCGGCTCGCAGGTCAACAACGAGGAGTGCTACCAGCTGATTAAGATGACGCGCGGTCTCGGCGTTGTCAAGCTCGACAACCAGACGCGTGTCTGCCATGCGACGACCCCGCCGGCACTGGGGGCGGCATTCGGACGCGGTGCCATGACCGGCTCGTGGTATAACATCAAGCACGCAAAGCTGATCTGGATCGAAGGATCGAACATGGCAGAGTGCCACCCGATGGGCATGAAGAATGTCATGCAGGCAAAGGACAACGGCGCCATCGTTGTTCATGTCGATGTGCGCTACACCCGTACCTCGCGCGTTGCAGACCATTTCTTCCAGCTTCGTTCCGGCACAGATATCGCATTCCTCGGAGCAATCATAAACTACATCATTCAGAACAAGAAGTACAACGAAGCCTATCTGCGCCGCAACACGAACGCGTTCTGTCTCCTGCGCGACGATTACAGTTTTGATGCCGGCATCTTCTCCGGCTACGACGAAAAGACGCGCACGTACGATAAGACGACGTGGGGCTACAAGCTGGATGCAAACGGCAAGCCGATGAAGGCGCTGACGCTTGCAACGCCTGGGACGGTCATGGATCGTCTCGCAAAGCATTACTCGCGTTATACCTTCGAGAAGGCATCGGCGATTACGGGCATGCCCGTAGCGGACATTCAGAAGGCGGCGGAGATCTTCTCCTCGCATACACCGACCGTTATGATGTATGCGCTCGGTATGTGTCAGCATACGATCGGTGTCGGCAACATTCGCTCGTTCACGATTTTGCAGCTGCTGATGGGCAACATCGGTGTCTCGGGTGGCGGCATCGACGCGATGCGTGGACAGCCGAATGTGCAGTCCTCGACGGACTATGGCATCATGTTCCAGTATCTGCCTTCGTATCTCTACTACCCGACGCACAAGACGGACACGCTCGCGAAGTGGACGCAGAGCAGCGGAACGTTCAAGGCGAAATTCCTGAAGAACCTGCTCAAGGCATGGTTTGGCGATGCGGCAAATGCGTCCAACGACTATCTCTACAATATGCTGCCGATCCGCAACGGCACACACAACGACTCGCTCTACGTCATGTTCGAAAAGGCGATTGAGGGCATTGTCAAGTGTATCTACGTCTGCGGACAGAACCCACAGGTTTCGAATGCGAATCTCACGATGATCAACGCAGGTCTTAAGAGTCTCGACTCGCTCATTGTGCAGGATGTCTTCATTAACGAGACGGCGGCGTTCTGGGAGCGTCCGGGTGACAATCCGGCGGACATCAAGACCGAGGTCATCTTCCTGCCGGCGGCCTCCTACCTTGAGCGCTGCGGCACAATGACGAACTCGCAGCGTATGATCCAGTGGCGCATGAAGGGCCCGGACCCCGTCAACGACTCGCGCCCCGACTACTGGATCTGCGACAAGCTCTGGAAGCGCATCGTGGAACTCTACAAGGACTCGACCGACCCGAAGGACAACATCATCAAGATGCTTACGTGGAACTATGGCGATCCCGAGAACGGCGAGACGTATGTCGAGAACATCATGAAGGAGTGCAACGGCTACGATCTGACAGACGGGCATCTCCTGCGCGGCATTCGGGAGATCAAGGACGACGGCACGACGATGGCGGGTATGTGGATCTTTACGGGGGTCTACGGCGACGGTGTACACATGGCAAAGCGCCGCGGGCAGGAAGACCACGGCAACATGGGCATCTACCCGAACTTTGCATGGGTCTGGCCCGACAACATCCACATGCTTTACAATCGTGCCTCCTGCGACGAGAACGGTAAGCCGGTTCGTCCCGGTCAGGCACTCGTCTGGTGGGATGAAGCAAAGGGGATGTGGGACGGCTACGACGTTCCCGACGTTGCCGACCGTACGCAGGGGCCGAATACGCCCGGCGGTCAGAAGCCGTTCCGCATGAATGCCGAGGGCATTGCGCGTCTCTTTGCCGCTGAGTACAGCGATGTGGAGAACGGCATGACGCGCGATCACTCCTCCACGCCGGTCGACGGTCCGCTGCCCGAGTTCTATGAGCCGGTCGAAAGCCCGACAAAGAACATGATGAACGAGGGACAGAAGACCGAGTTCAACCCCTGCGTCATCTATCCGCGTGTGCCGGAGTACCACAAGATCGGCACGCCTGACGAGTATCCGCACGTCCTATGCTCCTCAAGCCTTACAGAGCACTGGTGCTCTGGCACGGTGACACGCAACATTCCGTACCTCAACGAGCTGGTCAAAGAGCCGTTCGTCGAGATGCCGGAGCAGCTTGCCGTCGAACTTGGCATTCGGGGCGGCGATCTCGTCCGCGTCAGCACCGCACGCGCGAGCATTGATGTCAAGGCGATGGTGACGAAGCGTGCACAGCCGCTCATGATCAACGGTAAACTTACACACATGCTCTGGATCCCATACAACTGGGGCTTCAAGAGCCTCTCGACAGGCCCCTCGGGCAACTACCTCACCATCGACGCGCTCGACCCGAACGCACAGGAACAGGAGTTCAAGGCCTGCCTTGCCAACGTCGAACGGTTGTAACTCCCCCCTGCGGCATGAACTGGATGGGACATGACCGCACAGAAAATCAATAGAAATAACGTCTGAAAAGACGGGGAGACCCCTTTTATGAAACCGAAAAAAACAGATCCGATGAAGCACTTTCTCAAGAAGTACCCGTTTCTCGCGGAGGCAGAGCGCATTCACCGTCTCGTCGACGAGGCGGTCGGCACGCCGGAGCCCATCCAGCTGCCGGAGCGCGCTGTCACGAAGACACTGGCGGAGAAGCTGCCCATCCTCCAGCAGGAGACCTATCGCCGCCGCATGGTGCGTGCGGTCTACCTTATGCAGGAGGCAGTGTTCGCCCGCATTGCCGAGGCGGATGTCCCGCCGCTTATGCAGGAATCGGCACGTGAGTATCTCGCCGTGCTGAAGAAGCTGCGCAAGGCGGCAAAGGAAGAGTTTATCATCGCAGTACTCACGCAGGATAAGGAGGCGTTTGCGGCGCTGTGTGAACAGCACGCGCTCAACGAGGGCTTTCTGCGCAGTACGATCTGGCGTATGATTGCGGCACTTGTACCCGCAGAGCTGAAGGAGCCGGACGGGTGGAATCCCGACCGTGACCGACCGCGTTTCCGTGAGAATTTCTGCCCCGTCTGTGGACGGCGGCCGGTGATCGCGGATCTGCGCAAGTACCGCGAGGGGCGCACGCGCGACCTTGTCTGCGGCGGCTGCGACACGCGTTGGCTCTATGCGCGTGTCGGCTGTGTCTACTGCGGCAACGAGAATCTGGAGAAGATGCACACGCTCGAACCGACGGACAGCGATGTTATGCGTCTCGATATCTGCGATGTATGCGACAGCTACATCAAGACCTACCGCGGACCCGCGAATGGCAGCGATGCTGACGCGATCTATCGGCAGGACTGGGCGAGTGTCCATCTCGATCTCCTCGCTGAGGAGAAGGGGCTTCATAAAAAGGGCAACCCGATACTGGAATAACATCTATCCATGAAAATAAGGAGAGGAGCGAACGTCATGACACAGGAAATCGCAATGCTGCATGATATGTCGCGCTGCACTGCATGCCGCGGCTGCATGGTGGCGTGCAAACAGTGGCACGACCTGCCGCCCGATATGGACACGCCGTTCGAAGGGCAGTACCAGTCGCACAAGGATCTCAGCTCTCGTGTCTATACGCTCATCGAGATGAAGGAGCGCATTGACGAAAAGGGCAAATTTCAGTGGGACTTCTTCAAGAAGAACTGCTTCCACTGCGGTGATCCCGCCTGTGCGAAGGGCTGTCCCGAGAACGCCATTGATCGCAACCCGAACGGGACCGTTGTCATCAACGAAGAGAAGTGCGTCGGTTGCCACTACTGCGAGCACAACTGCCCGTGGCACATTCCCAAGATTGACGAGATCCGTCATAAATCTACGAAATGTGATCTCTGCTACGACCGCATCGCGCACGGCTTCGAGACGACGGGTGAGATTATGCAGCCCTCGTGTTCCAAGACCTGCACGGCACACGCGCTCGAGTTTGGCACGATCGAGGAGATGAAGCAGCTTGCGACGGAGCGCTGCGCAAAGATCAAACCGAACTTCCCGAACGCGAACGTCTACTGCCCCGAGGGGGTCGGCGGCACGCACATGATCTACGTTCTGCCCGATAAGCCCGAGGTGTACGGCTTGCCGGCGAACCCCGTGACACCGCTCTCGATCGACCTCTGGAAGGCAGGCCGTACCTTTACGAAACTTGCCATCGGCGGCGCTGCTGCCGGTATCGTCGGCGCCATGGTGCTCAGCAAGATGGTTAAATCGAGCGCCAAGAGTGCGGCGAAGGAACAGGAGAAGGGGTGAGCACAATGCTGATCAACAAGAAATTTGTTCCGCGTCATCAGAAGACATTTGCGCTCTGTCACTGGCTGAACGCATTTGCGTTCTTCATGCTCTTCCTCACGGCGCTGCCGCTGTATGCGGATACGTTCCGCTTCATGTACGATATCTTCGGCGACAAGACGCTCATGTACGCACATCGTGTGTTTGGTGTCATGTTTATCGCAACTCCGATCATCGGCTTCTTCATCGCACGTGAGGGCTATCTGACGATGATCAAGGAAGTGTTCCGCTTCGGCAAGAAGGATATGGAGTTCATGCAGAAGTTCCCGATCGAGCTGATGGGCAAAGATCCACATATGCCGCCGCAGGGCTTCTACAACGGCGGCGAGAAGATGAACATCGCGCTTCAGCTTGCGCTCGGCCTCGTCATCGCCTGCTCGGGTCTTGTGCTCTGGATGGGCGACAGCATCCTGCCCGCGACCATCACGGCACTTGCCATCCCCGTGCACAGCATCGCGGCTGCGGTCTGCTTTGCTGCGGCACTCGGACACATCTATCTTGCGGCGGGTGTCAATCCCGACTCTCTGCATGGCATGAAGGACGGTACGATCAAGGCTTCCTACGCGGCACATCACCACGGCGCATGGGTGAACGAACTCATCGCGCAGGGGGTTGTCACGCGCGAGGAAATCGAGAAGGCGGAAAAGGAAGATCATCACTGATTTTTTCGCTTTGACAAAAGGCCGCCGCGGCGTATAGACGCTGCAGCGGCCTTTTTTTTCATGTATATTTATGGTATGATGACACGGGAGCGATTTGACGGGGGGCGTGCAAAACAATGAAGAATCTTCGGGCAACGGTGCAGGGACGCATTGCACGCGTTGCCCTGCTCATGTTTGTCGGCATCATTGTGCTGACGTTTCGCTATGCCTATCTGCAGGTCATTCAGGGCGATGCGCTCGCACAGCGCATGCGTGACCAGAGCGGCTATGAGTTTCGCATCCAGTCCCTGCGCGGCGCGATCCTTGATCGCAATGGCAAGGAACTCGCCGTCAGCAGCATGACGAAATCCCTCTTTATCGACCCGAACCACGTCTATGAGGCGCACGATCCTGCGGAGATTGCTGCCAATATTGCGCCGCTCCTCGGGCTCACGGAGAGGGAGGTCCTCGATGATATCGCCGTCGGCGGCGGCTTCGTCTGGGTCAAGCGGCGGCTTGAGCACAGCGAGTACGAGGCGGTGCGCGCTGTGATCCGCGAAAAGGGGTACAGCGATTGTCTCGGCTTTCAGAACGAGGCGAAGCGTTACTATCCGAACGATGCCCTTGCAGCAAATGTGCTCGGCTTTGTCGGCACGGACGATGAGGGGCTCGACGGGGTGGAACAGGCCCTCGACCCGCTGCTCAAAGGGGAGGTGCGTGAGGAACGTCTGACCGTCGATGGACAGCGGCGGCCGATTCTCGACTCCATCTTCTTCGGGCGGCGCACCTATCGCGGCGACTACTGCAAGACAGCTGTTCTCACGATTGACAGTACGATTCAGTTTATGGTGGAGCAGGAACTTGACCGTGCGATGGCGGAGAATACGCCCTCGTCCATTACGGCAGTTGTCATGGATCCGAAGACGGGCGAGATCCTCGCGATGGCATCGCGTCCCTCGTACAACCCGAACCGCTTCTGGGAGTATCCGCGGGAGAATTGGAAGAACCGTGCCGTTTCCTTTATCTATGAGCCAGGCTCGACGTTCAAAGCGATCACTGCGGGGGCAGCGCTGCAGGAGGGCATTGTCACGCCGAATCAGGTCTTTTACGACCCCGGCTATGTTATTGTTTCGGAGCGTCGCATTCAGAACTGGAACAACGAGAGCTACGGTGCCGTTACCTTCACCGATATTGTAAAGAACTCACTCAACACGGGGTTTGCCCAGGTTGGACTGTCGCTCGGTGCGGAAAAACTGATGCACTACACGCGGCTCTTCGGCTTTGGCGAGCAGACGGGCATTGATCTGCCCGGCGAGGAGGAGGGAATCCTCTTCAAAGCCGAGGATATGCGGGACTCGGATATTGCGACCACAGCAATCGGGCAGAGCATTGCCGTGACGCCGCTGCAGCTCGTGACGGCGATGTCTGCGATCGCGAACGGCGGGACGCTGATGCGGCCGCACATTGTGCGTGAGATCAAGAATCCGGACGGCTCCATCTATGAGGAGCGTAAGCCGCAGGAGATCCGCGAGACATTGCAGAAGACGGTGAACCGTACACTGATCGGGCTCCTCGAGCAGGTTGTTGCGACGGGCGGCGGAGCGAAGGCTGGTGTGCGCGGCTACCGCATCGCGGGCAAAACAGGAACGGCACAGAAGATCCGCCTCGATACCTCGGGCTATATGGAGGGGCGTTACATCGCTTCGTTCTGCGGCTTTGCGCCCGTGGAGGATCCGATCTTTACCGTGCTCGTCATGATCGACGATCCGCGCGGCGGAAACTTTTACGGCGGTCAGATTGCCGCGCCCGTTGCCTCGCGCATCTTCGCGCAGCTGCTGCGCTATGCGCACGTTGAGCCGTCGAGCAACCCGTTTACGCCCGTCGAAGAGCCGGAGACACCCGTGCGCAGCGCCACTGAGGAGAAGCGCATGGAGGCAGCTGCCGTGCCGCCCGAGGGCAAGGCCATCGTACCGGACTTCACGGGGCTCTCCATGCGTGAGGCGGCCCGCCTGGCGGAGCTGCGCGGGCTGTTCTTCGAGAGCGAGGGCACGGGTGCTGCTGTCGGGCAGAGCCTAAGCGTGAACGATATCGTTGAGCAGGGAACGCATGTGAAGGTTTACTTTGCGCCGACATAAATAATGGAATTTAAAATTGCAGCGTGAATCTCTGTTCATGCTGTAATTTTTTTTGCACAGCTATTGACACGACCTCTGAAAACAAGTAATATATAAACATATTTTTTCGGTATGTTTACTATTTTACATTGGGGTTATCAAAGGAGAATGGATCATGGCAAATATCTATCAGTCGATAACGGAACTGATCGGACACACACCGCTGCTTGCGGCAAAGAGGTTTGCAGAGGCGCATGACCTTCCGGCAAATATTGTCGTGAAGCTTGAGTACTTCAATCCTGCCGGTTCGGTGAAGGATCGCATTGCGATTGCAATGATTGAGCAGGCGGAGAAGGACGGCAAGATTGCGCCGGGGGCGACGCTGATCGAGCCGACGAGCGGCAATACGGGCATCGGCATCGCTGCGGTTGCGGCGGCACGCGGTTATCACGCCATTCTCACGATGCCGGAGACGATGAGTGTCGAGCGGCGCAATCTGCTCAAGGCGTACGGCGCGGAGATTGTGCTGACGGAGGGCGCGCAGGGCATGAAGGGGGCGATTGCACGCGCCGAACAGCTGCAGAAAGAGATCCCGAACTCCTTCATCCCGTCGCAGTTCGAGAATCCCGCGAACCCTGCGGTGCACGAGCGCACGACGGGGCCTGAGATCTGGACGGACACGGATGGGAATGTAGCCGCGTTTGTCTCAGGTGTCGGTACGGGCGGAACAGTTTCGGGAGTAGGCCGCTATCTAAAGAGTAAAAATCCATCCATTCACGTCGTTGCCGTCGAGCCGGTAGATTCGCCAGTGCTCTCGGGCGGCAAGCCGGGACCGCACAAGATTCAAGGCATCGGTGCAGGCTTTATTCCCACGACTCTCGATACGAAAGTATACGACGAGGTCATTCAGGTGAAGAACGAGGATGCCTTTGCCTACGGCAGGGAGTTCGCACGCCGCGAGGGTGCACTGATCGGAATCTCCTCCGGGGCTGCGCTTGCGGCTGCGGTGCAGCTGGCACGTCGCCCTGAGTTTGCCGGCAAGAACATTGTTGTTCTGCTTCCCGACGGCGGCGACCGCTACCTCTCGACGGATCTGTTCCAGGATAAGTAAATAGTGGCATTAAGAACAATGTATAAGGCCTTCTCGAAATGAGGAGGCCTTGTTTTTTACACCAATATGGTGTAAAATTACAAAGAGAAAGGGGGATGTACTACGTGGAAAAGTTCAAACCAAGTCATGATTTGGAACGGTTCAAGCGATCAAGTTTCAGAATAACTGGTACAGCAGTGAGAACGGCAGCACAAATTGGATATTCAAAAGACGATATTCATAGAGTGGTTTCTATGATGAAAAAAGAGCAATTTTATAAGTCGATGACTTCGTACAACGATCCTACCAGTTGGCAGGATGTATACCACGTGCCGGACGAGGATTACATGATCTATATCAAATTTACTGCGAATCATTGCATTTCAGAGTTTACATTGTTATCGTTTAAGGAGAAGTAATGACATTTATAACACTTTATAGGAGATGATATTATGAAAATGAGAAAGGTTGAGGAAATTATTATCAGTTGTGAGACGGGCGAAGAACTGCATCGTGATGTCAGACCACTGACACTGAGTTACCGTGGAGAGAGTATCACTGTAGATATGCCCGGTTGGTATTCGGTAGATGGAGAAATAAGTGAACATTCTCAGGAAGACATGAAGGTATCCGATCATGCGCTCAACATCATGAAAGCACGCGTGGAAGGACTCCCGCTCCCCGCAGAGATCCGTTCCATTCGGAAGAAATTCCAGCTGACACAGGAGCAGGCGGGTACGATTCTCGGCGGTGGGGCGCGCGCGTTTCAGAAGTATGAGTCGGGTGAGATTCTGCCGAGCCGGACAATGGCAAACCTCTTGCTGATTCTTCAGGAGTATCCACAGGGCATCGAAACGCTCCGTGCACGGCGTAAGAAACTGGATAAGATTGGATAATTCACTATCGGATTAAAAAACGAGGAACGACGGCGAAAATGCGGTCGTTCCTCGTTTTTATGTCTCGCTTAGCCAAATGCCTTGGCGAGATTCTGAAGTCCCGTTTCGAGTGTCGCCCACGGGCAGGCGATGTTGATGCGCTGAAAGCCGCTGCCGCCCGCGCCGAAGATAGGGCCGTCGTCCAGCCAGAGATGCGCCTCGCGGATGATCTTCTCGTTGAGCGTCTCATCCGAGAGTCCGTAGGCACGGAAGTCGAGCCAGAGGAGATAGGTTCCCTCGGGTTCGATGATCTGTACCTTCGGCAGATGTGCTGCGAGGAAACTCTTGGTGCGTGCGTGATTCTCTTCGATGTAGGCGAGCAGCTGCGTGAGCCACTCTGCGCCGTGCTCGTAGGCTGCCTTTGCGCCTGTAAGCCCCAGTGTGTTCGGCTCATCGTAGCCCGTGCGGCTCAGTTCCTCCTTGAAGCGGCGGCGCAGCTGCGCATTTCGGATGAAGATGTTGGAGATCTGCAGCCCCGCAAGGTTAAAGGTCTTGCTCGGTGAGGTGCAGGTGACGGTGATCGCCGCTGCCTCATCTGAGAGCGAGGCGAACGGGATGTGACGGAAGCCAGGGCGGACGAACTCCTCGTGAATTTCGTCCGCGATGACGATGACGTTGTGGCGGAGGCAGACGGCGGCGATCTGTTCGAGTTCCGCACGTGTCCAGACGCGTCCGACGGGATTGTGCGGACTGCACAGGATGAAGAGTTTTACACGATGCTCAATGATCTTCTGCTCGAAGTCCGCGATGTCGATTTCATAGCGTCCCTCGATCAGACGCAGGGGATTGTCGACGATCACGCGCTCATTCTGTCGAATCATATTTGCAAAGGGGTAGTAGACGGGCTGCTGAATGAGTACGGCATCGCCTTTTTTCGTAAAGGCGCGGATGGCGGTCGCGATCGCAAAGACAACGCCGGGCGTGAGGATGAGCTCGCGCCGCTCAACCGTCCAGTCATGGCGTGTGCGGAACCAGTTCTGAAGGACGGCGAAATAGTCGTCCTTCACCTGTGTATAGCCGAAGATGCCGTGCTCTGCGCGTGCTTTGAGCGCGTCAATGACGGGGGCAGGGGCGCGGAAGTCCATGTCCGCGACCCAGAACGGCAGAATATCCGCAGGGTAGCCGCGTTCGACGGCAAAGTCGTGTTTTAGACAGGAGGTGTTCCTGCGGTCGATGATTTCGTCAAAATTGATGGGCATATTTATTATCCTTCCTGAGTAGCCTTCTTGAGTGCCTGTTCCAGATCCTCTTTCAGATCCTCCACGTCCTCAAGCCCCACGGAGAGGCGCAGGAGACGGTCGTCCAGTCCCGTGCGCTCAATGAGATCCTTCGGCATCTCCGCGTGCGTCTGCACGATGGGATAGGTGAGGAGACTCTCGACGCCGCCGAGGCTCTCGGCAAATGCGATGAGCCTCAGATGCGCGAGAACATTTTGTGCGATGGCGGGCGTTTTCACTTTGAATGAGATCATGCCGCCGCAGCCTGTGCTCTGGGACTGATGGAGCGCGTACTGCGGGTGATCGGGGAGACCCACATAGTAGACATCCGTGACCATGGGCAGTGTGCGTAGCCACTGGGCGATGGTGAGCGCACTCTCCGCTTGACGCTCGACACGCACGCCGAGCGTCTTCAGGCTGCGCAGCATGAGCCACGAGTCCATCGGAGAGAGGTTTGGCCCCTCGGATTTGACGAGCAGCTCGATCTCCTTCGCGAGGTCGGAGTCCGCATCCCGCACTGTGAGCGTGCCGCAGATCACGTCATTGTGACCGCAGAGATACTTTGTCCCGCTCTCTAGGACAATGTCTGCGCCAAGTTCGAGCGGCTTTTGGAAATGCGGTGAGAGGAAGGTGTTATCTACAGCGATGAGAGCGTCATGCGCGTGTGCGATCTCTGCGAGAGCGCGGATGTCGGTGACGAACATCATGGGGTTCGAGGGTGTTTCAATGAAGACAAGCTTTGTCTCTTTCCGCATTCTTGCCCGAACGAGTGCCGTGTCGCGCATGTCGATGTACTCAAAGTTGATGCCGTAATGGTTGTAAATGTCGTTGGCAAGGCGCACGGTGCCGCCGTAAAGATCCTCGGGCAGGAAGACGTGATCGCCCGCCCTGCAGAGCGCAAAGACGAGGTTGACCGCCGCCATGCCGGAGGAGAGCGCCCATGCACGTCCACCCCCTTCGAGAAGGGCGATCGCGCGCTCGAAATCACAGCGCGTCGGGTTGGCGACGCGCCCATAGTCGTAGCCCGTGCTCTCACGGAATGCGGGATGGCGGAACGTTGCAGACAAATAGACGGGCGTGGTGAGTGCCCCCGTCGCATCATACGTGTGGCAGCCATGTACCTCGGCAGAGAAATCCTTCATAAGTATATCCTCCATCAAATATATTCTTTGTGTGGTTTCCATTATACGCGCCCGTTCCATTCCATGTCAACAAGAAAATATATAAAACATACTTGACAAGAATGTTATTTCCGTGTATGATATGCACAAAATTGAGTAAAACATATAAACAAACAATGTTTTAGAAACGGAGTATAACATGGCAACAGGAAAAAAAGAACTGGTACTGAATGCGATGGATCGCAAAGCAGTCGAGCGCGTACCCGCAGGATTCTGGTTTCACTTCCTCGACGATGAGATCCATGCGGATGCCTACACGCATCCCGAACTCGAGAAGAAGGTGCTGGATGGGGAGCTTCGCTTCATTGAGGAGTCTCAGCCGGATTTCGTAAAGATCATGACGGACGGCTTCTTCTCCTATCCGAATCCCGTCGTGCAGAAGGCGCGGACGGCGGCGGAGCTGGCAAAGGTGCAGCCGCTCCCCGACGATCATCCCTTCTTCACGCGGCAGGTCGCGTATGCGAAGGAGATTACAAAGCGTTACGGCTCCGAGATTGCGACGTTCTACAATCTCTTCTGCGCGGGCACGACGATCAAATTCATGCAGCCGGGCACACTCGCTGAGGATGAGGTATTCCTCGCACAGCTTGTGCGTGAGGATAAGGCGGCAGTGCGGGCGGCGTTCGATGTGATCTCTGCGGATCTGGCAAAACTCGCACACCGCGTGATCACGGAGGCGGGTGTGACGGGCATCTACTTCAGCCTGCAGAACCTCGTCGGTGAGGGGGCAGACCGCACCGTCTACGAGGAGGTGTTTGCACCGGGGGAAAAGGAGATCCTGCGCGTCGCGAATGCGGCAAGCCCCTACAATATCCTCCATATATGCGGCTATGCAGGGCACCGCAACGAGCTCGACTGGTACAGGGACTACGATGCCAAGACGATCAACTGGGCGGCGGTTGTCGAGGGGGTACCGCTCGAAGAGGGGCGCAGAATTTTCCCGCAGCATGCGCTGCTTGGAGGATTCGGCAATCTGCCCGAGGACGTACTCTATCGCGGCACGCGTGCGGAGGTCGAGGCGGAGACGGAGCGTATCCTTACGGCGGCGGGACGCACGGGTGTCCTGCTCGGGGCGGACTGCACCGTTCCGCGCGACATTGATTGGAAGCATTTTGACTGGGTTCGCGGCGCGGCAGGCGCACGCTAAAAGGAGAGAATGACATGAACCTCAAGAAAATCGGCAAGGCGGCACTCACGGGCCTCCTCGCGGCGGCGCTCGCAGCAGGGCTCACCGGCTGCGGCAAGGACAGCGCGGACGGGGCGAAGTCCGCAGACGGCAAGAAGACAATCACGGTCGCACACACGAACTACTATGTGCCGTATGACTACGTGAACGAGCAGGGCGAGTCGGACGGATTTGAGGTCGCCGTGATGAAGGAAGTTTCGAAAAAGCTGCCGCAGTATGAATTCAAGTTTGTACCGACCTCGGATGATGATCTCTTGATCGGTGTCGAATCGGGCAAGTACAATGTGGGTACAAAGGGAATCTGGATCACGGATGCACGAAAGAAGAAGTATGTGTTCCCGAAGAACAACATCGGTGCGAGCGTGATCGGTCTTGCGATCCGCAAGGATACGGCGAATGAGATCAAGGATCTGCCGTCCTTTGCGAAGTTCAGCGGCAAGCTCGTCCCGATTGCGCCGCAGGATGCGCGCTACATGGTCATCGACACCTACAACAAGGAGAACCCCGGAAACGAGATTAAGCTGACCTCGTCCGAGGCTTTCCAGAATGCGGACGCATACAGCTGGGTTATGGAGGGGCGCTACGACGGCTATCTTGAGGTCGAGCTGAGCTACAAGAACAACATCGAGAAGGAGGATGCGCCCTATCATGCGTTCAGCGACAAGCTGACGTACATCCGCTACAAAGGGATTCCGACCTATCCGATCTTTAACAAGAAGGAACAGGCTTTTGCGGATGAATATGACAAGGCGATCGAGGAACTGCGTGCCGAGGGCAAGATTGCGGAGCTTGAGCAGAAATATTTCGGGGAGAGCCTGTCGGCATATCTGAACTGATGAAAGGAGCCACACGGGATGGAAACACGGGCATTTGACATAGGAATGATCGTGCAGGTACTGCCCGACCTCCTCACATATCTCGATGTGACCCTCCTCGTGGCACTCGTCAGCATCGCACTCGGGTCTCTTCTTGGGGGACTTCTTGCGTGGGCGAATCTCGGCGGCAACGCGCTGCTCCGATGGGCGGCACTTACGTATGTGTACGTCATGCGCTGTACACCGTCCATCGTTCTGCTATTTATCGTGTTCTACGGCCTGCCGAAGCTCATGGAGGCAGCATTTCGGTATGACATGAATGACCTGCACCGTGCGGTCTTTGCCATCATCACATTTACACTGCTCTTCGGCGCGTATATCTCGGAGGTGTTCCGCGCGGCGTACACAGCCGTTCCGCGCGGGCAGTACGAGGCGGCGGTGAGCGCGGGGCTGACGTCGTTTCAGGCATTTCGGCACGTGATCCTAGGACAGGCGGCACTCGTGGCGCTGCCGAACTTCGGCAATGCGACGATCAATCTGCTGAAGGAAGGTTCTCTCGCCTATACAATCGGATTGATCGATATGATCGGCAAGGGCAATCTCATCATCGCGCAGAATTTCGGCGCATACGGGATTGAGATCCACCTCGCCGCGCTGCTCATCTACTGGGTGCTCGTGCTCCTGCTGGAGCAGGTCTTTGCTGCGGCGGAAAAGTACCTTGATGTCGGTACAAGTCTGCGCGCTGCAGATACGAAGGAAGCGACAGGGAGAGGAGGGGACACCGTTGGAGTTGGATCTTGACTTTATGCAGGAAACCTTCCTGCTCGTGTGGCAGGGCGCGGGCGTGACGCTCTCGCTGACCACCCTTTCCCTCATCCTCGCCGCACCCGCGGCGTTCTACTTTGCCGTCCTGCGCGTGCGTGGGCGGCGTGTCGGCGGGACGATCGCACGCTTTTATGTCTCCTTTGTGCGCGGTACGCCGCTGATCCTGCAGATTCTCCTGCTCTACAGTCTCCTGCCGAGCCTTGTCAATGCCGCGGTGAAGGATTTGGGACTGGCGATCAACGTATTTGAGGCCATCGATCCGTTTTATTACGCGGTCTTTATCTTTACGCTGAATACGATTGCCCTCCTCACCGAGGCATTTCGTGCGGCACTGCTTGCGATCCCGAAGGGACAGCTTGAAGCAGGACTTGCGAGCGGGCTGAGCGCATCTCAGACCTATCTGCATATCATCATCCCGCAGGCGCTTGTCGTGGCACTGCCTAGCATCTGCAATATCACGGTCAATCTCATCAAGGGCACGTCGCTCGCGTTCCTCATGACGGTCAAGGACATCATGGCGGTTGGCAAGATTGCCGCGTCCTATGGCTACAACTACATCGAGGCGTATCTCGATGTGTTCATCGTCTATCTCGTGCTCTGCACCATCGTTCAGCTGCTCTTTGCAGCAGCAGAACGGCGTGTCGGAGCGTTCCGAAGTCTCTAGGAGGTGGAGTATGCTATTTGGGGTTCAGAATGTACGCAAAAGTTTTGAGCAGACCGAGGTGCTGAAGGATGTCAGTCTGGCGGTGAACAAGGGGGATGTCGTCGTTATCCTGGGGCCCAGCGGCTCGGGAAAGACCACCTTCCTGCGCTGCCTCAACTTCCTCGAGCGCGCTGACGGCGGTACGATGGATTTTCACGGGATGCAGCTCTCCCTTGCGGAGGCAAGTGACCGTGAAATTGTAGACGTGCGGAAAAAGACGGCATTCGTCTTTCAGAACTACAACCTCTTTGCGAACAAGACCGCGCTCGAGAATGTGACGCTCGGGCTGACCGTCGGGCGCGGCATCGCAAAGGACGAGGCGCACGAGATCGCAATGGAGGCGCTGCGGCGCGTCGGCATGGAGGCGCGTGCAGATTACTATCCCGCGCAGCTCTCGGGCGGACAGCAGCAGCGTGTCGGCATTGCGCGCGCGATTGCGGCCAAACCCGATGTCATCCTTTTCGATGAGCCCACCTCGGCACTCGATCCCGAACTCGTGGGCGAGGTCCTGCAGGTTATGAAGACACTCGCTGAGGAGGGAACGACCATGATCGTCGTCACCCATGAGATGAAGTTTGCACAGGAGGTGGCGACCCACGTCGTCTTTATGTCGGACGGTGTCATCGTCGAGGAGGGCAGCGCGAAGGAGATCTTCACCGCGCCGCGCGAGGAGCGCACGCGCCGCTTCCTTCGCCGTATCTTGCCCGAGGAGTACGAGCCGGCGGCACTGATCTGAGCGGTGATATAACATAAATTAAGGCGGCAGTCCGTCGAGGTTTTCCTCGCGGACTGCCGCCGTTTGCGTGCAGTGCTTCCTATGTATCGCTTGTATTTTTATTGGTCGGGACGACGACTGTGCTGCGGTCTGCGTGTTTCTTTGCAGCGGCGGTCTTTTGATACTCTCTGAGTGCGGCGAGTGCGGTCAGATCATCCGGCTGTGCTGCCGCAAGTGCCGCACGTTCCTTCTCCTGTGCCTTCGTGAGCTCCGCATCGCGGTCGGCACGCTCCTGCAGTGCCTGTCCGCGCAGCTTTTGGATGTGCTCGTCCTTTGCCGCCATTGAGCCTTTCAAGAAATTGATCTGACGGTGGTAGAGGGAACGCTGTTTGCTGATTTCATCATCCGTCACAAAGCCATCCGTCACGAGTTTCTCAAGCGCATCCACCTTGCCGTGCAGCTCGCTCAGCTTGTCCTCGTCGGTCATGCCCGCGCGTTTCAGTTCGTCTGCTTGTTTCTGCAGCTTTGCCTTGTCCTCGTCCGCGAGGTCGGTATCTGTCTGAATGCGCTTCTCGATCTCCGCCGCCTGTGCCTTCTTTGCCTTCTTGTCGGCGATTTCCTTCTCGTTTGCCGCAAGTGCCAGCTCTGCGGGGGTCAGATCCTCCTCCAGATCCGCGCTCTCGTTCAGGGATTTTCCCTTCGCACTGATATAGACCTCGACCGCGCGGCTCAGGATATCTGTCACCGTGCTTTTCTTCTGCTCCGATTTTCCTGCCGCTGCGTTCTCCGTCTGCAGGAACGGGAGCTTACCTGCATTCTCTCCAATACGCATGTTACCATCTCCAATCCGTGGGATACAATTCCTTCTAATAGTATTATCGGGGGGGCTTGCATCTTAAATAGAATTTGACAAAGAAAATTTGGTGTAGTACATTGTAATCAAAAAGGAGGAATCACAATGAGTTTTTCGATCCGACTGACAGACACAGAGAAGTCTCTCGCGGAGAGCTATGCGAAGCTGCATGGGATCTCGCTCGGTGAGGCATTCAAACGTGCACTCTTTGAAAAAATCGAGGATGAGTACGATATCGCGCTTGCCGAGGAGGCGTATGCGGAGTATCTAAAAGATGGTAAGCAGGCGAAGCCGATTGAGGAGTTGTGGAAGGAACTAGATCTTGAAGAAGTACGAAGTACAGACAACTGCCTCGTTTGATCGGGATTTTAAGAAGCTGGATCGTTATACACAGCGTATCCTTCGTGGCTGGATTACGAAAAATCTTATCCACTGCGAGAATCCGCGTGCATTCGGCAAGGCACTCACAGCGAACCGAAAGGGGCAGTGGCGTTACCGCATCGGCGACTATCGCCTGATCTGTGTCATCGAGGACGATCGCCTTGTCATCCTTGCACTTGCCATCGGGCATCGGCGGGAAATATACTAACAGTATGTAGAGCGATGGTATGCGTTATACATTCGTACCGTCGCCCACTTCAGCTGAAATGATCGTCGTCGTAGCCCTCGTTCCAGTCATTCCAGTCGGCATAGAGATCCTCTGCGGGCGGCAGGTCATCCTTATGCGTATAGATATCCTCATCCTCGAACCAATCTTCCGCAGGATAGTCCCATGTATCATCGGGATATTCGTCCGTTGGGATGGGAGGCTTCTCTGTATGCCCCTCCCCGTCCGTGTGCGGAAATATACCTGCGGCACTGACATCGGGGACGATGAGCCCGAAAAACTTTGCCGCGATGTATGTGCCAAACACAGCGATCAGCAGCTTTTTCCACCATGCAAGCGGCTTTGGTGGAGGGGCTGCTTTTGTCTTTGGGCGATGTGATTGTGCGGGCATTTTCCTTGCCTCCACTTACGTCTGTGGCTCACCCCTCAATGGGGAAATAATCTGCCGGAACGGGCGCAAGGATGCCGACGAAGATGAAGTCCTCCGAGCCTGTATTCTTCATGCCGTGACACATGCCCTTCGCCGAGACAATGACATCGCCCTTTGTGATGGGACGCTCCTCATTGGGCGTGGGATAGAATACGCCCTCACCCTGTATGCAGATCCAGATGTCATCCGCCTTGGCGTGCCCGTGCGGCTTGATTTCCTGTCCCGGCTTTAATACCCAGACCACACCGCTCGTCGACTCTGTACTGTAGATCGGCGTGCGTGTGGCGATGTCGCCCTCCTTTGCCACATCGGCGAGACGATAGCGGCGCGTCTCAAAGTCGTTTGTAATCGATGTGCTCATGATAGATTCTCCTCCCATTTGTTCGTTTGTAAAAATATTCTCTATATATTATGATTCGTCACTGGATGTAGATATCCTGCCACAATAAAGAACGGGTCTGCTTGAAAGATGATATCCTCCAAGCAGACCCGCTCGTTCACTCAATATCAGCGTCCACAGCCACAGCCGCCGCGTCTCTGATTTGCGCACGCATCGCGTGAGGCCTGTGCGCAGTCGCCGTCGTAGCAGTAACCTGAATTTCCGCCATAGCAGTACGCCGTGTTCTGACGCTGCGGCAGCTCGCATGCGCCGTCCTCACAGCCATAGGCGATTGCCTGTGCACCTGTGGCGAGGATGAGCCCCGCAAAGAGTCCTGCAATCATCTTTTTCATAACCATTTCCTCCCAAAATATAATGGATTTTTATCTCTATTCTATCATACTTGTCAATCGCAAGAAAATATAATTGACATATGCCGAAAACTTTGCTAAGATTATAATTGTCATATGACAGAAATGGAGGAAGTATGTCGCGACCAAAGAGATGTCGACGCATCGGCGCTTATCCCGATTTTTGGAGTTTTGCGCCGGAGGATGCGGAAGAGGAGACGGAGGAGTCCGTTATCCTCCAGCTGGATGAGCTCGAGACGATCCGTCAGATCGACTATGGGCAGCAGACGCAGGAGGAATGTGCCGCCGCGATGGGCGTGTCCCGTGCGACGGTGACGAGCATCTACGAGGCGGCGCGCTACAAGCTCGCGGAGGCAATCATCTGCGGGAAGCGCATCCGCATTGCGGGCGGCGCATATCGGATCGAACATCCGACAGTCCTCGGGATTCAGGATAAAGGAGAGCATACAATGAGAATCGCAGTACCTTATGAAAATGAGAAGATTGAGCAGCATTTCGGCAGAGCAAAACAGTTCAAATTCTATGATGTCGAGGACGGTACAGTGCAGTCCTCAGAGGTTGTGGATACGGTCGGTGAGGGGCATGGCGCACTTGCGAGCTTCCTCCACAACGCGAAAGCGGATGTTGTGATCTGTGGCGGCATCGGCGCGGGTGCGCAGACGGCACTTGCTGAGGCGGGCATTACGCTCGTATCCGGTGTGAGTGGCAGCGCGGATGAGGTCGTGCAGCAGCACCTTGCGGGCACGCTCGTCCGCAATGCGGATGGTGGCAAATGCAAACACCGTCACCAGCATCAGCACGGCAAGGATCATGCACACGGGCATGGCTGCGGTCATGAGGGGCATGAAGGTCACGGCTGTGGACACGGACATCATGAGCACGGGGAGCACTGCGGTCATCACGGACACGGCGCACACTGAGCTTACACAATGGAAAGCACCGCTTCGGCGGTGTTTTTTGTTGGAATAAATATAGTTAGAAGTTATATATAGAATATAATAGTGAATAATATTTCAATAAAATATAAAAATAAAGCAGAATTGATTTCTGAAGGAAATATGAATGACTATATTCTCAATAGCTTGATATAATTGAGAATATAATTGAGAACGAGTATGTATGCCTATAAAAATCCTATATAAGAATGTAAACGTGAATTTGATTCATAATTATTTTTTATGATTTTTACAAAAAACGCTTGATTTTTTGGAAGACCTGTTATATTATATACGTGAATCAAACAATGAAGATATTCATGTTGATATACAGGAGTGTGTATTTATGAAAAACAATATTGCTGTGATCTACTCCTCGCGTACGGGGAATACGAAAAAGGTCGCGGAACACCTGGCGGAGGCACTCGACGCATCCTGCCACAGTGTCAAGGACACGTCGGCAGTGCCAGAGAGTGCAACGCTCTGTGTCGGTACATGGATCGACCGTGGAACGGCGGATGCTGCGGCGAAGAAGTACATTGAGAGCCTGCGCGGGCGGCGCGTGTTCATCTATGGCACGCTTGGCGCGGAGCCGGATTCGGAGCACTGTGCGAAGTGCATCGAAAATATCCGTACACTGTTCGATGCGTCGAATGAGATCCTGGGCGCGATTCTCGTGCAGGGCGCGATCGATCCGATGCTCATCGAGATGTTCAAGAGTATGCCGAAGGACAATGTGCATGCGTTCACGGAAGAGAATGCGGTACGCTATGCGGCGGCAGCAAGCCACCCGGATGAAAACGATTTCGCGCAGGTCATTGCGGCGGCAAAGGAGGCACTCGCATGAATACGTTTGAGACAAAACTCGCGGCACTCTCGGAGGAGGCACGCGGTTGGCTGCTTGGCACGAAGTCGGAGAATCCGCTCGGTTGTGCCTTTACGAAAAAGCGCGTCGTGCATCCTGGCGCGGGCGGCAAGCGCATGATCGGGGACAAGGCGGAGCAGGCGCAGATCTGGGCGGAGCTGATGGCGCAGACTCCTGACCCTGCCGATGAACGTGCGGTCTACATTCACATCCCGTTCTGCGATAAGAAATGCAGCTACTGCGGCTTCTTCCAGAATTTCACACGCGAGGAGGCAGTGCATCACTATGTCGATGTCCTCATCGACGAGATCGAGGCGGCGGCGGATACGCCGTATGTGACGGGCGCACCCTTTCAGGCGGTATTCTTCGGCGGCGGTACACCGACGGCACTCGGTGATGCGGATCTCGCGCGGCTTGTGCGTACGGTACGCGAGCGGCTGCCGCTGACGAGCGACTGTGAGATCACGCTTGAGGGGCGCATCCATGACCTCAGCGAGAGCAAGGTGGATGCTGCGATGCGCGCGGGCATCAATCGTTTCTCGCTCGGCGTACAGTCCTTTGACACGCGTGTCCGTCAGTCAATCGGGCGCATCGATGACCGCGATACGGTGATTGAGACGCTGCGCCGCATGGTGGAAAAGCAGGGCGCGGTCGTCATTGCAGACCTCATCTATGGGCTGCCCTATCAGTCGATGGAGATCTGGGAGAATGACGTGCGTACGCAGTTCGAGCTCGGTATTGCGGGCGGCGACCTCTACCAGCTCAACGTCTTCCCGGGCAGCGAGCTCGCACGCCGCATCGATGCGGGGGATCTGCCGATGCTCCCAACCACGGAGGAACAGGCGGAGTATTTCAAGCGCGGACTTGAGATTGTTGCAGAGTATCCGATGGCACGACGCATCGACACGACGCATTGGACAACGGACCACCGCGAGCGCAGCATTTACAACACGCTCGCCAAGCGCGGCAACGACGTTCTTGCATTTGGCTCGGGAGCGGGCGGCTTCATCGGTCAGATGATGTGGCGCAATCACGGTGCGCTTGCACCGTATGAGAAGATGGTGGAGGAGGGCACGAAGCCGTTCCAGTTCATGGGCGAGCAGGCGGACGAGCATCGTATGCACAGCGAGATCGGCGATCAGATCGAGCACGGCTATCTGTATGCGCCGTTCTTCGAGAAGAAGTACGGTGTCGATCTTCTCACCGAACTCGAGCCGCTCCTCGCCGCGTGGGCGGAGAACGGGCTCGTTACGCGTACGGCGACGGGATTCCATTTGACGCTCGCAGGTGAGTTCTGGCACGACAACCTCATCCAGGGGTTCCTCGAGGCGTATGCCCTCACGCAGGAGGACGAGGTGAAGCTCCGCAAGGAGAATGTCGCCCTGCAGGACATGATTCCGAAGTCTGTGCGCTCCATGCTTGAGGCGATGTTCCCCGACGGGATGCCCCCGCAGATGGCGGCGGCACTCTCGGGCAAGCCGTCCCCCGAGCTCGAGAGCCATCCGCATATGCAAATGCTGCGGGATCTCATCGAAAAGGAACGGGAGAAGGAACGTGCTGCAGACCGTTCCGCCCTCGATCTCAATACCGTCATGCGCACGCAGTCGCGTGAACTTGGAAAAGCTGTGTAATATAACATATAGAAAGACCCCATGAGCTAAAACAGGTGTTGTTTGTTGCTTAAATGAGAGGCGACAGCACCTGTTTTAGTTTAAATTTTTACACAGCATTGACAATGAATGTCTTTATTGTTAGGATAAGCCTTAATGTTTTGTATCATGATTAAATATCGTGAATATTTATTTAATTTGTTGCGGAGAAATGGAGTATGATGATGAAGCAACACAAGCACAAGAGCTATCGTTTTTATTTGAGTCTGCTCGTAGGTAGTTATCTTTCGGTTCATGGGGGAGGGATGGCGGTATCATTTGCGGCAGATGCGCGGAGCGCGCAGGAGAGTGCGTCTTCTGCGGCGCCGATCAAACTCTCTGATTCCTACGTCCGCCCGGACTATGTAGAAATCGAGAAGCTGCGCGATACAAAGCAGATAGTCGTCATTACGAAACGTGCCATCGAGGAGAAGGGGTACAAGACGATTTCCGATGTGCTCAAGGATCAGCCGAGCATTAGTGTCGGTGCATCATTTTGGGGAGAAATTGATATTCGTGGACAGGGAGATGGTCAGGCGCATCGCAACATACAGGTGCTGATCGATGGTGCCCCTGTTACGACGATGGTGACGCATCCGCTACCAAACAACTATGACTATGTACCTGTAGAGCAAATCGAGAAGATAGAGATCATTCCTGGTGGTGGTTCTGTTATCTACGGCAGCGGAGCGGCGGGCGGCATCATCAATATCACGACGAATCTGCGCAGCATGAACAAACCGCAGCGGACATTGACCACGGAATGGAACTCGGACGGTCATCGCTTGGGGATTAACTATGGTGATAAGGTAGGGGAAAAATTCACCTTGCAGGGTGGCTATAATAAGCTGGAACGTGATCTCTACTTCGTGAACACCTTCCGCAATAGCGACTATCTCTTTGCGGGCCTGCGTTACGATGCGGATGCGGAGCATTCTGTGGCCTTCCGATTCAGCCATTTGGAAGAAGAAAGTCGATTTGTGCAAAATATTTCACGCCGGATGGTGGAACGCTATGGGAGGAATGCACGACCCTCTGATGGCAAATACAACGATGGTGATCGCGATCTCAATACCTATAATCTCACCTATAATCAGAATCTTGGTAGCAAGTGGAAGTTCAGCGGTGATTTCTTCCATACGGATGGAAACTATAAGAACTCAAAACTTATCAATGGGCGTATGAACCATGATTCCTACGGCACACGGATGAAGTTTGACTACGCCTATGGTAAGAAAAACTCCCTGCTCATTGGAGTAGACTGGGTGAATCAGTCCTCTCATCTGAACTATATGTCCGGTAGAAAGCCAATGTCCTTTAACTACGAGAAAGAGACGAAAGCACTCTATCTGCTGAACCAGATGAAGTACGGAAAATTCACATTTACCCAAGGTGTTCGCCGCGAGGAGCTGATCTATGGATTCGACAAGCAGGGCGGAACCTTGAGACGGCCGATCGGAGGTAAGGATACATCGCATCGCTGGAATACAGCAGCTGAACTCTCTATCGGTTATCAGTATGGTTCGATTGGGCGTGTTTTTGCCCGTTGGGAGCGCGGATTTACCAGTCCCGATGGGTTGCAGATTGCGGACGAAGTATATGCGGATGCATCCAGCAAGGTTTATCGGGGAACTTCTGCTACGGAGGAGCGTTATAATCTCTACGAGATTGGTGTGAGCGATAAGATTGGTGCGACGGCGGTAAATCTGACGCTGTTTATGTCTGCGACGAACAACGAGTTAAACCGTCCCTATTTCATAGGTGCTTATGGACCAGAGTACAAGACGTTCAACATGTTCAATGTTAAACGTCACGGCGTAGAGCTGACCTTGCAGCAGCGGATGGGCAAACTCAATATGACAGAGGGATATACCTATCTGCATGGGCGCAGAACCTACAGTGCGCAGGGACTTGCTGTTCTGGATGAGTATGGCGAGGATGCGATTGACTTCACGAGCAGCGGTCTGAGAGCTGTGCCGAAGCATAAAGCAGTCATTCAGGCAAACTATGCATTTAACAAAAAGTGGAGCATCGGAGCAAAGTATACATACTTTGGTTCATATAACAACTTTGTCAAGGAGTCCAAGCGCAATGATGAAGGGAGCATAATCGAATCCTATGGACTTCTGGATGTGAACGTAAAGTTCAAACAAAACGAGAATCTCGAATGGTATGGCGGGGTTACCAATGTTCTCAATAAAACCTATTATGAATATGCCAGCGACGGACTGTGGACACTGACACCCGGCTTTCCGCGCACGTACTTTGTCGGCGCACGGTATAGTTTCTAAGGAAGGCGGGGGACAATGGAGATTTTTGAACTGCTGGAAAAGGGCGGACTTGCGATGATACCCATTGGGCTTGCCTCATTGATCAGCGTGATGATTGCTTTTGAGCGATTCTCGTACTATCGGGGACAGGCGACAAAGTCTACGGATTTTAGCGGCGAGGTCAATGCAGCACTTGCTGATGAGAACTATGACCGTGTCTCTGAGATATGCAGTCATTCAGGTTGCGCGGCGGGTGAAGTTCTGCTTGCGGCGCTTGCAGAACGTGCGCATACAAATGTGCGTCAGGAGGAGGTTGTACAGGCATCGGCAAAGAAAAAGGCACTCGAACTGCGCCGCTACCTTGAGTATCTGAGCGTGATCGTGACGATGGCGCCGCTTCTTGGGCTCCTCGGCACGGTCATCGGCATGATCAGCTCGTTCAGCGTGTTGTCCGTTGCGGAGGGCGAGCCGTTTGCCATCACGGGCGGTGTCGGTGAGGCGCTTGTCGCGACAGCGAGCGGTCTTCTCGTGGCGATTCTTGCGCTCAGTCTTCACGCCTATCTCTCACATCGGGCGAACGGTATCATTGCAGATGTGGAATACACTGCGACGATGTATCTGGCGCATGTTGGGGGTGAGCGCCGTGAAGCTTGATCTTTTGCCGCAGGAGGAACGTCCGCAGCTGATGATCATTCCAATGATCGACATCATCTTCTTTCTGCTTGTCTTCTTCATGATGAGCATGCTCTCGATGGTCGTACAGAAGAGTATGCCGCTCACGCTTCCACAGGCGGAGAGCGCAAAGGTCAGCATGACGCGCAACGTCCCTGTCACGATTACGGCGGACGGTGGGATCTACTACGAGCGCGACCTCATGAGTCTGCGCGATCTCACGGCACGCCTCAAGGAGGATGTGGCGCACGGTGAGGACATCTCCGTCATTCTGCGTGGAGATGCGGCGGCTTCCTACGGGACGGTTGTGCAGGTCATGGATGTGGTGAAACACCTCGGGATTGAAAAGGTCTATATCGCGACCGATACACCGGGGTGATGTCATGCGGACACATTCATGGAAAATCTATGGCGGACTCTCACTCGTCGTCCATGCGGCTGTTATAGGTGCCTTGCTTCTATTTGGTTTGGATTGGCTCGTATCGCCACCCATTCCGACAACCCCGCTTCAACTGGGGTTCCTATCTGAGACTCAGGTTGCGGCGGCGGTGCAGAGTGCAGCAAATGAAGGCAGTGCGGGCAGTGCCCCTGTTGCGGCGGAGGAACGGAGAGAAAACCGTACAGAAAGTGCGTCAGCACCGTCCTTGCTCCCGAGCATCAAGGCGGCTGCCGCACCGACATCACAGGAGCTTGATCGCATTGTTCCGCCCGTGGAACATGCACGCGCTCCTGCAGTGGCTGACGCGCCCGCCAGTGCGCAGAGTGCGAACCGTTCACCCGTTGCCGCATCCGTGGGGGCAGCCGTAGATGGCGGCGGAAGCGGTGACCATGCTGCGTCCGCCTCCGGTGGCAGTGGAACAGGAATGGCGGCGGGGCTTGGGGACGGTTTTTCCGATAACGGAGACGGCTCGTATACGGCCGCCTCTGCGGCGGGGCTGTCGTATCGTATCCTGCGCGATGCGGAGGCGTACTACCCGGAGGAGGCGCGTTCGCTTGGCTATTCGGCGACTGTGTCCGTAACAGGGCGTGTGCTCGTGGGTACGGACGGCAGCATCGAATCCGTCCGCATCTTGACGGATGCGCCGAATCTCGGCTTTCGTCAGGCAGCAGAGGAGGCGTTTTGGCGGATGCGATTCGCGCCGATCGTCTATCAAGGCTATCCCATCAAACTTTGGTTTGAAAAGACGCTGATCTTTCAGCCGTGACCATACAAAAGCTCCCCACACATGGCGGGGAGCTTTTACTGCGGTGTAAAGTACCCAAATGCGGCGGGGATGCTGTAGGTATCGGCAAGCTCTGCACGGCGCACCCAGAGGAGGGAGGACGGCGCATCGGCTCTATCCTCGGCGGCCATGAGCGGCGGCTCGTTCGTGTCGGCGACCGTGACCGCCCAGCCTGTCAGCTCCCACTCAATATGCGAGAAGATGTGACGTGCAGACGGGAGCGGCGCAATGTCGCATACCTCGAAGCCCTCTGCTGCGAGGTGTGCGCGGACAGCGTGTTGCGACAGCTTTCCTTCGACATTTGGATATTCCCAAAGACCTGCGAGGAGTCCACGCGCGGGTCTTTTTCGTATGGCGATACGGTTGCCGCAGGAGAGGAGGAGGACGGTGCGCCGTTCTTTGCGGCGCGCTTTGAGCGCAGTCTTGACGGGATAGTCCTGCTCCGTGCCGCGATCATGCGCGAGGCAGAGCTGCGCGGTAGGGCATGCATGGCAGAGCGGCACTCCGTTCGGAAGACAGACGGTCGCACCGAGATCCATAAATGCCTCGTTGAGAAGCCCTGCGTCGCGTCCGCTTGGGTAGGAGGGGGCAAGTGCCGCCTCAAGCGCACGCTTCGATGTGTCCTTTGCAATGTCGATGGGATTTGCCGTGATGCGCGCGGCAACGCGCAGGAAGTTGCCGTCAACGGCGGGGCGCGGCTGTCCATAGGCAAACGATGCAATCGCGCTCGCCGTATAGCGTCCGATGCCGGGGAGGGCGAGCAGCGCGTCAACGTCCTTTGGCAGCTGTCCATCGTGCTTCTCGACGATTACCTCTGCCGCACGCTTGAGATTGCGGGCGCGGCTGTAGTAGCCGAGTCCCTGCCAGAGCTTCATCAGTGCATCGTCATCCACATTCGCGAGATCGCGGACGCTCGGCAGGGCTTCGAGAAAGCGCAGATAGTAGCCGCGCACGACGGCGGCACGCGTCTGTTGGAGCATGATCTCCGAGATCCAGACGTGATAGGGTGTCGGCTCGTCGCGCCACGGCAGGTCGCGCACGTCGGGCGCAGACTTTCGCCATGCGAGCAGCAGCTTGCAGAGGGAGGGGAAGACAGTGCTTCCCTCCCACGGTAAAATTTTCATGAAAGAGCTCTCCTTTTTACGAGATTTTACTAGCCTTACGTGAAACGCGGATGAAGAAGGTGGTCTTTTCTTTACAAAGTGCGCCCTTTGTACTATGATAAATTTATAGGATGTGGATGGAGGCTCTGTTGTGATTTATAACATCTGCAAAATCGATCTTGCACTTTATAGCGTTGTTGCCTCCAATATCGTTACGGATGAGGTTATTATTACGAGTGAGCGAATTGAGCATATACAAATGCGCCATGGGGGCGACTATGAGGAGTATGGAACTTATTTTACAGAAATATTGCAAAGTCCAGATTATATTCTGGAGAACAGACGCAATACGGCGGAAGTTTTGAAAGAAATATTGCACAACGGAAAGAAGTGCAAGCTGATTTTGCGCTTGCAGACCAGTAGCGACCCGAAGGGCTTCAAAAATGCCATTATCACGTTCCTGCACATACGGGACAGTGAATGGCGGCGGCTTCTTCGCAGCAAGAAAATTCTTTACAAAAGAGAGTAAAATATATAAAATAAAGATAGCATAATGGTAATTTGAGGTGGGAGATTTCGTCCAGCCCACGCGCCGATGGTGTGACAGGGGAAACCCGAGTAGATGCAGGAGAATTGGACGCCTGCCAAATTACTATTACAGAGAGCCGCCCGTTGTGGGCGGCTTTTGCTTTTGTTTCCTGTGTGTGATAGAATAACAGGAAATCAAGTGATACTTAGAAATAATGGAGTGATTTCTGATGTTGGATATGAAATTTGTGCGCGAGAATCTGTCGGCGGTACAGGAGATGCTGAAAAACCGCTGCAACGCGCTCGATCTCTCACCGTTTGCGGCACTGGATGAGCGTCGACGTGTGATCTTGCAGGACGTGGAGGAGAAGAAGGCGCGCCGCAACGCTGTATCGAAGGAGATCGGCGTACGCAAGAAGGCGGGCGAGAGTGCAGATGATGTAGTTGCGGAGATGCGTGCGCTTGGCGATGAGATCGCGGCGCTCGATGAGGATCTGCGCACGGTCGAGCAAAAGCTGCGTGAGCTGCTGCTCCAGATCCCGAACATGCCGAAGGCAGACGTGCCCATTGGCAAGGACGATACAGAGAATCCGGAGGTGCGCCGCTGGGGCACGCCTCGTACCTTTGATTTCGAACCGCAGGCACATTGGGACATCGGGGAAAAACTCGGCGTACTCGATGCGGAGCGTGCGGCGAAGGTCACGGGGGCACGCTTCACGTTCTACAAGGGGCTCGGCGCACGGCTTGAACGCGCGTGCATCAACTTCATGATGGATCTCCATGCGGAGAAGCATGGCTATACGGAGATGCTCGCACCCTACATCGTGAACGAGACAAGCATGGTCGGGACGGGACAGCTGCCGAAGTTCGCGGAGGATATGTTCAAGCTTGACGGGCTCGACTACTACCTCGTGCCGACGGCAGAGGTGCCGACGACGAACTACCACCGCGACGAGATCCTGGATGCGGAGCAGCTGCCGGAGTACTATACCTCCTATACGGCGTGCTTCCGCGCGGAGGCAGGCAGTGCGGGACGCGACACGCGCGGGCTGATCCGTCAGCACCAGTTCAACAAGGTAGAGTTGATTAAATTCGTCACGCCCGAGACAAGCTGGGACGAGCTTGAGACGATGGTGAAGGCGGCGGAGGATGTTCTGAAGACGCTCGAACTGCCGTACCGCGTCGTGCAGCTCTGCACGGGCGACATGAGCTTTACCTCGGCAAAGACCTATGACATCGAGGTCTGGATGCCAGCGCAGGACAAATACCGCGAGATCTCTTCCTGCTCGAACTGCACGGATTATCAGGCACGCCGTGCAAACATCAAGTATCGTCCAGAGCGCGGGGCGAAGCCCGCATTCCTCCACACGCTGAACGGTTCGGGCGTTGCGGTCGGCCGCACGGTTGCGGCGATCCTCGAGAACTATCAGCAGGCGGACGGTTCTGTCGTTGTGCCGAAGGCTCTCGTGCCGTATATGGGCGGCGTTACGGTCATTCGATGAAAAAGATTGTTGTCGGCATCACGGGCGCAAGCGGCAGCGTATACGCCGTTCGCCTGATTGATGTCCTGCGGGAGCAGGGCATCGAGGTGCACGCCGTCATCACGGACAGCGGACAGCGCGTGCTGGACTACGAGTGCGGCGTGACGATGGAGGAACTTTTACGGCGCGTTGATGTTCTCTACCCGAATACAGACGTAGGCGCGGCAATCGCAAGCGGCTCGTTCCGCATGGATGCGATGGTCGTCCTGCCCTGCTCGATGAAGACGGCGGGCGCAATCGCCCACGGCGTGACGGACGATCTCCTCACGCGTGCGGCGGATGTGACGCTCAAGGAGGGGCGGCGTCTTCTCCTTGTTCCAAGGGAAACACCCATGCACGAGATTCATCTTGAGAACCTGCTGCGGCTCGCACGCGCGGGGGCAGTTGTGATGCCCGCCGCGCCTGGTTTCTATCATCGACCGGAGACGCTGGGTGATCTCGTCAATATGATGGTGGGCAAGATCCTCGACCGTCTCGGCATTGAGGCGGAGCTCTTTACACGTTGGAGGTGACGGATATGACTTTTTTCAAAGCGAAAATGACGGCGCTTGCGGCTGTGCTCGCGCTAGGTGCGGCGGGGACAGCAGCGGCTGCGCCCGCAGAGGCGGACGGGCATACGATGCAGATGCACATGGGAGATTCCTCGGTGCAGGACAAAAAGGCGGAGATCCAGATGGACTATCTGGAACATCGCGGACAGCGGCGTTACATTGATCTCTACAATCTGCACGTTTTTCGCCAGTACAAGGAGATGCACGGGATGTCGCTCCACTGGGGGGTGACCGTCTCGCGTGCCGTCGGCTCGTGGGCGGAAAAGGACACGCCCGACGTGCGCCTCGACTCGTCCGCCGTCGGTGCAGGTCCCGCGTACATGGTGCGTTGGACGAAGCCGCTCGGCAGTAAATGGGAGGCTTCGTTTGATGCGACGGGAGGCGTTCTCGTTTACAACGACGTGCATCCCGCGCACACGCGCAATTACGGCTTCATGTGGCGCATCGGGCCGCGTGTGACGTACAAGTTCAACGAGCGTAACGCTCTGAGTGTCGCCTATCTCGGGCATCATGTCTCGAATGGACAGCGGACGAAGAACCCCGGCTACAACGGCATCGGGCTCTCGATCGGCTATCGGTACTCGTACTAAAGACGATCCTATGAGACCTGTTATGGCGAATATGTGTCTTCTTGCGTGCTCCACGCAAACGCCTCGTTATGCAAGTGATCGCGTGCTCGTTCGCTTAAATACCGGCGAATTTCTAAACGCCCTTCGGTTGAACGACGAAATTCGCCGGGAGCGAGTCGCACGCTTTCCTCACTTGCTCTACTAGGGTTTGCTTAGGAGCAACGCATGGCACACACGCTGCTTTTGTGTATGACACTTGGTGCAGATTCTAAAGGAAATATTTGTGGCAAAGAAATTTTACGCCGTGAAGCGCGGACGACAGACCGGCATCTTCACCGTGTGGGCGGAGTGCTCGGCGCAGGTGCAGGGCTTTCAGGGCGCAGTGTATAAGGGCTTTATGACCGAAGCAGAAGCGCGTGACTGGCTGGATGGTGCGGCGGATTCATCTGTGCCGCGTGCTGCAAAGAGCGGCACAGCCGCGAAAAAATCGTCCGTGCCGCCCGTCGAAGAACATGTTGACGCGGACTATATCATCCACACGGACGGCTCGTGTCTCCGCAACCCCGGGGGCGCGGGCGGCTGGGCTGCCGTCATTGAGACGGCAGCAACGGGCGAGGTCAGAGAGTACAGCGGTGGCGACCCTGAGACGACGAACAACCGCATGGAGCTGACGGCGGCACTCGAGGCAATGAACGCAGTGCCGAAGGGGGTACGCGTTGCACTCTATACCGACAGTCAGTACCTGAAGAACGCATTCACGAAGTTCTGGCTGCCTGCGTGGAAGAAGCGCGGATGGAAGAAGGCGGACGGCGAACCCGTGCTCAATCAGGATCTCTGGATGCAGCTTGACGCGGCGTTCGCTGCACGGCGTGTCCAATTCCACTGGGTCAAGGGCCATGCCGGCAACCCACGCAACGAACGCTGTGACGAGCTCGCGCGGAGCGAGGCGGAGAGATTCAATAGGTGATTTTTGTTTGTCTCGTGCAATGTCCCACGCGAACGCCTCGTTGCGCAAGTGATCGTGTGCTTGTACGCTCAAATACCGGCGGACTTCTTAAACGCGCTTCGCTTGGACGAAAGAAATCCGCCGGGGCGTACCGCGAGCGGTCAACGTCGACCAATCACACTTCGCTTGCGCTTGTGTTCTTGGGACGTTTTCCCATACGACCCGTTTCCCAATCAGCTTCGTCCTACGGACTTGCTTCTTGGACAGGTCAGCAACTTTCTTCACTTGCTCCACTAGGGTTCGCTTAGGGACATCGCATCGATACGTCGCAACCTAAGCCTCCCTCTATGACGGGGGGAGACCGCTTGCGGTGGTGGGGGCACATACAAAATCTACGAAAGGAGGGAATCCATGCAGCGCATCTTTGAGGCGGTGGGTCGCTTTGTCCTCACACACCTCGCGAACATCGGCCGCATCACCCTCCTCTACGTCGAGACGGCACGTCAGGTCACACAGCGTCTGCGCGTGCGGAGCATTGTCTACCAGATGGCGCACCTCGGCGTGGACTCTCTCCTCATTGTCGGGCTGACACTTCTTTTCACAGGCATTGTGCTGACCCTCCAAATCGCGCACGAGTTCATCCGCTACGGAGCGCAGAGCACCATCGGCGCGGTCATCGCCATCGGTATCGGGCGCGAGCTCGGCCCCGTCCTCGTCGGTGTCGTCTGTGCCGGGCGTGTGGGCGCAGCGATTACGGCGGAGGTCTCCACGATGAAGGTCACGGAGCAGATCGACGCGCTGCGCGTCATGGCGGTCAGCCCCGTGAACTACCTCATCGTGCCGCGTATGCTCGCGTGCATGATCGTTGTACCCGTCCTCACCGTATTTGGCGACGTAATCGGCGTTCTCGGTGGCTACCTTACTGCCGTGCATTATTCGGGCATCTCACCCTACACCTTCACGCACTCCATCACACAGTTTGCAGAAATCTACGATATGACGGGCGGACTTATCAAGGCCATCTTCTTTGGCAACGTCATCGCCGTCCTCGGCTGCCACTACGGGCTGAACGCGCCAAGCGGCGCAGAGGGGGTTGGCAAGGCGACCATGCAGACCGTTGTCACCTCCATCATCGTCATTTTTATTCTGAACGCCGTCTTGACGTTCTTCTTGTTCTGAGGACACGCCATGATACGACTGAACAACGTCAAAAAGTGTTTCGGGGACAAGGAAGCACTCAAGGGAATCAGCCTCACCATCGAAAAGGGGGAGACCATCGCCATCATCGGCGGCTCGGGCTCGGGTAAATCGACCCTGCTGCGTCTCATGATCGGACTGGATCGCCCCACCTCGGGCGAGATCTACCTCGGCGGCGACAACATTACCGCGATGAGTGAGAACGCACTCGACCGCGTACGGCTGCGCATGGGCATGGTATTCCAGTACTCCGCACTCTTCGACTCCATGAGCGTCGGGGAGAATGTTGCGTTCGGTCTGCGGGAACATACGGATAAGAGTGAGGCGGAGATTCAGCGCATCGTTGCGGAGAAACTTGCGCTCGTCGGGCTGCCCGATGCAGCGGCGATGATGCCGCAGGAGCTCTCGGGCGGCATGAAAAAACGCGTGGGGCTTGCGCGTGCGATTGCGACCGATCCCGAGATCATCTTCTACGATGAGCCGAGCTCGGGACTGGATCCCATCATGACGGCAAAGATTGACGAACTGATTATTGATATGCAGCGAAAACTCGATGTGACCTCGATTGTCGTCACACACGATATGGCGAGTGCGAGCCGTATTGCCGACCGCATCGCCATGATTTACGACGGGCAGCTCATTGCCGTCGATACGGCGGAGCGATTTCAGGATATCAAGGATGAGCGTGTGCAGGCGTTTTTCCGTACGCTACATCATCGCAGGGAGGTTGGAGCATGAGTGCAGAGGCAAAGGTTGGAGCGTTTACACTCGGAGGGGCGGCACTCCTCGTCGCCGTCGTCATGTTCTTTGGCGGCCTACGTCTTGGCGGTAGTCAGGATTATATGCTCTATGCGGGGTTTGGCCGTGCAGTCGGACTGAATCCCGAGGCGCAGGTGCTCCTTGCGGGTGTTCCCATCGGGCAGGTCGAGGAGATCGTCAGCGACGGCACGGGTGTCACTGTCTCTATGCGGATTCAGGACGGTGTGAAGATCCCGCGCGGCTCGTCCATTACCATTGGACAGCCGGGTATCATGGGAGATAAATTCGTCATCATCACACCCTCGTCCAATGTCGATTTTTACGCGCATGGAGACTATCTCTACGGTGAGAACGAGATGGGCATGGATACCATGTTCACCGAGCTGAACAAGATGATTATTCAAGTCGAGGCAATGCTCACCTCCATCAACAACATTGTCGGTGCAGCCGGCTTCCAGAGCTCGATGGTGCAGCTCGTCGTCAACATGGAGCAGATGACCGCCCACCTCGATGGACTGACAGCGACCCTAGAGCAGATGGCGAACGAGAACCGCGGCGATCTGCATGCCATGCTCGCAAATATGAACGCGATGTCGGCGAATCTTGCACAGACCACGGCGAGCGTCGAACGCATCATGGCGAATCTCGAGACCGTCGGCGCAGACCCGCAGACAGCGGAAAATCTCAGAAAGACGCTTGAAAACATCACCGCCTCCTCCGAGCGCATCCTGCGCATTGCCGAGGGAATCGAGGCGGTCGCAGGTGACAAGCAGACACAGGAGGACGCGCGTGCCCTCATTCACAATGCACGTACTATGACAGACAAGGCAGGCGGGCTCATGGGGCGGCTGCAGAACGTTAAGGTTACGCCGAAGGTGGATGTGATGTACAGCGGCAAGGCGGATGACTGGCGTACGAATTTCAACCTTGACATCGGCGAGAAACAGGGCATGTACGCGACGTTTGGCGTGGACGACATCGGCGGAGGCGACAAGTTCAATGCACAAGTCGGCAAGCGCGGCACAGCCTTCGGCGCACGTGCGGGGGTTGTCGCGGGTGCGGCGGGGATCGGCGTGGATGCGTATGCGGGCGAGAAATTCAAATTCTCCGCCGATGCCTACGATCCGAATGACTTTACCCTACGGCTGCGTGCGCAGTATCAGCTGAAGGACAGTACTTACCTCTTCGGCGAGTGGAACGATGTGAACGACCGCAAACGCCGTGCGTTTTATACGGGTGTACGGCAGGAGTTTTAATTGACGAGCGGTAGAATATATGTATAATATAATTATGGATGTACATTTTACATGGGATGAAGAAAAGAACCGTTCCAATCAAAAGGAACATGGCATTTCCTTTGAGGAAGCGGCGACCGTGTTCCATGATGATGATGCTCTTCTCAAATACGACGAAGCGCACTCTCTGGATGAAGAGCGGTTCGTTATGCTTGGAATGAGCAAAGCAAATCGTATGCTGGTTGTTTGTCACTGTTGCCGTACGGGAGGCGTGTTGCGTCTCATATCTGCACGAAAGGCAACCCGAAGAGAGGAAAGTCAGTATTGGGAGCATCTTTAGGAGGGATACCATGAAAGAAGAATACGATTTTTCGGATGCGATAAAAAATCCATATTCCAAACGGCTCAAAAAACAAATCACAATCAACATTAACAATGAAACCGTGGCATATTTCAAAGCTCAGTCCGAGGAAGTCGGCATACCCTATCAGACACTCATCAACCTGTATCTGTCTGACTGTGCAGCGCACGGAAGAAAACTGAATCTATCATGGCAGTAAAATCAGCCTCATGAGACATCATCTTGTTTCATGAGGCTTTCGTATTTCTATAGATATATGGGCAGCAGTATCGCTGCTTTTTTATTGATTAAACTGCGGCTTGCGCCCTTCCAAAAATGCCGTCACCGCCTCACGGTGATCGGCGGACGCGCCCGCTCGTGCGAGGTTCTCTGCCTCGAGGCGGCTGTATGCCATGTAGTCGCGGTAGAACACCTCATAGTAGAGCTGCTTTTGCATCGCGAGTGCGCCGAGCGGGCGGCGCAGCAGCTTCGCAGCAAAGGCATGCGTCTCCTCTGCGAGCTTCCCATCGGGGGCGAGCCGCGTCGCAAGCCCCAGACGCAGTGCCTCCTCGCCGTAGACGGGTGCACTCAGCGCCATGAGCTCAATCGTCCGTGCAAGCCCGACGATCTGTTTCAAATGATAGATGCAGCCCGTATCACCGGGGAGCGCGACATTCGAGAACGCCGTGAGCAGACAGCTCTCCTCCGTCATGATGCGGAAGTCCGCACCGAGCGCAATCCCGCAGCCTGCACCTGCGGCAGCACCGTTCACCATTGCGATCACGGGCTTCGAGCACTTGCGTAGCGCGAGCGATGCCTGTCCCGTCAGAATGGAGAGATCATAGCTGATGAAGTCGAACGATGCCATCTCCTTGATATCACCGCCGGCGGAGAAATTCTTGCCCGCGCCCGTGACGATGAGAACCTTCACCGCATCGTCTGCGTCACAGTGTTCCACCGCGCTGATCAGATTGCGGAACATCGGCGCATTCAGCGCATTGTTCGAGGTGGGGCGGTCGATCGTAATCGTCGCAATCCCGTCTTGAACGGATAACTTGATATGCTCGTACATGGAAACCTCCTTGCGGTAGATGAAGTCCTTCAAACATAGGACAAGAAGTTTTCGAAAAATTATGTCTCACCTTATGGTACCGCAATTTTTCCCACAGCACAAGCGGAATTTATCGTGCATAAATACCTTCTCCATTGTCGGAGGTGCACTCGAGGAGGAGGCGTTGTGTTCGCTGCGTGAGTTCTGCTCCGGTCACCTAACGATAAATTTATTTGAAAAAAGCCTGTGGAACTGATACAATGAAAGTGTCTGTCAATACGATTTCATGGTATTGGCTATCTTTGGAGCGGCCTCCGTTCGGGTGATTCCTTGGCGGACGAGGAGGAAATGGTTTTGAAAAATAGGGGATGTTTTGCTGGACGCCTTGTACGGACGTTGGCTCTTACTGCTGCCGTTGGTCTTTTTGCGGCGCCTGTTTCGGCGGAGACGATGCAGGTGGATCTCGCGCGCTCGGTACAGATGGCGCTCGAGAACAACCGCACGATCAAAGAGGCGCTGACGGATGTAGATGCAGCGCACGCCTCGCTTGCACAGACGAATCGCTCAATGGGGCCGACGCTGACGTGGTCGACGACAGCGAACCGTGTCGGTGGCAAGGCATACGAGAGCTCAGGGGTCAAATACAACTACGGCAATACGGGCACGATCTCGATGCCGGTCTACAGTGCGGCGCTGAATGCGCAGCGAAAGGCGGCCCGCTACGGGCTGAACGCGGCAGACTTTGCGCTCGAACAGACGAAACAAACGATCCGCCTGACGGCGACGGTGGATTATTTCAATATCTTGCAGGCACGCAATCTGGTGAAGGTACGTGAAAATACGGTGGCGACGCTGCAGACGCATCTTGCGGATGTGAATGCGCAATTCCGTGTCGGTACGGTTGCGCGCGCGGATGTGCTCGCCTCCGAGGTGGAGCTGGCGAATGCACAGCAGAATCTGACGACGGCGAAGAACAACTATGAGGTTGCCGTTGCGACGCTGAACAATGTGATTGGTGTACCGACCGATACGACGCTCACGATCAACGATGAGCTGCGCTATACGGACTATGTGCTCACGCTCGAGGACTGCACGGACTACGGGCTTCTCTATCGCGCGGACGGTGCGGCCGCATTCTATGCGGTGAAGCAGGCTGAGGCGGGGGTGCGTACGGCGCAGGCCGGCTACCATCCGACGGTGAATGCGTCGGCGACGCGTTCGATCGCAGGGGAACGTCCCTTCAAGGATGACCATGTGAGCAGCGATACATGGGCTGCGGGAATCAGTGCATCGTGGAATATCTTCGACAACGGGGTGACGGCAGCGCAGGTGGATGCGGCAAAGGCAACGTTGCGCAAGGCAGAGGAGGCACTCGCTGCGACGGATGAGAAGATTCGCCTCGATGTGCATACAGCGTATCTGAATCTGCGTGCGGCGGAGCAGAACATCAAGACGTCGGAAACTGCAGTCAAGCAGGCGGAAGAGGACTATAATATCGCCCGTGTCCGCTACAATGCGGGCGTGGGGACGAATCTTGAGGTCATGCGCGCGTCGGACAACCTGACGACAGCGCGTATGAACTACTCGACAGCGCTCTATACGTATAATACGAGCAAGGCAAGCCTCGACAATGCGATGGGGGTGCCCGTCGATCTCGATACCGAGCGCTACCGTGCGGCAGAGGAGGTGGGAAAACGCGCCCCTGCTGCCCGTGCAGAGGCACAGCTGCACGATGATGCGATCTTTGAAACACCGAAGGGGGCCGAGGTGCGTCCCGCTCCTGCGCACGCACCGGTGGATGCCGCGATGATTGCGGCAGCGCGTGTGCAGGCGGCAAATGCTGCCTATGAGGCGAAGATGAACAAATAAGAGGTTTTCTATGAGACGGAGAGCGTATATCGGGATTGCTGCAGCCGCGGCAATCCTCGTCTGCGCAGCAGTGCTCATTCACATTGTGCGCGCTCAGGCGTTCATGACCGAGGTAGGTCGGATGGCTGAGAGTCTCGCAGCAGAAAAGTTGGGGACAACGGTGCACATCGGTGCAGTGGAGATCCGTTCTCTGCATGAACTGAAGCTGGATGATATTGTGATTTATGATAGGCAGGCGAAGGCTGTCCTCCGTGCCGATGAGGCGCGGGTGACGCTTCGTCTGCTTTCTTTGCTTTCGGCGCCGGAAACCTCGGTTGATGAAATTCTGCTCACGGGTGCGCACGCGGAGATTGTGCAGCGTGCAGATGGAACGTGGAACTACAGTGATCTTGGCAGGAATGATGCGGAGCCGAGCAGTTTCGAAGGGCGTATCCGTATGGAGGGGGCGACAGCGACCGTCACTGCAGGTGAGCGCACCTATGAACTGGACAGCATTACAGGTGCCGTAGATGTTGATCGCAGCGATGTGTCCTATGATCTCACGGGCGTGCTTACAGGAGTTCCTCTGCATGTGCGCGGCACCTACGTCGGCGGGACACAGGAACTGTATCTGGCAGCGGATGATGCAGATCTCACACCGCTGCTCAAATTTCTGCCCGAGGGAGCCCTGCCCGAGGAGGTGCAGGTTTATCGTGTGCATGCGGGTCATGTGGGGCTGAAGCTCCGCCGCACAGACGGGGTGCTGACGCTGGATGGACGTGTGGACGGCGCACAGGGAACAGCGAATATTTACGGAACGGAGACACAGCTGAAAAGCTCTGCACTCACGTTCAACGAGCGCTCTCTCTTCCTTGCAGCCACAGCGGAGGCGGCGGGGCAGACAGCGCGTGTCGACGGCACAATTCGCTTCGACACGGATGCGCCCTATCTTGATCTCACTTTGCGTGCAAAGGATTTTGCCGTGGATCAAATTCTCCCGAACAGCTCTTACGTGGGGGCTGTGACGGCGGATGTGCATGTGACGGGGACGTTTGCGGCGCCGATGGCCGAGGGGCATCTCTCGACGGCGGAGGGGGCAGTCGATGACGTATCGTTCCGCGCGGTGTCCGCGGATGTTTCCTATGCAGACGGGATCATCTCGTTCCATGATCTGACGGCGGAGATCTTTGACGGCAAGCTCTCGGGCGCGGGTGTCTTTGACACAAGAGATCAATCCTATACGGCGCATCTCACGACAGACGGCATTCGGCTCGCGGGGCTGCGTGCGCTTTCGGCAGCCATGCCCGAGGATCTCGACGGCGCACTGCGCGCCGATTTTGGCATACACGGACAGGGGGCGGATGCACCTACGGTCTACGGCAGTGCGGAGATGCTCAACGGCAGCTATCGTATGATTCCCGTGGAACATGCGAATGCGTCCTTTATCCTCCGAGGGAGCGATCTGACGATTGACTTCCTCAGCATGAAGCTCCCCAATGGAACGGAGCTCGGCGTCGAGGGGAAGGTTATGGGCGGTTCTGCGCTCGACCTGCGTTTCTACGGTGCACATGCGGATCTCTCCCTGCTCAATCGCTTGGATGGGCGTCTCCATTTCTCGGGGCTGTCGGATTTCACGGGGCAGGTGCACGGCGACATGCACGATCCGCACGTTGAGATGAGCGTCTCGGCGATGAATGGGGATCTCCTGTATCAGCCGTTCGACAGTCTGCTCTTTCGTGCGGAGGGATCGCTCTCGGGCATCGGCATCCACGATTTCTCGATGGAGCGCGGTGGGCGTGAGGTATGGCTCGTGAATGGAACCATTGGTTTCGCGGGTGAGCGGCGCATCGACCTTCAGATCGATACGATGGGTGCACGCATGGAGGATGTGGCGGCGCTTGTCGCGCCGGATCAGCCGATTACGGGCAACATCGACAACATCATAAAGTTCACGGGGACGCTCGACAACCCGCACGCGGTCGGCTATGTTCACTTCTATCGCGGCAGCTATGCGGGCGCTATTCTCTCGGGTATGGACGGCGACTACTTCCTCGATAACGGCATCATCCGCGTGCAGGTGTTCCACATCTATTCGCCGATGGTGGATATGGTTCTGAACGGTACGATTAACACGCTCGGCCTCCTCGACTTTGATGCAGAGGTGCGTGATCTCGATATGAAGCGCTTCGAGCACAAATTGCCCTACGAGGTCTCCGGCCACGGCGTCTTTAACGGAAAGGTCGGCGGGACAATCTCCCGTCCGATTTTCCGTGGGGAGCTGAAAGCGGATACGATTGTGATGAACGGGGTAGAGCTGAGGGAGATCCACAGCTTTGCCCACTATGAAAACGGCATCATCGAGCTGGACGAGACGGGGTTCCGTCAGGGGACGGACGGTTCTGTGACGGCGCGCCTGCACTACGATACGGCGACGCGTGCGCTGCGCGGGACGATGAATATTGACCGGATGGATGTGCAGGCACTCCTTGCGCTCGCAAACCAGAAGGAGGATCGTCTCACCGGGCAGATCACGAGTGTGGTACGTCTGGGCGGCACGCTCGATAATCCGTCGATTTCGCTAACGGGCGAAATCGCGGAGGGGTCGCTTGCCTCCTATCCCGTGCGTGATGTTGCACTCGATGTCACACTCGCGGACCGCGTGTTGACCGTGCGAAAGCTCGCAGGTGAGCAGGGAGGCGGTTCGTTCTCCGCCGTCGGCACAGTGGATTTCGACGGCCTCGCGAATGTGGACGTCACAGGGACGGACATTGCTCTCGGGATCTTCACGCGCTTTGCGGGGGTGGAGGAGGATGTGACGGGGACGACATCGCTGACCCTGCACATCGGCGGTCATACGCAGAACCCGGAAGCTGATCTGAGGATGACGGCGAAGAATGGCGGCGCACGCGGGGCATCGTTCGATGAGCTGACAGGCGAGGCGCAGCTGCGCTCCTCCATCATCCATCTGAACAATCTCACGGTGACGAAGTATATCGACGGCATCGCTTATGCGGCGAGCGCCCATGGGACACTCCCCCTGCGTGCACTCACGGCGGAGCGCAGCGAAAATCTGAGTGCCTACGAGGAGATCAATCTGACGATCGCGCTTGACAATGCGGACCTCTCCTTGCTGCCGGTCTTCTCCGATCATGTGGAGTGGGCTCTTGGACGTACGGAGGGCAGCCTAAAGCTGCACGGAACCCTCGCCGCCCCGCGTCTGGACGGGACGGTGCGCGTTACGGGCGGTGCACTAAAGGTCAAGTATCTCGAGAATCCGGTGACGGATATGCAGATTCAGATCGATGCTCTTGGCGACAGCGTTGTCGTGCGTTCCTGTACGGGACGCATGGGGGCGGGCAGCTACATGATGACGGGGCACATGGAACTGAGCGGCGTAGAGCCGACGGACTATGACTTCACGCTCGTGATGAATGATCTCGCGATCAAGACAACGTTCTTTGACGGACCGCTGAGCGGATCGCTGCATCTGACGGAGGATGAGTACTGGGGCGAGACGCTGCCGAAGCTCGCGGGTACGATCAACATCGACCGAGCCCTCGTCTCCATTCCGTCGATTCCCGATACGAACGACGAGCTCCCGCACATCATCCTCGATGTGGGGCTGACGGTGGACCGCCATGTACACTTCTTCAGCGCGAACCTCTATGATATCCATCCGTCGGGCTATGTGCATTTCGGCGGCACGACGCATCATCCCCGCACGACGGGCTCGATCGGCGTGCGGCGCGGCGACACGGTGAGCTACCTCCGAACGGTGTTCAAGATCCGCGAGGGAACAGCGATCTTCAACCAGATGGAGTCGTTCCTGCCGGAGATTGCATTCTATGCCGAGGCACGCCTCACGCATACGCGTGTGTTCCTCTCGGCGCATGGACCGCTCGACCATATGGATTTCCGCCTCGGTTCGAGCCCTGAGATGTCCCAGGAGGAGATCATCCGCATGCTCACCCTGCGCAGTGCCTACCGAAATGGTGAGGGCGGCATTACGGCGGCAGACATTCTCTCCATTGGCCTGCAGATGAGCATCCTCTCGGAGGTGGAAGACTCCGTGAAGAACTTCCTGCACCTCGATGTATTCCGCCTCTCGAGCGGAAGCGGTGCACTCTTTGAGACGAAGGACGATGAGGCGGTTCGCAAAAACGAGAATGAGTACAACATCGAGATCGGCAAATACTTCGGTGACCGTGTGCTCCTGCGCTATGTACATGGGCTCGGTGCGGCATCGGATCAATACCGCTACGGCATACAGTATGATTTCAGTGACAAATTTGGGATCTCGTATGACCGCGAGGGCTCTGACCAGCTCATCAGTATGGAGGCAAGGATAAGGTTCTAAAGGAGGTGCGCCGGTGTTTTCGGACTATGTAAAAAAACTTTCTGCCGTGCAGAAACTGACGCCGACAGAAGAGGAGGAGCTCTGGCGCGCCTACAAGGAATGCGGCAATGAGGCGGCGCGGCAGCGGATCATCGAGTCGTATCAGCCGCTTGTCTTCCGTGAGGTCATGCCCTATCGTGCCCTGTCTGCTGTTATGGATGCAGTACAGGAGGGAACGGTCGGGCTGATCGAGGCGGTGGAGCGCTATGATCCTTCGCGTGGAACGGCATTCAGTCTCTATGCGGTGCATCGTATACGCGGACGGATTCTGGACTTCCTCCGCTGCGAGGGGCAGGTCGATCTGCCCTGCCTCGAGGTGGAGACGGAGACACATGAGACGGCGAAGGATCTGCTTGTCGATGTGTGTCCCTCCGTGGCAGAACTCGCGGAGCATCACGCTCTCGTCGGTGTGCTTGGTGCCGCAATGGAGCGCCTGCCCGCGCACGAGCGTCTCGTGCTCGAGGGCGTGACCATTGGCGGCGCGCGTGCACAGACGATGGCAGAGGCCCTCGGGGTGACATCCGCACAGATCTATCGGCTGCAAAAGAACGGGATCCGCCGCATTCGTGGGATGCTCTCTCGATTTATGCATCATTGGCAGAATTAACCATTTAGTACCACGTTTTAATTTTAACGGCTTGAATCCATACCATGGACTGTAGTATAATCTCGGGAAGGGGGATACGGCGATGGATACGGATCGCAGAGAGCGGGCGAAGTCCATTCGTGCGGCACGAAACTGGCTCGCGGGAGCGGAAAATGCGCTCGCGGGTGAGGATGATCTCGCGGGAGATCTGAAGCTCATGCTTGCACGTGCAGAGCTTGCACGTATTGCTGCGGATCGTCGTGCACGCCTCCGCCGCTGGGCAGCGCGGCTTCTGCCGCCGCTGGCCGCAGCGGTGCTCCTCGGATGGTTCGCATGGCAGCATATGCCCGCTGAGGATATGATTCCGCACATGGGAGCACAGGAAGCGAATGTGCGGATGGAAACGCCCGCAGCTGTGCCTGCAGCGGAACCTTCGCAGCCTGCACAGGGGGAGGCACCGCTCTCAGCAGCGGTCCTTCCAACAGAGCCGCCCGCAGAGCGGGCAGCGCCGAAAGAACAGGATACAGCGGCGCAGGCCGCTGCTGCTGCGCCTGTCCCCGTGCATACAGAGGACGCACGGTCTGCATCGCTTTCGCGTATGCCGAGTGGCGATCTGCAGCGTCTCATGCAGGTCGGCGGCAAAATTTTAAGAGAATAGTTGATCTGCCCCCCGCATCATGCGGCGGGTTTGAAACAGCGCCCTTGTGCGCACGTCTAGGAGGTTTCGCCTTTGAACAGCAAGAAATACCAGAGACTCACACTCGCCGTTGCCCTTGGTATGGGGGCCTCTGCATTGGCTCTGCCGCATGGTTTCGCCGCAGAGGAGAATGCAGAGACCGCGGTTATGTCCGCTGCTGCGGCAGATGCACCCGCACCGCGTGATGCGGCGACAGATGCGGACGCTGCGGCTGCGCCGGCACTGACGGCGACCGCTGCGCCCTCGACCTCGGATGAGCGTGCTGCCGCTTGGGCGGCCAAGCGTCCTGCCGAGAACGAGATCTCCAACTATCTTGCGGCACAGGTCGGCAAGACGATCGTGGAGATCAACTTCACCGGTGCGACGGAGGCAACGGAAAAGGCTGCGCGGGCAGCGCTTGCCATGCATGTGGGCGATGCCGTGACGGAAGAAGGCCTCGTGAAGGATCGTGACGCGATCTATGCAACTGGCTATTTCTACGATCTCTACCCGATGTTTGAGCAGATCCCCGAGGGGGTCGTCCTGACCTACAATGTGCTCGAGAACCCAGAGCTCAAGGAAGTGAAGATCGAGGGCAATACAGTCGAGTCAACGGAAACGCTGATGGGGCTCGTTACGGTCAAGAACGGTGAATTGCTGAACGCGCGCACCTTGCAGGAGAACGTGCAGGCGATCCAGGAGAAGTACCGCGCAGACGGCTATATTCTCGCGAAGATCACGGATCTCAACATTGCGCAGGACGGCACGCTGACGATCAAGATCAGTGAGGGGGTGCTCGAGGGCTACAAGGTCAAGGGCAACAAGAAGACGAAGGAGCATGTTATTCTCCGTGAAATGCGTCAGAAGGTCGGCGAGCCGTTCAACGCGAATCAGGCACGCCGCAGTATGCAGCGCGTTTACAACCTCGGCTTCTTCGAGGATGTCAATGTCAAGATGAATCCCGGTGTCGAGCCGAATGCGGTCATCATGGAGCTCGATGTCAAGGAGAAGCGTACGGGCTCGTTCGGCATCGGTGCAGGTTATTCGAGTTCGGACGGCATGGTCGGCACGGTGAGTGTCAGCGATACGAATTTCCGCGGCATGGGCGACACGATCAGCATCAGCTACGAGATGAGCGGCGATGATACGGATGCACGCGGCTATACGTTTATGTATCGCCGTCCGTGGCTCGACAAAAAGGAGACGGCGGGCACGCTTCGTGTCTACAACCGCACGTACGAGTACGATGACTACGATGAGAACGGCAACCACAAGGAATCCTTTATGCGCAAATACTCCGGCGGTGAGTTTACGCTGAGCCGTCCCATGAGCGAGTATTCGACGAACTTTGTCACACTGCGCAACCGTAAGGATAAATACGTCAAGCATACGGAGCTTGGAAATGCGGGGGACCGCAGCAGGAACAGTGGGTGGATCCACGATAATTTTGGTACGACCCGCAGCATCACACTCGAGCACGTGACGGATACGCGCGACAATATCTACGAACCGACGACGGGGGCACGCGCCTCTCTCTCGGCGGAGTTCGCGGGCTTTGGCGGTGATTTCTCCTATCAGAAGTACATCGCAGGAGATGCACACTATCTCAAAGCGGGACGCGCACAGGTCTTTGTCATTCGCGGTCAGTACGGTATCAGTAAGGGGACGATCTCCGAGTACAGTCAGTTCCGCGTCGGCGGGCAGGATACCATCCGCGGCTATCGTGAGGATCAGTTCCGTGGGACACGCATGGCACTCGCCTCGCTCGAGTACCGTTTCCCGATCGTGTCCAAGGTGACGGGTGCGCTCTTTACAGACTACGGCGGAGCATGGACGAGCGGCTTTATGCCGGAGCATCTGCACGGGAGCGTGGGTATCGGCCTCGGCCTCAACACGCCGATTGGGCCGCTGCGTCTTGACTACGGCCGTGGCTCGCAGGGCGGCCGCGTGCACTTCCGCGTCGGCGGCACGTTCTGATGAAAGCGGCGCATCTCTTTGTGTGCGCCCGCACATTCGTGCTTCTCTTCTTTGCCGTTTTGGGGCTGTACGCCCATACATGTGCCGCAGCGTCCTCCCGTGTGGAGGAGACTGCGGCTATTGTCATGGGAAAGCAGCAGATTCCCTCCATCGTGCGTGCACGCATGGAGCACACCGTTGCCGCAATCGCGGCAGAGCGCATGGAAGGACGCGCAGTGGCGGACATTTCGGCGGCGGAGGAGGCGGAGATCATCGGCACGGTCTTTGATCGGCTGCTCGTCGGCTATACGGTGACGGGGGTTGTGGTGCGCCCCGCGCAGCGTACCGAGGTGGAGATCTGCCTTGCACCGTGGACGGATACCATTCGGAGTGTTCAGGTGGATACGACGATCGAGGGGGTGCCGCCCGCAGTAGAGGAACTCGTGCGCAGTGATCTTGCAGATGTCAGCACCGTCTTTTCAGATGCGCTCGCAGGGCTGCCCGTCGCGGCGGCGGACTGGGCGACAGGCGCACTGAAACGCAGTTTGGCCGCATATATGGATACGCACTTGCCGGAGTTTCGCGCGGACTACGATATCGATGTCGATGAAGCTGCACGTGTACATCTGACGGTCTATCCGCGCCTGCCCGTCGTGCGGACGGTCGATCTCTCCATGCGTTCGGACACCGTTCCGAACGTTGCACTGCTCTCGCGGCGTGCAGCAATGGAGGCAGCGGTGAATCATCTCGTCGGTGTGCCGGTCGACTTCGTCGCACGCCACCGCACTGTATTTGAACAGCAGCTCGCGGACGGACTGGACACAACGGCGGAGTTTCGTCGGCTGCATCTCACGTCGCGCGTGACGATTACACCGGCAGAGCGCATGGCGGTCATGAGCCGGACAGATACGACGCGCTATCGTCTGCGCCTGACGGGCTGGGTCGACATCGGCCGTGCGGGAGAGCAGGCCGACGGCGAGCGGCGTGATCTGCATGTGCGCCTGCACGCGGGACAGATGATAAGTGCGCGCGACGAGGTCTATGTGGAGACGGATGCAGCGCCCGAGGATGTGCGGTTTGATTGGCGTGTGGGCTATGCGCGTGCCCTGTTTCCCCGTTTGACAGGGGAACTGCGCTATGATCTGCGCGCGGACCAGCTGTCGCTAGCGGGGCATTATGAGATCCATCCGCGCTGGCTCCTGCGCTATGAGAAGTGGCCGGATACGGGCGCATGGGAGTGGGAGCTGCGGTACAAGCTGCATGACTTCATGAGCATTGCGGGGATGGTGGATCGCAATGACGCATGGCTGCGCCTGATCGGACATTTTTGAGGAGAGGAGGGATGAGGACGGTGAAGCGGATCTCGATCGTGGTTCCGGTCTACAACGAGGAGGAGAATATCGCGCATTTCGTGCAGTCTGTGACTGCGGTCATGGAGCAGCTTCCATACACGTATGAGATGCTCTTTATCGACGACGGCTCACGCGACCGCAGTCGAGAGATCCTGCTGGAACTTGGCACACGCGATCCGCGCGTGCAGTCGATCTTTCTGGCGCGCAATTCGGGGCACCAGCTCGCGCTTACCTGCGGTATCGACCATGCGGACGGAGATGCGGTCATCACCATGGACGGCGATCTGCAGCATCCGCCGGAACTCCTGCCGGTTCTGCTTGCAAAATGGGAGGAAGGTTATGATATCGTCCAGACGGTGCGCCTCACGACGGAGGGCGCATCGATCTTCAAACGGCTGACCTCGAAATACTATTACCGACTGCTCAATGCCCTCTCGGATGTGGAGATCCAGGAGGGCGGCTCGGACTTTCGCCTGATGGACCGCAAAGCCGTGCTCGCTCTGCGCCGCTATCGGGAGCACGCGCGCTTTATCCGCGGCATCGTCGGTGCGATGGGCTTTCGCAGGACAACGGTGGAGTTCGTGGCGCATGAGCGCTTTGCGGGACGGTCAAAATTCTCCCTGCACAAGATGATCTCGTTTGCGCTGGACGGCATCCTCGCCTACTCGGTGCAGCCTCTGCGCGTGGCGTTCTATGCAGGAGTGCTGTCTGCGCTGCTGGCTGTTCTGCTCTTCCTCCACGTCCTCTTTGAGACGCTGAGCGGGGCGACGGTACCGGGGTGGTCGACGATCGTGGTGTGCAGCCTTTTCTTTGGCGGCATGCAGATGATGCTGCTCGGCATCTGCGGTGAGTATATCGCACGCATTCTGCAAGAGGTGAAAAATCGGCCGCTCTATTTGATCGCGTGCGATAATCGCCGTCGGAGCGGACAGCGGGAGGAGGAAAGCGAATGAATGAGCGACTCACCGGTGCGGCGGCGATTCTATGCCTCGTGGCGCTGTATTTCTGGGGCAACGGCTCCCTTCCCGTGACGGCACCCGTCGAGGTGAACTACGCGCAGACGGCAAAGGAAATGCTTTCTGCAGGGGATTATCTTTCTCCACAGATCTATGGAAACTACTGGTACGATAAGCCGATCTTCTTTTACTGGGAACTCCTTGCGGCATTCTCCGTGTTCGGTGTGACGGATTTTGCCGCGCGCTTCTTCCCGGCGCTGTTCGCGGCGGCGGGCCTCCTCCTGACCTACTGCTTTGCGCGGCGCATCTATGACGAGCGTACGGCGTTCTGGTCGGTGATCATCCTCGGGACGGGCGTACTCTATGCCGTTCTCGCAAAGCTTATCCTCACGGACATGAGCCTCTTTGTCTTCTTCGGCGGGACGCTTGCGGCCTTTCTGATCGGCTACTATGAGCAGAGGCGGGGGTATTTCTACATCGCTTACGTCTGTGCGGGGCTGGCCGTCCTCACAAAGGGACCGATCGGCTTTCTCCTGCCGGGGCTTGCCATCCTCGTGTTCCTGCTCGTGCGCCGCGATCTCTGCGCACTTGGACGGATTTGTCTCCCGACAGGACTGCTCGTCTTTGCAGCGGTCTGCGCACCGTGGTACATCTATATGTATCTTACGCACGGGGCGGACTTCGTGAACACCTTCCTCGGCATTCACAATGTCCTGCGCGCGACGGTGTCCGAGCATGCGAAATGGGATGTCTGGTACTTCTATCTTGGCATCTACTTCCTCGGGATGTTTCCGTGGAGTTTTGCCCTGCCGCTCGCGCTCTATCGCGCGTGGCGCGTGCGGCCCTTCATCGACGTGCGCACGCAGTTTTTGTTGGCATGGGCGATCGTTGTGCCCGTGTTCTTTCAGCTTATGGCGACCAAATATCCGACATACAGCTTCCCTGCATTCCTGCCGACGGCGATTCTGACGGCGCGTCTCCTCACGCATAACCCCCGCGTACTGAGGATCGGAGCAGTCCTCGGCATAGGGCTCTACCTCGCTGTGGTCGTTGTCGTGTCGAACTACTCCGACCGTGACGGGCACTTCAGCGGAAAGGGGGCGGCAGCACTCCTCTCTCAGACAATGCGCGCGGAAGATCTCCTTGTCTGCTATGGCGACTACACGGCGACGATACCTTACTATACGGGGCATCCGATGTATGCACTCGCGACGCGTGAGGAGATAGCGCAGCGTGCGCCGAAGGAGATGAGCTGGAACAGCAAGAATGTCATGCCGTTCCTGCCTATCGACGCGCTGCCTGCGGACAGGACCGTGTATCTCGTCGTGGAGCGGCACGCATTCGATGCATTCGAGGAGAATTTTGCGGGACAGAACTGGGAGGAACTCGGCACGCTGCCCGCAGAAGGCCGGGCGAAGCTGCGCGTCTATCGTCGTGCAGTGCATCCGTGAGCACTTCTTTTTTAGCGATATGGTTGAATACGCACGCAGAATGGTGTATGATAAAAGTGTATTTTGGAGGGTTCTACGAAGAAAGAGGGATTGTCATGATGAAAGTCAGCAAAATTGGGCTTGTCGCTGCGGCCTTCGCAGCTTCGTCGATGCTGATCGCAGGCTGCGGCGGCGCAAAGACAGCGGACCGTGCACCGATGCCCGGCGCACTGCAGGGGGAGCGGGATGCACAGAATGTCATCACGAAGGAGAACTTTGATACACTCCCGTCGAATCTGAGCCTCAGTGATCTGGAAGGCATGTATGGCAAGGCGACATTCATGCAACAGAGCATTGTGGATGGTGTCTACAGCTCCATCTATCGTTTTCAGGATGGACCCAAGATCGTGGACGTGACCTTCGCACATGAGAACTGGCTGAACAATCCGCTCAGCTGCCCGAAGATCGTGGACATGGAGTTTTCTGAGATGCCGATGGTTGGTTACCGTGTTGTAAAATAATATTGAACTGCGCGACGCTCTTTGTTATAATAGGAGCATTCGGTCGGTTGGTCGACCGACAGGTCTGACAGAAAAGGAGATTTATTCATGATCAAATTGCAGCAGAAACAGGTTAAGATTATCAGCATCCTCATCGCCGTTGTTTTCGTCGGCTCGGTAGTTGCACTTGCGCTTACGCAGAGCGGCTCGGGCATTGCCTCGGCGGCGACCTCCTCCGTCGGCGTGGTGGACTATCGTCAGGTCGGCAGCCAGCACCCGCAGCTCGCGGCGGCAAACGCCGAGATGCAGAAGGCATCGCAGGATGCACAGGCGGACTTTGAGGCGAAATCGGCGAACATGAACGATCAGGAAAAGTCGGACTACTACCAGCAGACGATGCAGCGCCTCCAGCAGAAGAACGAGGAGCTGATGGAGCCCATCGAGAAGAGCATTCAGGATGCCGTCAAGAGCGTAGCTGAAAAGAAAGGGCTCTCGGTTGTCATCGAGAAGGGTGCAGTCGTTTATGGCGGGCAGGACATCACGCAGGATGTCGTCAAGCAGCTGAGCAAGTAATTCGCAGAAAATGCGCATATGTACCGGGCAGAGCGCTGCTCGGTACATTTTTGTAAACGGATGAATCCTTGGGGGTGCGCCGGTGGGAAGACTATGGCAGACAAAGCGCAGGGAGATTCTTGCAGGCAGTGTATGCCTCCTCATCGTTCTTGTTGCAGTGATTTTCTTCCTGCCGAAGCGCGAGAGCCCTGCGGAGAAGAGCGATATTGCCGTCATGCGGATGGAGGAGGTGCTTGCGGCACATCCGTCCTATGGACATCTCTGTGCCCTGCGTGCCGAGGAGCAGACACTCAGACTGCTGGTGCGTGATCTTCCTGCACAGCCCGATCTCACGCCTCCGGAGACGGATTCCGCACCGTTTGAGGATTCTGTCTGGCAGAAGAATGCGCAGGTCGTCCTCTCGACGCGCGTGGAGCTCGAGCGTGAGCAGAAACGTCTGACCGAGGTCTATCGCAAGCAGACAGAGGCAGACTACGAGGCACGCAGGAAAGCGATTGATGACGAGTATCTGAACGCCATTCTGAACATCAACCTCAAGATTGACAATCAGCGTGCGATGCACGGCCCGCAGGTTTCGGAAGAGGAGCTCGTCCGTGAACGCGCACGATGGGAAGCCGAGCGCGACGCACTAAAGCAGGAGCGCGGCGAGCGACAGATGGCGCTCTATCGGCAGTGGCAGGAGGAGATCCGCGCGCGCGTTGCCGCACGGATCGAGCCGCAGCAGGCGGCGTGGACCCAGCGTGCACACGCGGTTATTGACGCGCAGAAGGCGGAGGCGGAGCGCCTAAAAAATGAGGTCGGGGAGCGCAGTGCAAAGGAGATGGAGCGTGCACGCGCCGCGCAGGAAGAAAAGTCGGAACGCGCCGCCCGTATCATGCGGCTCACCTCTGTGCATGCGGAGGCAGATGCCCTCACGGCGGAGATCCTGCGCGACGTGCGCAGCCGCGCGGCCAAGATCGCCATCCAATACCATCTCTCCCTTGTGCTCGCCTCTCCTGCGTCGGATCAAACGACGCTACTGTCGGATACCGAGGCATTTGCTGTGCCGTACTATGTGCCGATCATCAGCAGTACGGCACGCGATGTGACGGCAGAGATGATACGCGAGATGCAGAGCATCGCGGTAAAATAAAATCCCCCCGCTTCTTTATGGATTGAAAGGACTTTATGCAGATGAATTATTTCAGCAAGGCAGCAGCCGCCGTTCTTCTCACCGCAAGCGCACTCGCTGCCGGCTGCGGACAGGTGCACGTCGCCACGTTGAACGTTGCACGCGTACAGGAGGAGGCCCCTCAGATCAAGTCGGTGATCACCGAAGCCAACGAAAAGCTCATGGAGGCGCAGCAGGAGGCACAGGCGAAGTTCGCGTCCAACCCGAACATGACGGCAGAGGAGGCACAGCAGCTGCAGATGGAGACCCAGCGCAAACTGGCGGGGCTGAACCAGATGTATAGCATCCAGCTCGAACAGAAGCTGAATGTTGCGGTACAGGACATTGCGAAGGAGAAGCATCTGGACGTTGTGATGCAGGACGGCGCACAGCCTTATCCAAGTGTGCTTGTGGGCAGCACGGATATCACCGATGAAGTGATCGGCAAACTCCAATAAAGGGGCAGGAAGCATGGAAAAGACAGTCAATGAGATCGCAGAACTCATCGGCGGCGCAGTCAGCGGTGATGGTACGTGCGTGATCCGGCGTCTTGCCGCGCTCGATGAGGCGGGGGCAGGGAGCCTTGCCTTTGCGGTACCGCCCCACATTGAGGAGGCGCGGGCAGCAAAGGCGGAGGCTCTGCTTCTGCCGACGGGAACGGAGGGCTTTGACGGCACGGTCATCTTCGTCGAGGATCCGAAGGCCGCCTTTGCCAAACTGCTGACCATCTATACCCCGCCGACGGAGCATGCCGTCGGGGTGAGCGATGAGGCCTATATCGGAGCCGATGTTCGGCTCGGGGCGGGCGTAACCATTCTGCCCTTTGCCTATATCGACGACCATGCCGTGATCGGTGCGGGCGTGACTGTTTATCCCCATGCCTATATCGGACAGTACAGCGAGATCGGCGACCACACGGTCATCTATCCGAGTGCGACCGTGCGCGAACACTGCCGCGTCGGAGCACGCTGTACGATCCACAGCTGCGCCGTGATCGGTGCGGATGGCTTCGGCTTTACGACCGAAGCGGGGGTGCATACAAAGGTGCCGCAGGTCGGCGGCGTTGTCATCGAGGATGATGTGGAGATCGGCGCACACGTCGGCATCGACCGTGCGACCCTTGGTGCGACCGTCATCGGAAAGGGCACGAAAATCGACAACCTTGTGCACATCGGACACAACTGCAATATCGGTGCGAACTGTCTCATCGTCGCCCAGACAGGCATCTCCGGCTCGACAAAGGTGGGGCACAATGTCACGTTCGGCGGACAGGTCGGTACGGTCGGGCACATCAACATCGGCGCGAATTCGGTCTACGCGGCACGCTCCGGCATCATCGGTGATATGCCCGAGGGCGTTTTCTGTGCAGGATTCCCCGTGCAGCCCCATGCAGAATGGCTGCGTGTACAGGCGGCCATTCGCCGTCTGCCGGAGATGGTAAAAAAAATAAAAGCCCTCGAAAAAGAGATCGAGGGGCTGCGTGGGAAGGACTGAGATGCTCTCCTACTATGCGATGAAGGTGCTCAGCCGCCTTGTTTGCCTCCTGCCGCACGGCGCTGCGATGGTGTTCGGTGAGTGTGTTGCGCGGCTTGCATGGATCTTTGTTCCGGCAAAACGCAAAACGCTCGCAAGGGAGCAGATCATGCGCTGTCTCGATGTTCCTGCGGCGGAGGCCGCGCGCATTGCACGCACGAGTGCGCTTCGCTTTGGCCCCATGTTGATGGAGGTACTCCGCTTTCCTGTCATGAAGCAGCGTATGCGTGACTACGTTACGATCACGGGTGCCATGGATGAGGTGCGCGCAGCAATCGCCGGCGGACATGGTGCGGTCTTTGCCACCTCGCACAGCGGCAACTGGGAGCTCATGGGCGGCGCATTCGCCTGTGCGGGGCTTCCCATCGTCGGCGTGGCAAAGAGGCAGAGCTCGGCGGGGATGGATCGTTTCATCAACGAGTACCGTACTCTTGTCGGCATGCACATCACCTATCGTTCGGGTGTGCGCGAGATGTTCCGCATGATTGATGAGGGCTGGATCATTGGTCTTATCAGCGATCAGGATCCGTCGCTGCGCGACGGCGTTATCATCGACTTCTTCGGGCAGCGGACGAACGCATTTACAGGAGCCGCTGCGATTGCGCGGCGCTGCGGCGTGCCGATCTTCCCCGTCTATATCCATCGTGCGCCGAACGGGCATCATACCCTGACCGTCGAGCCCGGTATCATGGTCGAAAAAACGGACGACCGCGCGGCAGATGTAAAGCGTGTGACACAGATCATCAACAAACGCATTGAGGAATGGATCCGAACATACCCCGAGGAGTGGTTCTGGCTGCACGACCGTTGGAAATCCGTGCGGGAGGAATCAATGTGAAAAGGGTGTGTTGTACGAGGCCGTTGGCTTCCTACAACACACCCTTTTATGGTGCCGCAGTCAATCGTACCGCATGAGAGCGTCAATGGAGACGGTGCCGCTCTGTGCGGATACCTCCTGCTGCGGCGTATCATCTGCCGTATCTGCAGAGGGGGCGGCCTCCTGCGTGAGGGGGGCACGCGCAGCGATGCTGCCGAGAATGGCACTGGCTGCGGGCTCGTTTTCATCCGTCGGCGCAGGTGCGGCATTCAGCGACTCGAGGGGCGTGAATGCCACCTCCAAGGTGTCGCCGGTGCGGATCGGACTTGTAAAGTCCGCTTTGTTCCCATTGACGAGGATGGTGAAGGTGACGCGGCTGGTCGCGGGCGGCGGCGTGAAGCCGACTGCGAGCAGTGCCTCGCTCACGTTCGCACTGCCCATGCCCTTTTGATAGACGATCACGGCACCGTCCTCGACCACGGTGCCGGCGGTTGCCTCATGTCCGTTGATCGAGAGGGAGAACCCGGAGGCGGGCACGCGGTGCTCCCTGCCCTCATAGGTGATGGTCGCGTAGGAGGCCGCAGAGAGGTCAAGCACGGATTCAACGGTTGGAATGGCGGTTTCTTCGTACTCGATGACATCGCCCTCGTGCAGTACGGTGGAGAGCGGCGCGGGAGCATCGTTCAGTGTGATCCGTGGCTGGGTGGAGAAGCGGCGTGCTTCGCCGTTGAGCGTATAAGAGATCCGCCGTCCTGTGGGCGGGAGGTTTGCCGCGCGCAGCACCTCACCCAATGTGCGCTCACGACGCGAGACGATCACGTCGCCATCGCGCAGGATGGGATCTCCCTCGGGTGCGATCTCGTTGACGAGAATACTCGCAGTAACGGTCGTCTCCTCGCCGTTGAGGGAGACCATATAGCTGTCAATCGTGCCGATGATCTCACTGAGGCGCACCTCGGGCTGCGTGCCGTTCTCACCTGCGACGAGCTTGATGCGGCAATCGTCGTGGATGGGCGAGTCGAGGCTCGCGCTCTTACCGTCGATTGTGATCTGTGCGAGCGTGCCCATCGTGCCGGGAAAGCTGCGCCGTTCACCGTTCACCGTGATCATGAGCCCCATGCCGGGACGTCCGTTGTACTTTCTGAGACTGATGCCGGCGGCAAGCAGGGCATCGGAGACGTTGAGCTCACGGAAGTTGAAGAGGCTGTACTCGATGTCGTTGATCCAGACGGCCAGGAAATGCAGCGTATTGATGGAGGCGATCTTCAAAATACCGAGCGGCGTGACCGCATCGGGGGCGTGGAGCTCTGCAGGGAGTTCCGCAACGCCGTCCACCTCCTCAGGCTGCCGTACCGCGACACGTGCCGCGGGAATGCCGAGTGCCGTTGCGACGAGCTCGGGCATCATGGGCGTGAGTGCGCCGCCGCCGACAAGCATGACCGCCTGCGGCGGCTCGCCGTTGAGTTCTAAGATCTGCTTTGCGATCGCATTTGCCAGGTTCTCAACCCCCGGGCGGATGGCAGTGACGACCTGCTCGGCAGTGAGTGAGAGCTTCATGCCGAGAATATCCGTGAACGAGACATCCTGTCCGTCCGCCGCCTTGCGTTTGATGTCCTCCGCGATGTTGAAGTCGAGGAGGTACTCGCGTGAGATCGCCTCCGTGATCTCATCGCCCGCCATCGGCACCATGCCGTAGGCGATGACTGAACCGCCGCGGGTGATGGCGACATCTGAGGTGCCTGCACCGATGTCGACGAGGACGAGGTTCAGATGGCGCATCGTGGGCGGAATGAGCACGTTGATGCCTGCGATCGGCTCAAGGGTGAGTGCACGCATCTCAAGGTGTGTCTCGCGCAGCGCGGACTGCATAGAGTCCACGACCTGACGCGGGAGAAAGGTCGCGATGACCGTTGCCTGTGCGTGCCTGCCGCGCTGACCGACGAGCGTCTTGAGCTCATTGCCGTCGAGGGTATAGCGGATCGTGCTGTAGCCGACACAGTAGTAACGCGTCGGATCGTCGACCGTATGGGAGTGCGCGAGCTTTCGCTGTGCTGCCTGTACACCCGCGAAGTCGAGGTCGCGCTGCTGTGCGGGCGTGATCGTGCCCGTGATGTCCTGATCTGCCTCGGCGGTCATGGTGTAGAGTGCGCGCCCCGCCGCTGCGACCGCCGCACTGTTCAGTGCGCCTGTGCGTTCGGTGAGGCGGCGCTTGACCTCGCGGATGATGGCAGCGACCTGCGGCACGTCGTGAATCTGTCCGTCGAGCATGGCACGCGTCTTGTGTTCCAAGCGCTCGGTGGCGAGGATGTGGAGGAGCCCCTCCCGCTGCTCGGCGACAATGCCGATGACGCTGCGCGTGCCGATGTCGAGCGCGAAGACGAGTTCCGTTGGGCGCTCGCGGCGCGGTACGGCCTGTACGGCACCCGCATCGCTCTTCTTGGGGCGGCCGCGCTTTTTCGCCGACGTGTCCTCCGTCTCCTCCTGCACGTGTTTTTTCGGGCGGCCGCGCTTCTTCGCGGGTGTGTCTGTGTGTATTTCTTCGTTTGTCTTATCCAGATCCGGCATTTCGATCTCCCTTGAAAACTAACGTATACTATTTTACTTATTCGTTTCTTTTCAGAAAAATCCTGCCGTGCACTGCATACAAAAAGGTCAGAACGGAGCCGCCGCGCGGGCAGTTCCACTCTGACCACAAGAGAGGGGTCTGAAATGCCGTATGACTTATATGTCTATACCTGCGTAAAGCAGGTGGGTACCCTAAGTCCGGCTGGCGCGTTCACCGAAGCGCATCGCGTTTACCGGAATCAATTCGGGTTCCCTAAAAGATCTGTAGGTTAGACATTGCTAAGGCATACGCACATCTAAGGCGCACCTTCTTGGCATTATGATAGCATAAAAAAAAATCAGCCGCAAGACTTGACAAATTGAGGAGCAACAATTTGTTTCAACAATTTGAAATCTGTCTTTTCGGAAAACTTCATCGAAATATGTTCCCCCTCTTTTCCTTGAGAAAATCCCGTGCTATAATATACGTGAGAATATGGAAAGTTCTAACTTAACAGGGAAAGCTGGTGCGATGGAGATGGCAAATGTTCGTGATGCGGTGAATGCAGTCATCACCGCAATAATGGCGCAGAAGGATTACCTCACGGCGGTGGATGCGAAGACCGGAGACGGGGATCACGGTCTGAACATGGCACGCGGGTTTACGGCGGCAGAGGAGCGCCTCGCGGAACTGCCTGCCGATGCACCGGTTGAGGATGTTCTCCACCACGTTGGGCGCGCATTTATCGAGAATGTCGGCGGAGCGGCAGGCCCCCTCTATGGCATTGCGTTTGTGCGTGCCGGCGAAGCGGTGAATCATCAAACGCGGCTCGATGTACACAGCTTCGAAAGGCTCTTTACCGCAGGGATCGATGCGATCCAGCGGCGCGGACATGCCGAACGCGGTGACAAAACCATGCTCGATACGCTCATCCCGATTCGCGATGCATTCCGAACGGAGAATGCGGATGGGAAGAGCCTGCGCGAGTGTCTTGAGGATGCCCTGAACGCAGGTCGTGCGGGTGCGGAGTACACAAAGACGATTGCAGCGCGACGGGGACGCGCTGCGCTCATCGGTGAACGCAGTATCGGCATCGAGGATCCGGGTGCGATGAGCTCGCTCATTATGTTTCGCGCTCTGTGCAGTTATCTGCGCGGCTGAAAAGGATTGGAGACTGGGGGAAATACGTTGACAACTACGGAGATACGCACCCGTTTTGCACCGAGCCCGACGGGCTATATGCACATCGGGAATCTGCGCACGGCGCTCTATGCCTATCTGTTTGCGCGTGCAAATGACGGGACATTCATCCTGCGGATTGAGGATACCGACCGGAATCGCTACGTTGCGGATGCAGTGGACTTCATCCGCCGCACGCTGGATGCGGCGAAGATCGTGCCGGACGAGGGCCCCGACGAGATCGGCGGAGATTACGGCCCCTACGTGCAGAGCGAACGGATGGCGATCTACAAGGAATACGCCGAGCATCTCGTGGCGAGCGGGCACGCCTACCGCTGCTTCTGCAATCATTCGGAGGAGGCGGAACCCGAAGACGGAGAGAAGTCGTTCGGCGGCTATCCGCGTACCTGCCGTGACCTCAGCGCGAAAGAGGTGGAGGAACATCTTGCACGCGGCGAGGAGTACGTCATCCGTCAGAAGATGCCGCTCGTCGGAGAGACGACGTTCTACGATGTGCTCCACGGCAATGTCACGATTCCGAATACGGAGCTTGAGGATCAGGTGCTCCTCAAACGCGACGGCATGCCGACGTACAACTTTGCAAATGTCATTGACGACCACCTCATGAGGGTGTCGCATATCATCCGTGGGACGGAGTTCATCACCTCCACGCCGAAGCATGTCCTCCTCTACGAGGCGTTCGGCTGGGAGGCACCCGTGTTCGTCCACCTCGCGCCCGTCATGGGGCGCGACGACGCGACGGGCAAAACGAGCAAGCTCTCGAAGCGCCACGGCGCGACGAGCTTCGACGATCTCGTGAAGATGGGCTATCCCGCCGAGGCAATTGTGAACTATGTCGCACTGCTCGGCTGGAATCCGAAGACGACGAATCAGGAAATCTTCTCGATGGATGAGCTGATCGAATCGTTCTCGCTCGAGGGGCTTTCGAAGTCGCCCGCCGTCTTTGACTATGACAAGCTGGGCTGGATGAGCGGGGAGTACTTCAAGGCGATGACGGATGAGGAATTCGCCGAAGCGGCACGTCCCTATGCAGGGGAACTGCCCGCACATCTCGCAGAGCAGTGGGGAGCGATTGCACGCCTCCTGCGTACACGCGTCACGAAGCTCTCCGACGTGCACCCCGCGATCGCGTTCCTCATAGAGACACCGCCCTTTGATGCCGCACTCTACGAGAACAAACGCAACAAGGTGACCGTCAACGCGGCAAAGGAACTCCTGCCCGTGCTCATTGAGATTCTTGCAGCGCTGCCTGCAGAGCGGTGGGAGAATGATCTGCTCTACGCACTGCTTGAGGAGTGCATTGAGCGTGAGGGGTGGAAGAAGGGCACGGTCATGTGGATCCTGCGCATTGCCGCAGCGGGACAGGCGGTCACGCCGGGCGGCGCGACGGAGATCCTTGCCATCCTCGGCCGGGAGGCGGGGCTTGCACGCCTGAAAGCCGCACTGGCACAGCTTTCGGCATGATGTATGACGTAAAAAAGTGCTTGCGTTTTTCCTGATTCCATGATATAGTATCTCCTGTTGACATATGTGGCGCCTTCGTCAAGTGGTTAAGACACCGCCCTCTCACGGCGGGTTCATGGGTTCGAATCCCATAGGCGTCACCAACTCTCGGCGCCTTCGTCAAGTGGTTAAGACACCGCCCTCTCACGGCGGGTTCATGGGTTCGAATCCCATAGGCGTCACCAACGGTAATAGATAGGAGCTGCTGTGCAGCTCCTTTTGTGTTTATGGGGGAAGGGTGCAGTGCTGCTGCGCCCAAGAGGAGAATGTTATGCTTTTTTTATCCATGCTCCTCATGGGAGGCATCATCGGCTTTGTCGGTGCAGGCGGGAGCGGTGTCATCATCACACTGCTCGTGGTGGGCTTCGGTGTTCCGATTCATCAGGCGCTCGCCGTCGCGCTCGGCTCGATGGCATTCACCACGCTCTCGGGCGCGGTCAGTCACTACCGCGAGCGCGAGGTCGTGCCGCTGACGGGCGCTGTACTGGGTACGGGCGGGCTCGTTGGGGCGCTCATTGGTGCCGTCCTCTCAAACCACATCGAGGCACCGAATCTGAGCCTCTTTACGGGGGTGATGCTGCTCTCCAGCGCGTTCCTTCTCTATCTGCGTATCTATCAGGCACAGTGGCTGCCGCGGCAGATCAACGTGCGCGAGGAGCTCCTGATGGGGCGACGGCTCTATCTCTATGGGCTGCCCGTCGGTTTCGTCTGTGGCGTGCTCTCGGGTGCGTTCGGAATCGGCTCTGCGGCGTACATTCAGATCGCACTCATGGTGGTCTTTGGCGTACCGCTTCTGCAGGCGATTGGGACGACGATGATGATTATTGTCCCGATCTCGATCAGCGGTGGCATCGGCTATATCCTCTACGGGCAGCTCGATCCGTGGCTCTTCATCCAGACCCTCGTTGCGCTCTCCGTCGGCTCGTTCTTTGGGGCGAAGCTGACACATCTCGCACCCCTGCCCGTGCTACGGTTTTGGATTGTCGCACTGCCGACGGTCGGCGGTATGATCATGGTGTTCTTTCGATAGATTGCCGTACTTGCGGCAGAGAGATTGGGGGGGAATCTATGGGAAAGATCTTGGCGGCGCTATTGCTCATCGTGATGGGATTTACCATCTCAGGCTGTGGCGGGGACACAGCGGATGAGCGGAAGGAGCAGGCAGAGTATCGGCGCGTTACTGCCGATGAGGCGCAGGTGCTCATGCAGCAGACGCAGGAATATCTGATTCTCGACGTACGCTCACCAGAGGAGTTCGCGGAGGGGCATATCCCGCACGCGATCAATATTCCGATGGAGCGGTTCGGCGAGGCCCCGCCGAAGGAACTGCCCGACCGGAATCAGACGATCTTCGTCTACTGTGTCAAGGGCGTTCGCAGTATGAACGTCGCCAATCGCCTCGCCCACATGGGGTATAAGAATATCGTCGAGATGGGCGGCATTCAGGATTGGCACGGCACGATCGAGAAATAATTTATTTTGAATGTGAGGTATCTATGCGCAAATTATTTATGGTTCTTTGTTTGATTGTGTTGACGCTTGGGATCTGTGGCTGTGGCAGTGCGCAGTCTTCCGAGACAAACGGAGGAAAGGGGCAAAGCATGGCAGCATTTCAGCGTGTGAGCTCGGATGAGGCGGCAAAGATGATGGCGGCGGAGCAGGGGTATCTGCTCGTGGATGTGCGGACAGCGAAGGAATACGCGGATGGACATATCCCAAACGCCATCAACATTCCGAACGAGTCGATCAATACGACACCGCCGAAGGAACTGCCCGACAAGGCGCAGAAGATCTTCGTCTACTGCCGCAGCGGGGTACGCAGCCAGCAGGCGGCGCAGAAACTCGCCGACATGGGCTACACGAATATCGTCGAGATGGGCGGCATCAACAACTGGCACGGGGATGTTGTGAAGTAATGCATTGAATTATAAAAGAGGGCAGTGATACAAAATTTGTCGTATCACTGCCCTCTTTATGGCTTTTTATTTCCAGACGGATTCTGCGATCTCTTTGATGAAGCGCAGCTTGTTCCACTGCTCTTCCTCCGTCAGGATGTTGCCCTCCTCGGTCGAGGAGAAGCCGCACTGTGGGCTGAGACAGAGCTGATCGAGCGGGACGTGCTTTGCCGCCTCATGGATGCGTGCGACAATGTCCTCGCGCTTTTCGAGCGTACCCGATTTCGAGGTAACCAGTCCGAGTACGACGCGCTGATCCTGGATGTGATCGAGCGGGGCAAATCCGCCCGCGCGGTCGGAGTCGTATTCGAGAAAGAAGCCGTCGACTCTGCAGCCGCCGAAGAGAATCTCCGCGACGGGCTCGTAGCCGCCTGAGGAGAACCATGTCGAGCGGAAATTGCCGCGGCAGATGTGCATGGTGATCGTCATGTCCGCGGGCTTTGCTTCCAGTGCACGGTTGATCATCGCGACGTAGGCGCGCTCGATGCGGTCGAGGTCGAAGCCGCGCGCCTCATACGCTGCACGCTTCTCTGGATCACAGAACTCGCCCCAGGACGTGTCGTCGAGCTGCAGATAGCGGCAGCCTGCCTCGTAGAAAGCACGAATTGCCTTCTGATAGGCGAGTGCGATGTCCTCAAAGAGCGCATCCTCGTTCTCGTAGCGCGGAATCGGTGCGTAGTCCGTCGCACGCACGCAGCAGATGAGGTGCAGCATACTGGGCGAGGGGATTGTCATCTTTGCGACGGCATCCCCTGCGAGATCGTTCAAAAACCGGAAGTGGTCGAGGAACGGATGCGCTCCGAAGTCCACCTTGTCCACAATTTTTACCGTTGCCGCCTTTGGCTGTGCGCCCTTGAACGCGACCGACCAATGCGCGGCACCGATCTCCTCCACGCCGCCGAGTGCCGCGAGAAAGTCGAGGTGCCAGTAGCGGCGGCGGAACTCCCCGTCCGTGACGGCACAGAGCCCGACTTCCTTTTCCTTTGCGACGAGATCGCGAATCGCCGCGTCCTCTGCCTGGCGCAGATCTTCCGCTGTGGCATTCCCGTTTGCAAATGCCTCACGCATCTTCATGAGAGCAGCGGGGCGCAGAAAACTTCCGACGATATCATAGCGGAATGGTGCCTTTGTATTGTTCATTGAAATTCTCCCTGTTGTATTATTGTATTTGCGTTATTATAACATAGAATCCCATTTTGGAAATGTTTCTCAAGTCACAAATACCACAGAAAAAGCAGCTTGTCCGAAAACAAGCTGCTTTTTGGTGAAACGTAAATATCAGAACTTGGCAACCGGATCGAGCGCCGCGACCTCGCCTGTGGCGGTCATCTCGATGCTTGTGCCCTCGGGCAGTCCTGTGAAGATCACAAGGCAGGCATCGGATTTCGCATGTTCACGAATGTAGTCGATGTCGAACTCCATGAGCTTGTCGCCCTTCTTCACCTGCTGTCCCGATTCGACAAAGACCTCGAAGCCCTGCCCGCCGAGCGCGACCGTATCCACGCCGATGTGGAGCAGATACTCTGTGCCGTCCGCGCTCTTCATGCCGATGGCGTGCTTCGTGTCAAAGACAAAGACCACCTCGCCGTCGGCGGGTGCAAGCACCTCTCCTTTGCTCGGGTAGATGAAGAATCCATCGCCCATCATCTTGCTCGCAAACGCCTCGTCGGGGGCCTCCGTGATCGGATGCACTGTGCCCGTGACGGGGCTGCAAAGGGTGTGCTGCTCACCTGCGGGGGCCGCTGCCGTTGTTTCTGCAGCGGCGGGATGTTCCTCGACGGGAGCTGCGGCAGGGGCATCGTCCTCCGGCTCGACCTCGGGTGCTGTCTCAAGATAGGTCTCAAGGTTCGACTTGATGACGGCGACCTGCGGACCGTAGATGACCTGCACGCCCGTGCCCTTTACAATCACGCCGACCGCGCCCGTCGCCTTGAGCAGCTTTTCATTTACAAGAGAGGAATCTGCGACCGAGCACCGCAGACGCGTTGCGCAGCAGTCGACGGACGTGATGTTGCGCTTGCTGCCAAGCCCGCGTGCAATCGCTGCGCTCTTTGCGTCACCCGACGCATCGCCGTCCGAGCCCTCGCGTGCCTTGTAGTCCGCCTTGGTATAGAGCTTCGTCTCCTCGTCGTCGTCCTCGCGGCCCGGCGTCTTGAAGCCGAAGTGCTGAATCATCCAGCGGAAGATGAAGTAGTAGAGGAAGAAGTAGATCACGCCGACGGGGATGACATACATCCAGTTCGTCTTTGCCTCACCCTGAAGGATACCGAAGATGAAGAAATCGAGAAGACCGCCCGAGAACGTAAGTCCCACGGCAATGTTCAGCATGTGTGCAATCATGTACGCTGCGCCCGCGAGTACGACCTGCACCGCAAAGAGCGCGGGTGCAACGAAGAGGAACGAGAACTCGATCGGCTCCGTGATGCCCGTGAGCATACAGGTGAGTGCCGCCGAGAGGAGCAGACCGCCCGCGACCTTCTTCTTTTCGGGACGCGCACAGTGGTACATGGCGAGCGCCGCGCCCGGCAGACCGAAGATCATAAAGATGAACTCACCCGAGAAATACCGCGTCGCGTCTGCGCTGAAATGCGCGACGTTCGGCGAGGCGAGCTGCGCGAAGAAGATGTTCTGACCGCCCTGGATGAGCTGACCGTCGATCATCATCGAGCCGCCGACGCCCGTCTGCCAGAACGGCAGATAGAAAACGTGGTGGAGACCGAAGGGGATGAGCGCACGCTTGATGATGCCGAAGATCAGCGTGCCGATGTAGCCCGTGCCTGTGACGAGACTGCCGAGGGCGAAGATACCCTGCTGCGCGAGCGGCCAGAGGAAGTACATCGCGATGCCGACACCGAGGAAGACAATTGTGGAGATGATCGGGACAAAGCGCGAGCCGCCGAAGAAGGAGAGTGCATTCGGCAGAACGATCTTGTGATACTTGTTGTGCAGCCATGCCACGCCGATCCCGACAATGATGCCGCCGAACACGCCCATCTGGAACGACATGATGCCGCAGGAGGCGGCAATCGTGCCCTCAAGTACATTCGGTGCGACCGAGCCGTCCGGCAGGATCTGACCGCCGAGCTTCAGCATTGCGTTGCACGCCGTGTGCATGACGAAGAACGCGATCATCGCCGAGAGTGCCGCAACCTCCTTCTCCGCCTTTGCCATGCCGATGGCGACACCGACTGCGAAGATGATCGGCAGATTGCCGAAGATCGTGCTGCCCGCACTCGCCATGATCGTGAGCAGCGCGTTCAGTGCCGTGCCCGCACCGAGCAGACCGCTGAGCCCGTACGTCTCAATCGTCGTCGGATTTGTGAACGAAGCGCCGATGCCGAGCAGAATGCCTGCAATCGGCAGAATCGCCACGGGCAGCATGAAGCTGCGGCCGACGCGCTGGAGCACACCAAAGATTTCATCTTTCATAACGTTACCCCTTTCCCTCGCCGCCTTCATCTCGCTGTACGCCCTCCCCTTTGGGCGGTACGGAGAAGACATTCGAAAGTGTTTTGAACCTCTTGTCGATGTCCGTATCTCGATGAAGTGCGGAATCTATAAAATTATACGCAATAATTATACCGCAGACAGAGAAGAGGTGTAAAGAAGAGATTTCGTGGGTGTGGGGAAATATTATTGCAATAGTTGTATCACGTATGCTATAATATTCTTATCATTGTATCGTAGATTAGAGGTGTGTGTATGAGAGGTGCGGAGGCTGTTTTGGCGTGTCTGCGCGAGCAGGGCGTGGACACGGTATTCGGCTATCCCGGCGGGATGATCCTGCCGCTTTATGATGCCCTCTATGCACAGGATGAAATACAACAAATTCTCGTGACGCATGAGCAGAATGCTGCCCATGCGGCGGATGGCTACGCGCGCGCGACGGGGCGCGTCGGTGTCTGCATCGCGACCTCGGGGCCCGGCGCAACAAATCTTGTGACGGGGCTCGCGACGGCGTACATGGACTCGATCCCCATGGTCGCAATCACGGGCCAGGTGGACATTGCTCTGCTCGGACGCGATGCCTTTCAGGAGACGGACATCCTCGACGTGACGATGCCTGTCACAAAGCACAACTATAAAATTAAAAACGCGACGGATCTCGTACCGACGATCCGTCAGGCATTCGAGCTTGCACGCAGCGGACGGCCGGGTCCCGTGCTCCTCGATGTGCCGCGCAACCTCTTCTTTGAGGAGGTTGCCTATGCTGCGGAGGAGCCGCGCGTACGTACGCCGGGCAAGCCCGACGCGGACTTTATGATCTGTGCGGCAGAGGCGGCGGCGGAGATTGTATCCGCAGAGCGTCCGCTTGTCATCGTGGGCGGCGGTGTGATCTCGGCGGGAACGTCGGCCGAGGTCACGGCGTTCATCGAGAAATATCATCTGCCTGTGGTGCATACGCTCATGGGTATGGGCGCGGTTGCAAGTACGCATCCGCAGATGCTCGGCTTTGCAGGGATGCACGGGGAGAAGGCGGCAAACTATGCGATCGGTGCCGCTGATCTTGTCATTGCGCTCGGCAGCCGTTTTGCCGATCGGCAGACGGGCAATCTCAGCAAGTATACGGCAAACCGTAAGTTCATCCACATCGACATTGATCCCGCCGAGATTGACAAGAACATCGAGAACAGTCTCGGACTTGCGGGGGATATGCGTACGATCCTCGGCCTGCTTATGCGGCAGGCACCGAAGAGTAATCTCGCGGCGTGGTGGGATCAGATCCGCACATGGCAGGAGGAATACGACTACGACTATCACGTCGGTCGTCTGACCGTGCCGTGGGCACTGAATCAAGTGGCGCAGAATACGACAGGTAAGGCATACGCTTACGCAACCGATGTGGGGCAGCACCAGATGTGGGCAGCGCTCCATCTGCGTGTGGAGGAGCCGCGGACATGGCTGACCTCGGGCGGCCTTGGGACGATGGGCTATGGTCTGCCCGCAGCGATGGGGGCACAGATCGCGTGGGGGGATCAGCGACGCGTGATCCACATCACGGGTGACGGCAGCATCAAGATGACGGGCAATGAGTTCTATACGATTGCACGCCTCGGGCTGCCTGTGATCTCGATCATCGCGAACAACCGCAGTCTCGGCATGATCCGTCAGCTGCAGAAGGTGCTCTACGAGGAGCGATACATTGCTTGTGAGCTCGACCATGAGATGGACTATGTGAAATATGCAGAGAGCTTTGGCATCAAGGCAATAGGGGTATCGACGCAGGAGGAATTCGCGGAGGCCCTGCGCAGTGCTCTTGCGGATCGGACACATCCGCGCGTCATTGTAATGGATGTGTGGCGCAGTTTCGTGGAGCCGATGGCGAAGGGCGGTGCGCGTATTGATGAGTTTGTCGATTTTAAGTAAACGCCGCACATCATTACGGCATGCTGTATGCGATCAGCGGGGGTTCTCACTGCTCTCGACACTGCTTGCCGTAATGATCCTCGCGGTGATCCTTTCGATCGCCGTGCCGCGCTTCTCATCTGCCATAGTAACGGCAAACACCGTGAAGGTACAGGCGGATCTTACCGCGCTCGATACCGCGATTGTGCTCTACCAGACGGCAAAGGGGAAGAATCCTTCCGGCATTGCCGATCTGAAAGAATACGTGACCGACTTGGACAATCTAAAACCGCCTTCGGGCAATGTGCGGGTTGGGGATAAAGAGGAGCCTTTGGAAAACGCGGTGTACAAGATTGAGCAGAAGGACAATGTCTGGCGCGCGACCTGTGCGGGGCGGACGGCAGAGGAGTACCGTACGAAGAAGTGAGGGGGCAGGGAGATGCAGGAGGAGGCACAGACGCTTTTTCCTGCACGCCGCCCGCTTCTTCTGCTCGCTGTGCTTTGGCTGCTCTGTGTGATCGGTATCGTTTTCTTCGGCGGCATAAATTTGCGTGGGCTCTGCGGGAGTGTCTTTTCGCTTGTGCTTCTGTGGCTCTCCTACCTCGACCTGCGGGATGGCATGCTCTATGATTGTATCACGGTGCCTTTTGCTCTGCTCGGGCTCCTCCCTGCGCTCGCAGGGGTGATCTCTCTGCAGGAGGTTCTTATTGGCGGGACGCTTTGCGGCGTCTTATTTTATTGCCTGTATATTGCCGCGCATGGCGGGCTCGGGGGCGGTGACGTAAAGCTTGCTGCGGCACTCGGGCTATGGCTCGGATGGGAGGCGGCGGTGATTGCCGTATGGATTGCATTTATGCTCGGCGGCATTGCGGCGGCGCTTCTCCTTATCACGCGGCGCAGGGGGCGGCGTGACGGCATTCCATTCGGACCTTTTCTATCGGTCGGCGGCTATATTGCCTTTGTTGCAGGGAGACAGATCTGGCAGATCTATTGGGGTCTCGTCTGATGGGGGCATCGGCAACGCGGGGCAGCGCACTCGTGAGCTTGCTGGCCGCGCTCTCTGTATTTGCTGTGATTCTTGCGGCAGCGCTTCCGGCGGCATTTTCACTCTATGCACGGGCGGCAGTGGAGTATGAAGCCATGCATCTCATCGGCGAGCTCCGACGCATACAGGCGATCAGCCGCACGACGGCCATGCCGCTCTATATGCTCGAAGGCCGGAGATCGTGGGAACGCGTACCGCGCTTGCGCATTCGCTCGGACCGCTATGAGTTGCGCCGGCCCTTCAGTGAGGACACGCATGTGTATGAGCCGCTGCCGCTTGTGCACTTTGAGCAGGAGACGATGAGGAATACGTTGGTTGTCTTTAACCGCAATGGTGAAATCGCAGAGGGGTGGAGCCACAATATGACAATCCGCGTCTATGCTGCGGGGCATGAGGAGCGTGCGCTGCATGTTGTGATTGATCGAGCGGCGCGCATTCGCCTTCGGAGAGGGAATTATGAAGCCGCAGACGAGGAGTAACGAAGCGGGATGGGTTCTTCTTGAGGTTATTCTGCTCGGGATGATCGTCCTCGGATCTGCGGCCGCGATTGGCATTTTTGCACGTACGGCGCTGCTTGAGGAACATGCCGCCGCCCGCATGGAGGCGGCCCTTCTCGCGCGTGCACGCTTTTCGATGATGGAGGCGGATTTGGATCAGGGGATTCCGCCGCCGCCTGTGTCGCTCACCCTCACCTCGCATGGGCGCGTCTATCGGGTCGAGACGACCGTCGTTCGGCGGGATGATTTTTACGATGTGAGCCTGCGCCTTTTGTGGCAGATCCTTGGGCGTGAGGAACAGGCGGATTTTGTGCGGAGGCTGAGGCAGCATGTGCATGCGGAAAGCACCCCTTAGACGTTCCGGTGCGCGTGGTTTCCTGCTGACGGAGCTCGCCGTCAGCCTGCCGATCTTCGTGCTCCTTCTGACCTTTCTGGCCTTTGCCCTCGCGTGGTCGTGGCGCAGCTACCAACAGGAGGTCGCAGATGCGGAGCTGCGGCAGGAAATGCACATTGCTGCGGCGCGCATCGTGGAGTCTGCGCTGCTCTCGGATTACATTCGCCAGCGTCAGCGCGGCATTTATGAGATGCGGCAGAGCACGCGGGATCATGAACCGTTTGATCGTTACTGGCTCAGTGACGGACGGCTGGTATTTAAAACGGTCACCTTTCCCATTACCGGTTCGTTTGACCGTGCGGGGGTACATATTACGTCGTTTTCGATACGTGAGGATGACGATCGCCCGCGGCTCTATCATATCGAGCTGACGGGCGAGAGCACGGTGACGGGGCACAGGTACGGCCTCGCGACATCGGTCTATCTGCGGAGGGATATGGGTGGAATGTAAAGGCACCGATGAGCGCGGCACGATATCCGCCGTTGGGCTCTGTGCATTGACGACGATACTCCTGATCGGCCTTGCCGCCGTGCAGTTCATTCGGGGCGGTGCGGGCGTTGTCTCTGAATATGAGCGTGAAATGCAGCTCCGACTTGCCGCCGAGAGCGGTGTTGAAACGGTGGCCGCGCGCCTCGAGCAGACGGCGGCCGCCTTTGATCCGCTACCGTCTCCGGGAGAGACCAGGGAGGTGGATGTGGGGTTCATTCCCCTGTCGGAGAAGATTGAACTGCATGCCTTTGTCGAGATGCCCGCGGAGGGCGGGAGATTTCTCTATGTGGGGGCTGCGGCAGTCGATGTCGGAGCGCCGCGCATTCCCGATGGAGAGCACTGGCTGCGTGCAAAGATTGTTCGTGCACAGATGGAGAGGAAGAGAGATCGCTATGTTTGGCGGCGCTGGTTTTAGCCTGCGGCGGAGGGTACGTGCGGCTGTGGGGCTTTGCCCGTCGGAAGAGGGCCTCGTGCTTGTTCACCTGTGTGCAAATGATGAGACCGGCGGTGCGTGGACGGTGACGGAGGCGCGGACCTCTGCGGCGCAATGTCCTGCGGCTACGGATGCAGAGGCACTTGCTGCTGTCGCATATACAGAACTTCGCCGTGCAGGCTGGGAGCGGCTGCCGATTGGTCTTGCCCTCCCGCTCTCCGAGGTGCATACGGAGGAACGGGAATTACCGGTTCCTCTCACGGGGGCAGAGCTACGGGCGGCACTGATGTGGTCGCTGCGTGCAGAGGCCGATGAGACGGGCACACATCTGCCTCATGATCTCGGGATTTGCTGTGCGGAGCTTTCGGGTGCTGAGCCAACGCGCTATTGGACGGCGCAGTTGGAAGGAGCACGCATACGGCAGTATTTCTCCGCGTTTGCTGCGGCAGGGCTCCAGTTGCGACGGCTTACGGTTTGTCCTGCGGGCGGCGGTGTTCTTGCCGCCGCGATTGAGGAGGCCCGTGGGCCGTGTATGCCGTGGGAGGCGGTACGGCATGACGACGGGTGTACGCCCGCCGTCTATGCGGGACTGCTCGTTCGCTCGGGGATGTCGGAAAATCTCTACTGGACGGCGGAACGGGCTCTTCTTGTGCGCTTGCGCTCCCGTGCGGCACCTCTGATAGCCGTGCTTTCCACCGCGGTTTTTCTTGTGTGCGTGTGTGCAGAGCTCTCTTCCTGCATGACGGCGCGCGCAGCGCGTGACCGCGCAGTGGAGGAGCTCGCGCTCAGGGAATCGGAACGACTTCGCATGGAGACGTTCTTTGTCCTGCGCAGCGATGTCATGCAGCGTGAGCAGATGTTGGCCGCGTTCGCGGCGGAGTCGCTGCCGCTGCGTGCACTGCTCATCCACCTCGGCAGCAAGATTGTGGACGGTGTGTATCTGACGGGCGTGCGGGCAGCAGAACAGGAACTTTGGATCGAGGGCGAAGCCATGAGCTATGCGGCCCTTGCTTCTTTCATGGGAGCGATGGAGGACGACGATTTTTTCTCTGCGGAGGTCACGCTCGAGCAGGCGGGTGAGGAGCGAGAAACGCCGGGTATGCCGCCGCGGATTCGATTTACATTGCACAGTGACTGGCAGGAGGGACGATGGGACGAGTTTCAGAGCGACAACGTATCGAGCTCGCACTGATCTGGGCGTGTACACTGATTCTCCTCTATGTGCTCGTGCTTGCGCCGCATATTGCAGCACAGCGCACAGCGGCGCACGCAGAGCAGGAGGCGGCTGAGACGGCGCTCGCACGCGTGGAGCACTATCAGCACCTGCTGATCGAGGATCCACAGGCGGAGGAAAAACTGCGCGTGCGGCAGATGCGCCTTGCAGATGCCCTGCCTGAGGATCGTGGGCAGGGTGCATTCATCCATACCGCAGAACATCTGGCGCGGCGGAATCATGTAACCGTCGAGGGCGTTGCACCGCAGCCGATGATGCTGAGAGATGGGCTGCGGATACAACCGATCGAACTGCGTGTACGCGGCGGATACTTCGATCTCCTCTCGTTTCTGCACGCGGTGCAGGAGGGGGAGCGCTGCGTCCGCTTCGGGGCGTTCACACTGACGGCCGAGGAGCAGGAACTGTATGTGGTCATTCGAATGGATATTGCGGCGCGTGCAGAATAGAGGCTGTGCTTGCAGGAAAAGACAATATTATATCGAATTTATCTCAAGATGGATGAAAATATGGCAGATGATACAGCGGGGGAGGAAATGGCATGGGCCAGCTGCGTTTTGTCACAGGCGGCGAGTCGCATGGTGCGGCGCTGACGGCGATTCTCGACGGCATGCCGGCGGGGCTGCGGGTTGCGCGCGAGGTGATCGATGCACAGCTGGCACGGCGGCAGCAGGGGTATGGGCGCGGCGACCGCATGAAGATCGAAACAGATCGCGTCGCGGTTCTTTCGGGGCTGCGCTTTGGCGAGACACTTGGTTCGCCCATCACGCTTCAGGTTGTGAATCATGACTTTGCGAACTGGACGGAGCGCATGGATCCCTTCGGTACGCCGACGGGGGCAAAGGTGACTGCCGTCCGTCCGGGACACGCGGATCTCACAGGTGCGCTGAAATATGACCGTGCGGACGCGCGGGATATCCTCGAGCGCTCGAGTGCACGCGAGACAACGATGCGCGTTGCCGTCGGTGCCGTCTGCCGTCAGCTGCTTACCGCGCTCGGCGTGACGATCGCCTCCCATGTGACGGAGATCGGCGGCGTGGCGGTGGACCGCACGGCGATTCGCGATGAGGATATCGGTGTGACAAACAGCAGCGATTTGAACTGCTGCGACCCTTCGGCCGAGACGCGCATCAAAGCGCGCATTGACGCGGCAAAGGCGGCAGGTGATACGCTTGGCGGCATCTTTGAGATCGTTGTGCGTGGTCTTCCTGTCGGGCTCGGATCCCATACGCAGTGGGATCGCCGCCTCGACGGGAAGCTCGCAGGAGCGCTCATGTCCATTCAGGCGATCAAGGGGGTAGAGATCGGTGCCGGCTTTGGCTGTGCACATGTGCCCGGCAGTGAGATCCACGATGAAATCTTCATGGGTGCGGATGGGCTTCCCTATCGTCGGACCAATCGTGCGGGCGGGCTCGAGGGCGGCATGACGAATGGCGAGACGCTCGTCGTCCGCGCCGCGATGAAGCCCATTCCAACGCTGATGACACCGCTGCAGACGGTCGACCTCGCAACGGGTGCAGCGGTATCTGCGAGTAAGGAGCGCAGCGATGCCTGCGCCGTCCCTGCTGCCTCCGTGGTCGGTGAGGCGATGGTCGCCTTTGTCCTTGCGGATGCGATCTGCACGCAGTTCCACGCAGGCTCCATGACCGATCTCACCGCTTCGCTCGCCGCCTACCGCGAGCGGTTGGAAAGCCGATGGGTGACCCGATGAAGAACGTTGTGTTGATCGGCTTTATGGGCACAGGCAAGACAAGCATTGGACGTCTGCTTGCCACACGGCTCGGCTGCGCCTTTCATGATCTCGACAAGAAGATCGAGGAGCAGCACGGCATGAGCATCCCTGCGATGTTTGCACAGCACGGTGAGCCGTACTTTCGCGCACGCGAGAAGGAAGCCGTGCGCGATGCGGCAGGGCGTACAAATCTCGTCATCGCAACGGGCGGCGGCACAGTCAAGGACCCCGAAAATATAGCGCTGCTGCGTCAAAATGGTGTTCTCGTGGCGCTGACTGCCGATGTGGATACCATCCTCCAGCGCACTGCAGCGCGGGGGGCACGGCCTGTCCTCGATCGTGCCGACGCGGGGGATCGGCGTGCCGCCGTTATGCGGCTGCTCGAGGAGCGCAGGACACTCTACGAGGAGGCGGACATCACGGTCGATACGAGCGGGCGCTCGCCGCTCGAGGCCGCAGAGTATATCGTGCAGGCAACGCGGATATGGAGAAAATAATATGATGCAGAGGGTAGAAGTCGAACTCGGGGAGCGCAGCTACTCGATTCTCATCGGCAGCGGGCTCGCAGATGAGATCATCGCGTTTGTCCGTTCAGCGGGATATTCTTCGCACGGCATGATCGTCACGGATTCGAATATCGCACCGCTCTGTGCAGAGAAGATGGCAGGGATCTTTGCGAATGCGGGGGTTCGCACGGAGATCGTCACAGTTCCTGCGGGGGAGGCATCGAAGATCCTCACGCAGGCGAATGAGCTCTATACGCGTGCCATCGAGCTTGGACTGGACCGATGCTCGCCGATCATTGCGCTTGGCGGCGGCGTGGTTGGCGATCTTGCGGGCTTCGTCGCGGCCACCTATATGCGCGGCGTGCCTTTCATCCAGTTCCCGACAAGTCTCCTCGCACAGGTGGATTCGAGTGTTGGCGGCAAGGTGGCTGTCAACCACCCGCTCGGCAAGAATCTCATCGGCGCATTCTATCAGCCCGATGCGGTCTTTATGGATCTGGATTTTCTGCGGACGCTGCCTCGCCGTGAGATTTGGTCGGGGCTCGGTGAGATTATCAAATATGGCATCATCTATGATGCAGACTTCTTTGTGTGGCTCGAGGAGCACCGCGCAGACGTACTCGCACTCGAATCCGCCGCGGCGGCGCATATGATTGCGCGCTCCTGTGCGATCAAGGCGGATGTCGTACGCCAGGACGAGCGAGAGGGCGGCCTTCGGCGCATCCTGAACTTCGGGCATACGATTGCGCACGCGATCGAAAAGGAAACCGGCTATGCGCGCTATCGGCACGGTGAGGCGGTCGCAATCGGCATGGTCGGCGCAGCAGAGATCAGCGCTCAGCTGGGGCTTCTTTCGGAGGAAGACCGTGCGCGCATCGATGCACTGATCCATGCGATGGAACTCCCGTGCTCTGCCGAGGGCGTGACGGCAGATGCGATGTATGCCGATCTCTTCCACGACAAGAAGACGGTGGGCGGGCGCATTCATTGGGTGCTTGCGGAGGGGATCGGAACCGTCTCCGTGCACAGTGACGTACCGGAAGATATCGTACGCAAAACGTTGGCAGGACTTTCTAGCTAAACACGATTGCTTTTACAGCGAAATTATTCTGTGGGGAGGTAAGCGAAACATGACTCGGAAATTGTGTGTATTCGTGCAGGCACTTTTTTTTGTCCTGCTTCTTTGCACGGGACATACTGTTTCCGCTGAAACCGCTGAACTTTCATGGGAGTACTGGGAGACGAATACGGCTGATTCCAATGAACACGCGGCGAAGACGGTTCCTGCGTTTCCAAAGGAGGAAGGGCATTGGCGAAGGTTCAATCCGCAGTTCGGCGTCGCCGTCCCCGAGGGGACACGCTATGTCTGGGTGCGCGTCTACATTCCGCCCGATACGGGGGTGGATGAGAGCCTCTTCTTCACCACGACGGATCAAGCCCTGCAGATCTTTCTCGATGGGGTCTCCATCTACCGCTACGGTGATCTCAACGATCAGCACGGCTCCTACGGACGGAAGTGGCATCTTGTCGATTTGCCTGAATGGGCGATTGGGCGGCACCTCATCATGCAGATCCATTCCGATAACATATGGGTGCTTGGACAGTTCGACCGCGTTCGTCTGGATCGCGGCGCACATCAGATCGAGGATGTCTTTGTCTACGACTTTCCCTATGTCAGCGGCATTACGGCACTGCTCGTATTCATTCTGCTCCTCGGTGTCTATTTCTTTGCAGAGACGGATCTCAGAGATCTCTACCTGCGCATGATCGTCGTCCTGTTCGTCTTCTTCGTCTGGATGTTCAGCGCGTCGAGTGTCGTGCTCCTGTGGTTTGACTGGCCTGTGCTCTGGCTGGACGTGGAACTTGTCTTTTCTTACCTTATTCCGCTTTCCGCAAATTTGCTCATCTACAGAGTGATTGACGAACGCTATCAAAAGAACGTCCTTCAGACATCCTTCGTCTATGGCATCATTCTTCTGCTTGCCGTCCTGCTGGAGCTCTCCGGGCAGAACGGACTGTATCTCATGCGGTTCTTCTTCTATCCCACACTTCTTGTCTGCGGTCTGATGACGGGGCGTTGGCTCTGGACGTGCCACACAGACGGCAATCAGCGCTGCCGCTCGCTCCTCATCGCGTTCGGGACGCTCACGGGGCTCGCCGTGATTGACGGCATGGCGCTTCAGTATCGCCTCTTTGCATGGCATACCTACTACGTTCCATTCGGCATCTATACCATCGCCTTCTTTATCGTCCAATTGATTTTGGAGCGCGCCGCCCATGAGCGCTACCTTACCCAGCTCTCCGCGAGCCTCGAGAATGAGGTCAGTGTGGTGACGAAACGCATGGAGGTCGATCCGCTCACGGGCGTGTTCAACCGCAACAAATTCCCGACGGCGACGCGAGATTTCATGCGAATCTCTCTCGAGGTCAAAGAGCCGCTCGCCGTCATCATGCTTGACATCGACCATTTCAAGCACATCAACGATACCTACGGGCACGATGTCGGCGATGAGGTGCTCGTGGGGTTCGCGCAGACGATCAGCGGGTTCCTGGATCGCCGACACATCCTCATCCGCTGGGGCGGCGAGGAGTTCATTCTGCTCTGTCTCCACTACGATGGGGCAGAGGCGGAGGCGTTCGCCAACACAATCCGCGAGGCGGTCGCTGCGGCGCAGATCCATCCCTCGGATCGGGTGACGTGCAGCGGCGGTGTGGCCATCTGGTACGGCACGGAGGCGGATACGGCGGAACGTGTGGTAAAACGTGCAGATACGGCCCTCTACCAGTCGAAGCAGAACGGGCGCAACCGCATCACCTGTGAGCCGGATTGGCAGGCACATATGCCGCCGCGCCGTCCGAAGCGGAAGCCAAAGGGAAAAAATCGCGAGGGCGATTCCGCCAAAGCAAATATGGCAGAAATCGGGGATCGCTGAGGAAAAATTTTTCTTGCACATGGGCGCATCTTATGCTATAGTCACTGAGTATGTGTGTGGATGGTCCGCTGGGCGGCATGAGCCGTCGATGAACATCCGAGCGAAGGAGGAAAACATATGAATATCATCGAGGTCCTTGAGAAGGAGCAGCTTCGCTCCGACATTCCGGAGTTTGCACCCGGCGACACGGTTCGCGTCCATGCGCGCATCGTCGAGGGCACGCGCGAGCGCATTCAGGTGTTCGAGGGCGTTGTCATCGCACGTCAGGGAACGGGCGTCCGTGAGACCTTCACCGTGCGCCGCATCGCGTCGGGCGTCGGTGTCGAGCGTCTCTTTCCCGTGCACTCCCCGCGGATCGCAAAGATCGAGGTGACGCGCCGCGGCATCGTCCGCCGTGCGAAGCTCTACTATCTGCGCGGACTTACGGGCAAGGCAGCTCGTATTCGGGAAAAGCGCTAATTGTACGACGGATAGGGACTGCTGTGGCAGTCCCTATTTTTGCTGTATGAGAGGAGGATTTTATGGAAAAAGAAACGTCAACCGCATCGGAGATCAAGGACTGGATTGTATCCATCGTCGTTGCCGTCGCGCTTGCGATGTTCATCCGCACCTTTATCGTGGAGCTCTACGTCGTCGACGGGCCGTCGATGCGCCCGACGCTCGAGTCGGAGGAGCGCCTCGTTGTCAATAAATTCATCTACCGCTTCCGTCCGCCGGAGAAGGGCGAAGTCCTCGTTTTTCAGTACCCGCGCGATCCGAGCCGCGACTTCATCAAGCGCGTGATCGCAACGCCGGGCGATACCATCGAGATCCGCGAGGGGCGCGTGCTCGTCAACGATCAGCTGCTCACGGAGGACTACATCCTCGAGAAGACGCGCAGCGAGTATCCGAAATCAACCGTGCCCGAGGGACGTATTTTCGTCATGGGGGACAACCGCAACAACTCCGAGGACAGCCGCTTCGCCGATGTCGGCTTTGTGCCGTACGATCTCATCAAGGGCAAGGCGATGCTCGTATTCTGGCCAATTTCGCAGTATAAGACGCTCTGACGGAGGACGGCTATGCACTTTGTATCATGGAACGTCAACGGGCTGCGTGCAGCCCTTAAAAAAGGCTTCATGGAGGCCTTCAAGGAACTCGATGCCGATGCGTTCTGCCTGCAGGAGACGAAGATGCAGGAGGGGCAGGCGATCCTCGATCTGCCCGGCTACGAGCAGTATTTTTACAGTGCAGAGAAAAAGGGCTACTCCGGCACGGCGATCTTTACGCGGATCAAGCCTCTTTCCGTCAATTACGGGATTGGGATCGAGGAGCACGACCACGAGGGGCGTGTCATCACGATGGAGTACGAGGATGTGTACCTCGTCACCGTCTACACGCCGAACTCGAAGAACGCGCTCGCACGCCTCGACTACCGCATGGTCTGGGAGGATGCCTTTCGTGCGTTCCTGCTTGACCTGCGTGCGAAAAAGCCCGTCGTCGTCTGCGGCGATCTCAACGTCGCGCACACGGAGATCGACCTCAAAAATCCGAAGAGCAACCGCCGCAATGCGGGTTTCACGGACGAGGAGCGCGGCAAATTCACGGAGCTCCTTGCCTCGGGATTTGTCGATACCTTCCGCACCCTGTACCCGGACAAGACAGGCGCGTATACGTGGTGGTCGTATCTGCGCCATGCGCGCGAGACGAACGCGGGGTGGCGCATCGATTACTTCCTCGTTTCGGAGGAGCTGCGTGAGCGCATCGCGGCAGCGGAGATCCATGCGGATGTGTTCGGGAGCGATCATTGTCCCGTATCATTGACGTTGAAATAGGGGAGACTATGGCATCACTGAAAGAAGAACTCGCGCGCGAAATCGCAAAACGCCGCACATTTGCCATCATCTCACATCCGGACGCGGGCAAGACGACGCTGACTGAGAAGCTGCTCCTCTACGGAGGCGCGATCCATCTCGCGGGCTCGATCAAGTCGCGTAAGACCCAACGCCACGCGGTCTCCGACTGGATGGAGATCGAAAAGCAGCGCGGCATCTCCGTTACGTCCTCCGTCCTGCAGTTCGACTATGACGGCTATCGCATCAACATCCTCGATACGCCGGGGCATCAGGACTTTAGCGAGGACACCTACCGCACGCTGATGGCGGTGGACAGCGCCGTCATGATTATCGACGCGGCGAAGGGCGTCGAGGCGCAGACGCGCAAGCTGTTCCGCGTCTGCCGTCAGCGCGGCATCCCTATCTTCACGTTCGTCAACAAATTGGATCGTTTCGGCAAAGCGCCGCTTGATCTGATGGATGAACTCGAGAACGTCCTCGGCATCCGCTCGTATCCGATGAACTGGCCGATCGGGACGGACGGCACCTATCGCGGCGTGTATGACCGCGAGAAGAACCGCATCGAGCTCTTTGCCGAGGACGTGACACACGGGCAGGAAACGCGTGTCTCCGAGGTGTTCGCGATGGACGATCCCGCGTGGAGGGAGCGCGTCGGAGAGGAGGCCGCCGCCGCACTCTTTGACGATATTGAGCTGCTGCGCGACGCGGGCGAGGCGTTCGACCGCGCGGCGGTGGATGCGGGCGAGCTGACCCCGATGTTCTTCGGCTCGGCGATGACGAACTTCGGCGTGCAGAACTTTCTCGAGGAATACATCAGGCTCGCACCGACACCCGCACCGCGTATGTCCTCGGACGGCGTGATCGAGCCGGACGACGAGAAATTCTCGGGCTTTGTGTTCAAGATCCAGGCGAATATGAACCCCGCGCACCGCGATCGCCTCGCATTTATCCGCATCTCGTCGGGCAAGTTCGACCGCAATATGAGCGTCTGGCACGCACCCTCGGGCAAGCTTATCAAGCTTGCACAGCCGCAGCAGTTTCTCGCGCAGGATCGCCAGATCATCGATACGGCATATCCCGGTGATATCGTGGGACTGTTCGACCCCGGCGTATTCGGCATCGGGGATACGCTCTGCGACCCCGCGCACAAGTTCAAGTTCGAGGACTTCCCCGTGTTCCCGCCCGAGCGCTTTGCGCGCGTTGCGGCAAAGGACACGATGAAGCGCAAGCAGTTCGTCAAGGGCATCGAGCAGCTCACGCAGGAGGGTGCAATCCAGCTCTTCGAGCAGGTTGGCGCGGGTCTTGACAGCTACATTGTCGGCACCGTTGGCACGCTCCAGTTCGAGGTGCTTGAGTACCGTCTGAAGAACGAGTACAATACGGAGATCACCATGCAGATGCAGCCGTTTGAGACGGCGCGCTGGCTTGCGTTCCCCGATGGGCGCACAATCACACCTGCCGATCTGCGCGGTGCGGATCGCGGCATGTTCGTTCATGACCGCAATGGCAACCCCGTTCTCCTCGTCAACAACGAGTGGGCGCTTGGCTGGATTCGCGAGAACAACCCCGACCTGCAGCTTGGACAAGTGCCGTTCGACCGCAGGGAGGCATAATAGAGAAACAATAAGCGGGAGATATCGTCACTGTGATGATATCTCCCGCTTTCGTATGATTATGGTAGTTCGTTCATATACCGATTCACAAAGTCCCGCATCTCCTCCAGTGCAGAGAAACTTTCCGCAAGTTCGGGCAGAACGAGCGGGAAGACGTGGGGCATCTCGGGGTAGACGCTGAGCGTCACGGGAGTACCGTCTGCGGCCGCCTTTTCCGCAAGCTGTTCGTCCTCTGTCAGGAGAAGATCGTAGCCGCCCGTCTGGATCAGCATCGGCGGCAGTCCGCTGAGATCGGCCTGAATGACAGAGAGACGCGGGTCGTCGAGCGGGAGACTGCCTGCGTAGGGCGGCGCCTTGCGAACAGAGTCTGCGAATGGAGTTCCGGCACCGAGCATTTTGTCTTTTTCAAAATTCTCCGTGCGTGATGTGCCATCCTTGTGTTCGAAATCTACCCATGGCGAGAGCAGAAGCAGCAGGGCGGGCTGCGGAAGCCCCTGCTCTTTTAGCCGGAGCGCAAGTGCGAGGGCGAGATTGCCGCCCGAAGAATCTCCGAAAACAATAATGTCTGACGGAGCGATTCCACGTGTGAGCAGCCCGCAATAGACAGCTTCCGCATCCTCCAGCGCGGCCGGATAGACGTGCGCGGGGGCAAGCCGATAGTCTACGTTGTAGACCTCCGCCGCATCCATATATGTTGCCTGACGAACAGACAGCGCACGGTAGCGGTCTGTTATGCCGCCCATATAGCCGCCGCCGTGCAGCAACAGGATGATCCTCTGTGCGGCCGATTTTGTCGGCGCGATCCGTTCGACGGGCACATCTCCGATCGTAAGTTTTTCATGGATCCAACCATTGGGAGGGGACCATGGTTTTGTCGCAGTATTCTTAGCGGGGTGGTAGAGTGCATCCATCTCTTTTTGAATGTAGTCCTGTTTCGCCTCCCCCGACAACACGATGCCGTGCTCCTGTGAAGCGGGTGCACCAAATGCGGATGGGGACAGAACGGCAAGCCCGAGCGCAAACACTGTGCGGCTGATGTATTTCTTCCAGTTCTTCATGGAATGTCCTTTTCTTACTTTCCTTTCGCCGCGAACGCTTCGTCGCACCATGTGAGGAGAACATCCTCGATATCCGCCTCGTGTCCGTTCACGGTTTCTCCCGCGGCAGTGATGTGCAGACTGCGGCCGTCCGCATAGGCGATGAGGATGTTGTAGGCGGGATTCGTCACCGTCTCCGCGCGTGCGCCGTAGTCGTTCTCGGCGGTAAGATTGTGCGCGGCGATGACGTCGTGAAGGCTCGTCTCGATCTCCGGTGTCCACGGGATGTAGCGCTCGCGGATGTCCAGATGGCGGCCGTCCGAGAACTCCTTGCCGACGAATTCGCCGAGACAGGTGATGAAGCTGTTTGGATCGAGCCCCTTCGCCGCGATTTCCTCGGCAGGGAGAGCATTCTTGACGGGGGCATCGATCTGGCAGATGATGCGTACCAGAGCGCCATCTGCTACCGGATGACGGAACTCCATCGAGAAGATCTGAATGGCGCTTGTCTCAGCAGGGACAGTGGCAGTCGGCTGCGCCGAAGCTGCTGCGGGTGCCGTCTGACCGTAACCCGTGCCGAAGAGCAGGAATGGGATCAGCAGAAAGAAAGCGCGGAAAACTGTATGCGTGCGGGCGTTTGTCATAGAATTCTCCTTTTTATCCAAAGAGGTCGTTCAACGCTTCACTCATGGTCGGGTGGGTGTAGATGGCAGAGCCGAGCGCGGCGGCAGTGATGCCGTGGTCAATTGCCATTTTCATGAGGTTGATCATCTCCTGCGACTCGGGACAGAAGAAATGCGCACCGAGGATCGTGTCTGTCTTCGCGTCAATGACTGCCTTGAGCATGCCGGCGGGCTTCCTGTAGACCTGCGCCTTTGGAATGGCGGCGACCTCTAGGCGGAGGATGCGTACGTCAAAGCCCGCCGCCTCTGCCTGTGCCTCTGTCATGCCGACGCGCGAGAGCGGCGGATCGAGGAAGACGGAGTAGGGGACGGCTCCGCGATTTGCCGTTGTGCGTGCCCCGCTGCCCGCGAGCTGATCCTTTACGATGCGGAAATCGTCGAGGGAGATGTAGGTGAACTGAAGGCCGCCCGCGACATCGCCCATCGCCCAGATGTGCGGTACGCTTGTGCGCAGGTGCTCGTCAACGGCGACTGCGCCGCGCTCCGTCACAGCAATGCCTGCCGCCGTAAGATTCAGCCCCTCGATGTTCGGGCGGCGGCCCGTTGCAATGAGGATGGCGTTCGCCGCGAGCGTCTTCTCTCCGTTCGCCGTCTGCACGATGACGTTCGCGCCGGCGGCACTGTCCTCGATGCGCTGCACCTTCGCACCCATCAGAATGTGGATGCCGCGATCATTTGTATGCTGCAGGACGCGCGCAGCAATCTCTGCGTCTTCACGCGGGATGAAGGCCTCGCCGTCCTGTACGACGGCGACGGACGAGCCGAAGTTGGCGTAGTACGATGCGAACTCAAGCCCAATGTAGCCGCCGCCGATGATGACGAGCTTTTCGGGCAGCTCGTCAAGCTCCATCATCGTCTCGCTCGTGTAGACGTGCGTGCTCTCTGCCGCTCCCTCGATCGGCGGGACGAAGGGGAGTGCGCCTGTATTGATGAAGATGCGTTCCGCCGTGACGGTCTGCTCTCCGTCCGCGCCGACAATGCGTACGGTATGCGCATCGACAAACGATGCCTCTCCGTCAATGACGACCGCACCCGTGCCCGTCACCTTGGCGTAGTTCTTTTCGCGCAGCATTGCCGTGAGGCGGCGTTTCTCTGCAATCGCCGCACGATAGCGCTCCGCCTTTGCCGCGAAGTCGCCGCCCGCCGCTGCCGAGAGCCGCGCACTGTACTCCAGCGACTTCGACGGGATGCAGGCGACGTTGATGCAGGTGCCGCCGTAACGCTCCTTTGACCGCTCGACGAGAGCGACTGTCTCGCCCTTCTTCGCGAGAAAGCCCGCGAGCGTCTTGCCCGCCTTGCCGAAGCCGATGATGAGATTTTGATATGATGTGTTCTGCATGGTATGCTCCATTTCTGTTAAAACTTTTGTGACTGCGGTTATTATAGCATTTTTTGGCACAGTGAAGAGAAATATTGTGGAAAAAATATGTGCCTCATTTACAAATTCGCGGATTCCCCCTATAATGATAGAGAATTATTCTCTATCAACGGAAAGGAGCGGATTATGCTGACGCATGAAATGCTGGCGCCGTATATGGAACTGCTTCTGCGGCACGATCTGTTCGAGGGGATTCCGGCAGAGGCTCTGCCGGAGCTTCTGAATGCGCTCGGCGGTGAGGTGAAACGTTATGCGGCGGGCGCGGATATCATGCGCATGGGCCGTGCGCCGATTGTGACGGGCATCATTCTGACAGGGGCAATCGAGGTGTCGTTTCTCAACGAGAACGCCGACCAGATCGACATGAATATCTTTGAGGCGGGCAAGAGTTTCGGCGAGACGATGGAGGGGGCGAATCTCGCGGCAAGCCGTATGTTCGTCAAGGCACTCAGCGATACGCTGATCCTGCGCCTGCAGTTCCGACAGCTCTACGAGCGTACCGCGTGCAGCGACCCGCATCTCTGGCGGTTCACGCTGAATATGCTGCGCAAAATTTCGCAGAAGGGAACCTTTTATCAGCACAAGATCCGCATCATGGGGCAGAAGAGCATCCGCGCAAAGCTCAGCGTCTACCTGCAGGCAATCCCCGTGGAGGGGGATGGTACTGCCGTGCGTGAGCTGAACCAGACGCAGCTCGCGCGCTACCTCGGCGTGGAGCGCAGCGCACTCAGCCGCGAGATGAGCCACATGCGCGACGAGGGGATCATCGACTACGACCGTAAGACGCTCCGCGTGCTCAATCCGGATTTTTTGGCGATTTAGGAAGCACGCAAAAAGACCTGCCGCTTTTTTGCAGCAGGTCTTTTCTCATGAGGAAACGTAAATCTTACACCATCTCTTCGGGATGGAAGACCTCGTCGAACTTCTCGGCGGTGAGGAAGCCGAGGGCGACGCACGCTTCCTTGAGGCTGATGTTCTCGTCGAACGCCTTGTGTGCAGTCTTGGCGGCGTTCTCGTAGCCGATGTACGGATTGAGTGCCGTGACGAGCATCAGCGAGCGGTGGAGGTTCTCATGCATCTTCTCGCGGTTCGCCGTGATTCCCGTGACGCAGCGGTCGTTGAACGACTTCAGAGAATCCGTGAGGAGGCGTGCAGACTGGAGGAAGTCGTAGATCATAACGGGCATGAACACGTTCAGCTCAAAGTTGCCCTGTGAGGCGGCAATGCCGATGGCGGCATCGTTGCCCATGACCTGCACGGCGACCATCGTGACGGACTCGCACTGCGTCGGGTTGACCTTGCCCGGCATGATGGAGCTGCCCGGCTCGTTCGCGGGGATCGTGATCTCACCGAGACCGCAACGCGGACCCGCCGCGAGCCAGCGAATGTCGTTCGCGATCTTCATCATGTTCGCGGCGAGCCCCTTGAGCCCGCCGTGGGCAAAGACGATCGCATCCTTGCTCGTGAGCGCGTGGAACTTGTTCGGCGCAGTGACGAACTTTTTGCCCGTCAGCTCGCTTGCCGCCTGTGCGACAGCGACATCGAAGCCCTTCGGCGTGTTGAGCCCTGTGCCGACAGCGGTGCCGCCGAGTGCGAGCTCGTGGAGGAAGGGGAGCGATGCCTGCAGCTGCTTCTTCGACTGCTCCAGCATCGCGAGCCAGCCGCTGATCTCCTGCGTAAACGAGATGGGAACGGCATCCTGCAGGTGTGTGCGCCCCGTCTTGACAATGCCCTCGTTCTCCTTCATCAGACGGCGGAATGTGTTCGCGAGGAGGTCGATGCTCGGGAAGAGCCCGTCCTCAATGGCGATGACCGCCGCGATGTGCATTGCCGTCGGGAACGTGTCGTTCGAGCTCTGTGACATGTTGGAGTGATCGTTCGGGTGCAGGATCTTCTCCCCCGCGATCTCGTTGCCGCGATTCGCGATGACCTCGTTGACGTTCATGTTCGACTGCGTGCCGCTGCCTGTCTGCCAGACCGCGAGGGGGAAGTGCTCCGCGAGTTTGCCTGCGATGATCTCGTCGCACGCCGCCTTGATGGCATCGAGGCGTTTGTTGTCGAGCTTGCCGAGCTTGTTGTTCGCAATGGCGGCAGATTTCTTCAGAATGCCGAATGCGTGAATGATCTCGGCGGGCATCTTCTCGATGCCGATGGGGAAGTTCTCGAAGCTGCGCTCTGTCTGCGCGGCCCAGTACTTGTCCGCCGGAACCTTGACTTCGCCGAGGGAATCATGTTCGATGCGATACTCCATTTGGATTGTCCTCCTTAAAATTGTAATAGTAGAGAGAAAAATCTGCTAATAAGAGTATAGCATAAAAATATGAAATTGAGAATATTTATCTTGATATTTTCTGTAAAATTGATCGTGCGCCGATGCCGATCAGGATGCCCGTCAGAATCCCGACAAAGCCGAGTACGGGAGCGTAGAAAAAGAGGGCAGTCGTCTGCATGACGGCGGCGGCGACGAGGAGCTGTGCCATGTTGTGCAGGAAGCCGCCCGCCGCACTGATGCCGACGATGGAGAGCTGCGTGTGCTGTTTCAGCAGCGCCATCGCCGCGAAACTTGCCGCGCCGCCCGCGAGACTGTAGAGCATGGGTGCGACACCTCCTCCGAAGAACGAGGCGAGGAGGATGCGCAGCGTGAGCATGAGTGCTGCGTCGCGCATCGGCAGGAGATGGAGTGCGATCAGCGTGACGATGGCGGCAAGCCCGAGCTTTGCGCCTGGGACGGGCAGCGGCAGGGGGAGGAAGCCCTCAAGCACGAAGAGGATGAGGGAGAGTGTGGTGAGCAGCGCAATGCGCGTTATGCGGCGAAGGTTCATATCACTTCACTTCGATGAGGAGCTTGTGCGGTAGGCAGGCGATCACGTCGCCCTTCTTCGATGCCTTGCCCGTCTTGACGCAGACGAGGTCGGGGCAGTCCGCATCGACGACGGCGATGCTTTCGTCCTCGATGCGGATCGTGTTTGCCCCGTGCTCATCCGCAATGACAATCTCTTCTGTGCCCGTGTGCCCCGTGAGCGGGATATCGTAGAGCTGCACATTGTCCTGTGTGATAACGGCGTGCCGCACAGTATCGTCTGCGCGTGTGAAAAAAAATATGGCACCGACCCCACAGAGGAGGAGCAGTGCGCCGATGAGGACGAAGTCGTTTTTCTTCATAGAAGTCCCCTGCCTTGACGAATGTTTTCAATAACAGTACAATAACCTTTAGATGCCTTTTCCGAGCTCGCGCTGCCAGTAGGCGAGGTCGGGTTCGCTGAGCGGCAGGTCGATGGTCTGCCCGTTGTCATAGTAAAAGCGCAGACGAATGCCCGTTGCCTTGCGGACGGCAGGGAGGCTTGCACGCGGGAGCTCGACGAAGAATTTGTTTTCGTTCTTGTAGGGACTGTCTGCGTCCGGAACAGGACGCGGCGTGTACTTGGTCACGGCCTTCATCTCCCATGCGGCACCGTCTGTGTATAGGACGATGTCAGGCAGGAGCTTCGCCTTGTCATAGCGATAGTCTCGGATCGTGAGGGTCGCGCCCTCGAGGCGGCCTTCGCCCGTGTAGGATGCTTGAAAGTCGATGTGCGCGTATGCGGAGAGGCTGCGTGCACTTCGATGATCGATCTGGTAGGTGTAGGAGAGACCGAAGATGCCGACGAGGATGAGGAGCAGGGCGACAACGATGACGAGCTGACGGAGCAGGTTCTGCACGGCGCTCCTCCTTTCGATGCATTCGTTATTTCGTGGTATTATAACATAGGGGAAAGCACTTTGTCAGCAGTTGATGAAAATGGGATACAGGAGGGGATGAAATGGCGGTAAAGTTGTTTGTATCGGATCTGGACGGGACGATGCTGCCGGACGGCAATGTGGTTTCGCCGGAGAATATCGCAGCGGTGCGCCGCGCCGCGGACGCAGGCGTTGTGGTGACGATTGCGACGGGGCGCATGTTCGAGGCGGCGCTGCCCGTTGCCGAGGCGCTCGGCGTGGATGTGCCCATCATCTCGTACAACGGCGGGCTCATCAAGAGCCCGAGCGGGCGCGTCTACGAAGAGCACACGGTCGATCCTGCGCTTGCGCATGATCTCATCGCGTTCTGCAAGGAGCGCGGATGGTATATCCAGAGCTACAGCGGCGGTGTGCTGCGCTATGTCGAGCCGTGCGATGAGTCGCGGTTCTACGAGAATTCGCAGAGGGTCGCGGGCAAGGCAGTCGGCTGGGACGGCCTCTTTGCATACACGGCGGGCAACTGCAAGCTGCTCCTCGTGACGAAGGAGCTTCCCGTGACGCTTACGCGTGCGGAGGCGGTGCTCGCAGCGTTCGGTGCGCAGGTGGATGTGACGCGCTCGGCAGACAATTTGATCGAGATTGTGCCAAAGGGCATCTCCAAGGCATCGGCGCTGAAATCGCTTGCGGAAAAGCTCGACTTCTCCATTGAGGAGACGATGGCGATCGGCGATGCGTACAACGATTTGCCGATGCTGCAGGCGGCGGGCAAGAGCATCGCGATGGGCAACGCGTTCCCCGAGATCAAAGAGGTGACCGACTACGAAACCCTCTCCTGTGAGGAGAACGGGCTCGCGGCGGCAATCTATCGCTATGTGCTCGGCATGGGCGCAGATGCGCCCGTGCCGATGACGAGGGGCTGACCGATGGCGATCAAACTCATTGCACTCGATCTGGACGGGACGCTTCTGACCTCGGACAAGAAAATCACGACGCGTACGAAGGACATCATCGCCCGCGCGATGGCGCGCGGTGTCACGGTGACGATTGCGACGGGGCGCATGCTGCGTTCGGCACTGTACTTTACCCGTCAGCTCGCCTCCGATGCGCCCGTCATCTGCTGCAACGGCGGCTATGTAGGGCATGCGGAGGGGGAGCCCGTCTTTGCGAAGTATTTTGACCCAGATCTCGTGCGCGAATTCCTGACGTTTGTCTATGAGCGGAATTGGTACGTCAACTGGTACAGCGGCATCGAGATCTACGCACCCGAGTATCGTGCCGATCACTTTGATGCATATCGAACGACGGGGAATTTCGTGGTGACGGAGGTCGGAAATGACTATCTGCGCTATACGGAGAATGTCCCGCAGTTCGTTCTGCGCAATCTGAACGAGGGAATTGACGCCTATTTCACCGCTGTGCGGGAGCAGTTTGGCGATCGGGTCGTGCCGCAGCAGAATACGGGGACGAGCCTCGACATCAATCCGCCCGGGGTCAACAAGGCGGTCGGCGTGCAGGCGCTCGCGGGCGCGATGGGGCTCAGCCTTGACGAGGTGATGGTCGCGGGTGATGCGGACAATGACTTTGAGATGCTCGCGATGGGGGCGTTCTCCGTTGTGCCGGAGAACGGTCTGCCGGAGGCAAAGGAACGCGCCAGCTACGTGACGGCATCCAACGATGCGAACGGAATAGCGCTCGCAATTGAGAAATTTGTACTGTGAGGTGATTTGCGATGGGGGATACGAAGCGTACGGCGGAGAAATTCCGCCCCGTGATCGTAACAGGGCTGTCGGGCGGCGGCAAGTCGCTCGCGGCGCGCTACATGGAGGATCTTGGCTATTTCTGCGTGGACAATCTGCCGCCGGTATTCATTCCAAAGTTCATCGATCTCTGCCGCGAGACGCATGGGCAGATCAGCCGCGCCGCGATCGTCGTGGACACGCGCAGCCGCGAGTTCTTCGATGATTTTGTCCGCATCCTCGGTGAACTGGATGCGGGTGATGTCGCCTATGAGCTGCTCTTTATCGAGGCATCTGACGATGTCATCATTCGCCGCTACAAGGAGACCCGCCGTCCTCATCCGCTCGCACCGGACGCACGCATCTCGGAGGGCGTGACGCGCGAGCGCGGACAGCTCGCGCCCATCCGTGCACGTGCGACCCAGCTGATTGATACCTCCCGCCTGCGCAAGGCAGAGCTGCGCGACATCATTCGCGAGCACTACGATACACCGGGCAGGGACACGGAGATGAGCGTCAATATTCTCTCGTTCGGCTTCAAGTACGGTATTCCGCTTGATGCCGATCTCGTCTTTGACGTGCGCTTCCTGCCGAATCCGTTCTATGTGGATTCTCTGCGCAACAAGAGCGGCACTGTCCCGCAGGTCTCCTCCTACATCGAGTCGTGGGATGTGACGCAGAAGTTCGAGCAGCTGCTCGACGAGATGATGGACTTCCTGCTGCCGCAGTATGTGAAGGAGGGCAAGAGCCAGCTCGTTATTGCCATTGGCTGTACGGGCGGCATGCACCGCAGTGTATTTATCGCAAGTCATCTATACAACCGCATCAAGGTTGGCTATAACGCACGTCTCGAGCATCGCGATCTCATGAAGAATGAGGTGCATGAGCACGTGAGTGAGGGCTGATATCGATGCATCTCATAAAATGGCTCTACCCCGGCATGGGGTTCAAACGCTGGCTCTTTGTCTTTGCGGTCGGGACACTCTGTGTCGGGCTCGGAGCCGCACTCATCTTCAACTACAAATACATCGACAGCATCGAGGAGGCCATCTTCCGCTTTGTCTATACGTGGCAGGGCAGCTATGACTACGGCTTCACGGCGATTGTGGGAGGGCTTATTGCGTTCCTCGGCAGCGCGCTCATGCTCGTGGCGACGCGCCACATCATCCGCTCCGTCATTACGGCGCTGATGCCGGAGGGGACATCGGCGCGTCTTGTCGATCTCGTCTACGAGAAGACACGTCTCAGCCGCGGTCCTGCGGTTACGGTCATCGGCGGCGGGCATGGCCTGTCCGTGCTCCTGCGCGGCATCAAGGAGCTGACGAGCAACGTGACGGCAGTCGTGACCGTCGCGGACGATGGGGGGTCCTCGGGGCGGCTGCGCGCGGAGCTCGGCATCATCCCGCCGGGCGATCTGCGCAACTGTCTCGTCGCGCTCGCTGATACGGAGCCTCTGATGGAAAAGCTCTTTCAGCACCGATTCGAGGGGCAGAGCAATCTCGCGGGGCACAGCTTCGGCAATCTCTTTCTCGCGGCGATGGCAGAGGTCACGGGTGATATGGAGACTGCGCTGCGCGAGTCCTCAAAGGTTCTCGCCGTCAAGGGGCGCGTACTTCCCGCCTCGAAGGAGTCCGTGCGCCTCGATGCGATTCTCGAGGATGGAACGGTAGTCGAGGGGGAGTCCCACATCCCAGAGGTACCCGGGCGCATTCGCCGTGTGCGCCTCTATCCGCAGGATGTTACCCCTGTACCGTCCGCGCTTGAGGCGATCCGCACCGCCGATGCGATCATCCTCGGTCCCGGCAGCCTCTATACGAGCATTATGCCGAATCTTCTCGTGAATGGCATCGCAGAGGAGCTCAGAAAGAGCCGCGCACTCAAGATCTACATCTGCAATGTCATGACGCAGCCCGGTGAGACGGACGGCTATACAGCCTCCATGCATGCAGAGGCGATTGTGAAGCATGCGGGACGCGGCGCGATCGACTTTATGCTTGTGAACAGTGCTCCAATTTCGGATGCGCTGCGTGAAAAGTATGCGGCGGAGGGCATTGCGCCCGTTGTGGTGGATGAGGCGGCGATCAACGCACTCGGCATCGGGTTCGTCGCGGCGGACATCATCAACCAGTCCGATGCGGTGCGGCACGACCCCGACAAGCTCAGCCGCAATGTCATGCGCATGATCTACGACTTTCGGGTGAACTGAGATGCCGTCCTTTGCCTCAGATGTAAAGAATGCGCTCTCACGCACGGATGCGGAACGCGACTGTTGTCAGACGGCGGAACTCGCCGCACTCCTGCGCATGGGGGCCTCGATGGTGACGGATGGGGAACACGGCCTCGGACTGCGCTTTGAGGCGGCGAGCGCCGCCGTCGCACGCCGCGTGATCCGTCTGCTTCGCACGATGGACGCGGCGATCGAGACCTCGGTTGCGATGGAGCGTACGCCGCAGCTGCGCCGCCGCAAATACATTGTCCATATTGCAGCGGGGGAGGGCGTTACTCCGCTTCTCACGCGTCTCGGTTTTCTTGCGGGCGGTGAGGCGCTGCGTGCGGGTACGGATGTGCAGCTCCTGCGGCGGAAATGCTGCCGTGCAGCGTATCTGCGCGGTGCGTTTCTCGGCGGCGGCAGTGTGAACCGTCCCGAGGCGAGTTGTCATCTCGAGATTGCGGCGAAGAGTGCGGCGATGGGGCGGGCACTCTTCGCCCTTCTGCGCCGTCTGCATTTTCCTGTGGGCCTGACTGATCGGCATGACACGTACGTTGTCTATCTGAAAGAAGGGGATGCCGTTATGGACTTCCTCGCGCTCATCGGAGCGGAGGAGGCGGCAGAGGAGATCGAGGTGGCGCGCAACCTCAAGGAGGTGCGCGCACAGGTGAATCGCCTCGTCAATGTAGAGACAGCGAACCTGCAGCGTGCTGTAGATGCAGCAGCCGATCAGCTGGCGGCGATCGAGCGCCTTGCAGCAACGGGACGCCTCGCAAATCTCTCGGAGGATCTGCGCGAGACGGCAGAGATGCGCCGCGCTCATCCGGAGATCACAATGGCAGAACTCGCTGCGCTCTGCCACATCAGCAAGTCGGGAATGAGCCATCGCCTGCACAAAATCTGCAGGGCGGCAGAGGAGGTTATAATTTGATCCGTAAAATCACGCGGCTGCTCTCGAAGGGACTGCCGCTGCCGGTGCTCCTGCTCATGGCATGTGCGGCGTGGATTCTGACCGCGCCGCCGCCGTCGGGATTTCCCATCCTCGAGTATCACATGGTCACGGAGGAGCCGCGCCCCGGTGCGGAGCCGTATGTAGTGCCGCCGGCGGACTTTGCCGCGCAGCTGGAGTACCTCCTTGCAGAGGGCTATACGACCATCACACCGCAGGACTACGCCCGCGCACGCAAGGGCAAGCAGATGCTGCCCGAGAAGCCCGTCATTCTCACCTTTGATGACGGCTATGAGGACAACTATCGCGTTGTCCTGCCGATGCTTGAGGAACGCGGCATGAAGGCGGCGTTTTACGTGGTGACGAATGACATCGGGCAGCCGGGCTATCTCACATGGGACAACCTCTTTGACATGGAGCGGCGCGGCATGGAGATCGGCAGCCACACGGCGAACCATATTCCGCTGACGACGCTGCCGCCCGAGAAACAGCGTGAGGAACTGCATCTCTCGAAGCTGATGCTTGAGTGGAAGGGGATGAAGACGATCTACAGCTTCTCCTATCCGAACGGTGCCTATGATGCGGGGGTTGTTGCGATGCTCCAAGAGGAGGAGTATCTGACCGCCGTGACGGGAGAGGCGGGGCTGAATACAACGGAGACGAATCCCTATCTCCTCCACCGTGTCAATATCCCGCCGCCGCGTCTGGGCCTGACGGAGTTCCGCCTGCGCCTCATGAAGGCGGATGTTGCCGCGCGGTTTCACGCGCGTATTTCGGAGCTTCCTGCGGGCGTGCGCGAGGGAATCGCACGACTGCGGACCGTACTGCAAGGAAATACATGAAAAATTGAAGGGAATGTAAAAAAGGAATATGAATAAGGGAATGGTTCAGAAAATAGCGGCGGCAGCGCTCGTTCTTATCTGTACAATGGGACAGGTCGATGCAGCACAGCATGATGAGAGCAGCACAATCGTGCGTGAGCGCGGTGCGGCACAGGCGAACATCCGTGACCGCGTTGCGAGCATCCTCGGCAGTGCGGAGCCGCCGCGCAACCGCGTGTTTGCACCGGGGACGTCGCATCTCATGCATCGCTGGCCTGTGGAGTCCTATGACACGGGCGGCACGCTGCTCTTCTCGGACAGCCCCGAGTATGTCAAGGAGAGCGGCATCCTCTACCGCGATACGGTGACGGGGGATGCGCGCGTCCTCTACTATCATCTGAATGACACTGCACAGCCAAAGAAGGTTGCCGTTATCCTTGAGACGGAGGCGGATCTCGCGACCGTCACCGTGACGCGCGGGGGAGCGGCGGCACCGAGTACGGACTATCTGCACGTCGGCAAAGTGACACAGATCGGCTACTTTGACACGCGGGAGATGAATGAGCGCGTTCACGTGACAAAGGAGCGCCCGCGTCTCCTCGTGCCGGAGATGAGCACGACGGTGCTTGCGCCGGGAGAACTGGTCTACGGGGTCTATGATTTTCATGCGAATGCGCCTGTGCGCGTCTCGGTCATCATGTACGGAGCAGATGTGGATCCCTTTGCCTTTCTCCGCACGGCACGCGTGCTGCCGCGCGATGAGGTCGCACTGCGCGGCACGTTTCGCGGCATGAACCGGATCATCACCTCGCAGAAGGTCTATCATCCGACGATGGACGGCACGGTCTATTTCCCCATCGGCGACAACCTCCACGATGTCTATCGGCACGGCATTGACGCAACGGATGGATCGCCTGTCGTCAACTACGGCAACTACGGCATTCTCTATCAGATCCGCATCCCGACAACAGGACGGGAGAATACGCGCTACTTCTTGAGCCCGCTCGGCGGGGTCTATGCAGGAGCAATGCGCGCGGAGAGCGGAGCGCACAGGCGAATGCTCGAGACACCGGCGACGCGTCCCTACTTCGGTGATCAGACGTTGCCGGAGCCGCTGAATGTGGCACAGGCACGCGAGGAGGGGCTGCTCTTTCTGACGCAGTACACCGAGCTCTCCGATCTCGGAACATACGCAAGCGCACAGCCCGTACAGTTCGAGTATTCGCCGCCGGGTGCCTCCAACCTGCCGGTAAACATCATCCTGATGCCCGCGAAATAAGATACTGCTGCACGAGGGCAGAATGCACCCATGCGACAGTGCTAAAAGATAAATTTTTCATCTAAGAAGGTTTTTTCTTATGTGCGTTGAATAAAAAGCATAGCGAACAGTATATGTAAAACATCTATTGGGTGGATCAGGGAGGAAGCAGAACATGGCAGAAGAAACGAAGATTGACCACGAGCGCCTGCTCGAAGCGATTGAGCGAATCGCGACCTCGACGCAGACGGTCTATGAGGCAATCGAGCAGGTGGCCAAGAGCGCAACGGAGCTTGCGAGTGCGGGACAGGAGTCCGTCAAGCAGGCGAAGTTCCTGCAGGAGCGCAACGCCGATACGATCAAGGTCATCGACTTTATCACGAATATCGCAGGACAGACCAATCTGCTTGGACTGAATGCAGCCATCGAGGCGGCGCGTGCCGGCGAGCAGGGACGCGGCTTTGCCGTTGTCGCCGAGGAGGTACGCAAGCTCGCCGAGCAGTCGCGTGAGGCGACGGAGCGCATTCAGGTGACGCTGAACGAGATGAACCGCGCGGTTGAGGATATCTCGAAGTCCATCGAGACGACCGGCTCCATCAGCGAGCAGCAGGCAGCTTCGACGCAGGAGATCACGGCGAACCTCTCGCGCGTGACGCGTGCGGCGGACGAACTGAAGGACTACATTCGGAATCTCGCCTAAGACGACAAAAAACTCCCGCAGATCTGCGGGAGTTTTTTCGTTTATTTCTTCTTCTCTTTTTCTTTGGCACGCGATTTCGCCGCCTTTTCCTTCGCCTTTGCCTTGTCGCTGACCTTCTTGTCCTGCTGGTACTTTGCGTAGTCAACGCCCATGCTCGCCAGCTTGTGCTTGATCGTCATGATTGGGTGGCGCAGGAACATGCCGCGCTGCGTCTCATTCATGATGGTGAGGAATTCCTGCGTTGCCTTCGCACCGAAGCAGGGGCGGTCGCAGCGGTCACAGATCGGCTTGGTGATGCCGTAGGGGCAGCGGTCGATCTTTGTGAAGACGGTGGCGAGGAGCGCCGTGCAGGAGGGGCAAAGCTTGCCGTTCTTCGGGTTGTGGTGCTTCCTGCAGTAGATCCCAAAGGTCTTGCGGATGTTTTCCTTTTCCTTTGGGATGTTGTTCTTCAGTTCGGGTGGTTTGCGCTTCGGGAGGAAGCGTGAGAAGATGCTCATCTGGGTCACCTGTGCTTTCGTCTATTTCTTGCGCGGATGCGCTTTTCTCTCCATTTCGTCATTTTACCGATTTTTTCGGGAAAAAGCAAGCGAGAAGTCTGCGTGACTTTTGCAGGGAAATGGGGTACAATGAACGCAGATACAGTTCAGGAGGGTACGATGCGCAGAGATGAGAGATGGCGGTTTGACAGCCGGATGGATGAGCGCCCCGCAGAGGGCATCGAGGAGGGGCAGCTGCGCAGGCTGCTGTCGAATACGATTGACACGATCGAGGACAACAAGACGCAGATCTTCGATATCTACCAGAATACGCGCAGCGAGGTGGACGATGCGCGCGATCGCCTGGCCGAGCTGCGGAACCGCGTTGCGGAGACGATCGAGCGCGTGGATGGGCTCATGCGCGAGGAACAGCGGGCGAAGCAGCGGCTTGCGGAGGTGAGCCGGAACTTCGCCGAGCACACGGAGGATGAGATCCGCAAGACCTACGAGGCGGTCTCGATCATCCAGATCAATCTTGCGATCGAGCGCGAGAAGGAGCAGTCCATGCGCGTGGAGCGCGACAAACTCGAGATCCGCCTGCGCTACCTCTACAACGTCGTGGCGCGTGCGGAGCATATGGCGCTCTCGATCGGCTCGGTACTCAGCTATCTCAGCACACAGGTCAGCGGCGTGCTCTGGAAGATCGAGGCGGTGCAGAAGGATAAATTCGTCGGCGCGCGTATCATCAAGGCGACGGAGGAGGAGCGCTACCGCATTTCGCGCGAGATGCACGACGGCCCCGCGCAGGATCTGGCGAATGTCCTCTTTACCACGACCATCGCGGAGCGCCTGATGGATCAAGACATGGCGGAGGCGAAGAATACGCTCGTCGAGATGCGTGAGGAGATCCGCAAATGTCTCACGAGTGTGCGCCAGATCATCTTCGATATGCGCCCGATGGCACTCGATGATCTGGGGCTGCCGCAGGCGGTGGAGCAGCTGATCCACCTCTTCGGCGAGCGCGGAAAGCTGCGCGGTACGTTCAGCCTTGAGGGGACGCATTACACACTGCCAAAGCATGTGGAGATTGCGATCTTCCGCATCGTGCAGGAGGCACTGAACAACGTCGTCCACCATGCCAAGACGGACAAGGTGCGCGTGCGTATGCACTACACGGATCAGGCGCTGACGGTGCTCATCGCGGACGACGGTGTCGGTTTCGATACGAACCGCTTGCCGGAGCAGACGGAGAGCACGGATGAGATGACGGATGCGCTCGATATGGAGACGCAGCGCCGCCTGCGCGGGCGTCACTTCGGCATGATCGGCATGGAGGAACGTGCGAAGATCATCGGTGCGGCGATTCAGATTCTCTCCGAGCCGGGCAAGGGGACAAAGGTGCATCTGCGCGTGCAGAACCGCATGGTGACAAATCGTTGAGCACGCCGATTGCGGATGCCGTGCTCCGCTACGCCGGGCTCGGCGTTCTGCCGATGCATACGCCGGGGCACAAGGGCGGGCGCGGGGCGCACCCCATGCTGCGGCGCTTCTTTACGGAGGAAGGGCTGCGTTCGGATGTCTCACTCTCGGCGGAACTCGATGATCTCCATGCGCCGACGGGCTGTATCCGTGCGGCGGAGGAACTCGCGGCAGAGGCGTACGGTGCGGATGCGGCGTACTTTATGGTGAATGGGACAACGGGCGCAATCCATACAATGCTGATGGCGGCGCTTGCGCCCGGCGAGACCATCCTCGTGCCGCGCAACGTGCACCGTTCGATCGTGGGGGCGATGATCCTTACGGGGGTTCGCCCCATTTATATGCAGCCGCAGATTGACACGCGGCTCGGCATCGCGATGGGGGTGTCGCTGCATACGGTGGAGGCGGCGGTGTACGAACATCCCGAGGCACGCGCCGCACTCCTCGTCTATCCGACGTACTACGGTGTAGCGACGGAGCTCACTGCCATTGCGGACCTCCTGCATGCGCAGGGAAAACTCCTCCTCGTGGATGCGGCGCACGGGCCGCACTTTGCGTTCTCCGATGCGCTGCCGCCGTCCGCGATGGCAGCGGGGGCGGATCTCGCGGCGGAGAGCACGCACAAGTTGCTCGGCTCGTTGACGCAGACCTCGATGCTCCTCGCACGCGGCGGGCGCGTGCCGACAGAGCGGATTCGGGCGGCATCGGGGGTGATCCAGTCGACGAGCCCCAATGAGGTCCTGCTCGCCTCGCTTGATCTGGCGCGTGCGCAGATGGCGGAGGAGGGACAGGAACGTCTTGCCGCCGCGATTCGTGCGGCAGAGGAACTGCGCCGCAGTATCAATGAGATCGAAGGGCTCTGGGCGTTTGGCACAGAGTACATGGGTGCGGACGGGATGGCGGCACTTGATCCGCTGAAGATCACGGTGCAGGTCACAGGACTGGGGCTCTCGGGCTTTGCGGCGGAGGAGGAACTGCGGCGGCGCAATGTCGCGTGCGAGCTTGCCGACGCGCGGAATGTGCTCTTTCTCCTCTCCTATGCAGACGGGCCGCGTGAGACGGCGCGGATTTTAGCGGCGCTGCGGTCGATGGCAGAGGAGCACGCGCCGATATGTATCTCGCGTGGTGCGGCATCCTTTTTGGCACTGCCGCCGCTTCCGGAGACGGCACTCGCACCACGCGATGCGTATTTTGCACGCAGTGAGCATGTCGATGTCGGGACGGCTGAGGGGCGGGTCGCGGCGGAGACAATCGTGTTCTATCCGCCGGGGATTCCCGTGCTCGCGCCGGGCGACGTGATTGACGGCGCGACACTCGCGTATCTGCGTGCGATGAAGGCGGTCGGTGCTCGTGTGGTGGGCGCGGCGGATGCGTCGCTCGGGACCTTGACAGTGATTGCGAAAGGCTGATATGGCAAACGGAAAACTCTTTATCATCGAGGCGGGGGATGGCTCGGGCAAGGAGACGCAGACGCGGCTCCTCACGGAGCGGCTCGTGCGGGAGGGGCGTCGCGTTGTACCCGTCACATTTCCCGACTACGCGGCGGACTCCTCCATGCTCGTGCGGATGTATCTGCGCGGCGATTTCGGCGCACGCGCGGACGATGTGAATGCCTATGCGGCATCGACGTTCTTCGCTGTTGACCGCTATGCTTCCTATCGGACGAAGTGGGGGCGGGACTATGAAGCGGGTGCGATCATCCTCGCTGACCGCTACACCACGTCGAACATGGTGCATCAGGCGGTGAAACTCACGGACGCGGCGGAGCGCGACACGTTTCTTGACTGGCTCTATGATCTCGAGTTTCGCAAGATGGGGCTGCCTGTGCCCGATGCCGTGTTCTTCCTCGACATGGAGCCGCGTGCGGCAGAGCGGCTGATCGCTCTGCGTGCGAAGGGGCAGGGAAGTGCGCCCGATATCCACGAGCGCGATGCCGCCTATCTCGCACGCGTTCATGATGCCTACGTCCTCCTTGCCGCACGCTACGGCTGGGTACGGATTCCGTCAAGCCTGGATGGAGAGCCGCTGCCGATTGCGGAAATTCATGAGAAGCTGTATGGGGAAGTGCGGAGATTTTTGTGACGGATGGGGGGCGCAATATGCCTGAAATCAGTTTGTTCTTTGGCATTCGTATCACGATTTACTACAACGACCACAATCCTCCTCATATTCATGCAGAATATGCAGGAAACAAAGCGGCGATTGATATACAGAATGCTTGCGTTCTGAGCGGGTTTCTTCCCAATAGACAGCTGAAGATTGTTCTTGCTTGGTGTGTTCTCTATCAGGATGAACTGATGCAGAATTGGGAGTTGGTCAAGAGTGGAAAGTCTCCCAATCCAGTTCCGCCAATGGGAAGGATGTGACCACGATGGATTCTCGTTTTTTCCCCGAAGTACTGCAGGTTGTCCCTGGTGACAACTATACCGTCTACGCATATTTCAACGACGGGACGGTACGGTGTTATGATGCTTCGGAGCTTGTCATGGGTACGGGCGTTTTTGCACGTCTGCGTGATCGGCAGGTTTTTGTAAGTACGATGACGGTCATGAATGGTTCTGTGGCGTGGGATCTTGAAGGAAATCGCGACGCGACGAAATGTATTGACATCGATCCCTTTGTCCTCTATGAAGCACCTGTTGTGAAAGATCCTCTCGAAGAATCTGAGCAGCAGAAAGCATCGTAAAGAGAGTGAAGCGTTGATTAAAGAAGTCATCATTGTCGAGGGGAAGATGGATGTGCGGGCGGTGCGGCGAGCGGTGGAGGCGGACTGCATTATCACCGACGGATTCCGTCTCCGCAGTGCGGCGATCAAGAACATCCGCGCCGCCTACGAGAAACGCGGCATCATTATCCTCACCGATCCCGATACCGTAGGGGAGCGCATTCGCACGCGTCTCACGGAGATGTTCCCGCGTGCCCGTCATGCCTTCATTCCCGTCGAGGATGCGACGAGTCTCGGCGACGGCGATATCGGGATCGAGCAGGCAAGCCCTGCGGCGATTCGCGCAGCTCTTGAAAAGGTGCGGACGCCGATGGATGCCCCCGCAGAGATCTTCTCAATGGCGGATATGATGGCGCACGGTCTTACAGGAACGGGGGATGCTGCCGCACGCCGTGCACTTCTTGGACGGCGGCTCGGGCTCGGCTTTGCAAATGCCAAGACCTTTCTCCGTCGTCTCAATACCTATGGCATCAAACGCGAGGAATTTATATCTGCAATAGAGGAGCTATGATGAACGCAAGTATCCCTGTGATCGCCGACCCGAAGGTCACACGCCACATCCTCAGTGCATTTCACCTGCGTGCGAGCAAGCGGCTTGGGCAGAACTTCCTCGTGGACAGGGGCGTCGTGCAGGGGATTGTGGACGCGGCAGAACTCTCGCCCGCGGATACCGTGCTCGAGATCGGCCCCGGCATCGGGACACTGACACAGGGGCTTGCCGAGACGGGGGCGCGCGTTGTTGCTGTCGAACTCGACAAAAAACTCCCCGCCGTGCTCGCCGAGACGCTGAAGGGCTACGATAATGTGACGATTGTGCCGGGCGACATCCTGAAGCTGAATATCTTGGAAATTCTTGGGCTGCCGAACAGATCACGGTTTAAGGTCGTTGCAAATCTGCCGTACTATATCACAACGCCGATCCTTATGACACTTCTTGAGCAGCGTCTGCCGATCGAGCGTCTTGTGACGATGGTGCAGAAGGAGGTCGCCGTCCGCATGACGGCGCGCCCCGGTTCGAAGGACTACGGTGCCCTCTCTGTCGCCGTGCAGTATTTCACCGTGCCGCGCATGGTGATGGATGTGTCGCCGCGTTCCTTTCTGCCCGCGCCCGAGGTGACGAGTGCCGTCATCGCCTGTCATGTGCAGGATGTGCCGACGGTTCAGCCCGTTGACGAAAAACTCTTCTTTCGCCTTGTCCGTGCCGCATTCGGCCAGCGGCGCAAGACCCTCCTCAATGCGCTCACGGGGGCAGGACTGACGAAGGAAATGAGCCGTGCGGGGCTCACGGCGGCTGGGATTGCGGAGAATATGCGCGGCGAGCAGCTTTCGCTTGCGGACTTTGCGCGGCTCTCCGATGCGGTCGGTTCGTTGGAGCGGCAGGAGGAATGACGATGTACTTTGACAGCCATATTCATACGGAGTTCTCCGCTGATTCTGAGATGAAAGCGGCGGATGCGCTGCGTGAGGCGGAACGGCAGGGGCTCGGGCTTGTGTTCACCGAGCATCTCGATTACGACTATCCGTCGGCGGGCACGGAGGAGTTCATCTTCGATCCTGCGGCGTATTGGGCGGCGTATGAGCCGCTGCGCGCCAAGGGAAATCTCTCGCTTGGTGTTGAGATGGGCATGATGGCAAGTGCACGCAAAAAAAACGCCGCATTCCTGCAGCGTGTTCCGTTTGATTTCGTACTTGCGTCGATTCACTTTCTGGATGTGAAGGATCTCTACTATCCGGAGACGTTCGAGGGCCGCGAGAAGGCGGAAATGTATCACGAATATTTCACTGTCATGTGCGATGAGATCTATGCACATCCCTTTATCAATGCACTTGCCCATATCGACTATATCGCACGGAATTCCACGTTTGACAATCCGGAAATCTCCTACGGTGAATTTACGGACGAGATCGACGCTGTCCTGCGCGCACTCGTCGAGACGGACACCGCTATCGAGATCAATACGCGCCGTCTCGGCACGCCGCGCGGCATCAAGGAACTTGCCCCCATCTACCGCCGCTACTATGAACTCGGCGGTCGCTATGTCACCATCGGCTCGGATGCCCACGTCCCTGCGGGAATTGGCCGCAGCTATGATCGCGCACGTGAGCTTGCCCGCGTATTTGATCTCACCGTCGTCACTTTCCGTGAACGGCAGATGCGGATTTGTGAATGAATCTATGCGTTGCCTCTCCTTCTTTTTCCTGTTATAATACAGAATGTGGGGGAGGCGCATTTTTATGCTCAGCAATTTTTTCGTTGCGCTTGGCGGTGTCGTTCCCCTTTTTTGCTTGATGGCAGTCGGCGTGTTTGTGAAGCGATCGCGTCTTCTCGCGGAGGAAGAGCTCCTGCATGTCAACCGCATGGTGTTTCGCGTATTCTTCTTCTTTATGATGTTCTACAACATCTACATTTCCGATCCGGGGACGGCATTTCAGCCGTTGCTCATGCTCTTCGGTGCGGGCGGCGTGCTGCTCACAGCACTCGTCTTTACGGGCGTTGTCTGCCGTATCGAGCCGGACAATGCGCGGCGCGGTCCGATGATCCAGGCGATCTTTCGCGGCAATTATGTCCTCATGGGCATCCCGCTCGTTAGCAACATCTTCGGCGATGCGGCGATTGCGGTTCCAACCATGATGATTGCTGTCATTGTTCCGCTCTACAATGTACTCGGTGTGCTCGTGCTCGAGACCTTTCGCGGCGGACGGTTCGACCTCCTGCCGATCTTGCGCAGCGTACTTATGAACCCCATGATCCTAGGGGCGATTGCGGGTGCCCTGTGCCGCCTCGTGCAGCTGCCGATCCCCGCGCCCGTGCTGAAGCCCGCTGCGCAGATTGCGGCGGCGACCACGCCCGTCGCACTCATCATACTCGGCGCATCCTTTCATGGCGGGAGCTATCAGGCGCATTTGCGCCAACTCGTCTTCTCGGTTGCCTCCCGCCTCATTATTGTACCTGGCATCGTGCTTCCGCTTGCGGTCATGCTTGGCTTTCGGGGGGTCGAGCTTGTGACACTTATCGCCGTGTTTGCCACACCCTGCGCCGTTGCCGGCTTCGCCATGGCACAGCAGATGCAGGCGGACGCGGAGCTTGCGGGCAACTGCGTCGTCTACAGCAGCGCCCTCGCATGCTTTACGATTTTTGGATGGGTCTTTTTGCTCAAGACGTTGGCATTCTTTTGACAAAGAACAACACCTTGACAGTTTATTTTGTTTTTGTATAATTGGGACTAGATAGTAATATAAAAAGGGAGTCAGACGCTATGGTATGGAAGAAAGGCTTTGCGACCGTTAGTGCATTTGCACTGTTGGGTTGCGTTGGAGTGACTGTGCAGCCCGCATATGCAGCGGGCGATTCCACCGAGCGGACAGAGCTTCATGGTGACCAACCGCATCGTGTTGTCGAGGGCGGCGACTTTAAGGTCGCCACACTTAAGGGCGATCGTCTGCTTGATTCCTACCGTCTGACGAAGTATGATGTCATTGACATCCAACTGATCGGCTTCTCTGAGGGAGCAGGAATGAGCGATATCATGATCGGCCCCGACGGCTATGTCCAGCTGCCGTATGCAGGATCGGTCAAACTTGCAGGCCTAACACTCGATGAGGCAAAGACTGTTCTTTCGGAGCGCATGGGGCAGTATTTGCGATTTCCCGATATGTCACTCATCATGAAATCGTACGGCACACGCAAGATCTATGTTATGGGCGAGGTGAAGACCCCGGGGATTCACGAGCTTGGAGTTGACAGTCTGAATGCCTATGCGGCAATCTCGTCTGCCGGCGGTGTGACACGCCGCGGACGCAGTACGCAGGTGCAGGTGCTCCGCGTTGTGGGCGACACGATGTACTATAAGCAGCTCAATATCAAGAACTATATCAAGAAGCATGATCTGACACAGAATATCGTGCTGCAGGACGGTGATATCGTCTATGTGCCGCGTTCCAACGGCATCAAATTTGATGAAGATGTTCTGCCGTATTTCAACGTGTGGACGATGTATAAGGCGCTGAAGGACTGAGGGAGAGGAACAGATCATGGAACACAATGAAGACACGATTGATCTCTCTCGCCTGTTTCGGGTCATGGGCGACCATAAGGTAGTTATCTTTGGGATTGTAGGCATCTGTACGCTTGTTGCCGTCGTGATCTCTTTTGTCTTGCCAAAGCAGTACGAGTCAACCACGCTTGTTCAGACGCGTTCGGCCGCGAAGGTGGACATCTCTGGCGCTGCTGCTGCGATGGCTGCGCTTGGCGTGGGCGGAGGCAGTGTTTCCTCACCGACAATGAATTACATTGAGTTGATGAAAACGCGCACCGTGCTTGATCCGATTATTGATTCACTTGGCTTTGAGGAAGATCAAAGGCCCGATGCAAAGGGGTTTGCAAAGGGATATCTTGATATCCGCAATACAAAGGGAACCAATCTGATCGAAGTCGCTGCGCGAGGAAAAAGCCCAGAGGAGGCTCAGAAAATCTCACGGGCGGTCGTCGACAATTTCCTCCTCATGCAGACGGATATGAACCAGCAGACGCAGTCACTCCTCATGAAATTCCTCGATGATCGCATTGGCACAGCGAAGCATGAGGCCGAAGATGCAGAAGCAAAGCTGGCACAGTTCAGCCGCGAGCACAAACTCTACAGCCCCGACGATCAGGCAAAGGCGGCAATCGAGCAGATGGCGGCATACGACAAAGCAATCGGCGAAGTCGAGGTGGCGGCGAAGTCCGCGCAGGCATCACTCGATGCAGCTAATGAGAAGCTGGGCGAGCAAAAGTCTGCAAGCAAGGCGTATAATATCTCGGACAATTCGACGGTACAGAAGATTCGCGATCAGATCGTTGCCAAGCGTGTGCAAATCGTTGGACTTGAACAAAACTATACCGATGCACATCCCAGCGTCCAACAGGCACGGAGGGAGCTTGAGCAACTGCAGAACCTTCTGAAGTCCGAGGTCATCACAACCGTTGAGTCTGATACGACGACACTGAACCCGACGCAGTCGCAGCTCCTCAGTAACCGTGCACTCGCTGCGGTCAACCTGGCCGTTGCGCATGCGAGTAAGGCCGCGCTGAAAGAACAGCAGACGAAGAAGGAAGAGGAGCTTGGCACCTTTCCGGATGATGTTATGGAGTATATGCGCCTCAGCCGTGATTCAACGATCAAGAATGAGGTCTATCTGAACCTCGTCAAACAGTACGAGCAGAACAAGATCCAGGCGGCAATGGAGAGCATGGACATCCAGATCATTGACGCGGCGAATCTGCCCGATATCGAAAAGCCGGTTGCGCCCCGTAAGAAACTCATCACAGCAATTGGATTTGTGGTTGGCATCCTTCTTGCTATGGGCTATAGTTTGCTTGCTTATCGGCGTGAAGCATAATAAGAAAGGAGGGGAGCATATTCATGCATACGAGAACTTGGATTCCAGCTCGTATTCGCAGAATATGTGCTCCTCTCCTTTTTGTTTCTTTTGACTATTTTGCTATTCTCCTCGCAGAGAAGATGGCGTTCGGCTTGCATGACCTTTACGGCCTTTTTATGGGGACCTCTTATTATGTTCCCGATGCCTACCTTTTCTTTTGGATCCCACTTGTATTCATCGCATTCCTTGGGATTGCACAGACCTATACAAAGATGCAGCCGATCCTAGAGACTGTGCGGCAGATCTTCTATGCGGTGCTCTATGCGCTGATTACCTGTATCCTCGCACTTTACTTCATGGAGGCGAGCATGCTTGCCTCACGTCTCTACGTTGTCCTCTTTGGTGTCCTTGCACTGTTCAATATTTATGCTGCTCGATATATCCTGCTGAAGGTTCTCAAGGCGACAAATCTGCTGATGAAACCTGTTATCCTGATCGGTGCGGGGAAAACTGCGGAGCTGGTATTGCATTCCTTTGATTCGGATCTTGGCTATCGGCATAGAGTTGTAGGCATATTAGATGATTCCCCTGTTTCGGAAACCTTGCCTCAGAAGTTTCTTTTGATGGGTACATTAGAAAATGCAGCGGAAATCATTCGTGACTCGGGGGTAAAAACAGCCATCATCACAGCTCCGGGGATGGAAAAGGAAAAACTTCAAATACTCCTAGAGAGTATACAGCCTTATGTAAGAGATATTATCTTCGTGCCGGATCTGATCGGTGTCCCACTCTACAATGTGGAAGCACAGACGCTATTCAATGAGCAGATCATGATGCTGTCTCTCCGGAACAATCTGGCACGTCGTAGGAATCGTGTGTTCAAACGTTTTTTTGATATCGTTGTTGGCGGGGTTCTGTGTATTCCTATTCTTCCTATCCTACTTGTTATTGCAATTTGTATTAAACTTGATTCGAAGGGGGCTACGTTCTTCAATGGTCAACGAATTGGCAAGCATGGGAAAACATTTACCTGCTATAAGTTTCGGTCCATGTATACGAATGCCAGCGAGATTCTGAAAGAGTATCTTGCGGCACATCCCGTAGCGCAAGAAGAGTGGAATACATTTGCAAAGCTTCGCGACTATGATCCTCGCGTTACGAAGGTCGGAAGATGGATTCGGAAGTACAGCTTAGACGAACTCCCGCAGATTCTGAATGTCATCAAGGGGGACATGAGCCTTGTCGGACCTCGCCCCTATCTTCCACGCGAAAAAGAGGATATCGGTGAGTATCTTTCCACAATTACGCTCACCGTTCCTGGAATCACAGGTTTTTGGCAGACGAGTGGGCGGAATGATGTGAGTTTTGCAGGACGTGTTGCAATGGATACGTGGTATGTGCGAAATTGGTCGATCTGGCTCGATCTGATGTATTTATTTAAGACGGTGAAGATTGTGTTGACTGGAAAAGGCGCCTATTAAATACAAGAATGGAATTGTCAATTATGGATTCGCGTATGCTTTGAGGTAGATACTGAATGAAAATTACTGTGATTACTGCAGTGTATAATGCTGAGAACACTATAAAGAAAACAATTGAATCGGTTTTAGCACAAGAAGTGAAACCCTATGAGTATCTCATCATAGATGGCGAGTCTAGTGATAATACAGTTAGAATAGCAGAATCTTACCGTATTGCTTTTGAGAAGAACAATGTTATTTATCGTATCATATCGGAGCAGGATTCTGGAATTTATGATGCCTTTAACAAGGGGGTTCGTTTATCTTCAGGAGATTTTGTTGCATTCTTGAATGCAGATGATTGGTATGAACCGACAGCCATCAAAATTGTGCAGGAGACGTATTGCAGAGAACCTTTTGATTTTGCCTATGGAACAATACAATATGTGGGGGCAAAAGGGAATATATTAAAAAAAACATCCAAGTTGGATACCTTTGTTTCCAGTCGAAATTGGAATCATCCAAGTAGCTTTGTACGGCGGGAGCTATATCTTGACCATCCATTTGACCGGACGCTCAAGGTGTATGCAGACTTTGATTGGTTTCTGAAAATACGAAAACAGAATGCACGTATAGCTATCTTTCCAGATGATGCTGTTATTGCCTATTTTCGAGCCGGAGGTGCGAGCATTAATGCTGATTTTGGGCAGGCTCTGGCAAGGGCGAAAGAGAAAGCTTTTGCATATAAGAGGAATGGGTATTCCAGCATATACTATGTAGAAGCCTATGGTTGGGAATGTGTGAAGTATATTTTTTCTAGAATATTTACTTGAGGCGACTAATGACGTGCATTAAAAATTCTTGATACTACTGCAAGGTGTAAAAGAACTAACAGTTGCCTAATATACAATGGAGGCTACATGAAAATCTCTCATTCAAAGGTAGAAAAAAATCTTTTGACTGTGGCGATATTGGGAGTGCCTTTTATTGTCTCGTTAAATGTGAACTTTCTAGGTGCTTTAGGAAAAAATGCGAGCTTTTACCCTTTGTTTTTTGGAGTCCTTTTTTGGGGAATAAAAAAATTTTTTTTAGAGAAGAAGGTGTTAATCCCTAAAAGTCCCAGTTGCTATCTGTTTTTGATGTTTCTACTTGTAGTTATTTTCTCCGGAGTCATTAACTTACCATCTTTGATAGAGATGCAGTTTCAAGGTGTGAATGGAGCCGATCGTTTTATAGTACAAACAGGTGCTTTGTGTTTCTATTTTTTTTCGGCTCTATTTGTTTCTCATGCTTGTACATATTTTATAAAAGAACCTATAAGTTTTTTTAGACATATATTATTACTCTCGTTCATAATTCCTGCAGCATATTCCTTTTTTGAGATCTTGGTATTTGGTGGTTTTTCTTTTGCACAAGATGCTCTTGCCTCTTTGGATATGATATTTAGAAAAGCCGATGATTTGTACTATTATCGAATACGTTCAGTCACAGCTGAAGCATCTGCTTTTGGTATGTATAGTGCTCTTTTATTTCCTTGGTTGTTGAACTGCATTTTACACAATACTGGATCCAAAAAGATTTTTTTTCTTACTATATTTTTTTATTTTTTGACATTGAATCTGTTGAGCTTCTCTAGAACTTCCTACGTGATTCTAACTATTGAATTTATATTGTATGTGAGTTTCTTTTTTTCATCAATCTGTCATAGATTGAGAGCATCGATTGGATATATATCTATAGGTGGGATCATTTTTGGTGTATTGTATTTAAAAATAGGGGGAAATTTGGGGATTGATGTTGGACAAATATTCCTTTCTCTAACAGCCGATGATGGTCCTCAAGCAATGTCAAATGTTGCTCGATACGCCTCGACGTTAGCAGCATTAGAAATTTGGCAGGAATATCCTATTTTCGGCTGTGGTTTAGGTGCATATGGTTTTTATGCACCTGGATATTATCCTAATTGGGCCTGGTCAAGTATTGAGATTGTTGGTTGGAGTTTGAACACCTTATCAGAAGGATCGTGGCCATTGGCTCATAATATGTATGCTAGAATGTTGGCTGAGACAGGAGCTTTGGGAGCCGGACTATGGGGGCTTATAGGCGTTTTCCTGATATATGAAATTTGGGGGTTATTGAAGTATGATGTCAATAAAATGTATGTTAAATGTCTTTTGATTAGTACTGTTGGAATACTCTTGTGTGGTTTTAATTCGGAGTCGCTACATTTTTTTGCATATTGGATTATACTAGGAATGGTGTGGTCGTATAGGCTGAAAAAGATGTTGAGTGTGTCTTATGAGGTTAGAGAGTGACTGATGGAACGTGTTCTGCAGCAAAAAGGAAAGAGGAAGTATATATTATTTTTTGAAACAAGAAATTTTGGGGATGCGATTATTAAGAATGACTTTATAAAGAAGTATGGGCAAGCGAATCCTGTAGATTATATAGATATCTTATGCAAGAAGCAGTTTGTTTCTATTTTTGAGGACAATCCGTATATTCAACATATATATACGAGTGGTTTCCCTATAGCGGGAATGAAGTCTTGGAACTTTCTTGAACTTCTTGGAACGATCAGAAAGCTACATGGGCAATATGACCTAGCTGTCGATGTTCTTGGAGACTGGCGGGAGCGACTGTTGTTGTGGATGATGCATCCACGTAAAATATTAAGTCTTGAACGAGCAGAAGGGCACCCTTTTAACAATCTTATTCGTAGGGGGCTGTCTTTTCTTGTTGAGCCTGTGCCTATCTCGTTAGATCAAGTTAATTTTTATCGGCAACTAGATGAATTGTTGGTAGTATTGGGAGGGACTCCTAATCCGATATCTATAGAACACGCCATACCTCAGAGGCCCCGAAGAGTTATAGGAATACATCCCCTGGCCAGTCAGGAATGTAAGCTGTGGGGGTGGAATTCTTGGAATGAACTCATCCATATTCTTAAGGGAAAGGGGTGCTCTGTTTGGTGCTTTTGTGCTCCCAAAGAGAAGGGCATTATAGAAAAAAATATTGATCAGGAAGGAATCCAAACAATTTCTTCAGATATTAAGTCTTTTTTTCGAAATCTGTCTCAAGTAGATTTGCTGATCTGTTTGGACAGCTTTGCCACCCATGCGGCCTATAGTGTTGGTGTTCCTAGTATTGTGCTCAATGGTGCAAATGATTTTCGACTTTGGCAAACCCCTCTTACAAAGGTGGTGCAAGGAGCTTTTGAGTGTAAATATTGGCCATGTTATAATAAACCCAAATGTACGCGATACGATTGTATGGCATCTATTCGGGTGGAGGATGTCACACATCTCATCTCAGATGAATTTTCTTGAATTAGCCTTGAAGAAATAATAAGGTGAGAGGGGTAATTAATGAAACAGCCCAAGATTACTGTGATTACTGCTTCCTACAATGCGAAGAATACAATTGAGCAGACGATATCGAGTGTTGTGGACCAGGACTATCCGGATATCGAATATGTGATAGTCGATGGCGGCTCAACAGATGGTACGTTATCGATCATTGCTGAATATGCTTCTTCGTATAACATTAAATGGATTAGCGAACCGGATCAGGGGCTTTACGATGCTTTGAACAAAGGTGTTCAAATGGCGACAGGGGACTACATTGAAATCATTGGTGCAGATGATGCTCTCGTGAGTACCGATATCATTTCACGAGTGGTACGTGAAATGAATCCAGATACTGATGTCTTTGCTGGTCAGGTTTGGTATGTGGATGAGGACAGCAAAAAACAGTTTCCCTATACCAATACTAGTATGAGAAATCGATCAACGTATCGTGGTGGCATGTCTCCCCATGCAGCAATGTTTGCCCGCCGAAAGTTGCTCTTAGAATACCCCTTCGATATTAGCTACCGTATTGCAGGTGATTATAAGTTCTTTTTACAGTGCTATTATGACGAGAAAGTCCAGATTCAATATAGTGATATAATGGTAGCTTTTTTTGCGACATCAGGGCTGAGCTCTGATGTTGAGTCTGCATGGAGAGAAGAGAAGCGCCTTTACTCGGAACTGGGCCTCTCACTTCGATCTTACAATTCTGCAGATTCGACATGGTTTGCCCGCATGATTAAATACACTCTTGTTGCTGCTCATCTGTTTGTTCCAATTCGAACGATCTGGAGATTTTTCAACATTCGGCTTCGCTGGAAAGATCATATGTGCAAGAACAAAATTTGTCGTTGGTGTGGACGTAAACAGTAAACTCTTGTAATGAAAGGATTTGGGACTACAATGAAAAAGGCATTGATTACAGGCATAACAGGTCAAGACGGTTCTTATCTGACGGAACTCATGCTAGAAAAAGGATATGAGGTGCATGGTATTATTCGTCGCCATAGTATGCCGTGCACTGAACGGATTGATCATCTTTTGTCGGATGGCCAATATCAGGATCGACTCTTCCTTCATTATGGTGATCTGGCGGATTCCAGCAACGCACATGCGCTGATTCGGGAGATTCAGCCGGACGAAGTCTATAATCTTGCAGCGCAGTCTCATGTGGCGGTGTCATTTGAGGTTCCGGAGTACACGGCCGAGGCGACAGGTGTCGGGACGATCCGTCTCTTGGAGGCGGTGCGTCAGAGCGGTTTCCCGATACGCTTTTATCAGGCATCGACGTCGGAACTCTTTGGTGGTCTTCCGGATACCGCACCGCAGAGCGAGACGACGCCGTTCTATCCGAAGTCTCCCTATGGCGCGGCAAAACTCTATAGCTTCTGGATCACGAAGAACTACCGCGAGTCCTATGATATGTTCGCTGTGAACGGGATTCTCTTTAACCACGAGTCACCGCGTCGAGGGGAAACCTTCGTCACGCGTAAGATCACGCTTGCCGTCGCTCGTATCATGGCGGGGAAGCAAGAAAAACTTTCGCTCGGAAATCTGGATGCAAAGCGTGACTGGGGCTTTGCCGGCGACTATGTCGAGGGTATGTGGCGGATGCTCCAGCAGGATACACCAGACGACTATGTGCTTGCGACGAATGAGACACATACGGTACGTGAGTTTGCGGAGCTGTCCTTCCGTGAGGTGGGCGTTGACATCGAGTGGCGCGGAAATGGTGTCGAGGAAAAAGGCTATGACACAAAAACAGGTCGTCTGCTTGTCGATGTTGAGCCTCGTTATTTCCGTCCCGCCGAGGTTGAGCTGCTTTGGGGGGATGCATCGAAGGCGGAGCAAAACCTTGGTTGGCAGCGTAAGGTATCGTTTTCTGAACTTGTTCGCATGATGGTGCGGGCGGATATGGAGAAATACGGGAAATAGGAAATCTGGAAAATGAGGGGTTCTTGATGATGAAAAAAAATGCAAGGATATACGTTGCCGGTCATCGCGGCATGGTCGGTTCGGCAATATGTCGAGAACTGGAACGACAAGGGTACAACACTATCATAACTAGAACGCATCAGGAGCTTGATCTTTGTCGACAGGAGGAAGTAGAGACGTTCTTCGCTGAAGAAAAGCCGGAGTATGTCTTTCTTGCTGCCGCAAAAGTGGGTGGAATTCAAGCAAATTCTGAGGCTCCGGCAGATTTTATGTATCAGAACATGATGATCGAGATGAATGTCACTCATGCCGCATGGAAGAACGGCTGCAAAAAGCTTGAGTTCCTTGGATCGTCCTGTATCTATCCTCGTCTTGCTCCCCAACCAATGAAGGAGGACAGCCTTTTAACCTCATCATTGGAGGAGACCAACGAGGCATATGCGCTTGCAAAGATTGCAGGACTGAAATACTGTGCATATCTCAACAAACAGTATGGAACAGACTACATTTCGGTCATGCCGACAAATCTCTACGGGCCGAATGACAACTATCATCCAGAGCACAGCCACGTTCTTCCTGCACTGATTCGACGCTTCCATGAAGCGAAGGAAACAAGTGCTCCATCTGTGACCTGCTGGGGGGATGGTTCGCCGCTGCGCGAGTTCCTCTATGTCGACGATCTTGCGAATCTCTGCGTATTTCTGATGAATCACTACAGCGGTGATGAGACGGTTAATGCGGGAACGGGAAAGGAAATCTCTATTCGTGATCTGGCAGAAATGGTAGCTCGTGTAGTTGGATATCGTGGGAATATTCTTTGGGATACAACAAAACCAAATGGTACGCCGAGGAAACTTCTTGATGTGTCAAAAGCAGAGCAACTAGGTTGGAGGTATCAGACTGAGCTTGAAGCTGGGCTACGTATTACCTATGAAGATTTTCTAACTAATTCGAGACGAGAGCAATAATATAATGATCTTACACCTGTTTTGAAGGAGTTCTTTATAGTATGAAGCTACTTCTTAGGGTTCTTTCCATATTTACGCCTCAGGAGTGTTGTCGTTGTTTCTTGATCATTATTGCAATGATCTTTGGTGCAGCCCTTGAGGCTATTGGTATAGGTGCCATTCTGCCGCTGATTTCTCTCATGGGGCAATCAGATTTTTTGCTTCTTCATCCGGATATTTCTGCAGAAGCAATGAGACTAGGGATTCACTCGCATACCCAATTTGTTGTGAGTATTTCAATTTTACTTATCATGGTCTATATCTTGAAAAACTCCTATTTGGCTTGGCAAATGCGAATGCAAATTAGTTTTTCGCTTTCTCATCAGATATCTTTTTCGAGGGCTCTAATGGAAAATTATCTTGCGAAGCCCTATCTTTTTCATTTGGATCATAATACGGCAGTGCTTCTCCGGAATGTCAATAATGGTGGCAATGTGATTTTTACCAGTATGTTGGTGAATATTTTTCAAATGCTAACTGAGATCGTCACTGCAACAATGATTTGGGCTATGTTGGTCTTTGTAGATCCATTTACCTCAATCGTTGTTGCGGGAGCTATGGCGGCACTTATCTATGCTCTTATTCGCTTTTTTCGTTACCGCATATCAGAGGTCGGCAAGATACAGAATAAATATTCTGCACGATATATCCAGTCAGTAAACCAAGGACTTGGTGCCATTAAAGAAACAAAAGTGATGAGAAAAGAGCACTTTTTTCTTCAAGAATTTACCAAAAACTATAAGAAATACGGGAATGCATATCGTCAGTACCTCTTCTTGAATCAACTTCCTCGCATGATTATTGAAACGCTGGTCGTATGTGCTTTGTTGCTGCTTATCATCGGGAAAATTTTTGTTGGAAATACCCCTAGTGAAATTGTCCCATTACTTGGCTTATTAGCGCTCGCTGCTTTTCGTCTCATGCCGAGTGCTAATCGAATTGTTAGCTTGTCGAATGATCTGAAATTCCAAAAGCCCTTATTTGATGAGCTTTATCGTGAGCTTATCACCATTAAGGAACGAAAGCTTTGTCAACAAGTTACAGCCTTTGACAGTCCTCGTGTACCGATTTCTTTTTCCAAGAAAATTTGCGTTGAACATCTTGCGTTTTCATACAGTGGAATAGATGAAGAAGTTCTATCAGATATTGATTTTTCTATTCCTAAGGGCAGTTTTGTTGGAATAGTGGGACCGTCCGGAGCAGGTAAAACTACATTCGTGGATATCCTTCTGGGCCTTCTTAAGCCAACGAAAGGAGGGATCACTATTGATGGGGTAAATATCCAAGAAAATATTCGAGGCTGGCAAATGAATATCGCATATGTTCCACAGACAATTTATCTCGTTGATGCGACTATACGTGAAAATGTAGCGCTTGGTGAGGCTGATAATGAGATTGATGATGTTCGCCTCAAGGAGGCTCTTGTCATGGCCGAACTGGATGAGTTTGTGTCAAGCCAACCGCTTGGAGTACAAACTGTGGTTGGTGAACGTGGTGTTAAGCTCTCTGGCGGACAACGACAGCGTATAGGAATTGCTCGTGCACTCTATCAGCAGCCGAAAGTTTTGATCTTGGATGAAGCGACATCGGCACTTGATACAGAAACAGAAAAAAGCATTACAAATACAATTTTGAAATTTAAGGGTCAGATCACGATTATCTCCATCGCGCATCGTCTCAGTACTTTAGAAGAATGTGATTTCAAAGTGAAGTTTGAAAACGGGAAAGCCGAGATTCTGCGATCTTGATGCGTTGTGAGAGTCGAATGTAATGGGAGGACACTATGCGTATATTGGCTGTGATACCGGCTCGTGGAGGATCTAAGGGGATTCCACGCAAAAATATCCGCTTGATGAATGGAAAACCATTGATTGCATACGTGATTGCTAATGCGAAAGCGAGTAAATATATCACAGATGTATTTGTAACCACAGACAGCAGAGAAATCGCTGATGTGGCTATTTCGTGTGGAGCAAAGATCATTGAGCGAAATGAGCGGCTGTCGACCGATCTAGTAACTCTGGATCCTGTTATCTATCATGCAAAACAGCAGGCAGAAAAGAAGTGTCAGTATTCTTTTGATTTTATTATCACCATGCAGCCCACTTCACCGCTGCTTAAGGTCTCTACATTAGATCGTGCGATTGAATATACGATTCAGCATGACTATGATACCGTCATAAGTGTTATAAATAAACCACATCTGTCATGGGGAAAAAAGTTAGATGGAGTTGTTTTTCCATTATATGAAGAACGGAAAAACCGGCAGGAACTTCCTCCTCGGTATATGGAAACGGGTGCCTTTGTCATCGCTCGCGAGAACTGTGTAAAGGAAAACACGCGCATCGGAGAACGTGTATCTGTTTTTGAAGTGGACGAGCGCGAGAGCATTGATATCGACGATGCGAACGATTGGATACTGACGGAAAGTATAATGCGTAGGAAACGCATTCTCTTTCGTGTGGATGGTTATGTCAAATTAGGGCTCGGACACATTTATAACTGTATTACGCTTGCTCTTTCGATGATTGAGCATGACGTGTTACTCGTTACAGATGCGAAAGCAGAAACAGGTATAAAAAAAATAAAGGAAACGAACCTTCCTTATCGAATCTTTCATACAGAAGAAGAGTTACAAGCGATTATCGCAGAATATCGTCCTGATATATGGGTGAACGATTGCTTGAATACAACGGAGGAGTATATTAGGGAATTAAAAACGCTTGTCCCCCGGGTCGTTACGATAGAGGATCTCGGTTCTGGTGTGAAGACGGCAGATGCTGTCATCAATGCCCTGTATGATGAAGATGAGCCCAGGAAGAATGTATATAGCGGCTATCAATATGTTTGTCTGCGTGATGAATTTCAGATTGAACAGCCGAAAGTATTCTCGCCCAAAGTCAAAAATATTGTCATCATGTTTGGGGGAACAGATCCGTCGAATCTGAACAAACTTGTATATGATGCAGTTTCTGCAAAGAGTAAGACCTTTGAGCAGATTCGATTCTATTTCATCACGGGAATTGGATATGACAATGAGATCAATGGTGTTGTCACATGTCCGGAGAAAAATATATTTGTTTACCCTAATGTTCCACGTGTGACAAAATATCTAAAGGAAGCTGATCTCGTCATGATGGGGCAGGGGCGCTCTATCTTTGAGGCTGCGTGTATGGGAGTTCCGGCGATCGTGCTCTCACAAAATGAACGAGAGGCAACGCACAGTTTTGCTCAAATGGAGCATGGATTTCTCAACTTGGGACTAGGGCAAAAGGCAGATGCCTCTTTGATCACAAATACATTGGAGTGGCTGATTAATACTACTTCCGTGCGTGAGAACATGCATAATTTGATGCTTAGTATTCCTTTAAAGTCTGGTATGGAACGCGTGAAGCGCATTATTCTGGGAGATGATAATCTTGGATACGATCATAGAACGCTGTAAGCAAGGAAAGTTTTCACTTATTGCCGAAATTGGTGTGAACTACTATGACATCGCAAAAAAATTGAATATATCCTTGATGGAAGCGGCGAAGTTCATGATTTTGTCTGCGCGCAATGCAGGAATCCATGCGGTTAAATTTCAAAGTTATAAAGCAGATACCTTGGCATCAAAATATTCTCCTTCCTATTGGGATACAAGCGAAGAACCAACGATGTCGCAATATGCGCTCTTCAAGAAGTTCGATGCGTTTGGAGAGTTGGAATATCGAGAACTCAGCGTGTTCTGTGAGCAGGTTGGCATTGAGTTCTGTTCTACCCCGTTTGATTTTGAATCGGCAGATTATCTTGATTCGATGATGAGCCTGTATAAGATATCTTCCTCAGATCTTACCAATTTGCCGTTTATTACCCATATGGCAAAAAAAGGAAAACCAATTCTCCTTTCGACCGGGGCATCCAACTTTGATGAAATAAGTGAAGCAGTTGCTTGTATTCGAAAATATAATGACTGTGATTTAGCGTTGCTTCATTGTGTGCTCGAATATCCGACTCCATATGAACACGCGAATCTCGCTAAGATCGAAACGCTAAAGAAAGCTTTTCCTGATATCTTGATAGGTTATTCCGATCACACCAAACCGGATGCCTGTTATGATGTCATTAAAATGGCGTATCTTTTGGGGGCAATCGTTGTTGAGAAACATTTTACGGTTGATAAGACATTGCAGGGAAATGATCATTATCATGCCATGGATGCACATGATGCAGAGAAAATCTTGGAAGGCATATACTATCTTGATAAACTCAAGGGAAAGGCTGATCTTTGCGCACTGGAGAGCGAGCAGTCTGCGCGAGAAAATGCAAGACGTTCGATTGTTGCAGCTGTAGATATACCAGCAGGCGCGATCCTGACAGAAGAAATGCTCGCCTTTAAACGACCAGGGAATGGCATTTCACCAAACGAATGGTTGGATGTTCTTGGCAAGATGGCAAAGGTCGATATTCCTAAAGATGGGATATTGCATAGAGATATGCTTCGAAAATAATCATAGAGAATATCGTATAGAACATACGAAAGGCGGTTGACAATGATGATAGAAGCACTAAAAGTTGAAAACTTCAAGAGTTTTCATAGGCTCAACTTAGATAAGCTAACTCGTTTTACCTTAATTAGTGGTGCAAATAATGTGGGAAAGTCTTCCTTATTAGAGGCTATTTTTCTCTTATATAATGTGTGGAACGATGATTTATTCATAAGACAATATAAGTTGCGTCGATTGACAGGAGGGGGACAATCACATTCATTAGACTGGATAGAGTTTTTTTACAATTTCAATGATCTTCTGGAAATATCTATTCAGACAGAGACATCAGAAAAAACGTTGCAAAAAATATTATGCCACATGCAAACAGTCTCCTCTACTATCTTTAGTGGACAAAAAAAAGAACAAGGGGCAGCGTTAGATTTTCAAGCCCCCGTTGGCTTGCAGAATTCAGATCGCAGTATGATGCCAGTAATGAATGTGGAGTTCTGGGAAGGTGGTGAGAAGCAGTACTCAAGAATGATTTATCCCAATATGGATGAGATACATGTAAACGATCGTGATCGGGTGCCTACTTTAAATATTCCGTCTGTTTGGATTGCAATTCCTAGTCTTATTCCTAATGGTGCTTCTTTGTTTAGTGAGTTAGATGTAAACAATCAAATGGATATAGTGATTGATTTCTTGAGAATCATTGAACCTAAAATTAAAGGATTATCCATAGGTTTACGTGGAAATCAAAATGAAATTTATGTAGATATTGGTTTGAAGCGTAAACTACCCATGAAGATGATGGGGGAGGCGATGCAGAGACTATTGTTGTTTGTGCTTACATGTGCACAGGTAAAGGGCGGAATAATATTAATTGACGAGATTGAGAATGGATTGCATTGGAGGATTCATTCTCAAGTTTGGCGAGAACTTTGTCAGATAGCAAAGCATTTTGATTGCCAAGTTATTGCTACGACACATAGTTATGAATTTATTCGAGGTGCTTTTGAAGGTCTAAACGAAGAACTACAAAAGCAGTTTTCTTATATCCGTCTTGACCGCATTCAGGATGATATACAAGGAAAAATTTTTCATAAGGATGAGTTAGACTGGGTCTTCCGTATGAATGCTGAGGTGAGATAGGCATGTTGGATTCACTACGAAGTGAAAAATTCAAGATCATGAAAGGTCTTTCCTTATTGTTGGTTGAGGGGGCAGATGCGGGGTATTTTTGTATGTATGCATGTAAAGCATATAAGCTGGAAAATATTCAGGTAGTAGACTTTGGTGGCAACGAGGATCTGAATCAAAACTTGAGTATACTGAAGCTTCTTCCAGGATATGAGAATGTTCCTGCACTTGGTATCTTACGTGATGCCGAAAAAGATGCGATGGCTGCAATACGATCTGTTCAATCTAGTTTGCAGAAAAATGACTTGCCAATACCAGTGTGCCCCTACGAGTTTTGCCAAGAAGATGTAGGCATTGTTTTTGGTATATTTCCAGGATCGGATAGGGGGGGCGTATATGAAAATGGTACGCTGGAAGATTTGTGCATTGGGAGCGTAGAAGCTGATGAGAACTGGGAGTGCGTTGATACATATATCAAATGTGTACAAAGGAAAGAGACCCTAAAACATATCCATAAGGCAAGATTGTATACCTATTTAGCAGGGAAGGAGGGGTATGCAGGATGTAAGCTTGGGGAGGCTGCGAAAAAGGGGGTGTGGGACTGGGGGAGTGTTAAATTTAATAAATTTCGTACCATGCTAGAAGTCCTCAATAACAGTGCCAAAGTATGATTATTGGTGAGGCATTATGATATGGGAATCTCTGGTAGCTTAGCTGTGTATGATGTAGTGAGGGGTAAAATATGTGTGTTGGCATTGAAATGTATGCACTTTGTACAGAACTTTTCCCAATTTGTCGTAGCGTCACGGGGGATGGGGTTCGACAAACATTGCAAATGCTTCGGAGCATTGTGCCTGAGATGACTCTGCATGAAGTGCCCAGCGGTACACAGGTGTTTGACTGGACTGTACCGAAGGAATGGAATATCCGTGATGCATGGATCAAGAACAGCAAGAATGAAAAGATCCTTGATTTTCAAAAGACAAATCTGCATGTGATGGGGTATTCTTTGCCCGTGGACAAGAAAGTGACTCTGGCAGAGCTGTTGCCGCTGCTTCATACCCAGCCTGACCAACCGGACGCAATTCCTTATGTCACAAGTTACTACAAGGAGCGATATGGATTCTGTATGACGCAGAATCAAAAGGATGCGTTGCCGGAGGATACATATCACATTTATATTGACAGCGAACTGAAGATTGGCAGTCTGATGTATGGGGAAATCCTGATTCCTTCGACCGAGGGAAATGAGGACGAGATTTTTCTTTCGACCTATGTTTGCCATCCCTCCATGGCGAACAATGAACTTTCTGGTCCTGCCGTTACGATTTATCTTGCAAAATGGTTACTGGAAAAAAAGCATCGTCGATACAACTACCGTATCATTTTCATTCCAGAGACAATCGGCGCAATCACCTATTTAAGTCAGCATCTGCCGGAAATGAAGAAGCGCATCCGTGCAGGGTTTAATATCTCATGTGTGGGAGATGACCGAACATATTCCTACGTTGCTTCGCGATATGGAGACACGCTTGCGGACAAGGTGGCGAAGAATGTCTTGTCGTTTCGCTATCCTGAATACAAGCGATATTCTTTCCTTCAGCGTGGGTCGGATGAGCGCCAGTACAACGCGCCAGGGGTAGACCTGCCTGTTTGTGGTGTTTGCCGCTCGAAATATAGTGAGTATCCTGAGTATCATACGAGCAAGGATGATATGGGACTAATATCGCCGAGCGGTCTGCAGGGGGCTTATGAAGTATACTGTGAGATTATTGAAGCACTTGAACATAACTATATATACGAAATCCAATGCCTTTGCGAGCCTCAGTTAGGAAAGCGTGGTTTGTACCCAACGATTAGTCAAAAAGGAAGTTATGATGATATTAAGAGCATGATGAACTTTATCGCCTATGCTGATGGAAGCAATGATCTTGTTGATATAAGCAATAGAATTCATACGCCAGTCAAACACCTTATCCCCATAGTAGAAAAATTATCAGAGAATCACTTGATCGAATGCGTGGAGGAATAATTACCATGGAGATATTGACAAAAGATGATTTTGAAACATTGCGTCAGTGCCCTTGGGATGCCGCTCCTAGTGAAATTGCCGAGTTTTTATATCAGGACGATATGGGCTGTGATATAGTGAAGTGCCCCAAATGTGGAATCGTATACGCTAAACGCAGATTGAATGAAAGTGGACTGTCGAAGTATTGGGGGGACTATCTATCACGTATACATGTTCATGATCCGGAGGCAGTGGAAAAACGAAACAAGATGTACCAAATTGACTATGCGTTTTCTAGTCAATTTGTTCAATCAGGGAAAGTTTTGGATGTTGGCTGCGGAAATGGTTCTTTTATGTCAGTCTACGAGCAACATGGATATGATGTTGTCGGTGTAGAGTATGGAAAAGAGGCCGCTGATACCGCTGAAAAGCAGCATAGCGTTCGCTATGGCGTGTTTGATGAAATGGACTTTGGGGAAGAGAAATTTGATCTTGTTATTTTTCGTGGAGTTCTACAATATGTCCCATATCCTAAAAAATACATAGAAAAAGCAATTTCTTTGCTGTCATCAGGTGGACATCTGTTTATCACCGCTCAGCCTAATATGAACTCGCTGGCTTTTCAGTTGTTTGGAAAGAGGTTTACCCAACCAGTAACGGGAGCCGACTTTGTCGGTTTTACGGAGTCGGCTCTTACAACATACCTTTCCAAGTTGGGATTAAAGAAAATGGGAGAGTGTTGTTTCTATACTGAAACACCTTATGCAGATGAGGAAAATGATTTGTTGCTCATGGCAAAAGCTGTTGAATATAAAAATAAAGGGATAGAGATAGATTTTAAAGCACCCGCTTACTGGGGAAATATGATGACACTGATGTATCGAAAAGATAGAGATCGTTGAAAGGAGGTATATACAGGGATGGCGGCAAACAACGACGCGATTAAAACCCTTGTGGTTGACTTTTATCCAGCACACCTTAGGAATGCAATCGTAAGGCTGGAGCAAGATCATATTATTGACATTAAATACTGGCTGATTGATGAAGAGGGAAAATATGCGGGGGAGCAAAATATGCACACCTCTGCATTAGAGCGTTTGATCGAGGAATATAAAAATGGAGAACGCATAGATATAGCTGAACACATCTATGAAACTGCATATCAGTATTTGTATTCGTTCATCAATATTGATAACCGGTGGAAACCAAACACAGAAACCTGTACGTATGTTCATGATTTTAATATGTTGTTCCGAATTTGGTATCATATTATTCAGTGCAATCAAATCGAATTGTTGCTGATGGGGAATGCTCCTCATGGGCCTGTTCCTTTTATGGCCTATGTTGTTGCGAAGGCTTTGGATATAAAAATTATCATAACCGAGCAAGAGTGGTTTGAAAAAGATCGATTTATGTGTTTTCGGTCTCTTGATCTTATTGGATGTGACTATTTGGATCGGGATTTTGGATATGATGCAATAACACCGGAGATGATGGGCGGCTTTCAGAAAACGCCTTTTTATATGAACTACATACCGGATGAAATATTAGATTCGGGGCGTTTTCGTATATTTCCAACTGTCAAACGATGGCTTCGACCGCATGTATTACAGTCTAAGTTAAAGAAATATAATGATATGCTGCTCTATCGAATTTTTGAAAAGATAGGGTATCGTGTCATTGAGTTTTATTTGGATAAGCGTTTTAGAAAACATCGTAATGACCAATGCCAAGCATTCGATCAGAGTAAACGATTTGTATACTTCCCATTGCATGTGCAGCCGGAAATGACCACAGATACTTTGGGCGGGATTTACGAAGATCAACTTCTGGCAATTGAGCGATTGGCGCAGCTTTTGCCGGATGATATTTATATCTATGTCAAGGAAAATCCTGCGCAGACTTACTATAAGCGTGGCGAGGAGTTCTTTACTCGTCTGTTTTCCATCCCTCAAGTTGTACTAGTTACGCCTGAAACGAATACATATGACCTCATCGAACATGCAGAGTTTGTAGCGACGATTACTGGCACAGCTGGTTGGGAAGCAATTACCGCCGGTAAAAAGTGCCTGTGTTTTGGTTATGCTTGGTATCGTAGCTTGGCAGGCATCATAAGATATACTGTAAATACTACCTATGAGGATATCCTTCAGTATAGTTTCACGAAAGAGGAGTTTGATCGATCTTATGATCGTTTTTATCGTAGCCTCTTTCCAGGAATTGTAGCAGGTGATTTCTTTTCTATCCTAAAGGATGATTTTTCTCCGGAAATGAATAATGCAGAAGTGTACTCTAGCTTAAAACTGGCGATCGAACATTACGACGGATAAGGTGAAATGTTGTGGGACAGAGTCTGAAGTCAATGATAAAAAAATTATTGTATTGGATCGGGGTAAATCCATCACATATGAGGAAGTGGTACCTTAGTATTAGGGGACGTACTATCGCCTACAATGTTCATGGAACCAAACATGACAAAAACTGTCTGATACAATATATTGCAGAACCTTTTGTAGCACATGACGAGGTGCGTCAAAATACACATCAAAATCAATGGCAGGTGGTGACACTTGCAGAGGAGATAGGAAAATTTGGTTACAATGTTGATGTAAGGGACTTTGATGAGCAACGTGGATTGAAGAGCTACTATGATTTGGTGATAGATATTCACCCAGGATTTAATGATACATATAAACCTTGGATGAATGATGGTTGTCAACGTATTGCTTATTTGACAGGCATGAATCATAGTGTAGCCAACAAGAATGAACAAATACGCTTAGATGCTGTGGCTGAGCGCCGGAATGTTTTTCTTCCCACAGAAAGACAAGCTGTGTCAATCAGTCGAGAGATAGAGACATTTGATGCGTTCTTTTTTATTGGAAACTCCTATAACCTTAAATCTTTCGATGAGTTCCGTTTGCCACCCGTTTATTTTATAAAAAATACGGGGTATACCTTTCCTTTTCCGATAAAAACAGAAAACAAGGATGCCCGGAAATTTTTGTTTTTCGCGAGTTCTGGTCAGGTGCATAAAGGACTTGACCTTCTACTTGAAATATTTGGTCAGAAAGATTTTCCATTTGAACTCTATATATGCAGCACCTTTCAGTCAGAAAAAGAATTTTGTGAGCTATATAAAAAGGAGTTATTTCATACACCTAATATACATGCTGTCGGCTTTATTGATATCATGGGGGAGCAATTTCGTGAGATTTCTGAACAATGCTCTTTTACAATACTGCCTTCGTGTTCGGAAGGTGTAGCGGGGTCAGTCTTGACTGCCATGTCTGCCGGAATCATACCGATTGTCAGCAGAGAATGTGGGCTTGATGATGACGAGGTAATTCTGTTACCAAGTTGTGAATTAGATATCATTGAGAAAATGATTTATTATTGTGCTGAGAAAGATAAAGTATGGATTGAAACAGAATCTACCCGTATGCGGAAAATTGTGGAGGAGAAATATCGCAAAGAGGATTATCTCCAATCTGTACGCAATGCCTTGCAGAATGTACTGATGCCGTGAGGTGAGGATGAGATTTGGTTTATGAATTGGATAAAATATGTATTGCATTTGTTAAGACATTATGTTCAGTATTGGCTCATAATGATTATACAAGCCATTGGCAAATTCTTTTATGGGGATAGTTGCTCCGCCGGACAAATAGGGAAGAAGGTATCCAGGATACTTGTCATTCGTTTGGATGAGATTGGGGATATGGTTATGATGTCGCCTTTCTTACGAGAATTGCGACGAAATTATCCAATAGCATATATTACATTGGTTGTGAAATCTGAGACCTATAATTTAGTAGAACTATGTCCGTATGTGCATGAAGTGCTAAGACTTCCACGAAAGGTTGGACGATGTCTTTTCTATCGTAACTTGTGGAGTGCCTTTGTTTTTTCGTATCGCTATCTAAAAAAGGAACACTATGATTTAGCGCTTGTCCCACGATTTGACGCAGATGCAGGATACGGGGGAGGAATGCTGGCATTCCTTTCCGGGGCTAAAAGACGTGTTGGATACAGCGAATATGTGTTGCCTCACAAAATGATATCTGATAAGGGATATGATGGCTTTTATACAGATGTTTTGTTACCCGAAGTGTCCGTCGTTTCTCATGAGGTAGAACGAAATTTGTACGTATTACGACATATAGGAGGGACTGTCATAGATGACTCTCTTGAACTCTGGTTTGATGATACTGACAAGGTTAGAGTACAGAAACTTTTGTCATTTATAGAAGAACCTTTGATCAAAATAGCTCTCTCAATAGCCTCGGGGAGTCCGAGGCGCGAATGGCCGATTGAAAACTTTATAGAACTAATAAAAGAATTGTTTTCTAAAAAAAAGATATGCTGGGTTATTGTTGGCGCAGGAAAACGAGCCGTTGACAGCGCACACCAAATAGAAAAAGAGTGCCCCTTTGTTATCAATTTAGTCAACAAAACCTCATTACGCGAAATAGCTGCTGTTATCGCTGACTGTGATATGTATTTAGGTGGTGATACCGGACTCATGCATATAGCTGCGGCACTTGGCAAATCAGGTGTCGTGATTTCCTGCCATCCAATTGGAGCAGATGAGGATCATGCAAATTCCCCTAAAAGATTTGGGGCGTGGAAAAGTCCAATGACGATAATTCGCCCTAAACCGTTATCCGGCTGTGAGCATGGTTGTGATCGGGATGAGGCTCACTGCATTTCTGAGGTTAAGGTTTCAGATGTACGGTGCTTGCTTAATAGTTTAATGTGATGGGAAAAAGTAAATCTATTCGTTAGTGATAGAGGGAATACGATGAAACGTCTTTTTGAAACTCTATATGAATGGGTGAAAATAATACAACCTTTAGCAATAGTTCTTGGGACGTTCATAGTGGCAGGACTATACGCTTATGATTTTTATACGGAACATACAAACATCTCGAAGGATACGGAAAAAATAATTAATCCACCTACGTCTAAAGCAGAAGACTTGCGAGAGGTTAGCGAACAATTAGCAGTGGTCATTAATGATCTAAACACATTGAAACAAGCTGTTGATAAGAAGAGTGCTGTTAATACGAGTCGTATTATGTTTGGTATTAACGATGCAGAGTTGGCTAAATGGGAGCTTTCTGTATCTGGAAAGAATACTTTGCACCTTGTACAGGGGGATAGAGTTTTGGTTGTAAATACACTAAACAAGCAGCAACCGTCTGCTCAACTTGTTGTTAAGTTTGTTCGAGAAAATGTAGAGGGGAATAGATCGGAGATGTATATAAATCGTGCTTCAGCAGATTTCTTTTCTATAGAAAATCCTGAAGTAAGAGGCGTATTTGAATTGACCGTTCAAAAAATTCCTTAATACGAATCATGATAGATGCTTTGATTTTCTATAATGAAAGCGATAAGGAAGACTGTATGAAAATGGAGCGGAATTGAGATGCAAATAGTGTTGCTTTCTGGCGGAGCAGGTAAACGATTATGGCCGCTTTCTAATGACCTTTATTCCAAGCAATTCCTTCGCCTTTTGAAGCGGGAAGATGGTACACGTGAGTCGATGATTCAGCGTATTTGTCGTCAGGTGCAGAATGTTGCTCCTGATGTTGCAATTACCGTTGCGACAGCGCAAGATCAGACATCTCTGATTCGCCGGCAGCTCGGCTCCAGTGTGCATATTTCGGTTGAGCCGTGTCGTCGTGATACGTTTCCAGCAATTGCTTTGGTTTCTGCATATCTGCATGAGATTCGGGGCGTTCCTCTCGACGAGGTGGTGGCCATTTGTCCTGCTGATCCTTATGTCGATGAGGATTATTTTCGTGCGGTCCTTCAACTCCTTCAAGACGCAGAGAGAGAAGATGCTGCAAATCTTGTATTGATGGGCATTGAGCCAACCTATCCGAGTGAGAAGTACGGATATATTCTGCCGGCTTATCAAGAACGGCAGAGCAAGGTACAGTCGTTCAAAGAAAAACCAGATAAGGAAACCGCTGAGAAGTATATTGAGCAAGGAGGGCTGTGGAACAGCGGTGTCTTTGCGTTCAAACTAGGATATGCTCTGGATAAAGCTCGTGAGATGTTGGCTTATACAGACTATGAAGATTTGTTCAATCGTTACGAGGAACTCCCCAAAATCAGCTTTGATTACGCTGTGGTTGAGAAAGAGAGAAGTATTGTCGTTCAGCGTTACAGTGGAACATGGCTTGATATAGGCACATGGAACACGCTTGCAGAAGTGATGCCCGAGCATACTATTGGGCGGGTCACAATGGATGAAACATGCAAGAATATCCATGTGGTGAATACTCTTCCGATGCCGATCCTTTGCATGGGACTAAAGAATATTGTAGTCGCAGCGAGTCCGGAGGGAATTCTTATTTCGGATAAGCATCGTTCCAGTGCGATGAAGCCCTATGTAGAACGTTTGCATACACCTGTCATGTACGCAGAAAAATCATGGGGTGAGTTTCGTATTATTGATGCAGAAACAGGAAGTCTCACGATCAAGATCACGCTGACCCCGGGACATTCCCTCAAGTACCATATGCACGAACAGAGAGATGAGACGTGGACGGTGATTGAGGGGCGGGGCTGGGTGAAGCTCGATGGGAATGAGTTTGCTGTCGCCGAGGGACAGACTGTCCGCATCCCACGCGGATCGTTCCATACGATACGGGCAGAAACTTTGTTGAAGGTGATGGAGATACAGATGGGGGAGGCTATTGATGTGGAGGATAAGATTGTGTGTAAAAAACAAATGAAAAATACTGTCGTTTAGAGCATTAAAAATGTGAAGTATCACAAGGAGATCTATAATGGAAAATGTTATGAGTATAGCAAAATATATTGTGGATAGATATAGAATAGAACACGGCAATGAAATTGATGAAATGAAACTCCATAAGATGTTATATCTTGCACAAAGAGAGTCATTTATTGAAAAGAATAGCCCTCTTTTTGATGCTGTGTTTTATGGATGGAAATATGGACCTGTTTTAAAAGAAGTTCGTAGTGCCTATAAAGATGGAACTCTTGAGATGTTAAGTTCAGGCCATTTAATGAGTGATATCAAAAAAATCATCGACAAAATTTTTGATAATTATGCCAATAAAAATTCTTGGAGCCTTAGTCGATTGACGCATGGTGAATTATCATGGAAAAGATCAAGAGAAGGAATAGCAGAAAATGTTAATGGGGATAAACCGATGAATAACGAAGATATAAAAAAAGATGCTGAAAGAATTAAAGCAAGACGAAAAATGTTGCGTGAATTGGGTCGTGTATAAGGTATGTGATAATGACAAGAATTAGTGATGAACATAAATACTTGATTAATAGTTATCACTGCGAGAGATTATCAAGTAATGATATGCATAAAGAATTGATTTTGAAATTTGAAAATTCCAAAGGACATCCGTTAGTATCTTACTTCAAAACTCAAGCATGGGATGAGGATGTTGAATCCAGTACAGCATATTATGTAATTAAATCTCCTGCCGATGGAATAGCATTGTTTTTTTCACTTAAGTGCGGAGTTCTTTTTGAACCTCTTAATCAATATAAAATTTTTACAGAGGCGAAGTTGGCTAATGGGCTTTTGGAAAATATTCAAAAAATAGAGCTACAAGATTTAAAAAATAAATGGAACCAGGATATACAGATGCAAGTAGATTTTGATTATAATATATCGAGTAAACACCTAAATAGACTTGTAGAATCAGCTAAAGAGGATAAGCGACGATTCAATCATCTTCGGAAAGAATGTGAGCATGAAAAAAATCAACAAATTGTTCGTGTTTCACGCACATATCCGGCTATTGAACTTGTGCACTTTTGTACTAATGATCTGGTAAAAGTGCAATGGGAAAAGAGTGGAATCGAACATCCATTAGGTGAAGTAATGTTTTGGCATTATATAGCACCGATTATATACGAAACACAAGAGCGTATAGGTTGTCAGTATGTATTTCTTTTTGCCGCAGATAACTCTAGTGACGGGGTTTTAGTCAATTACTATAATGTCGCACTCAAATTCGAACAATCATCAGAACTAGGGGCGGCTAAACCCCAATATGACTTCTGCTGTCAATTTATGTGTCAGGAAATCAATAATTTAAAAAAACATAGAGAAGCTTATTTTGAGTGCTTTTACCCAGATGTTAATGATATAATTGCGTAAATGGGAAAGAGAAAACTGCGATCATTATAGCATGGAAATTGAGAGGCTTGTGAATGTTTTATCCTATAAATTCTTTTCTAGAAAATAGTTTGTTCCTTGTTACTGGTGGCGTGGGCTTTATCGGCTCGAATCTGTGTGAAGCAATCCTGTCAATGGGGCACAGGGTTCGCGTGCTGGACAATCTGTCGACGGGATATGCGAAGAATATCGCGGGATTTCGGGAGAATCCGAAGTTTGAGTTTGTCGAGGGTGATATTCGGGATGCGGCGCTTTGCATGCGCGTATGCGAGGGCGTGGACTATGTGCTGCATCAAGCGGCGGCGGTGAGCGTACCCGAGAGCATTGAGCAGCCAGTGGACTATACGCTGACGAATATCGTTGGTACGGTCAACATGATGGAGGCAGCGGCGAAAAACGGGGTGAAGAAGTTCACCTATGCGTCGAGTGCTGCGGTCTATGGGGATGACGAGACGATGCCGAAGCGAGAGGAGATCGTCGGGAATCGTCTCTCGACCTATGCAGTAACGAAGTTTGCTGCGGAGGAGTATGCATATCAGTATACGATGCACTATGGGCTGGACTGCTATGGGATGCGCTATTTCAATGTCTATGGGCGACGGCAGGATCCAAACGGTGCATATGCGGCGGTGATACCGAAGTTCATCGAGTGTTTGCTCCGCGATGAGCCGCCGACGATCAATGGTGACGGGGAGCAGTCGCGTGACTTTGTCTATGTGGAGGATGTTGTACAGGCGAATCTCCTTGCGTGCGTCGCGCCGCACGAGGCGGCGGGTGAGGCGTACAATGTCGCCTCTGGAAAGCGATTAAGCCTCAATGAGATGTATGCAGTACTTTGTAATTTGTTCGGTAAAGATCTGAAGCCGATCTATGGTCCGGAGCGCAAGGGCGATATTCGCCACAGCGGGGCGGATATATCGAAAATTTGCGAGAAACTGGGATATTCGCCGGAGTATGATTTCGAAAAGGGAATCAAAGAGGCAATTCAGTGGTATAAAGAGAATTTGTAGGAATGAAAAGGGCAGTATCGTATTCACATGCAGTGTGGAGTATGGTACTGTCTTTTTTATGGGGATGAATTGTATTTTTGGGAGAATGTATCAGAGAATGAATAAGAACAGGATGTACCCACATGTTTAATTTAAATGAAGGAAAAATCGTATCTTTTTTAGGAGCCTTGCTTCTTTCGGCAGCATCATATATTCTTAAGAAAACAATCGAATATATTGGGGCTTGGTGGCTTCCTACTCGAAAAGCGAACCTTGATTTTGAAACAGGAGTCAAATTTTTTATTACTATTGGTGAGGTGCCTTCTGCTGATGAAATCAATATGCTAAAGAATGGGATTAGCAAGCGATACAATATTCCAGTGTGCCAAATTGATGATATTTACACGACAATAGTACATATATATACTAAAAGCGTCTGTTCCGAACAACTTAGCAACCAAGAGAAGGAAGAAATCCGATTGCATATTTGTAGACAGGGTACGAGATACAGGGAACAAAATATTGTGTATAAGACAGAAGGCGCGGAATTCATGCGCGATGTTTTGTTTACAATGATGGTTGTTTTTCGGCTCTATGATAAATGTTGTGGAGATACAAAATGTATCTTCGCAGCATTTATTTTTTTGCCCGAAAAGAGGTGAGATTGTAATGATGAAGCCGACCGAGTTTGTCCGGTACGTCGATACGCTTCCAGATGACTGTATCGAAAATAGGACAGACAAGGAGATACGATTTCATCTTCCTCGCGGTGATAATGTGTGTTGCCCTGGATGTGGATCAGTGCATACCTATGTGCAACAGTATCGTCCGCAAAATTTACATGGCATCCCGAATGCAGACAAACAGTATGTTTACAATCGCCGCCGATACCGCTGCCAGAATTGCGGAAAGACTTTTGTCGAGAGAAGTCCCTTCCTTGCGGGATTTCAGCGGCGGATTGGGAATCGGCTGCGGCAAATTCGTGCACAGAAGAAGATTACTCAGAGACAAGTAATCAAAGCTCTTAATATACCTTACCATACCTATAAGAGCTATGAAGATGATACTGCACCGGTAGTGCCGCCGACCTTGGTCGCAATGCAGATTGCCAACTATCTTGGCACGGATGTCTTGGAGATATGGGGCGATCAGCTGGGTGGGGGGACGGCATGATGATGTATGTACTTGAGAATCGCCTCAAGGAAATCCGCCTTGCCCAGGAAAAGGAGCAGGCTGAGATTGCTACTTTTGCCGGGGTATCGCGCAGTACGTACATACGCTATGAGGCGGGCTCGATCCTGCCGAATCTGCTCGCAGCACTGCGCATAGCCGATGCGCTAGGGATCGACAATCTGCGCGAGATTTGGACATATAAAAATCCGCATTGACCGTACATCAATGCGGATTGAAGGAGGTAAGGATGATAAGCTCTGCGACCGAACTGCCATCTCCACCACCAGTTTCGTGCATAGCGTAGCAAAATTTTATTAAAACTGCAAGGGTATTTTTCCATTTTCTGAAAAAAAGGAGGATTGCGATGGAAAAGCAGCTTTCCCGCTATGCACTGATGCAGCAGAATGCTGCGCTGGAGCAAAAGGTGGAATATCTTGAGACCCTTATCGAGGTGTATCACATATCGAAGTTTGAGGAGAATTTGTACCGATTGAAGCTCAATATCCGGTCCGGCGTGCGGCAGCTATCTTCAGAGTTCCTTGCGATGGAGCACGATCCGCAGAACGCAGAGCGTGTCCGTGATCTGATTGACTATATGCGGCAGGTCATCAGCGAGCTGGAACAATTTACCTATCACGACCGGGCGGATTTGTAGAGTTTTATAGCATAAGGAGGAATCTATGAAGACCATCAGTTTCATCAATCTCAAAGGAGGCGTTGGAAAGACGACGCTCTCGACTTGGCTCGGCTACCTCCTCGCTGAATCGTGGGACTTGCGTGTGCTGTTTATCGACAACGACAAACAAGGCAATGCGTCGCGGTTCTTCGGGGCGGATGAGAACCAAGGAACACTGACCAACATTTTGATGGATGGTGCATCGGCACGCGATGTGCTGCAACATTCGCAGTATCCGAACATTGACTTCATTGCTGCGGATATGGGGCTCGTTGAGGCGAACTATGCCGTGATCAGCGATCAAGAGACGCGGCAGGATGTCATTCTGAAGGACGCACTTACGGAAATCGCTGCAGATTATGCGATTTGTGTGATCGACAACCCGCCGGACATTAACATGAGTGTGTTCAATGCACTTGCTTGTACGGATGACGTTATTATTGTGACACTACTTGAGCCCGACAGCATCGAGGGTATCCGTAAGATGCACGATCAGATCATCGACGTTCAACAGTTTAATCCGCACCTCGCAATTAAAGGCGTACTTGTAAATCAGTACATGGCGTACCCGGAGGCAATCGAGCTCGGCAAAGAGATTGAGCGGGAGGGCTTCCCGCTCTTCCAGTCGCGCATCTCGTATGCGTCGCCGTTGGCAAAACGTCATATTTTGACGGCTGCACGGGATCGCAAGAGCATCTTCGAGGTCTGCCCACATTGCCGCGTCGCAAGGGATGTCCTGCGCTTTGCAGAGGAGTTGGTACAATGAAAAGACATAAAGGCAGCATGATCTCCTATCTCAACACAGCGACACAATCGGCTGCGGTGCAGCGTTCGGTCTATCGTGTAGAGAATATCGATGCGGAGAAGATCATCCCGAATGAAAAGAACTTTTATAGCATCGAAGGCATTGAGGAAATGGCAAATTCCCTTGCCGTATCCGATCACATGGCACCGTTGGAAGTCGTTGCAAACGGGGACGGAACCTATCGGCTGATCTCGGGTGAGCGTCGTTTATCCGCGACGCTCTGCCGCATCCGGCGCGGTGAGATTGACCGTGCCGATCTTCCATGCCACGTCTTGCCGGCGTTCACGGCAAAGGGCTCTCTCACAGCGGAGCAGATGGAGATGCTCTCGATCATCTTTGCGAATAACTATCGGCAGAAGACCGTGTTGGATCAGCTGAGTGAAATGCAGCAGTTAGAGCCGATCGCGCGGGTGCTCTATGACGAGGCAAAGGAGCGAGGGGAACTCGCGGATGCCAACGGAAGGACGATGAAGTTTCGCACCTTCTTCGCCGAGCACGTTCTTGCAATCTCTGAATCGACATTACAGCGGCTACAGTCGCTCTCGCAGCTTACGGATGTGGCGAGGGATGCCTTTGAGGAAGGGCGCATCAGCAAGAGTGTTGCGGCAGAGCTTGCCGCTTTGGATCAGGAGCTGCAAAACAGCTTCGTTTCCTCCATTCGTGCAGGACGACTTTCCGGAACGCTTTCTGATCTGGCAGCACACTTGAAAGCATCAAATCCGGACCCGGAGGCAGAGACGGAAGAAGATGCAGCAGAAGTCTACTTAGTTGAAGAAGGAACAGTTTCTGAGATGACACATGAATCCTCCGCAGAGGATGAGGCTTTTACAAATGTGGAGGAAGCTCCCGATCAAGCACAGCAGCAAGAAGGACACACAGCGTATGAGGTCACTTCCCCTGTAATATCCTCCTATACAGATACAGAAGATGATTCGCGTGATGAGATCGCTCCAATCGAAGAGAATACGAGTGTTTCAGATGTCTATGAGGAGACACAGGAGATGTCTACCCATACGCTTCTGGAAGAGGCGGCAGGGCAGAAGAGACTGCCAATCACAGAGGAACAGAGCAAGGATTATAACGAAGATGCTGCAGAGGAAGATACCCGTGCTTCCAATTTAATGACTTCTCACGTGGATATGACAACCGAAGAAGCAGCTGAGATTATCTTGAACCTGTGTGATGAACTGGGAAAGAAATGTCGAGACAAGGAAGTCATAGCCCTCACAAAGGCACTGATGTCTCTTTATACCATGGACGGTCTGAGGCAGGACGCAAATGAAAGGCACATGCCCTTACGTAGTTTCTTGGATAAATGTATTGGCACAGCGAAAGAAGGACACTAATGAAAACAGAGGACATTTTACTGATTGTTGCAGTTACCGGGTTATCTATGGGCGTTTATCGAGCAGATGATGAGAAAGAAGCCCTAATCTACGCTGCGGGAATCATTACCATATTTCTGGGGCTGTTGATTCAAATTTATCACAAAAGCATGGAGGTAGGCGATTATCGTCTATTGGCACAGGTGATAATTATTACTTTTGGGGCTATTGTCATACCATTTATAAGCCCTTATGTATTCACGTTCATACATTCTTTACACTGAAACACTTATAGGGAAGGTGAGTGAGCTATGAATCTTGAAAGCACTGCGAGATGGATTTGTTATCTGTTTATTGGGTGGATGCTAACATGGAGGGTGGCTGTCTTGTTTGATGGAGTTGGTCTTTATGCGCGTTTTTCCTTCGCACTGTTATTCGCTCTTTTTCTTAGTTATATTGTTCCATGGTTGATGTCATTATAAGAAAAGGGGAATCATCATGAATTTTCAAGGAAAAATCGTGTTCATTTCAGGTGCGATCACTGGTGTTGATGGGTACAGAAAGATATTTGCCGCTACGGAGCAATGGCTGCTTGAGCAGGATTGTACTGTACTCAATCCTGCTGTGTTGCCGCCGAGCGGCTTGGAATGGGAGGCGTACCTGCGCATCACAAAGGCGATGGTGCGCGAAGCGGATATTGTCTATGTGCTTCAAAATTGGGAGCGCAGTAGAGGGGTGAAAGAAGAGGTGGAGCTTGCAGAGAGGCTTGGAAAAGAAATTATATATGAATTGTGAAAGGCAGTGATCGTATGATGCCGATTGATTCATCAACAACTTTCTGTCTGCTTTTGATCGTCATGTCGGTCATATTTACTATCAAATCCAGCGTTTTAGGATTGACCATTTGTGCTATTGCAACGTTGATTCTTCATTCTATTGCTTTAGATCCAGCCATAGACCCAACACCTATTGTTGTGCTTAGTGTATTGATGACAATATTTATACATCTCTATGAAAAATATGATGATGGATCTAAAGTGGGCTCTTATAAAAAATATGCCAAGATGGGGCTGATCTCTGATGAAGGTGTTGTAATTGGCCAGTATGACACAATTCTTAGTGGCGTAGTGCCCCCATTAACTAAGATACTTCCTGCGGATAAAAGGCCAGCAGCATATAATTGGTTTGTCGAACGCCACATGAACCCTATGCCCCTATATTTACGAGATAATTCCAGTAATCATATATTGATTGAGGGTGAGTCGAATCACAGACGAAGCGATCGATTTATCATCCCGACGCTCCTTGACGGTTGGAAATCTAGTGTAGTCGTGCATGATATTAAAGGCGAATACTGGGAAGTCACCGCAGGTTATCGAAAGCGGCTCGGGAACACGATAATCAAATTCGAGCCGACAGCAACAGATGATACATCTGCGTGCTGGAATCCTCTTGACGAGATACGGATGGACAGCCCTGACAAGCTATTTGTAGCAAAGACGCTTTCGTCGGCCTTGATCCGGATGGGGAAAATGATGGTATGTGATGACGTTGTAGAAGAAGTTGCCGATGTTCTTACGAAAATCATCCTGCATCTCAAAAATACATATCACGCTGATCAAGATCGGCATCCAAAGTCTCTATCTCTTTATGATGTTGCTCAATATATACAGGATCATACGGTTGGAATGGTCGATAAAGACGGAGCTCCTGTTTATGCCTGGATGCCTTTGGATTGGAAAATATATGATACACCCTTGGAGTATCCATATATATCTTTAGAGGAACCGGAAAAGGTACAAAAAATTATTGACCATAAACTTCACGGAATCGTGTCAATACCGAATCATCAGGCGTGTTATATTCTGTCCATCATAAATGCAGCACTCAAAGATTATCTTGATCCAGTGCTTAGACACCATACGGAAAGAAGTGATTTCTGTATAAAAGATCTTATGAATCACACGCAGCCCGTATCTTTGTATCTGGTGACTCCACCGGGTAATTCTTGCCAACCATCCCCAATATTTCGTGTGTTCTTGGAAATGCTCTGGATATTTGGATATAAGGGAGAGCCCATGAAGGGGAGATATAGATGTTTAATTCTAATGGATGAGTGTACGTCTTTAGGTCGCCTAAATATATTTGAATACCCTGGGCTGAATTATATTTCTTTATGCGGGATGAAGGCTGTTTTGTTTGATGAGCTGTTACAGACTTTTAAATTTTATGGATGCAAGACAGATATGCAGGTGATTTCTATCCTCGGTAAAAAGAACAAATACTCGATTATTATGGATACCCGAAGTGTTGATGTGGCTGGTGTTCAATATCAGGAGAACGATTATTTTCTCTCGCGCATGTATGAAGCTCCTGAGCGAAGTGAGATCATTCATGGTCATAGTATCTAAAAAGGTAAAAATGTTTTTACGGCAGATGATTGATAAATCGAGAAAGCGGTGAACGTTATGGGAAATGCTCGCGTGCTTTATCCGTATTATCGTATTGGCTTTGGGGCAAGAGACACTGCCATAAAACAACTTCTCGAAAGTTCTTTTTGGAAAACGCTTTGTCCTGAAGATGGAGAGTTGGCAGAAGAACATTACACTGAAGAGGCGGCAGAAGAATTCTTTGTAACATATCAAGTCTTATTTGACCATGATGGAAAAAATGTTCTTGCTCCTCAATGGCTTGTAGATGCGATGAACGAGTAGCTGCTATTTTGCGCATTGAATCAGGACGTATGAAAATGGTGAATGAAATGGTGAATGAAATTTAGGAGTGGGTGAGTGTGCTCAAAGAAAACACTCTTTATGGCGTGGTAGATAAGGTTAAAGTTGCAATTAAGAGATTGCAGCTACATGTACCTCCCGAGGGGTACTATGTAGCCTTTTCTGGAGGGAAAGATAGCTGCGTCGTATATGACCTCTGTAAGAGAGCAGGGGTCATATATGATGCTCACTATAATGTGACAGGCGTAGATCCTCCTGAGTTGGTGAAATTCATTCGTCTCTGTTATCCGGAGGCGTGGGAAGGTCGCAATATGCCCATCAGGACAATGTGGCAGCTCATTCCCGAAAAGCGGATGCCGCCCACGCGTATGGTGCGCTATTGCTGTCAGGTTCTCAAGGAGGGCGGCGGCAAAGGTAGATTTGTCGTTACGGGTGTGAGGCACGCCGAATCTACGCGACGTGCCAATCGGAAAATAGTGGAGACGTGCAATCAGCACCGCAATAAACAATATCTGCATCCGATCATTGACTGGTCGGATGCGGATGTATGGGAGTATATACGCTCCCGTAATCTGCCGTATTGCAGCCTCTACGATGAGGGGTACAAACGCCTCGGCTGCATTATGTGCCCGTATCAGGGCAAGGCGGGGATGCTGCGCGACGCAGAGCGTTGGTCTGCATATGCGAGAGCATACGAGGAAGCATTTCAACGTATGCTTGATAAGAGACGTGCAGATGGTTTTCCTACACAATGGGAGACTGGTGCGGATGTTATGAAGTGGTGGATCGAACAGGATCATCGTTTGAAAGAAAATGATAAGCAGATCAGTCTGTTTGGGCTGCGGATGGATGAAAACTATGTGTGAGGAGGATACGATGGAATCCATTGATTTTCGTTTCATCGTAGCGATGCTTGGCGTAATGGGATGGGGACTTGTTTTTCACTATAAAGGACAGTCATGAACAGAAAACTTTTCTCTGTGGAAGCAGTTCTATTCCTGCTCCTGCTTTTCCCGTTCTGCGTTCATGCTGCTGATCTTCCTGTGACCTCGGCGTTCGGATGGCGCGTGCATCCTATTTCAGGGGAGTGGAAATTTCACACAGGCGTTGATCTCGGCTATGCAGAGGGGACATCGATTCCTGCGCTCTTTGACGGCGTTGTGGTCGAGTGCGGCAACAAGGAGGACGGCTATGGGAATCAGGTGCTGCTCTACCATCCGTACTATGATGTCTATACACGGTATGCCCACATGGCTGCGGTCTATGTTCGCGCCGATCAGTATGTAGTCCAAGGCGACATCATCGGACTTGTGGGCGCGACCGGCTACGTGACCGGCGCACACCTGCATCTTGAGTACATCGTACGGGATGCAGACGGGAACTATATCTATGCAGATCCTCTTGTGTTATGGCAGTAGGAGAAAGGTTGAGAATCATGGCAGCGACAAGTCTTCTGATTTCAGAATCCCCGCTTACCGTCCTTCCGCGCCTTGCCGTAGAGATCGGCTTGAATGAGGCGATCTTTCTCCAGCAGGTACAGTACTGGATCAGCCGGGAGGCGGGCATTTACTCCCATGGGCATCGTTGGATTTACAACACCGTCCGGCAGTGGCAGGAGCAATTTCCTTTCTGGTCGGAGAGCACGATCAAGAGGACGATCTCGTCCCTAGAGAAACAGCAGGTGCTTTTTTCGGCCACGGTCGGCGATGCGTTTAATAAGACGAAGGCGTATACGATCAACTATGACCGTATCGAGGAGATCGGTCAGCGTATTGCCCATGAGGAAATGCGTGCCAGCATCGAGAGTGCTGATCGCCGTGTCACATTCTCGGCGTCCGCTGCATCCTATTTCGACGAGGAACCCTTTGTCTATGATGATGGAAATATCCAAGAAAGTCAAAATGTCAAGATAGATGAACCGATCGAAGAGGTCAATTTGACCCAACAAGAAGGTCAATCTGACCCGATCGAGGAGGTCAATTTGACCCAATCGAATAGACCAGCCGAAAACCCAGCAACGACGCGGGTTTATAAGGCGTCCTCGCGCGCACGCGTAACAGAGACTACAACAACAGAGAACACACAGAGAATACGTAGAACAACAACAGGCGACGTCCGCAGCCGCTGCAAGGCGCTCGGAATTTCGGACACATCGACAGAGAATTTTCTGCGTCGCTATGGAGTAGAAGTTCTGGAGGAAAAAGTCTGCCTCCTCGAGGCTGCGGCAGAGACGCAGAGCATTCGGAATCCGACGGGATGGTTGCACGCAGCACTCAAGAACGGCTATATTTACACACCGCCGCGTCCCGCTACACGAGAAAGATGCCCTGCGGTATCTTCCGAAGTGCCGCGCAGCAGGCCGCCTACACGGACTTATGGCACAGCGAAGCAATGCAGTATGCAGCATGATCTCACGACTATCCTTACCAATCAGCAGTGGGCAGATGGTGAAGGTGCAGACTTTGCCAAGGAATTTCTGCGCAGACGTGAACATGCCGAGGAGCGGGCAAGCCCGCCGGGATCCAAGGAGGACGCATGATGACACAGAAAAAAACACGAATCAAGTGCCCCAGGCTGGGGCTGACCCTCGCAGCTCTTGCTCTTCGTGAGGCTCTCGAAGAGCAGAGAGTGGTATTGCCGGTTACTCTTGAAGAGCTGCAAGGACTGTGTGCGCGCGAGCGTCGTCCCCGTATCCTTGCGGGCTATCTGCGTTGGCAGCGCGAGGAGATTTCACGTCTTCTTGCGCGCTGCCTCGTCGAAAACGTCGACGCGATGGAGGCAGAGTTTCTGCACCGTCACTACCGTGAGGGCAGGAGTATTCACTATCTTTCTCTTCACCTCCCTGCCTCAGAGCGGTATCTCTATGCCATGCATGAGCGTATTCTAGGGCATCTATCTGCGCTGCTTTTTTACCGTGTGAGCACGGCAGATGCCTACGCCCCCGCCCTTCTTCAGAACCTCCTCTCTATTCTTGACATGCGTATTGGGACGTTCGTCCTGCGAGCAGAGCTTCCAGTTGCGGAAGGCTGGCTCGAATCCCTTTATGATGCCCGTGCACGCTGCCGAGCCCTACTCGATCTTATCGATACATTTATGCGGCAGGATGCGGAACAAACCGAGTACGAACGCATCATCTGCGCCAAAATACATCATCCCTTCGCCGCGCCGGGTGAGCTCGCAGAGCTCGCCGGTGTGGATTCCGTCGCTGGCAGCACCGTGCACGCTTATCTGCATCGCTATATCGACGAGGTACAGGGGATCACAGGGGCGATGATACCCGCAAAAAAAATGTCAGCTTAGAAAAATGTGCAGTATTTTAATACTGCATTCGGTTATGCTTAGAGAAGGCAATGTGCAGATGAGAAGATATTCGTTCACTCCACGGCAAACATGTTGGATTATCCTTGTACTCCTTTTTACTCTCCTTGCCGTCGTAGTAGATGTCTGCCGATTGTCACTCCCACGTCAGGATGTCCTCTTTTATAACGCAACGGAGAGCCTGCCGCGCGGATTTTATCTGCGTATTCCCGCTGCACAAATTCAGCGCGGCGATCTTGTCGTCTATGATCCACCGCCCGAGGTCTTGTCCCTTGCCCTTGAACGTGGGTATGCACAGTCCCATGAGGTGCGCTTCCTCAAGCGTGTGGGAGCAGTAGCTGGCGATGTTTACGCCATCAGGGCACATGGCGCATTTTGGATCAATGAGGTATATATCGGGGAAATGCGCCAAACGGACAGCAGGGGGCGTTTCCTGCCGCAGCTTCCGCCAGGCGAGTATACCGTAACGGATGGAGCGTTTCTTCCTGTCGGTGAGACAACGCGCAGTTTTGACGGTCGCTATACGGGGATCGTACCCCTCACGGCGGTAAGAGCTGTCGTTATCCCTCTATGGACATGGTGGTGAGGAGGATTGATGCACATGGCAGGAGAGATGAGGATCCGTACGTGGACAGCGCACGGCTGGGATGATTATGCAGCGCGTGTGCAGCCAAAGATGCACGAGTTCTTCTCATCGCTCGGCGGCAACAGCATCTATGCAGAGCTTTCTGTCGCGGCAGCGCTGCGCTGCCTTGTTGGGATCCGCCAAGCGGATGTCTGCATCCGCGCTGCTGTCATTGCAAATGACCTGCGTCTTGTTCTGCGCTGTGCGGAGGGGGCATTTCCCGCAGAGGCAGTGTATCAGCATGTGTGCGAGTTTGCGTACGGACGCAAGGAACATCGGCCTGCCGGTCAAATCTTTGCAGAGCTGCCGTCAGAGCACCGCAATATATGGCGCATCCTCATGCCTGTGAAATTTGCCTGTGTGGATCGCAGCGGGAAAAAGGTGACACTGCTCTTTCAGCATCCGTTTGTCAAACGGTCACGGCAAAGTCTTGGTACACTTGCCGGACGGCTGCGTATGGAGCATGAGGCGATTATCCGCTAATCGGTATGCTAAGGAGGTCTTTATGAGCATCTTGCCCTATTCATTCTGCCGCGATGATGCAGAAAAGAAGGTGTTGCGCCACGGTTTTATCTTGGGGGTGATGACCACGGCGGCGCTCACGGCTCCCCTCGTTCTGCTCGGCGGAGCAGTCCTTTGGAGCACCGCGAGCTCACAGGTGTCGCCTGTCCCGACACCTGTTTCCATCGAGGATACGCCGATTCCTGCGGACACTGTGCCGCAGGATATTGGGATAGACGGGACGGCAAAGGAGCAGCAGGTGGTCCAGGCAGTTCCGATCGGACAGATACCGCGCGTAGCGGCACAGGTACCTGCCGCCGCACAGATTCCGCTGCCAGCTGTCCCAGCTGCACCGCCTGTGATCGGGCAGACGGCAGTACTCCTGCCCCCGAATCCGCCTGCCACACCGGCGGGCGAGGCAGAAACAGCAGAACATGCACCGGCATCGGTGATAACCGAGGGGGTGACCTTTTCTGACCGACGTATTGCATATTTTGGTGGGCAGGACGTGCCTACGGCTCAAACAGGGAGGTAGAACATGGCATTAAAATCATTTCGTCAGCCGGAGAAGTTCTCGGACACCGGCAGGACGCTCAGTCCGGCGGAACAGGCACGCGCCACAATCGATGCACGCATCGGCAGTGTCGTCGTGCAAAATTATAACTGGCGACGCATCGCCATCGGCTTGCTGGTCGCGTGCATCGCACTCTCCATCGGACTGACGGTACAGTCTCTCAAATCGCAGATTATCCCATACGTCGTCACCGTAGACAAATCTACGGGTGAGGTGGAAAAAGCAGGTGCTTTTGTCTCACAGGACTACACTCCACAGGAGGCGGAAGTCCGCTATTTCATCGGGCAGTTTATCCAGAATGCACGGAGTATCCAGCTTGATCCTGTCCAGCAGGAAAAGATGCAGGGCAAGGCGTACGCTTTCCTCACGCAGGCAGCTGCACAGAAGTATGCGGCGATCCAACGCAATGAGGGCTTCAAAGAAAAATATGCCACGTACACTGTCCAGACCAAGATCACAGGCATCAAGAAGATTCCGGACACGGAATCCTACCATGCAACATGGACAGAGGAAGAGTTCAATATCGCGAGCGGAAAGCAGGATATGAAAAAGTATGAGTGCGTCTTTGCCGTGACAACGATCCCGCCGAAGGACGATCAGACCTTGCTTGTGAATCCGTTGGGGCTTTACATTTCCGACCTCAACTTCTCGGCAGAGATCGGAACGAAGAAAAAAGCAGATCCTCTCCACTCCGGGACACAGACCGGAACAGTGCAGGAACAGGCAAAGCCATAAGAAGGGAGCATCACGATGCAGTTTCGAAAAAAGATGAAAAAATTTCTTGCCGCAACAGTCCTTGCCGGGCTGACCGTCACCCCGTATGGGACACTCTCATACGCCGCAGATACCACAACGGCGGAGGTGGGCACGGAAACAGCTTCCCCCTCCATGGAGGAGACGCTTGCAGAGTGGCTGGCATCGCACCCAACGCAAGATGCAGTGGAGCCCGAACGTGTAGAAGGATCCACAGCGGCCGATACGGCAGCGCAGCAGCGCAAGCCTCTAACGAAGTCTGAGGTGCGGGAGATTGGCGAGCTGCGTGACAGTATCTATGCCGTTAGCATGTCGCAGACCGAGATTCTGAACCTCATTGACCGCCTGAACGCGCGACTGGATCGTTACGAGCGGGAGCAGGAGCGTGTGCGTGTCGCCGTCCCTGCGCCAACGAGCGGGGCACTTGTGCATCCCGCGCCCGCATCCTATGTGAACGACACACAGGATGCGGTCAATGCGCAGGGCAACGCGACAATGACCTTCGCCTATGAGGCGAATCAGCTCTATAAAATCTACTGCCGGCGTGGCTATCTGACCGACCTCGCGTTTCGCAAAGGCGAGACGATCCAGTTTGTCGGCGGCGGTGATACCGCCGGCTGGGCCGTCTCATCGGCGACAGTGGACGGCATCCCGCATCTCTACATCAAGCCGGTCGTCGAGGTCTCCACGACAAACCTCATCGTCACGACGAATAAGCGCAGCTATCAGCTCATCGTCCACAGTGCGGACTGGTACAACCCAATGGTCTCGTGGACGTACGCGACCGAAGACCGTCAGGACATGCTGCGCAACGAGCAGAAAAATGAGGCAATGCGTACGGCATCCATCCATGCGACCGATGTCGAAAGCCTCGATTTCTCCTATAAAGTCAAGGGGAAGAACGCCGAGTATCGTCCCGAGACCATCTTCTCCGATGGAATGCGTGTCTATTTGAAGTTCAAAAAACTTCCGCAGCGGCAAGTACCCATCTTCATCCAAGAAAAGGGCAGTCGCATGATGACGCTCGTCAATTATCAGCAGAAAGACAACTATTACATCATCGATGCGCCATTTGATCGGGCGCAGCTCCGGATCAGCGAGCACGAGAACATCACCATTGAACATAAGGCGGGGTGAGACTATGGCGAATATGGACAAAATCACAAAATTCATCCAAGCCTTCAAGACGCACTTTAACCGCAACCGCACACGCAAGGGGGATGAGGATGAGGGGCAGGAAGACCCAAAAGAAGTCGTAGCGGCAGAGGAGAATCAGAACCCTGGCGACGTCCGCATGAACAGCGGCGTACACAAGAAAGTGTACGGCGTTCGGCGCAAGATTCTCGGGTTCACCGTCGTCGGGCTCCTGCTTACCTTCACGCTTAGTTATGCCTTCTTTCAGGACGATGGCAGCAAGACACCGCGTCGTCCTTCCGGCTCCTCGGCACAGGAGGCGAAGATGCCGTCTCATGTGGGGGAGGATGCGACGAAGGAAGAACTCAGCTATCGTGATCTGCGTGCGCTCGATCAGCGTGGGCAGGCAGGACACAACGTGCCAGGGCAGCCGCCGCGCACAGGCGATCCGACCGTCGCTGCCGGTACAAACGATATGAGCCGTACGTCTGCTGCGACAGGGGCGCAGGCGTACGGAACGTCGGCACAGAGCAGTATGGTCTATGCCGCACCGATGCCCTCCGTCCCATCTTCGCCCGCCGCTGCAGACGGCAGCGCAGCGGGCGCGGGGGTGGGCGGCAATGCAGCAGCGTCGGCAGAGGCACGCGCAGCGGCAGAGCTGCAAAAACGCTTTGCCTCTGCGATTGACTTTGCTCTTGGTCGGAGCAGCGCCGCAGCGGACGTACCCTCCACCGAAGCGTCACTGCAGCCGGCGGTGGATGCGCCGACACCTCCCGCATCCAACACTTTGCAGACGGCAAATCTTTCGATGGCATCTGCAAGCCCTTACACACTTCAGGCGGGGACACTAATCCCTGCGATGCTCTTCACTGGGATTGATACATCTGTTCCGGGGCAGGTCATGGCGCAGATCAGCGCAGATGTCTATGACAGCCTGACGCGGTCGAATCTCCTGATCCCAGCAGGTGCACGTATCTTAGGGACGTACAAGTCCGACGGCGGTGCGTCAAACGGGCGCGTCAACGTCGTGTTTTCGACGCTGATCCTGCCCAACGGCAGTGCCTATGACATTGGGACGAGCATGGTCGCTGTGGACGGCGGTGGTTACAGTGGAATCGTCGGCAAGCTGCATCGGCACACCTCACGGGTGGTTGGGGCAGGCATGATCTCGAGTGCCATCGCTGCACTTGGCTCGCTTGCAAGCGGCAACACCTCGGCGCGTGACACCTACACAGGCGGACAGATCGCAATGCAGGGAGCACTTGCTAACCTCATCTCGACCACATCGAACTTGATCTCACGGGGAGCTGATGCACAGCCAAACGTCACCGTCGAGCCGGGGCACATGTTTCAGGTCTATGTGATCCAGCCGATTGCCTTCGGAACACCGTAAATATGAAGAAAGATATAAATATATTCAGGCGTCCAAATTGAACACCTGAATAAAAAGGAAGGTTATTCATAATGATGGAGATGGATGAGAAAGACCGCAACAAATTTATCCTGATCTGCGTTGTCGTTCTCGCCGTTGTCTATGTCGGAGGGAACTGGGCGACGACGCAGCTGATCGCCGACGCTCTGGAGTATCATGAACTGCTGCCGGGACGGATCTTTGGAAACGTATTCCAACCCTTTGCAGTTGACCTGTGGCGATCTGATGCGGAACTCTATGATGCGATACAGAGGACGATTCGCAGCTACTTCTATGTGGCGTGGATTTTCTACGGCATGGGGATTTTTATCTGCTATCAGGTCTACCGCAGCATGATCCGCATGAGCTCCCACGGAACGGCAGACTTTGCAAAGGCGGAGGACATCAAAAAGGCGGGGCTCTCCGCCAAGGAGACTGGCTTTGTCGTCGGGCAGAACCCCTTCAATGACAAGATTATGCTCCATAACGGACCCGAGCATGTTCTGCTTGTTGCACCGACGCGCAGTGGCAAGGGCGTCTGCAACATGGTACCGACGGGGCTCTGTTGGAAGCACAGCATCTTTCTCTTTGACCCCAAGGGTGAGCTCTGGACATTTACTGCTGCATGGCGTAAGAACCACATGGGGCAGAAGGTCATGAAGTTCGAGCCTCTGTGCAAGGACGGCTCATCCGCGAAGTGGAATCCGTTCGCGGAGATCGACTTCCAGTCCTTTGAGGAGCTGACCGATGTCTCCACAGTCTCTGAGATGATGGTCAAGACCGGCGAGGGTGGGAGCAAAGATCCCTTCTGGGAAAACTCTGCCGTTGCACTTATCAACGGCATCATTCTGCATCTGCTCTATAAGCATCATCAGGAGAAGCGGCTGCTGCCATGTCCGTCCGATGTAATGACCTTCCTCTCCTCACCATCGATGAGTACGGAGAAACTCTTCGCAACAATGAAGATGTATCCGCACATCTCAAAGGAGGAATTTTTGGAGGTCACGGCGGACGGGGCGAAGCGGATGAACCCACTCAAGGACATTTACGGCGAGTACATCGAGGATTTTCGCCCCTTCGCAAAGGCCCTCCCTGCCTTCGCCAAGGCTGCCGAGGAGAACGAGGCACAGGCGCACCGCTATGAGGAGGCACTGTCCCAGGGAAAAACAGATGTCCCTCCGCCGAGAAGCAACCTCGAACTGCTGCGGGATACCATCCGTGCGGCAGAGAGCGATCCGGATCCGCAGAAGCGGAAGATACTGAACTTTGAGGCACCTGATATATCCGCTGCTGCCGACAAGAAAGAGATCAATAAGATCATCCAGGCGCATATTGATAAAGAGGGTCCCTGGTATCTCCTCCTCGTGCACCCGAAGGTCGCCGAGGCGGCAGCGAATATGTATAACGGTGCGGAACAGACGGCTGCATCCATCATGCAGACCGCGCAGACCTCTATGTCCGTCTATCAGGATCCACTCATCCGGCAAAACACTGCCGTGTCTGATTTTACCCTGCGCGATCTGCTCGATCCGTCGCAGGAAGTTTCTCTCTATCTTGTCCTCCAGCCGAACGACATCGACAAGCTGCGCCCAATTCTGCGGCTCTTTGTCAATACCATGCTCGCGAAACTCGTGCGTGACATGGAGTTCGCGCGCAAGGAGGACGCGAAAAAGGGCGCAGCAACGAAGCCGGAAAAGGCGAAGAAGCAGCGGCTGCTCCTCATGCTCGATGAGTTCCCACAGCTCGGTAAACTCGAGAGCATCGAGAAATCTCTGGCAATCTGCGCGGGCTACGGGGTTAAAATCTGCATCGTCGCACAGAGCATGGGCCAGCTCAATAAAATCTACACGAAGGACAATGCCATCCCTGGCAACTGCCACGTTCAGATTTACTTTACGCCGACCCTTGAGGACGGCGGCGGCACAGCAAAGACACTCTCCGATACGCTCGGCGATAAGACCATCCACTCGTATTCAAAATCAGACAATGGTAAGGTCTTTCAGAGCTCCACATCCACCTCGAACATGGCGCGCAAACTTATGACGCCGGACGAGGTGCGGCGGATGCCCGCCGACCGCGAGTTGGTTTTTGTCGCAGGCTTTCGCCCCGTTTACGGGAAGAAAATCCGCTATTACGAGCAGAAATACTTCATGGATCGCGTGCTTGACCCGCCGCTCTTTTCGGATACGGCGACGCAAATTCAGAGCTATGCGCAGCTCTTCGCCGTGCACGCCGCAGAGCGCAGAAAGATCGAGGCGCGGCAGGAGGAAGTTGCCCGCGCCCGCAGCGGCATCCCGGCAGCACCGTATGATGCGCCGGTGGAGATGCAGCAAACTCCGGCAGACGTGCACGCAGAGGACGGCGCACCGACAGAAGAGACCACGGAGATGCGTGATGCAGAGAGGCGTTCTGCGTATCTGCGTGCATCTCATGCAGCGATACTCGCCTGGGCAAAAGAGCAGGGCGCAGACGAGCGGAAAGGAGCATAGTAATGAGCGAAATAAACCACGCGGTTGAAAATGAGGTGTGGGAGCGTCGTCTTCGCGTTTTGGAGACGTGTCTCGGAAAATCGATCATGCAGTATATGCACGACGACAATGTCACAGAGGTTATGGTCAATCCTGACGGCAGGCTATGGTTGGATACCTTTGAAAAAGGCATAGTGCCGACAGATGTTGTCATGAAGCCGGAGGATACAAAGCGTATCATTTATATGGTTGCCGATATTTCTGGGCAGGTCATCGACCTCAAAGTGGATCCTTCCCTTCAGGCGAATATCCCCGAATCGCGTCTCTTTTCCAACTGCCGATTTCAGGCGGAGCTGCCACCGATCGTCGCCGCACCGAGTTTTAATATCCGTAAGCACTCCAAGATCGTCATCACTCTTAACGACTATGTGCGGCAGGGGGCGATGAGCGAGATGCAGCGGCAGGTCATACTGGATGCTATCCACGGAAAGAAAAACATTATCGCTGCGGGCGGCACAGGTTCCGGCAAGACGACACTGCTCAACGCAATACTCGCCGAAATATCGACACTCGGCGACCGCATTGTCACCATCGAAGATACGAAAGAGCTGAAATGTACAGCGGAGAACTATGTCGCACTCTCCACGACGGACACCGTCGATATGGACAACCTTCTGCGTAAGACCCTGCGTCTCTCGCCGAACCGCATTGTCGTCGGCGAGGTGCGCGGCAAGGAAGCCTTGACGCTCATCGATGCTTGGTCAACAGGACATCGCGGCGGCTGCTCCACCGTCCACAGCGACAGTGCGCATGACACGCTCTTTCGCCTTGAGGATCTCGTGAGCCGCGTGTCCATTTCATCACAGCAGGCGGGCATTGCCAGAGCGATTGACGTGATCGTTTACATCGAGCGCAGAGCGGTCTCGCGTACCATCGCCGAGGTGCTCTCCATCGATGGTTGGGACAGGGAGCGGCACGACTACACGACACACCGTCTCGACGCAGTGCAGGAGGAACAGATTTAACACAGCTTAGAAAAATGTGCAGTATTTTTTTTCTGCATGGATTTACAATAGAAGGTGGAGTGTGGGCAGATGCTCACATAAGAGATTTTAGGGAGGAAATCATTATGAAGAAATGGAACGAGATCACAGCACGTGTGCGGGGCATCACAAGGAAGGACGTACGCAGTGCGGCAAAAGCATCGCTGCCGACACTTGCCATGATGGGGCTCTATATGCTGCCGTCGGCAGTCGGGTTTGCTTCGGAGATCAAGACGGGTATCGACCCGCTCGATAAGCCACTCAACGTCATTGCCTCTGCGCTGACGGGACCGATCCCGCTGCTTGTCATCGCCGGCTCGATCGGCATGGGTGGCATGAGCTGGGCGATGGGCTGGGAGCAGCAGATTATGATGCGCTGTGTCAAGGGCGCAGGCGGCGGCGCGATCGCGCTCGGTGTCGGAAAATTCATGGAGAATATGTTCGGCAACGGCGTGAATGGCATTATGTTCTGAGGTCGTGCTATGGATGAGACAAAGAACGAATCGGGCGCATCGTGGATCCATCTGCCGATCTACCGCTCGCTGACCGAGTACATTCTCTTTCTGGATGTTCCGCGTAGCTGCATCATCTGGAACGTCGGCGCGGCTCTCCTTATCCTGCTGACATTTGGGCTGTCCTATTGGTATCTTCTGAGCATCAATCTGATCGTCCATTTCGGCGTGCGCTACTTTTCCGTAGAGGATCCGCAGTTCTTTGAGTGCTTCAGCCGTTACTGGACAAAGCGCGATTACTACTCGACGTAAAAGGGGGCGCGTTATGTCTTGGAAAGAGTACCAGCTCGACAACAAGAGCATCGCGGATTGGCTTCCGTGGGGCGCATTGACCCACGAAAGTGTCATGCGCAACAAGGATGACAGCGTGCTCGGCGTCATCCGTTATCGACGGTTCTCGCCGCTGCGGAAGCGTCTGTTTTCCGAGTGGAAGAATCCGGTCTATGTACCGGAGTTCCGCAGGGGATGGAGCATTTGGCTAGAGGAGCAGCATCCTACAGAAGGGGAAGCTGCGTGCTTTCTTGCCGTCTGTTGGAATCCTTTCTGTAAAGAGGGGATGGCAACCAATGGGCTCGATTCTGCACCGCAGCCGCTTGATGCGATGGAGGACATCCTTGCACAGACACTGCGGCGCATGGCATGGAGCTTTCCAAAGGAAGCAGAGGCGACCGTCCTGTCGTACCAGGAGATCGTGGACTACCTCACATTTTCCCTGACACTCGGGCGCACACACGTTTCCATGCCGCCGGTGCCGGTCGACCTCGACGTCTATCTCACGGCGGGGATCGATCTGGACTTCTCACGCAACCACGTTCGTTTGGGCGCGGAGAAATTTCTCGTCCTGACACTGCCGTCCGTCGTCGGCTCGCAGGAGCGCGTCCTGCGGCAGATCGTCGAGGACTTGCACGGGGCGGACATCCCATGTCGTCACGTCCAGCGATTGCTACTCTTTTCGGAGAGAGAGGCAGAGAAGGAGCTGCGTGCCTACGCAGGAAAATGGTGTCCCTCACGGAAATACATCAAGGATATTTTAACCGGGCGCACCTTGCATCGGGTGAATGGTTACTACAACAATCAAACCATCGCCCTTGTCTCCGAGGAGGGCTATACACGTGTCGAAACCTATCTTGAGACATTGCTCGGGGATCTCGGTGCCCCTTATATCGTTGAGGACTACAACGCCAAAGATCTTTGGTGGGGCAGTCTGCCCGGGCTTTTCCGTGCAGCGACCATTCCACCGATCTGCGGCTTTCAGACATTGGAGGAGCTGCTCGCCGTAAAGGATGCACCCCAGGCGACCACCCCTCCGACCCTCCCGTGGCTGGAGGAACTGGCGGACAAGATCAGCGAGAAGACAGGAGAGGAGGGAGAATATGTACCGACTTGATCTCTTTCGGCGGAGGGTGGATCGCCTCTCGGATATTATGCCGTTTGGGCGCATCACCAGTATCACCGTCGCAGACTGCCCCGTTGCAGTCTGCATCAACAAGGATGGATCGCTCCTTGCAACGTGGCGGTATCGCGGACCCGACCTCGATTCCTCCGTGGAGGAGGAGCTCTCCGTCATCGCCAACCGTATGCAGGCGTCTATCGCAGCGATGAAGACCGACTGTACACTTTACTTCGAGGCACAGCGCGTTCCGTCTACCGCTTACGAGACGACAAACGCCTTTCCGGATGAAGTGACGCGCGGTATCGACGCGGAACGCTGCCGCCTCTTCTCAAGCGGTATGTACTATGAATCTCATTTTTATGCGACACTGCTCTTCCTTCCGCCGAAAGATCGGCAAGAGAAACTCAAAGAGTTCATCGTCGAAGGACGCGAGAAGAAAATGACAAAGGCGGAGGACGTACTCGAGAGCTTCGGCGAACAGCTCTACAAACTCTATCTCATGTGCCGCAGTCTGCGCATCGAGGCGGAGTTTCTGAACGAGGACGAGCTCTTTACCTATCTTCATTCGATGGTCTCAGATCGTCCGCGTGCACTGAAGTATCCTGAGACACCGTTTCTCCTCGATAAATTTCTCTACGATACACCTCTTTACGGCGGGCTCGAACCGCAGCTTGGAAAAAAGCACATGCGCGTCATCGCGCCGATCTCCTACGGCAAAGAATCCGTGTTCGGTCTTTTTGACGAGTTCAACCGTCTCGACTTTGCCTATCGCTGGATCACACGCGTCTACTGCATGAGTAAGAGTGATGTCGTCGGGGAGCTGGACGCCGAGCGGCGGCAGTGGAAGGGGAAGACGCAGTCAATCTCATCAACACTCGCCGACGTCACCGTGCGTGACAGCGTACAGAACGCAGAGAACATCGACGACGTCGCCGTTGACCGCATCGCCGAGATACGGGATGCGATGAACGCCGTGGAGGGCGATCACATCTCCTTCGTGTACTACTCGACGGCGATCATCGTCACCGATGAGAACCGCGAGGCGGTTGAGGAGAAGGCGAAACTCATTCGTCAGATCTTCATCGAGCGCGGTATGCAGCGGGTCAAGATCGAGGACTTTAATGCCATCGACGCTTGGCTCGGCTGCATTCCGGGGCTCGTCGGCGCGAACATTCGCCGCCCGCTCATCTCGACGGGAAATCTCGTCCACATGATGCCGCTCGCGCTTGCCTGGGCAGGCGACGAGCGCAACAAACATCTGGACGGACCGCCGCTGCTCTACACGCAGACCGACGGTAGCACGCCGTATCGGCTGAATCTCCACATCAAGGATGTGGGGCACTCGCTGATGATCGGTCCGACGGGCGCAGGAAAGTCCGTCCATCTCAACTGCATCGAGGCGGCATTCCGCAAATACAAGAATGCGCGCGTCATCATCTTCGACAAGGGCGCATCGAGCAAAATCCTCACCATGGGTGTCGGCGGCAAATTTTACGACATTGGGCGATCGCGTTCGCTGTCCTTCCAGCCGCTCGCCCACATTGACGATGAGGATGAGCGGCAGTGGGCACTCGACTGGCTCTGTGACTACCTGCGCGAGGAGGGCGTTGACGTGACCCCCGAGCAAAAGGGGATCATGCGTGATTCCCTTGCGACCGTCGCGGGGGTCAAGGAGAGCGACCGCACCATGACGACGTTCATCAGCTTCCTTCAGAGCAGGGAGCTGAAGACGGCGTTCTACCCGATGTCGCTTGCCGACGATCAGGGGAACAAGGGCGAGTACGGCGAAATCTTTGACAGCAGCGAGGATCATCTTTCCATCACGAGCTGGCAGAGCTTCGAGATGGAGACACTCATGAACGCCCGTCGCATCGTCGGCACGACACTCATGTATATCTTTCATCGCATCGAGCAGGTCGTAAAGAGCGCGGAGAAAAAGAACCAGGAGCCGACGCTCATCGTCCTGGATGAGTGCTGGGTCTTCTTCCAGAACCCGATGTTCGCCGAGAAGATCAAGGAATGGCTGAAGACGTTGCGCAAGTACAACACATCCGTGCTCTTTGCCACACAGTCCCTCGACGACATCGCCAAGTCGCCGATCCTTGATACCGTGCTCTCCTCCTGCCAGTCACGCATCTTCTTGCCGGACAAGCTCGCGATCACCGAGAGCCGCATGGAACTCTATCGGCAGTTCGGACTTAACAAGCAGCAGATTTATCTGCTCGCCCACGCGCAGCCGCAGCGGGAGTACTACTACGACAGCCCGCAGGGCTCGCGGCTTTACAATCTCGCACTCGACCTCTGCCCGTTCACGCTGTCCTATGCGGCGGTGGGAGACGTGGCACTTGCCAAGTGCCAGCGCATCATCGAGAACTACGGCGCGGAGAACTTCAATGAGCACTGGATGCGCGAAAACGAACTGACTGTGCCGGAATACCCGAGAAAGGAGGCGGCGGCACTATGACTGCCAGCATCATCTTCCTCTGCGTTCTCATGATTTGTTACTTTGCCATTCGGGTCAACCGTATTGAGATGCGAATGAACGCCCTCGAGAAAGCACTGAACCAGGCGGTCAAAGAGGGGAAACTTGACACTGAGATGCTCGGCAGACCGTTCGGGGGGAATGCAAGCGGCGTCGGCGACTTCTGGACGGCACTTAAAGCCGCATGGAAAGAACGGTGATGGCGATGGATGCAGTACACGCCTATCGTACAGCAGCAGAGAATATGCCGAACCTCATCGCAGCCGTGCGTCGCATCGAAGCCGATGTCCTGCGTAAAATGCGGGACGAGGGATACGGGATCAACCAGCTGCGCACCGCACTCAGCGAGAGCCGCTATCCGCTCTTTACGGAGCAAAAGGATGCTGTAAACGAGTATCTTGAGAGCATCCTGCCCGAGGGAGCAAGTGCGGCGACGAATTTCAGCCTAACCGCACCACCTGCACGCTTCAATATGCTCTACGAACCGCCGTTGCGGCAGATCGAGGGTGTCCTTGCTGCTGCCGATCAGAACATTCTCAGCGGGAAGGAGATGCGCCGCATCCCGCAGGAGGACGTGCGTGAGGCGTATATCGGCGGCAGCATCTACGGCATACTCGCGGGTGATACGAAGGCACGCACTGCGTTCGAGCACCGCATCTGGCGTGCGCATCGTACGGCCGTGCGGGATGCGACAGCGCGCGAGACGGCAGAAATGCAGTCCGCCTTTGACGGCATTTGGGCAAGCCGCCGGAAAGGCCCATCCCCAGCACTTGCCGAGGAGAATGCAGTCATGACCTTCCTGCGCACGACGGGCGCACGGGAGGAGACAGCAGCACAGCTTCTTTCTGCCGTGACGGAGTATACGGGACGGGACAAGGAAGCCTATGTGCGCAAGACAGTCGCTTCCGCCGTGCGTGAGCTCGGCGTATATGGGGAGATCGCCGCAGTGGATGTCCCCATGGAGGACGGCGATGTCTATGCGGTGTGCCTGCGGGACGCCATGCGCATCCTTGGACAGGATACCCTACCTTATGGAGCAGAGCGACAAATCGTCCGTACTCTGCGTGATGCGGGCATGGACGAGGAAACGCTCAGCATGGCGATCCTCGCAGTATCTCCACTCATCCGCTCCGTGGGGCGTGATCCCGAGCGGACACTGGACGCGCTCCTCACGGGAAAGCCCGAGGAAGCGACCTACGTGGACGGGGACTGCGTGACGTGTGCGGACATCTACCAGCGGCTGATTACCGCATACGACGACGCACTCATCGATGCGGGGAAGAATGACAGCGTCGCCGCCGACCGTCGCCGCTACAATGTCAAGGCGGTGCGCGAGCTCCTCCTCACCTATGGGGCAGAGGAAGAGGAGGTCAGAGACATCCTCCGCGCCCTAGGCGGCATCCGGGAGGACGAGCGGACGGACACCTACATCGACCGTCTCATCACCGAGGCGAAGGAAGAGCCGCGCGCCGAAACGGTCGCCGCGAACGAGGACGCGGCAGTCTCCGACGGTACCGCATCACCGACCGGCAGGGAGGACTGGGGGCGCGTGCCGGCGGAGGCTGCCCTCGTCCGCAGAGAGCGAGCGGAACAACAGGAAGCGGAGCAGCAGGCGGAGCGCGCTGCGCATGATGTGGAGCATGGGGCGGAACATGATGCAAGGCGCGCGGAAACGCCTGTCGCTCCGCTCACCGATAAAAAGAGCATCCGTGAGGCGAAGCGGCGTCTGCGAGACTACACCTTTACCGCAGAGCGTGTGTGCACGCGCGGCGATAAGGAGGCGGACGAGATGTACGAGGAATGCCGGGCCGAGATTGAGCAGGACGTCCCGCTTCCGTTTAACGGACAGATGGACGAGCAAATCATCCTGCATCTTTTCTCCCTCGGCTACGAGGAGCGCGAGATCGAAAACGCCGTACAGCATAACTCCCCGCGCCGCCGCTCGCAGAAGGACTATGCAAAGAGCGTTGTGCGCGGTATGCGGGATCGGTGTCCGTCCGCCAAGAAAGTCATCAAGGATGCCGAGACGAAGTATTTGCAGACGAAGATGGAGCGGGGGCAGACGCTCACCGCGTATGAAAAGGAGCGCGTCCTTGTACGGGACGTACCCACCGGGTAGAGACGAAAGGAGATGCACCATGTTTAAGAATTGGAGTACCAAGCGTGTACAGATCGCTGTCGTCGCGGGACTACTGCTTGGCGTGACAACGCCGATTGCGGCGATGATGATGCGCAGTCATTCCACTGAGGCGGCGGTTGCCGTCATCGACGAGAAAAACATCGCCGAGGCAATCAAAACCGCGATCAGCACGGCGAAAATTCTCACGACAGAGGAGAAGGAGCTCGCCCTCATGATCCTTGATGCGAAGAAGATCAACATGGACATGCTGACGGGCTGGATGGAGAAGAACAAGGCAGCAGAAACGCTCTGCAAGACCCCGGACATCATGCAGGACATCGGCGTCCTAAAGCGGCAGGGGAAAGTACCGAGCATCCTCAACGCGAACACCTCGGCGACGGCGATCCTCATGAACGAGATTGGCTCGATTGAGGACGCGATGAACGGCAAGCAGACACTTGTTGACCTCTACATGCAGACGCAGAAGAATCACAAGGCACTTGACGCGACGTACCGGGCAGCGGCAGAGCGTGCAAAGGCATCGCAGAAAGTCACCGAGGCGACGAATGCCACCGTCCACGATGCTGTCGCTATGGCGAACAAAGCCGAGGGACAGCAGCAGATCATGCAGGCGGGCATCCAGATCGCCGCTGCGGGTGTCTTGCAGGGCGCGGATCAAAAAGAGCTGCTCGCACAGCTCCTTGCCATGCAGTCCGAGAAGTGGTACGTCGAGAACACGGAGAAAGCACGTGATGAGGCGCGCGATCACGCGATGGCACTCAAGCTGCATAACTTTGCCGGAAGCCATTAAATGAATTTTATACAAAAATATTCAGGTGTTCAATTTGAACACCTGAATATGATGTAGGAGTAATTCATTTTTATAGAGAGAAATGAAAACGGAGGGGCACATGGAGACAGCGGAAACAGAAAAAACGCCGAAAAGAGGGCTGCGTAGGAAACACATCCTTCTCATGCTCGCCGTTTTTGGGCTGATCGTCTTTCAGCTGACGGGGATCGGCTTTGCCGCGACCGGATCGGAAGACATCGCCACGGCGGGGACGGGGCTCGGCGGCACATTTGACCAGCACCTCACGACGCTCGCGAACGGTGCGGTCAAAGCGATGCATGCCATCCTCATCGTCATGACCGCGATTGCGGGCATGATGGTCGCCTTCGGCATCGAGGATGGGAAAAAGTTCATCTGGCAACTCATGCTGGGCGCAGGGCTTGCCTTTAACTTTGGTGCATTCCTCATGGGCTCGGGCCTCTGGGCAATGGCAGATCAGAGCGCGAGCACGCAGCAGGTTACGTACTACACGCCTGAGCTGAAGACCGGCACGGATGCAAAAGTCGCGGACGTCAACATCCTCGGGCTGTTTATGAACCACTACACAGAGCACGTGATCGTCCCCGGCGCGGAGAATATCCTGCCCTACTGCCTGCGTCTCCTCATCATCCTGACCGTCGTCCAGGCAACGTGGGAGTTGACCGTGAAGTTCATGTCGGGGGACAAGCTGCAATACCTCATCAACATGACGCTGAAACTCGGGTTCTTCATGTTCCTCATGATGAACTGGATTTCCCTCATGGGGGGGCTCATGTCCGGCTTTGAGACGCTCGGCTTCCGTGCGGGTGGAAACAATGCAGCAGCGGCGAACAACATCGTTGGGGAATCCTGCGACACCTTTGTACAGATTGCTCTGAAGATGTTCCAAGCAATCTGGACCCCGAACTCTGACAGCTGGATTCCCGATGCGGTGCAGACCATCGCGAATATGCTTTCGCCCGGTGTGCTCCTCATGGACATCATCTGCATTGTCGTGATCGGCGGCTGCCTCTTCCTTACAGCCCTTGAGATGTTCATGGCGCGCATCGAATTCTATACGATGGCACTTCTTGCGCTCCCGTGCCTCTCCTTTGGGACGATGAACAAATTCAGTTTCCTCACGGAGAAGGCAATCGGGGCGATGTTCAATCTTGCGCTCAAGGTCTGCGTGATCGCCTTCCTCTCAGCAGTCGCGAAGCCCTTCATCGAAGGATTCGCTGACAAGATCATCAAGGCAGACAATCCTGCCGAGGACCTTGCCCTCCTCTTTCAGGCGGTGCTCGCCTCGCTTCTCATCCTACTGCTCGTCAAGAAGATCCCACAGCTTGTCTCGGGACTGCTCAGCGGACAGCCCCAGCTCAGCGGCAGCGATATGACCGGTGCACTCAAGGGCGCGGTCGCGAGTGCGGCTGCCGCGACGGGGAACATCGCCGCCGCACAGGCGGCAGCAGCTGCGACGGGCAAGGGCGGGCTTGGCGGCACGCTCACGCAGCTCGGGCGTAACTACATGATGAGCCGCAGCCCGGTGCGCAGCTATCGTGATGCGATCGGGAGCTTCCAACGCACGAAGGATAACTCCGGTTCGCGTATCCTACAAGAGCTGCGTTCGGGCGTGGACAGCCGTAACAGACAGACGGCAAATGCTGTGCAGCCGGGGAACGATACCAGTAGTTAAAAACGACGAGCAGGTTATCCTGCTCGCCGTTTGGGATTTATCGTTGATTCTGCTGTTCGAGGCGTTCGACACGTTCGCGAAGGTTTTTGTTCTCTATCAGGAGTTCTTTGAGCATCTCTTTCATTTCGCGGATATGACCGTTGTTTTTATATACGCCGTCATTTATGTTCCGTATAAGATATGTGAAATCAGGGGATGCGCTTGCGGGACCGCATCCAGTTACATATCCCAATTCCAACGGCTGCGTTAGTTTCTGCATGAGCTTTTCGTGTTCCGTCAGCTCACGCTGCTGTGGAGGTGGAGGCGCAGGATTTTCCTTCTTTGAGCCCCAGAACAGTCCCATAATCATCAGTCCTTTCGTTTTTCTTTAACGTAGCATAGTTTTTATGCTGTGACAAGTCCCAATTTTGAGAGGAGGTTTCCTGTATGCGCCGGATGTACCTGCTGACTAAAAAACGACGGGCAGATTTTCTGCTCGTCGTTATGAAGTTAGCGAACCTTTGAGATTTGTTGTTCTAATTGCTCTACTCGCTGCTTTAATGCGTGATTCTCTTCTGCCAATCCGCGGACCAGTTCACGAATTTCCCGTACAATATTATTGTTTTTATGTACGCCGTCATTTATGTTCCGTATAAGATATGTGAAATCAGGGGATGCGCTTGCGGGACCGCATCCAGTTACATATCCCAATTCCAACGGCTGCGTTAGTTTCTGCATGAGCTTTTCGTGTTCCGTCAGCTCACGCTGCTGTGGAGGTGGAGGCGCAGGATTTTCCTTCTTTGAGCCCCAGAACAGTCCCATAATCATCAGTCCTTTCGTTTTTCTTTAACGTAGCATAGTTTTTATGCTGTGACAAGTCCCAATTTTGAGAGGAGGTTTCCTGTATGCGCCGGATGTACCTGCTG